>Ga0102953_1002549_pt1 | contig 10674 bp, 9 predicted proteins | sample SalPon2A_C_D2_MG_FD_78509 | JGI IMG/M metagenome (GOLD analysis project Ga0102953, IMG submission 78509) | Soil microbial communities from South San Francisco under conditions of wetland restoration - Salt Pond MetaG R2A_C_D2_MG | ecosystem: Environmental > Terrestrial > Soil > Wetlands | place... | reverse complement strand
CTAGGCGATGATCGACGGTACTTCGCGACCGCTTCGCGTCGGGACCCGCGGTCCCGGACTTTCTCTTTCGGAACCGAGGCCCGATGAGTGGAGCCCATCTCATGAGATATCGATCGATCTGGAAGGACCCTCGCAACAGGCTCGCAACAAGAAGGACATCCCCATGTTCAGAGTGGACGGAAGACTGACATTGGCCTTGGCGTTGATCTTCGCCACGACGGCATCGGCCGAAGCAACCCCTCCCAACGGCGCACCGGTTCAGCTACCGAGCGCACTGACGGTCGTGTGCCCCGCGGACTCGATCCAGGCCGCGGTCGATCGAGCGAAGCCTGGAACGCCGCTGACGATCAGCGTTGGCGGGGTCTGCGTCGAGGACGTCGTGATCGTAACCGACGACGTAACCGTGCAAGGCAACAATATCGTCGACGATCATGTGATCGGCGGCTTCACGATCATCGGCGCCCAGCGCGTCAACATAAGGTCGCTGACGATCAGAGATAGCGGCGCGAGCTACCCGGTCGGTGTCTTCGCCACGCGCGGCGCGGCCGTTGTCCTCGACGACGTTTTCGTGTCGGGCCACGGAAGGCTGGGAGAAGGTGGGGCAGGCGTCTACGTCAATCGGAACGCACACGCCGACATCATCGCCAGCACAGTGCAGAATCCCCTTTACGGCGACAACGCGCTCCTCGTCAACGATGGTTCGGTGGTCCGAGCCAGCGATAGCACATTCCAGTCCGCCAACGGCGCGCCAAACAACGGTGCGGCGGTCGGCCTCTTCAGGTCTGCAAGCGCCCGACTCGACGGTAGGATTTTCATCGAGAACAGCGCCCCGGAGGGAGGACTCGCCGTACAGGTCCTGCACACCTCGAACTTCCGGGTGCAACGAGGCGGCCCCAGCTTCATTCACCTCATCAATGGGGACGTCGTAATCGGTAACAACAGCGCCGCCAACATCAGAGAATTCGATGTGGGCGGAAACATACTGCTTGAACGCGACTCCAACCTGAGCCTGTACGGAGCCAGCGATGTCTCCGGAACCGTCACCATCGGCGATCAGTCTCTTCTCGCACTGTCCGAGTCCACGGGGCCCATAAACTTCGACCGAGATGTCACGTGTACTGGCGGACCCGCGGGAGGCGTCATCAACCCTCCGGCCAATATCGACAGCGGAAAGATCGTCGGCTGCACCACTTTCTAACCCGAGGTACGATGCGTTGCGATCCTGCGGCGCGGCGCGCTGCGAGCCCAAGCGGACCCGCGATGCAACGGTGCGATCGCTGGAGACGGGCGACCGAAGAACATGATTCTACGGGCTCCGAGACCCTATCGCCAGCAACGGCCCCAGGTTCGTAGGCAGAGAGCTCGAACCGGCCCCTTGGATGCCGGTTCGGTAACCTGGAATCCGAGAGAGGACAAGACATGTGGCACAAACGGAGATCATACCGTTCGTCGGGCGGGGCGATGCGGTGCGGCCTCGCCGCTCTCGTTCTCCTGCTCGCTGGCTGTCAGGCCGCCAGGACCGTTCCAACCTTGGGAGACGAGCAAGCCGCCCAAGTGGCGGACGGCAGCGTCGTCTTCGGAAAGATTTCGGTGATTGGGCGAGACGGGCCGGTCCAGTGGAAGGGTATAACGTGCCAAGAGGTCTTTACATTCGACTGCCCCGATGTGTTCCACGTCTATGTCTACGCTGAACGCGACGGCGAGCCGTTCGGCCATATGCTGAGCGGGGACGGTTCGTTCTACTGGGTCCTGGCCCCGGGCGCATACACCATCGGCGGCTTCGAACTCGAAGACTGGGACGAAGCCGCGCTCAAGTCCTCACTTTCCGGAAGAATTGCCGGACGCTTCGTCGTGCCGCCCCAGGTGCCCAGCGTTTATCTGGGGACGACGAATGTGTACCTGAGTGGCTCTCGATACATCGTCGAAGTGGTTGACGAGTTCGAGAGCGCGAAGAAAGAATTCGAAAAACAAGCGGCCGTGCCGTCCGGCAACCCAAACAAGAGCCTGGCCGTTGTGGAACGGATACCGGGCGAAGAAGACGCGGTCGAAATCTGTTCCGGCGGCTGGGGCATCGAATGCACCAAGGAGAACCGGGGTGTACGAGCCCTCGAACCGGCGGTGCAGCGCGACGACTTTACCCCGGCGCCGAGCCTGACCCCGCTCCTCGGCTGGACGCCGTCCAGCGACCCGGACGTGACCTACGACGTCGTTGTCTTCGAAGCACTGCCAATCGGCCGGCCGAGTTCGAACAGATCGCACATTCTCGGGCCGGTCGTCGAACTGGCGCAAGGCATCGAAGCCCCCCGTTACGAGATCAAGGGCAATCTGAAGCCTTCGACGAATTACTACTGGTCGGTCCGCCTCCGGAAGGGCGATACCGTTTCCGGCTGGTCGACGGTCTCGTATCGGTATTTCGCGTTTCTGGTGATCGCCGCTGTCTCCGGTTCCGGTTCGGGCGTTTACTTCGGCTTCCGGACGCCGTGATCCGACCGCACCTCCAAAACGCGAGGACTCGGTCGCCCACGATTGCGCCGGGACGCTGCGCCGTGCCACCTTGCGCGACATGTCCTCGCTTCCCCCGGATACGAACTTCTACAGCGGCCTGCGGCTCGACCGCGCCGACCATCTGCGGCGCGACGCGCGCTGGCTGGCCGCCGGCCCGACCGCGGCGGAGAGCCGGCTGGTCCCGGTGTGGCGCGCGCGCAGCCTGATCGCCCGGGACGGCGCGGGCGGCGGCGCGGCGGTGCGCGCCGTCGCGCTGCCGGCGGCCGAGGCCGGCCCGCTGATCGCCGCCGCGGTCGAGACGGCGTTTCTCGGCCTCGACGGCGAGACCGCCTATTTCGCCCTCGCCCTGCCCGACGACTTCGCGCCCGAGTCGGATCCGGCGCTGGCGCGGCACGGCGAGTTCCTCGATATCCGCGCCGTCGGCCCGCTGCTGCCGCGCTCGGACGGGGCGTTGCTGGCCTACGCCCGCGGGCTCGCCCACTGGCACCGGCAGCACCGCTTCTGCGGCGCTTGCGGCGCCCCGACCGCGAGCGAACAGGGCGGCCACCTGCGGCGCTGCAGCGCGTCCGACTGCGGCGCCCAGCACTTCCCGCGCACGGACCCCGCCGTCATCATGCTCGTGACCGACGGCGAGCGCTGCGTCCTCGGCCGCCAGGCCCAGTGGCCGCCCGGCATGCACTCCGTCCTGGCCGGCTTCGTCGAAACCGGCGAGAGCCTGGAGGAGGCCGTCGCCCGCGAGGTCTACGAGGAGGTCGGCATTGCGGTGACCGAGGTCGCTTATCGGTCGTCCCAGCCCTGGCCGTTCCCCGCCTCGATCATGCTGGGCTTTTGGGCCAGGGCGCGTCATGCGCCGCTGCGGGTCAATCGCCATGAGTTGGCCGAGGCCGACTGGTACGACCGCGCCGCCCTGCGCGCCTCGCCCGAGGACGAGCGGTTTCGGCTGCCGCGGCGGGACTCGATCGCCCGGCGTCTGGTCGAGGATTGGCTGGACGCGGGCTGAGCGGCCGGCCGCCGCTCAGACCAGCACGTAGAAGAAGCCGATCAGCGCCAGGGTCACCATGGAGAGCCGCAGCAGCGGCGCCTCGATGTCCGGGTGCAGCCAGATCGAGCGTTCGGAGGCGAGCAGGATGCTGATCGAGATCAGCAGACCGGCCACCACCTCGGTCGTCGTCGAGCGGATCGTGAAGCCGATGATGGCGATCGGAATGCCGAAGTTCTGGAACAGGGCGGGCAGCAGCGGCGGGCCCAGCGTGCGGCGCGTCTCGGGCCCCTCGACCGCGAGCTTCCAGAGCAGAATGCCCATCAGGCCGAAATACATCACCGTGATCACGGCGACCAGAAAAACCACAATCTCGATGGAGATCCCCGACATGCCCCGCAACCCTTTTGCGCCCCAATTGATCCCTGCAGCGCGTTAACTATATTTACTTTTTCGCCCATATGTCGACGCGATCGACTTGTTATTTATGCAATATCGGCTTGATCAAATCTAGATTAATTTTAGGATTTATTTGGCTCATTAACCATGAATATTAAGAAATTCCGCGTTTGACTGCAGGTCAGTCGCCGGGCCGGGCCCGGCGCCGCCGGTCAGGCGCTCTGGCGGGCCGACGCCGCGCGGAACGGATGGGCCGGATAGACGCCGAGAATGCGCACCTCGCGCGAGAAGAAGCTCAGCTCCTCCAGCGCCAGGCGCACCAGGCGCTCGTCCGGATGGCCCTCGATATCGGCGTAGAACTGGGCCACCGTGAAGTTGCCGTCCAGGATGTAGCTTTCCAGCTTGGTCAGGTTGACCCCGTTGGTGGCGAAGCCGCCCAGCGCCTTGTATAGCGCCGCCGGCACGCTGCGCACGCGGAACACGAAGCTGGTGATGACCGGCCCGGCCTGCGGGTCGGGATCGACCGGCTCCTGGGCCATGATGAGGAACCGCGTGGTGTTGTGCGCCGCGTCCTCGACCCCGGTGGCCAGCACGTCCAGGCCGTAGATCTCGGCGGCCAGGGCCGAGGCGATGGCCCCTTCGCTCAGGTCGTTGCGCTCTGCGACCTCGGCGGCGGCGCCCGCGGTATCGGCGTGGACGACCGGCTGCAGGCCCGCCTCGCGGATGAACCGGCGGCATTGCGACAGCGCCTGGACGTGGCTGTGGACCCGGTGGAGCCCCGCCTTCGTCGCGCCCTTCGGGGCCAGCAGCTGGTGGTCCACCTTCTGGAAATGCTCGCCGACGATGTGCAGTCCGGAATCGGGCAGCAGATGGTGGATATCGGCGACCCGCCCGGCGCTGGAATTCTCCACCGGTATCATCGCCAGGCGGGCGCGGCCGTCGGCGACCGCGGCGAAGGTGTCCTCGAAGGCGGCGCAGGACAGCGTCGTCATGGCCGGAAAGGCGGCCCGGCAGGCCATGTCGGAATAGGCCCCGGGAGAGCCCTGGAATGCGATCGTGTTCCGCGGGTCGCCCGCGCTCGCGGCTTCGGCTGATTGCGCCATGGGTCGAAACTGTCCAGAAACGAGCGGCGCCGGAAAGGCCCGCCTCAGGCCCCGGATGGCCCGAGCAGCGCGCGCGCCCGCGCCAAGTCGGCGGGAGTATCGACACCGAGCGGAACGGTGTCAACGCGCGCCGCGTCGATGCGCAGGCCGGCCTCGAGCGCGCGCAGCTGCTCGAGCCGCTCGCGCTGCTCGAGCGCCGAGGCGGGCAGGCCGACGAAGCGGGCCAGGGCCGCGCGGCGATAGGCGTAGAGGCCGATGTGGTGATAGAGCGGCTTGCGCGCGTCGCCGCCGTCCCAGGGCACCGGCGCACGGCTGAAATAGAGCGCGCGGGCGATCGGCGAGGCGGCCCCCGCCGGGAAGGCCAGCGCCGCCTTGACCACGTTGGGGTCGGTCCGCTCCGCCGGGTCGGCGATCTCGGCGACCAGGGTGGCGATGTCGACCGCGGGATCCGCCAGCGGCCGCAGGACCGCCCGCACGACGGCGGCCTCGACGGTCGGCAGGTCGCCCTGCAGGTTGACCACGACCTCGTGCCGCCGGTCGGGATCGAGCGCCTCCACCGCCTCGAAGATACGGTCCGATCCCGAGGCGTGATCGGGCCGCGTCAGGACGGCCCGGCCGCCGGCGCCTTCGATCGCCGCGGCGATCTCGGCCTCGGCGCAGGCCACCACCACGGGGCCGATCTCCGCCGCCACGGCGCGGCGCCAGACCTGAACGATCATCGGCACGCCGTGGATATCGGCGAGCGGCTTGTTCGGCAGGCGCGTCGCGGCCAGGCGCGCGGGGATGACGACGATTGGATTTCCGGGCAGGGTCATGGTCCGGGACGAACCGCTTCGCGGGGCAGCCCTCGGCTGGGCCGATGCAGGATGGGTCGGCGCAGGATAGGCGAGACTCCGGCCGGCCAAAACCGGTTTTGTTGCGCCCGGCGCCCGCCGCGCTATTGAACCCCCTGAAACCCGAGGCTATTGTCCCGCAGCATTCGCGAGCGGGCATGAGAGCGGGTACAAGGGTTTGGGGATGACGGATTCTCTGGAAATCAACAAGATCGTGGCGGCGGTTCTGACGGCCGGTGTCGTGGCGATGGGCTCCGGCTTCGTCGCCGAGGTGCTGTTCCCTCACGAGGGTCACCAGAAGCCCGTGTACCAAATCGCGGCGGCGACCGGGGAAAAGACCGGTGGCGAGGCCGCCAAGCCCGCCGCTCCGTCGGTCGAGCCGGTCACCCCGCTGCTCGCGTCGGCCGACCCCGCGAAAGGCGCGAAGATCGCCAAGAAATGCGAGACCTGCCACAACATCGAGAAGGGCGGGCCCAACAAGATCGGCCCCCACCTCTGGGGCGTCGTCGGGCGCCCGATCGCCAGCGTATCCGACTTCTCCTACTCCGACGCGCTGAAGAAGCTGTCGGGCGAGAAGTGGACCTACGAGCACCTCAACCACTTCATCCACAATCCACGAGAGTACGTGCCGGGCACCAAGATGGGCTTCGCCGGCCTGAAGAAGGTGCAGGACCGGGCCGACGTGATCGCCTTCCTGCGCGAGCAGAGCGACAATCCCTTGCCGCTGCCCGAGCCGACGGCCTCGCAGGGAAGCGGCGCCTCCGAGCAGGGCGCGCAGCAGGCCTCCGGCACCACCGAGCAGGCCGGGCAGGCCGCCAGTGAAGCCGCCGGGCAGGCCGGGCAGGCGGCCGAGCAGACGGCGGCGGCCTCGGGCGGCGGCGGCCTGGGCGCGGCGATCGCCGCCGCCAGCGTCGACGAGGGCGCCAAGGTGGCCCGCAAATGCAAGGCCTGCCACGACATCTCCAAGGGCGGCAAGAACAAGATCGGGCCCGAGCTCTACGGCGTGGTCGGCCGCGAGATCGCCTCCAAGCCGGACTTCCACTACTCGAGCGCCCTTTCGGACAAGTCGGGCATGAAGTGGACCTACGAGAACCTCAACGCTTTCCTCACCGATCCGAGGAAATGGGCGCCCGGCACCAAGATGACCTTCGCCGGCATCAAGGACGACAAGGAACGGGCCGCCGTGATCGCCTATCTGCGGAGCGAGAACGACAATCCGCCGCCCTTGCCCTAGACCGGGCCCGAGACCCGGTGCCGCGGCGGCGCTCCGCCCCGACTCGCCCGAAAGACGGTAGCACCATGGCGCAGGACGGCCCCGGCGACCTTCTCACCGGCGACCTTCTCAAGGGTGTCGAGATCGCGGCCGAGGCCGCCTTGGCCGAACGCCTGGCCGCGGCCGCGCGCGAGGTCGTGCTGCGCTACTTCCGCCGGCCGGTCGAGGTCCATGCCAAAGCCGACGAGAGCCCGGTCACCGTCGCCGATCGCGAGGCCGAGGCGGCGATGCGCGCGATCCTCGCGGCGGAGCGCCCGCGGCACGGCGTAATCGGCGAGGAGCACGGGGCCGAGCGCAGCGAGGCCGAGTTCGTCTGGGTGCTCGACCCCGTGGACGGGACCCGGCGCTTCATCTCGGGCCATGTCCAGTTCGGAACCCTGATCGCCCTGCTGCGCCACGGCCGGCCGATTCTCGGCCTGATCGAGATGCCGGCGATGGACGAGCGCTGGCTCGGCGTCGCCGGACGGCCGACGCTGCACAGCGGCCGATTCGGCAGCGGCGAGGCCCGCGTGCGCGCCTGCCCGGACCTCGGCGACGCGATTCTCTTCGCCACCTCGCCGCACATGTTCGAGGGCGGCAACGAAGCGGCCTTCGAGCGCGTCCGCAAGGCAGTGCGCCAGGCCACCTACGGCGGCGAGTGCTACGCCTACGGCCTGCTCGCCAGCGGCTTCGTCGACCTGGTGATCGAGGCCGACATGGACCCCTACGACTACCTGCCGCTGGTACCGGCGATCGCGGGCGCCGGCGGGATAATCACCGACTGGCAGGGCGCCCCGCTGGGCCTCGGCTCGGACGGACGCATCCTGGCCGCCGGTGACGCGCGCTGCCACGCGGCCGCGCGCACGCTGCTGAACGCGGGCTGACCCCGGTCACACGATCGCCAAAGTGCCGCCCGAATGCGGCGCCAATCGGGCGCATACATCACGGAAAACGCAGAGGCAAAATGGTTTTGACGCGGGAATCGGTCTATAGTCTCGGCGCCCGTTTCTGCCCGCCGGAGGCCATGCGCCCGTTCGCGTCCGCCCTTCTCTGCATCGCCCTGCTGTTGCTTCCCGCCGCGGCCTCGGCGCAGGAGACCGCCGCCCGGGACGTGCAGGTGCACGTGGCGGACGCCATCGCGATGCACGGCACGCCGAAGTACCCGGCCGGCTTCACCCACTTCGACTACGTCAATCCGGACGCGCCGAAGGGCGCCACGCTGCATCTGGCGAGCGGCGGCGGGTTCGACAGCTTCAACGCGTATATCGCCAAGGGGAACACGGCCGACGGCCTGGGCTACCTGACCGAGACGCTGCTGACGTCGAGCGCCGATGAGCCCTTCACCGAGTACGGCCTGATCGCCGAGACGATCGAATGGCCCGAAGACCGCTCCTGGGTCGCCTTTACGCTGAGGCCCGAGGCGCGCTGGCACGACGGGAAGCCGATCACGGTCGACGACGTGATCTATAGCCTGAATCTGCTCAAGACCAAGGGGCACCCCTTCTACCGCTTCTATTACAAGAGCGTGCTGAGCGCCGAGAAGGTCGGGCCGCGCAAGGTCAAGTTCACCTTTGCCAAGGGCGACAACCGCGAGCTGCCGCTGATCGTCGGCCAGATGCCGATCCTGCCGAAGCATTACTGGGAGAAGCACGACTTCGCGAAGACCACGCTGCAGCCCCCGCTCGGCAGCGGCCCCTATCGCATCGCCGACTTCGAACCCAACCGCTACGTGGTCCTGGAGCGCGTCCCCGACTATTGGGGCAAGGACCTGCCGGTCAACCGCGGGCAGTACAATTTCGACCGCATCCGCTACGACTACTACCGCGACCCCACGGTCATCCGCGAGGCCCTCAAGGCAGGCGACATCGACTTCTACGTCGAAAACCAGGCGAAGGCCTGGGCGCTCGACTACGATGTCCCGGCGGTCACCAACGGCGCCCTGCGCAAAGAGGAAATCCCGAACGAGCGGCCGACCGGCATGCAGGGCTTCGCCATGAACACCCGGCGCGCGGTGTTCAGCGACTCGCGCGTGCGCCGGGCGATGGCCTACGCCTTCGACTTCGAGTGGACCAACCGCAATCTCTTCTTCGGCCAGTACACCCGCACCGAAAGCTACTTCTCCAATTCGGACCTGGCCTCGAGCGGGCTGCCCGGACCGAAGGCGCTCGCGCTGCTCTCGCCCTATCGCGGCCGCGTGCCGGACAAGGTGTTCACGGAGCCGTACTTCGCCCCCTCGACCGACGGGTCGGGCTGGCCGCGGCACAACCTGGAACGCGCCTTTCAGCTCCTGGCCGAGGCGGGCTGGGTCGTTCGCGACATGAAGCTGGTCAACGCCGAAACCGGCGAGCAGATGCACTTCGAAATTCTGCTCGTATCGCCCGCTTTCACGCGAATCGTCCTTCCGTTCCGGCACAACCTGCAGCGGCTGGGAATCGACGTCACGGTTCGCGTGGTCGACGCCGCGCAATACGAGAACCGCCTGCGCAGCTTCGATTTCGACATGATCGTCGCATCCTGGGGCGAATCCGATTCGCCGGGCAACGAGCAGTGGAATTTCTGGAGCTCCCAGGCCGCCGACACGCAGGGCAGCCGCAACTACGCCGGGATCAAGGACCCGGTGGTCGACGATCTCATCGCCAAGCTGATCGCCGCGCCGACGCGCGAGGACCTGGTGGCGCGGACCCGGGCGCTCGACCGCGTGCTGCTGTGGGGCAACTACGTCGTTCCGAACTGGCACATCCGCTTCGACCGCATTCTCTATTGGGACAAGTTCGACCGCCCGAAGGTCACGCCGAAGAACGGCACCAGCATCAACTACTGGTGGTTCGATCCGGCGCGCGCGCGCCAGCTCGAGCAGCAGCGTTCGCAGCAGCCGCAGTCGGCCGGTGGCAGCGGCGCCGGACGCCTCGGCGAGGCCGCCATGTATCTTGGCATCGGCCTGCTGATCGTCCTCGGCTTCTACGGCCTGCGCCGCGCCGGCCGGCACGCCGGATGAGGTAAACCGTCATGCTTTCCTACGTCATTCGCCGGCTGCTGCTCATCGTGCCGACCCTGCTCGGCATCATGACCATCAATTTCATCATCATACAGGCCGCGCCCGGCGGACCGGTGGAGCAGCTTATCTCGCAGATCAGCGGCCAGGGCGTCGCCGCCACCGCGCGCGTCACGCAGAGCGGAGGCAGCGAGATCGCACCCGGGGCCCAGACCGCCCAGACCGGCGGCGGCCAGGGCGGCCAGGGCGCCTACCGCGGCGCGCAGGGCCTGGATCCGGAATTCATCGCAGAGATCCGGCACATGTACGGCTTCGACAAGCCGGCCTACGTGCGGTTCTTCGACATGATCAAGAACTACGCGGTGTTCGACTTCGGCAACAGCTACTTCCGCGACCAGTCGGTCGTGAGCCTGGTGATCCAGAAAATGCCGGTCTCCATTTCGATCGGCCTGTGGACCACGCTGCTGGTCTACCTGATCTCGATACCGCTCGGAATCGCCAAGGCGGTGCGCGACGGCTCGCGCTTCGACATCTGGACCAGCGGCGTCGTCGTGGTCGGCAACGCCGTCCCCAACTTCCTGTTCGCGGTGCTGCTGATCGTGCTGTTCGCG
>Ga0102953_1002548_pt1 | contig 10680 bp, 6 predicted proteins | sample SalPon2A_C_D2_MG_FD_78509 | JGI IMG/M metagenome (GOLD analysis project Ga0102953, IMG submission 78509) | Soil microbial communities from South San Francisco under conditions of wetland restoration - Salt Pond MetaG R2A_C_D2_MG | ecosystem: Environmental > Terrestrial > Soil > Wetlands | place... | reverse complement strand
TGCGGCAGAATCTTCCGCGGCAGGGTTAGGAATGTGACCGCTTCATGCAATCAGACAGGCATCTTGTACCCCTGGTCGCGGAAAAGCCTGAGACAGGCATCAACGACCTTCGGTTCATACAGTTTCCCACGCTTGCCCTCGATCTCTTTCAATCCCAGTTCAAGCCCCAGTCCCGGGCGATAAGGCCGGTGCGAGGACATCGCTTCCACCACATCGGCCACGGCCATGATTTTTGCTTCCGGCAGAATCTGCTCTCCCTTCAGCCCCTGCGGGTAGCCCGATCCATCCAGCCTCTCGTGATGCTGCAGGATGATCTCGGCTATCGGCCATGGAAAACTCACATCCTTCAGGATGTCGTAGCCGGTCTGCGGATGCTGCTGGATGAGCTTGTACTCGACCTCGGTCAGCTTCCCGGGCTTGGAAAGAATTTCCGCAGGGATATGAATCTTTCCCAGGTCGTGAATGGTAGCGGCAAGATGAATGCCCTTGATCTGCTTCTCCGGCAGCCCCATTTCCACGGCAATGGCCTGCGCCAGTTCGCCGACGCGCCGCTGATGGCCGGCGGTATAGGGATCGCGTTTCTCCACGGTGGCGGCAATCGCCTGCACCGTTTCTTCCAGCCCCTTGCCGAGTTGTTCGAGGGCTTGCTGGTGCTCGGTACGGGACTGGTCGCGCTCGGTGCCGATATGCTGCATGTGGATGCCGTAACCGAGGTCGCCGGCCATCTCTTCGAGCAGTGCGATTTCTGCCTTGTTGAAGGCGTTCGGCTCCGATGCATAAATGGTCAGGACCCCGAAAGCTTGATCATTCTCCATCAGGGGGAGTGCAATGCACGACTGATAGCCATAGGCTAGCGCCTTTTCGCACCAGGGCTGCATGATCGGGTCATCGGCAATATTCTGGGTATGTTGCGTTTTGCCGGTGCGTATGGCCGTGCCGGCCGGACCTTGTCCTTCAGGCACATCACCCCAGCTGACGTGGATACTCTCGGCGTAGCCCGGCTTCACCGCATGCGAAGCCATCACCTTGACGCTCTTCGCCTCATCGGATTGGGCATAACCGACCCATGCATGCAGGTAGTCCCCTACCTCGACAGCCACCCGGCATACCGCCTGACATAGCTGTTGTTCATCGACCGCATGCACCAGCGAATGATTGACGGCACTCAGGGTTTTCAGGGCCCGGTTGAGATGACCAAGCGCATCCTGCGCCCGCCGCTCATCGGTGATGTCCTGGTAAATGCCTAGCATGCCGCTGACTTCTCCCGATGCCTTGCGTAGCGGCACCTTGGAGGTGCGCAGCCAGAAGGTCCTGCCATCCGGCGTGGTCTGCGGCTCCTCGTAGCCCAGTTTCGCCTCGCCCGAGTCCATCACGGCCTTGTCGTCGGCGCGGTACAACTCGGCTACGTCCTTCCAGCCCATCTGGTAATCATCCTTGCCATAGAGTTCCTTCGGGTTATGCATGCCGGCATCGCGGGCAAAGGCCGTGTTGCAGCCGAGGTAACGCAGCTCCCGGTCCTTCCAAAAGACGCGCAGGGGGATGTTTTCCACCACCGAGCGCAGCAGGTCGCGCGAGGCCCGGATCGCTTCCTCGACCTGCTTGCGCTCCGTAATGTCCCGCACCATGGCCAATAGATAGAGCCTGTCGATTTCCTTTGGCGAAACGGTGACCTCCACCGGGAACGTCGAACCATCCTTTCTTCGGTGCAGGCTCTCGAAGCGGGCGTGTCCCTTTATCCGAACCTGGTTTTGCACCTCTTCCGCCAGTTCCGGGGAAAAGTTCGGATCGATATCGGCGACGCTCATGGAAAGCAGCTCTTCCCGGCCATATCCCAGATGGCGGCATGTGGTTTCGTTGACGTCCAGGATTGCATATGTGGCAGGATCGATCACTTCAATGCCGTCACTCGAGCTGTCGAGCAGGCTGCGAAAGAACTGCTGGCGCTGCTCGGCCTGTTTGCGCTTGCTGATGTCGCGGATGATGCCCTGGCGGAACTTCTTGCCTTCCACCTCGATGATGCGGGCGCTGACCTCGACCGGGAATGTCGAGCCGTCCTTGCGCTGGAATTCCGTCTCGAAGATCGAGCCCTTTTCATCGAATTGCCACTGCGCTTCCAGGGTCGCCTGAGCCGATGGCGAGCGCAGCTGGCGGGCATTCATGGCGAACAGTTCCTCCCTGCCGTAGCCGGTGATCTCGACGGCGCGCTCATTGGCCTCGACGATCCATCCATCGGTATCGGCCAGCATGAAGATGTCGTTGGCGTACTTGAGCACGGTTTCGTAATGGGAGCGCAGAGCCTGCCTTTCCTGTGATTCACGCAGCCGCTCTGCCAGCCAGCCATGCTGCTGCTGTCGCCAATAGACGAGCAGAGCGGCCCCCGCGCTGATCACCAGCATCGATGCAAACAGGGCCAGCACCCAGGACTGCCTTCTCAGGCCGGCATACACCTCAGCCAGATCGACCTTGGCGACCATGATCCATTGCGTACCGGCTATATGCCTTGTCGCTGCCAGCACGGGTACGCCGCGATAATCAACCCCATCGGCCACATGTTTCTCGCCGCGCAAGGCCATGGCTGCGATCAAACTTTCTTCGCCGATCGGTTTGCTGAGATCCAGGGGCCTGTTGCCCGTATGCCGGAGCGGATTGAGAAAGACCACCCTGTCGCCGTCCCGCCTGACCAGCAGGGTTTCGGCGCTGGCGCTGGGGAGCGGCCAGACCCGGATGAGCGGAAACAGGACTTTCTGCGCTGATGCATGCAACACGATCACGCCGACAGGCCGGTGCTGAATATCTTTCCGGAGGAGCAGCGGTGCGATGAAATCGACATGCACATCCCCGTTTTCACTGTCGCGATACAGACGGGAGATAACCGGCTGGCCGCTGCTGATGACCTGCGCTACCTGCGCAAGCGTGGCTTCACCCAATCTCGCGTGCCCGGGATTGATATTGAAGACCCGCCGACCATGCAAATCCAGCAATAAGACATTGATAAAGTCGAATGTGTTGCGGATGTCGTTCAGTTGATGCAGCAACTCCGCCTGATTCCGTTCATTCCCCGAGCCGGAGAGCCATCTGCTATAGTGAAAAGCTATATCATAATCACGGCCGAACAGCCTGGCGTCATCCAGTCGCTCTTTCAGCCAGGCAGAAATCATGTCTTTTTTCAGGCTGGCAATCGCATCCAGCTCGATGGCCTTCTCCTGCTTCAGGTTGGAGCCCATTTTTTCGCCGATATTCAGGCTGACGGAGAAAACCACGGTCGAAAACACCGCGAAACCGAGCAGCATTCCCAGGCCGAGTCGTCGGCTGGAAGCAGCGGCATCCCCTTTCCCGTCAGAATCCATCGAGGGAAGGCGGGAGCGTGCCAGGAAATACAGCAGCAAGGCCACACCAGCGACCATGGGTAGCAGGGCGACATGCGGGAACAACGGGGTGCCTGTGTCATCGTGATGGAGAGGCGAAGGAAGGCCGTGGGAAATCAGCACCCATCCCCCTCCCAGCAGCAGGTACCAGGCGGTGATGCGCAGCGCCTGCATTCCTCCCTGTTTCATGCGGCAGGTGCCGAAGTGCAGGGATCGGATTCTGATGACTGGATCATGTATCCCCCCTTGTGATGGAAACAATATGTCAATTATTTTACATTATAGACTACATGTTTTGACCTATTCAGACTTTCCGGGCAGCGGTGATGTTTCCCCCGACCATGGGGCCCGACCGTGGGGAGACCCTTCACAGAGAATGCGGTTGCATATGTGCAGGGTATGGCCACGCTTCGGGAGAAGCCGTTTCGAATAAACCGGGATGGATGGATCAGCGCATGAAACAGGACCACATTGCCGGCAGCCGATCGCCCAGGGCTTCGCATGTCACCTTGCCGAGGCTGGAGGCTCCGTTTCCCTGCATGCTGGATTTTCTCGACGGGCATTTTCCCCGTGTCGGCCGCGAGGTGTGGGCGGAGCGCCTGCAAAACGGAAAGATTCACGACGAGCAGGGCAGGGCGGTCGATGAGGCAACGCCGTACCGGGTGAATGCGAGGCTGAGTTATTATCGCGAGGTGGCGAGCGAGCCGCGCATTCCGTTTGCCGAGCGCATTGTGTACGAGGACGACGAAATCCTGGTGGCCGACAAGCCGCATTTCCTGCCGGTGACGCCGGCCGGACAGTATGTGAACGAATGCCTGCTGCATCGGCTGGTGCTGCGCACCGGCAACGAACAACTGGTGGCCGTGCACCGGCTGGACCGGGGGACGGCCGGGCTGGTACTGCTGAGCAAGCGGCGGGAAACGCGCAAGGCCTGGTTCGCGCTGTTCAGGGAGGGGCGGATCGACAAGCGCTACGAGGCGGTGGCCAGCCTGCCCGAGGATGCGCAGAAGAGGACATGGCTGGTCGAAAGCCGCATCGAGCGCAGCGATGCCTGGATCACCTTCACCAACGTCCCGGGGGAGATCAATGCCCGTTCACATATCGAATTGCTGCGCACCTCGGGGGAGCGCGGGTTTTATGCGCTTTCCCCGCTGACCGGCAAGACGCATCAACTGCGCCTGCACATGGGGCTGATCGGCGCGCAGATCGTCAACGACAGATTTTATCCCGTCCTGCAGCCGTTCAGCGCCAGGCCGGATTACGCACATCCGCTGCAACTGCTGGCCAGAAGCCTTGCCTTCACCGATCCGCTGAGCGGCGAGCCCCACTGCTTCGCATCGACCCGCCGGCTGTCGGCCTGGTCTGATGCGGGGTCTGATGAAGGGGCCGATGCGGGACCCGGCGAGGCTCCCTTATAGCCTTTGTCCGTTCAGGCTTTGCGCAATGCCCTGGTCCTCGTGATCGCCGCTGTCGCAGATGACAATCAGCTCGGCGATGTCGTTATGGCATTCCAGCCATGAGTGACGCGACACCGGGTTGCCGAACGGGTTGATGATGATCTGGTGCTGGCGCAGGCAGGTAAAATCCTGTTCGCGCGGGAAGAAGCGGCGGATGGCCGACTGCAGCGGATCGCTCCACTCGAAGCCCTCTTTCAGACGGTAACCGATCCACAGGAATCCCTTGGCCAGCAGCGCCTCGAAGACGGCCTCCGAGTCGTCGGGCAGCGGGCTGGTGACATCCAGCGTATAGACATCCATATCATCGTCGTCACCGGTGTCGGACATCAGCTTGTCGATGGTGTGTCGCAGGGTGCGCTGCAGCTCATAGGCAGCCTCGTTTTCCGAGGCATACATATGGTAGCTGGTATGCGCGATGTAGGTGCCGTAGAACTCGTCGGGCACCGTCACATGCACCTCGGTGGGCAATTCGAAGCGATCCAGTTCCTCCTGCAGCAGGCGGGCCTGTTCGCGGTTTTGCAGGATCGGAAAGATCTTCGGCTGGATATCCAGCTCGCGAACCACGGTTACCAGGTGCGCCAGCACGGTGGTAATGGCCAGATAGGCCTTGCTCTTCAGGTGCAACGGCTGGGAAAGCAGGATGCGGTCGGCGCCGCGCACGAAGTCGCGCAACCGGTTCATATTGGTGAAATCCCAGCGGATCACATCGAAGGTGACGCGTCCAAGCGCCCCGTCCACCTCGCCCAGCCTGCGGCGCAGATAGTCGAGGCTCTCGGTCTGTTCGTCCTGGCTGATGTCGTCGATGATGCGCACATCGATGCGCTCAAAGTCCTTCAGCAGGAGCTTCAGCAATAGCGGCAGTGCGCCCACCCAGCCGGTGATGACCAGGCGTAATTCCCTGCTGCGCATGCTGGGCATGCAGAAATCCGGGATATTAACCGGGGCTGCCGGGCTCTGCTGGTCGCTACCGGCCTTCTTGCCGCGGGCGAATTGGTATGCCAGCTCGCCATGCACATCACGCGGCTGAATGGCCAGGGCCAGCGCGGTGGTGGCGGGAAACGGTGCGTGTTCGGCAAGCTTGTACAGGGGTATGCCACGTCCTTCCTTGTCCGCCAGGGCGATCAGGGTCACGCCCCGGGTTTGCAGGCGGGCAGCCAGCCGGAAGATGTCGAGACGGACGTCGCCGCTGCGGTTTCCGAGCATCGGGCGACCGTCCTGGAGCGTGACTTCGCCGCTCCATTCGCTGATCTGAAGTGCCGATTCCTCGGTGCGGCCGGGGATCATCAGGCGCTCCATCACCTGATCGAAATCCTGATAGACCAGGATGTTGCGCATCATATTGGCGCGCACATCGGCATGTGACATCACAACCGTTGGCTTGTTGTAAACCTGCTGGTTGTCCCAGCCGATCTGCAGGATGTGATGGTGCGAGGAAAGCTGCGGACGGGCCAGCGCCGGCGAGGCGTAGTTCAGGTAGATATTGGGATTGACCTTGCGGATGGCGAGCAGGGAAAACATGCTGTGCGACAACTGGACGGAGTGAGGCACATCGTCCGGCACGTTGATGATGGCCTGTCGTGCGTGCCCGAGATTCACCCTGCGCAGCGAGGTTACCTCCTGCATATTACCCCAGCGGTAGGACACCCAGCGCTGCTGGCTCAGACCGGCGGGCGCCTTTTCACTTTCGCCCAGCATCACCAGTTTCAGGCGTGAGAAATGGCGCTCGGAAATGCTGCGCAGCTTATCGATGATATACGGGGCGGTTTCCGACCAGCCCAGCATGACCATGTGGTTGGTGATGTTCAGACGCTCGTTGCGAAGCTTCTGCATCAGGCCCGATACCACCTGCGCGCCGATGCCGATAAAGAAGGCGAAGATAAACACACCCATGATCACGGCGGCCACCGAAACCACGGCCATACTGGCGTTGGGCGGGTAAAGGACGGAGTTACCGGGGTCGGTGAACATGCGGAAGGCGAACCAGATCTGTGCGAACAGGGTGTTGTCGAGATCGCTGATCACGCCGTCCTGCGTGTAATCGAAGGGGGGCAGCATGAAATGTCCGGCCACACCGCCGGAGATGGCCAGCACGCCGAGCAGCAGTACGATCAGGTTGACCTCCTGCATGAACTGGCCCTCATGCACGACATCCTTGAGGTTGCGCAGGATGATGGTCCATGGCCTGAGCAGGCGGATCAGACGCAGCGCACGCAGGGCGCTGCCATGCGGTACGACGGCAAAGGCAGGGATCATGACCACGGTGGCGACCAGGTCGATCCACCAGTAGCCCCATTCGCTGAGCCGGTCGCGGCGCGATTCGAAGTCCATGTGGCGCATGATCAGGGCGCGTACGGCCAACTCCACGCTGAAGAAGATGATGACGATCCACAGCAGGGTGTCCTCGGCAAAGAAGGACAGCAGGATGACCAGCGAGATGAACATGCCGTAGGTGGGTGAATACATGGTGCTTTGCAGGTCGATGTAGCGGAAGGCGCGCAGCGTGCGCATCAGGTAGAAAGCGCGCAGCAGGCGGGCTGCGGCGGCACTTTCGGCATCCAGCGGGATGTTCAGCACGGTGATCAGCAGCGAGGCGATGCCGATGAAATCGAGCACCAGGAACAGGGCGTCGAGTTTGGAATTCAGCGAGGATCGGTAGGGGTTGGTGCGGATCTTGTAACGCATGATGGCGACGCGCATGCCGAGTTCGATACAGAATACGACAAAAAGCACCGCCGCCAGTGGCTGGTTATGGGTGAAGGAGATGGCGATCAGGATCAGCATCAGAATGCCGAAGCGCGGATGCATCAGGATCCATTCAAGGTGATGGAACAGCAGGGGCCGGTCCCTGAGTACAGATGTCATGGCGAGTCCTTTCATCGTGGCACCTCGTGCTGGGAAACTTGTATACAGGAAACGGAATGCGTTGCCTGGTTCTGGACCGGAAGGGCGATGCCCGGCCGGAACATGTGCGCGCCAGGCGCGTTTACTGCACTTCGCTGATCCGCTCGGTCAGCGCCTGGCTGATCTGCACGGCCTTGTCCGGTGGCAGGAAGGAGAGAATCTTGCCCACCTGTTTTTCGTCCATGCGCGAGAACATGCGCACCACGATCTGCAGGTCCATTTTGGCCAGCACCGGGGCGGCCTTGTCCGCCTTCATGCCTTCGTACACGGCAGTCAGGCGCTTGATCTTCTTGGTATTGATGCTTTTCTCCTGAGCCAGCATATCCTTGATGCGGACCTCCAGGTCTTCGAGGTCGGCGATGCGTTCGACCAGCTTTCTCTCGCCTTCCTCAATCGCCTTCTGGCGCTCATCAATCGCCTTCTGGCGGGCATCGAGCTCCTCGCGCTGCTGGCGCAGGGCCAGCAAGGTTTCGCGCTCGGCCTGGCTGATGGCCACATCATCCGGGGTGAAGGGCAGGGCTTCGGCTTCGGGAATGGCCTGCACGGAAAGCGGTATTTTATCGTTTTCGGCAGGGCCGGAGGGCTCGTCGGTGGCTGCCTGCGCGCTGCTGATCATCTCCTCGCCCGGCTGGCTGCCAAGCAGCGACAGTCCGGCGCGGCCGAGCACCAGTACGCTCAGCAGGCTGAGCAGCAGCAGGACACGTCCGGCTCCGGGCATACTCAGGCTCCGCTGGCCAACGGGCCGGCCAGGCGAGCAGCCACGCGGTCGTCGTCTGCCCTTTGCAGCCGACGATCGAGTGCCCGGTTGGCCTGCTCGATAAATTTTCTGTCGATGCGGTCGAAGGCCTTGCCGCGGCTGTCGTGCGACAACCACTGGCGCAGCAGTGCCTGCTCCTGTCCGTGCAGGGCTTCAATGGCGGCCTCAAGGCTGGCGACATACCGGCTCTGCTCTTCGATCAGTTCGTCGTACACCATCAGCATGCCGGCCTGCACCGCGATGCGCAGGTTGCGCTCTTTCTGCTCACGGATGCCCTGCATGTGCGCCAGCGCCTGCTCGCGCTGCTGGCGCAGTTCGTGACGCTTGCGGCTCAGGGTCGCCAGCTCGTACTGCGCCTTGTTGCGTGCATTGTCGTTCAGTTTCTTCAATACCTGATGCGGCATCATTTTCATCTCACACCCTCCCCGCGGGTCGCCATCAGTTCGAGCAGCTTGCGACCTGCTTCCTCGAGACTGACTGTTTCGTTCTGGCGCTGTTGCAGGAAGGTGCGGATACTCGGCATACGGTCGATTACACGATCGAGTTCCGGATTGCTGCCGCGTTCGTAAGCACCCATATTCACCATATCCTCCATGCGCTCATACAGTGACAATTCACTACGCAAGGAGCGTGCCGCTTTTTGGATTTCCTCCGAACAAAGGTTGGTGGACAGACGGCTGACACTCTTCAGCACATCCACGGCGGGAAAATGTCCCTTCTCGGCCAGGTCGCGGGAAAGCACGATATGCCCGTCGAGAATACTCATCGCGGAGTCGGCTACAGGGTCGCCGCTGATGTCGTCACCCTCTACCAGCACCGTGTACAGTCCGCTGATATTGCCGTGCCCGATGCCCGGGCCGGCACGCTCCAGAATCTCGGCCAGCGAGGCGAAGCAGGAGGGCGTATAGCCCTTGCTGGCCGGTGGTTCGCCGAGCATCAGGCCGATCTCGCGCTGCGCCTGTGCGAAGCGGGTGAGGCTGTCCATCATCAGCAGTACCTGCTGGTCCTGGTCGCGGAAATATTCGGCGATGCTCGAGGCCAGCAGGGCCGCCCGGATACGCAGCACGGGCGGGGCGTCCGAGGTGGATACCACCACCACGCTGCGCTTCAGGGCCTCCTCGCCGAGGCTGTCGCGGATGAATTCGCGCACCTCGCGGCTGCGCTCGCCCACCATCGCGATGACGTTGACATCGGCACTGGAGTTGCGCGCCATCATGCCCATCAGCGAGCTCTTGCCCACCCCGGCGCCTGCGAAAAGACCGACGCGCTGGCCGCTGCCGACCGTCAGGCAGCCATCGATGCTGCGCACCCCCAGTTGCATCGGCTTGTCAATAATCTGACGATGACAGGGGTTCATCCGGTTGCCGAATAGCGGCCTGAACGGCCCGCTCGTCCTCAGCGGCATGTCGTCCATCGCATCACCCAGTCCGTCGAGCACCCGGCCGAGCAGCTCCGGACCCATTTGCATGCCCGGCGGTGCGGCGCGAAGGCGCACGGCATTGCCCGGAGCGATGCCGCGGATATGGCCGACCGGCATCAGGATCGTATGCTGGTCGCGGAATCCGACCACCTCGGCCTGGATGTTTTCCCCGTCGACCGCATGGATATCGCAGGCCCGACCGATACTGGCATGCAGTCCGTCCACCTCGACCATCTGGCCAAGCACCCTGCGCACCCGGCCAAGCGAGGGGAAGGGCCGGATATGCTTCAGGCTGCCCAATACTTTTTGACGGGATTCCCTGTTCCACAACACGCTATGGGCCGGCATCAGGGCTCCGGATGTTCGGTCGTCTGTTCGGTTGCCGGCTGGCCCTTGTGCAGCAATCTTCCCCGGATGTGCTGCATGCATTCGCTGATGGCAGCCTGAGGGTCGATCAGCGTATCGTGATCGCTGGCCATGATGCGGCAGGTTCCGGGAGAGATATTGTCGTCGGCGACAAGTTTGTTCGGGGTATCTCCCAGCAATCGCTCGAACATGCCGATATCCTGCACCGAGACGGCCAGGGTCAGCGATTGGGTTTCCGGCAGGTAGCGGGTGGCCTGGGCAATCATCTGCTTGATGTAATCGGGGTGTTCATCAATCATGGTGTCAACAATATGACGGATGACGGCGTCGGCGATATCCAGCACGGCCTCGTCCATGCATTCGTGCAGCCGGCGCGCGCTTTTTTCGCATTGCAGCAGCAGGGCGTCGAGGTTG
>Ga0102953_1002546_pt1 | contig 10702 bp, 7 predicted proteins | sample SalPon2A_C_D2_MG_FD_78509 | JGI IMG/M metagenome (GOLD analysis project Ga0102953, IMG submission 78509) | Soil microbial communities from South San Francisco under conditions of wetland restoration - Salt Pond MetaG R2A_C_D2_MG | ecosystem: Environmental > Terrestrial > Soil > Wetlands | place... | reverse complement strand
TCGGTGTCTTTACCGTTGATGATGATCTTGCCCGAAGTCGGGTGGATCAGGCGATTGACCATCTTCAAGGTGGTCGTCTTGCCGCAGCCGGAAGGGCCGAGCAGCACGCAGATCTCGCCTTCGGCGACTTCCATGTTGATGTGGTCGGCGGCCGTCACCGGGCCCGCGGGCGTGTCGAAGATCTTCGTCAGGTTTTCGAGCTTGATCATGGTCTTCATTCCTCGTGCGGTGCCCGTTCCCGGGGTGCCGCGTGCATGTGGGACGGTTAGGCGCGCATGCCCTTCGGCGTCAGGCGGTTCTGCAGCCACAACAGGCCGTAATCGGCGACAACGGCAAGGAGGCTCACGGCCAACGCACCGGTCACGAGCTGACGCGGATCGGTTTGCGAAATGCCGCGGCTGATGAAGGTCCCGAGGCCGCCGGCGCCGATGTAGGCGGCGATCGCCGTGATGCCGATGTTGATCACGACGGCCATGCGCACGCCTGCCATGATGACCGGGACGGCGATGGGAATCTCGACGCGGAACAGCCGCTGGCGGCCCGTCATGCCCATGCCGCGGGCGGCCTCCCGCAGGGCGGGGTCGACGTTGGTGATTGCCGTGTAGGTATTGCGGATGATCGGAAGCTGGGAATAGAGCAGGACGGCGATCACCGCCGGCAGATAGCCGATGCCGTGGCCGATCAGGGACAGAACCGGGATCAGAAGACCGAACAGTGCGATCGACGGCACGGTCATGATCATCGCCGCGGTGTAGAGAACGGCGTCGGCGGCCCGATTGTTCTGCGTGATCGCGATACCGATCGGCACGCCGCTCAGGATGGCAAGTCCGACCGCGACTCCGACGATGGCCAGGTGCTCGATCGTGCGCTGTCCTAGGACGCCCAGGTTCTGCTGTATGAAGACCATGATATCCATGCCGCTTCTCCCTTCCGATCCGGAGCGCGCCTCGGGCGGTCCGGCATGGGGCCTCCGTTCCCGGACATCCCTGTGTCTGGGTCGCGCCGCGTCGTCCTGCGGCCGCAAGGTCACTGTCTGGTTCGGATACCGCCGCCTGTGATTCCGGGCCGGAGCGTAGGTCTCGACCGTGGCCGAGTGGCTTGTCCCGCCGTCGCTCCCCTATGCGCCCTGCAAACCGCCGCTCCTCCCGGCTCCTGCGATGGCCGGGAACATAGGTCCGTTGCCGGCCCGCCGGCGAGCCAGCGAGTCGTCAATGTTTGTCACAATTCCGACAAGCTGCCCGCCGGGCCGGGCCGGCCGGGGCGCTATGCCGGCCTCTTAGGCCCGTCCGGGCGGGCGGGGTCGCCGCCCTGACCTCGGCTCCGGCGGACATGCGCCGGGGTGTCCTTGAAGGCCTCACGGTAGCATTTCCCCAGGTGAGAGGCGCTGGCGAACCCGCACTTGGCGGCGATCTGGGAGATCGAGTCGGTCGACTGGAGCAGCATGGTCTGGGCCTGCCGGAGGCGCAGCTCCAGGTAGAAGCGGGACGGCCGCCGATCGAAGGACTGCAGGAAGAGGCGCTCCAATTGGCGCGGCGAAATGCCGGCGATTTGGGCCAGCGCCTGGGTCGGCAGAGGGCGCTCCGAGTTCTGCTCCATGAGGGTTATGGCCCGGACCAGGCGCCGGTCCGTGATGCCGTAGCGCCATTGGACCGACATGCGCTGACTCTCGCCGGGCGGCCGTATACGCGTGTGGAGGAACTGCTCCGCGACGTCGGCCGCCGCCGTCTCGCCGTGCTCCTGTGCGATCAGGGCCAGCATGAGATCGAGAGCCGCCGTCCCTCCGGCGCAGGTCAGCCGGTTCCGATCGATGCAGAACAGGTCGCGGTTCACCTCGATTTCCGGAAATTCCTCCGCGAAATCGCGCAGGGTTTCCCAGTGGATCGTGCAGCGGTGACCCGACAGCAGGCCAGCGCGGGCCAGGAGGAAGGTCGCGGTACTGACTGCGCCCAGCCGGCATCCCTTGTGGCCCAGGCGGCGCAGCCAGTTGAAGAGGCGCTGGTCGCGATAGCCGGCGACATCCAGGCTCGAGACGACGATGACGAGCGAGAAGTCGGGCTCCTCCTCGGTCGACCGGTCGGCGACCATCGTAAATCCGCTGCTGGCTCGTACCGGCCGGCCATCCAAGCTGATGAGCGACCAGCGATAGGCTTCCCGGCCCAGCACCCGGTTGGCGGAGCGCAATGGCTCGCTCGCGGCGCTCAGGGCCATGAGCGAAAAGCCGGGCACCAGGAAAAATCCCACTTCTTGCGGTTCAGACGCCATGACTGGATGGTCTTATACGAGATTTTCCGGGTGTTTTCCTCGGGAATGTCGGGGCGCCGAGTCCCAGGGCCGCGTTTCAGGGGGATCGCCTTCATGCGCAAGGCATCATGGGCGGCGGGGCGCGGTCATCTTCGATGCTCCGATGCCGCCACCGCCGGAGGCCCGCCCTAAAATCTGGCGCTGGTGGGATTCTCGGTCGGACCGCGGCGCGTTACGCGCGGCCCGGGGATTTTGTCGCTGATCGGTCGCGCCCTTACCGCGCCGCAAGAAATGGGATCGGTACGGAATGACGAGACGCCTGCGGTCGCCGGGTCGACATTCGAGCAGGCACCCCACACCGGCCGTTTCCACGATGCGAGGGAGGAGCCGCACGGCCGCCCCGGCCGCGTGACGCCAGTTGGCGGCCTGAAAGCCCGCATTAAGCCGCCATGCAGACCGCTTCGCATCGGATCGAAAGCGCGGTGCCACGCCCCGGCGGTCATGGCAGCGGCCGCATTTTCTCTGGCTGGTCGGAAGATTGTCGCCGCTCGGCCCGTCCACATCCTGTGCGTGTAACCGATTCGTAACCTTTCGCTCCGAGACTAAGAAATTAGATAGGTAAAGGATATCCTAATCCGATGGCCCAGAAGAAGGCCGACCCCAACCTCTTGGGCCAGTTGCGGCGACTATTTGGGTCTGCCGAGCAGCAGGACGTTGCCGTAGGTGCCCGCGCGTCGCCGCCCCGTCCGGGCCTCCATGCCGATCCGGGCCAGGCAAAGAATGCGGGGCAAATGAACCGGCAGGGAGCCGGGCGGCTCAACGAGGTCATCGGCAACCTGCCGCCGGACGAAAGCGTTGTCGGCGGCAAGATCAGCCTTCTCAATCTTGGTGAAGTGAGAGAACGCCTCGGCGAGAAATGGCCGCGATATGCGGATCGAGTCCATTATATCGTGTCCGAGACGCTCCAGCGCCGTTTGACGGAGAAAGATTTTTTCGCGCGCAACGATGAAGAGACTTATGTCGTCGTCTTCCATGATTCCTGCGAAACGGAAGCCAAACTCAAATGCGCTCTGCTTGGACAGGAAATCTCGAAAAAGTTCTTCGGCGAGACCGAAAATGAAGCGGATTGTTCGCTGCATGTGGAGACGGTCGTCGCCACGGTGGATGGCGGCTTCGCGCGCGAAGGCGTGAGCCTGGCCGAGGCAATGGCGGAAGCCTTGGCAAAGGCCGAAGAAACGGAAGCCAATCAAGGACGGCGCCTTGCACGGAAGAAAGAAGGGCTCAGCATGGAGGAAGTGCAAGAGCTCCTCGGAACGGCAGAACAAAGGCTTCAGGAGCTGGAGCGCAAAGGGCACGACGCGAAGGATTTCACGATCGTACGAGATCCGATGCGCGAGCTGGTCCGCGAGCTGCGGATTATCGAAAGCGCCTTGGCTTCGTCGGATCAGTCTTGGATCGATCTCGAGGCGGCGTCAAACTCCGGCCGAAACGTCGACCTGGCTTGGAAGAAGCAGAACATCAAGCCGGTGGATATGGTTCGGCAAATCATCACACGTGCCGATGAGCGGATCGAAACGCCGGAGAAGACGATAGTCTGGGTATACGATGACGTGGACGCGGCCGAAAGCGCTCTCAACCTGGATATATCGTATGCGCCGATCTGGAGCGTGGGTCAACAGCGAGTCGGCCTGTATCTATGCCGAACCGCAGTGAAATCGCCGGCGCCTGACCCCAGGCTCGGTTCCGCGGATGTCACGGACCTCAAATCGGTAGACGTCATCGACCGCATCGTGTTGCGGCGCGCGAAATCGGACTTGCAGGCGATCACATCCGAAGGCAGGGCTAGTGTCATCGTCATCCCAGTGCATTTCAGCACATTGAACCGGCCTTGCCCAACTGAGAACTATCTTCGAATCTGCCATGCGATTCCTCCGGAGTTGCGCAAAATGATCGTATGGGAGATCCGCGGGGCTCCGCTTCGCGGCTGGACGACACGGCTCACACAAATCGTTGCGGTCCTGCGGCCCCTCGGCAGGGCCGTTTTCGCGCTTTGCAACGCGCCCGCAATTCCGAGGCCCGGGCTGCACCACGCTTTCAGCAGGCTCGCTAGCCAGGGCGTCCAAGGGGTCGGGCTTGACTTGGCCGCGTACAGCGTGCCCGAAGCAGAGATAATCGCTTATCTCGAGCAGTTCGGCACTGCAGCCAAGAAGCACAAGCTATCGGCCTACTTGTATGGAGTTGACACGCTAAGCCTGAACTCATCGGCGGTTTGCTCCGGCTTCAACCATGTCTCGGGAAGCGCCATCGCCGGGCCGCTGCCAAAGCCCAGGGGGCTGTATCCAAAGGCGCTTGAGACCGTTTATTTGCCCATAGATTAAAGCCATTAGCGCGGCTGGGCTATGCGGCTTCAAGTGCTCAGCCGCACCGCGGAGCGCCCCGGTTCCCGACCCGCGGGGCGTGACTGGCACGGGCCTCCGGATAGCGGCCGTCCTCATCGGGCCCCACGCCTTGCCCCAGTGGGGATCTGCCCGCGAAGATGGCAGAAATTAGGCATTCGTTCATCATACGAGGGCAGTATTGATCCGGGTGGAGGCACGGAGGTCGAGAGCCACCGGTGCCCGGCGGACCTTCGGACTAATGCGCGGCTTAAACCGGTATGATGACACTTGGACGCGCGGAGAGCTTGAGGGGAGCACGGCCGTTTCCTGAGCGTCCGCCTGGCCGGCCGGGCCAAGGCCAAGCATTTGCGGCATGGCGCGCCGACGTGACCCGTAGACGCTAGAGCTATGCCAGGGATTTTCCAGTCGATCCGCTTCCGGCTCATCGCGCTCGTGCTCGTCACGAGTCTGCCTGCGCTTGGCGTGCTGACCTATCAGGGCATCCAGGGCGGCCAAGAACTGCGCGACCAATATGAAAACCGCGTTCGGCTTCTTGCCGACCGTTTCGCCGTCGATCTCCGCATGCTGCTCGATTCTGCCGAGGATATGCTCGGCACCGTGGCAGCCGCGCCGGTCCTACGTCGCCATGCCGGTAGCGGTTGTAGCGACTTTCTCTCCCAACTTGCCGCGGCCAACGAGCGCTATTCCACATTTTTCGTCGTCGACGATCGGGGGATGATGGTCTGTGCCCCAACCGGTAGCCCGCAAAACGTACGCTTCGACGACCGCGGCTACTTTCAGGAGGCGATCAATACCAAGCATTTTGCCGTTGGAAACGTGATCAAAGGACGAATTACGGGCGAAACGGTACTGCCCTTTGCCTACCCCACAATCGGTCCGGCTGGAACGGTCGAGCTCGTCCTGATCTCTGCGCTGAAACTCAAATGGCTCGAAGAGCATTTCGAGGCCGTGCCCATTCTTGACGAAGCAACGATCAGCCTCCTCGACCATAACGGCCAGACTCTCGTACGTCGGCCCGAGGGACAGAACTGGCGGGGGAAGCGCTTCCCGCACCCAGGTATCCTGCAATCGATCAAGGGGGCCGGCGATGGCTCCGTGGCCTCGAGCGGCGTAGACGGCTCGGAGCGCTTCTTCGGTTTCGTCTCGATCGGTGACCCGCCCTTCGCCCACGTCGTGGCCGAAGTACCAACCGCAAGAACGATCGCGCCTTTTTACCGAGGCCTGCGAAAGGCAATCGGCCTTCTTCTCGTTCTCACCGCCGGAGTCGTGGCGGTCGCCTGGGGCGGGGGCGGACGCCTCTTCATTCGCCCGATACAGCGCCTCAAGGCGACGGCGGATGCGATGCGCAAGGGGCATTTGGCTGTGCGAGCAGGTCCGCTGGACGGTGCCGGCGATCTCGCGGCTCTTGGCATGGCGTTCGACGACATGGCTGAGGTCATTCAGCGCCGCGAGGAAACGCTGCAACACCAAAAGTCTGAGTTGCAACGCGTCAACGCCGAGTTGGAACATAAAGATTCGATCCTCCGGCAAGCACAGAAGATGGAGATCATAGGGCAGCTGGCCGGCGGATTCGCGCACGACTTCAACAATCTCCTTACCGTCATTCTAGGCAACATCCAGCTCCTGCAAAGGCGCGTAAAGGACGATGAGAAGAGTGCGAAACTCGCCGGTACCGCTACCAACGCCGCCTTGAGGGGGGCACAGCTGACCAAGCAGCTGCTCGCGTTCTCGCGGCGTCAGGTACTGAACCCGGAGCGCGTGGATATCAATAAGCTCATTGTCGAGATTGACGAGATGCTCGGGAATACCCTGGGTGCAAATGTCAAGGTGCGCATGACACTCTCCAAGTCGATTTGGCCCGCACGCATCGATGAAGGACAGCTCGAGACCGCCTTGCTAAATCTGGTCGTCAATGCGCGCGATGCCATGCCCGATGGGGGGACCGTCACCATCGAAACGGCAAATGTCACCCTCGCCGAAGCCGACCCCGCCGGCGCGCCGGACATGACGCCCGGGGCCTATGTCATGGTCGCCGTGAAGGACACCGGGACCGGCATGCCGCCTGAAGTCATAAAGAAGGCCTTCGATCCCTTCTTCACAACCAAGGAGCGCGGAAAAGGCACCGGTCTCGGCCTCAGCATGGTCTATGGCTTCGTGAGGCAATCAGACGGATTCGTACAGGTCGACAGCATGCCTGGCAGTGGGACCTCCATCGCTCTTTTCTTCCCGAAAGACGACTCGCGATCTCGCGCTCAGAGAAAGCGAACCTCCGCGCCGATCGAACAGGGTGCCAGCGGAAAGGGCGAGAAGATTCTTGTCGTCGAGGACGAAGCAGACGTGCGGGATTTGGCCAACAGCATGCTTGAAGAGCTCGGATATCGGGTGCTGACCGCGCCGAACGGGTTCGAGGCGTTGCAAATTCTCGGACGGGACACGGATATCGACCTGATATTCACCGATGTCGTAATGCCAGGTGGGATGAACGGCGTCGAGCTCGCCGCCACAGCGCTGCGTCAGCGTCCGGACCTGAAGGTTCTCTATACTTCGGGTTATACGTCGCGGGGCCTCGTCAATCCGAGTATTCTGGCGAATGGAAGCAAATTCATCGAGAAGCCGTACCTTCGAGAACCGTTGGGACAGAAAATACGTGAGTTGCTGGATGCGGAGGAGGCGGTCTCATGAGTCAAAGCCGCCTTCTCGTCGTGGACGACGAGCCGGAGCTCTGCGCATTTGTCGAGAGTGTCGGCGCTGACCTTGGCCTAACGGTCACAGCCGCGTACGACGGAACTGCGCTGCGCGCGTCCATGGACGCTTCGGCTTTCGAAATCGTAATGCTCGATCTTCGACTGCCCGGTGAAGACGGGGTCGAGTTGTTGGGCTATCTGGCGGATCAACGGTTTCGCGGCCAGCTGGTGCTCATGAGCGGTGCCGACATGAAAATCCTGGATACGGCGGGCAGAGTGGCAGCGGCCCGCGGCCTCAACCTGTCGGCAACGATTCAAAAGCCGATTATGCTGCCGGACCTGGAAGCGCTGCTTCAGGAGCTCACTAAGACGGCAGGACAATACAGTTGCGAGGATATTCAGGCAGCGATGGAGCGCAACGAGTTTACCTTGTACTACCAGCCGAAGATTGCGCTGCGCGGCGATTCGGCGGTCGATTCCGTTGAGGCACTCGTTCGCTGGAATCATCCGAGCCGTGGCCTGGTGTTGCCAGGCGAGTTCGTGCCGGTGCTGGAATCTTGCGATCTCATGGAGCCCTTCGCAGATTTCGTCCTCGAGAACGCCGTTTCGCAGGCGCGCTCCTGGCTGGATCGGGAGATGAGGATTTCCGTGGCCGTCAATCTCTCGGCGCCGCTGGCCGTCAACTCTCGTCTTCCCGACGAGGTCGTTTCGGTTCTTGAGAAACACGGAGTGCCGGCCCGGAACCTGATCATTGAGATTACCGAGAGTGGGGTCATGGCAGACACCGTGGGTGCCATGGAGGTACTCACGCGACTGAGACTTAAGGACGTCTCTCTGTCGATCGATGATTTCGGAACGGGGTTTTCCTCGCTCGTGCAGCTCTATCGCATGCCGTTCAGCGAGCTGAAGATAGACCGCTCCTTCGTCATGGAGATCGAGCGAAACGAGGAGGCCCGGGTCATAGTCCGCTCGATCATCGATCTTGCACGCAATCTTGGTATGAAATCCTGCGCTGAAGGGGTCGAAACAGAGGCGACCGTGGCGTTGTTGCGATCCTGGGGTTGCGATATGGCGCAGGGCTACTTCTTTGCTCGGCCGGCGCTGCCGGCCGAAGTGACGGAATTCCTGCAAAGGTGGCCGAGGGGCGAGAGTGATTCTGAAGACCGGTGCCGATCGGGAATCACCGAGGGTAAGGAGGCGGCCGGGTAGGCCGACCAGCTTATGAAAGGGCGAAAGCCATGGCGTACGTTCTCTTGATCGACGATGATGATGAGGTTCGCGCGACCCTGAAGGCGATCCTGGAGTGTGCGGACCACGAGGTGACGGAGGCGTCAAACGGCACGGCCGGACTGCAATGCCTCAAATCGGGTCGAGCGCAGATTGTGATCACCGACATTTTGATGCCCGAGAAGGAGGGTGTAGAAACCATTATCGAGATGCGGAAGACACAACCGGGTCTGCCGATAATCGCTATCTCGGGCGGCGGAGCGACACGGAATCTGGCTTTTCTCGACCTAGCTCAAAAGCTCGGCGCCGACCGCGTTCTGACCAAGCCCGTGGATGCGGATGCCTTTCTCGGCGCGGTCGATGAGCTGCTTCGTCAAGCGGGGAAAGCACAGTCGGCCGCCGAATGACCGGCGGTCCGGACGCCGGGGCTGCGGCGGTCTATCACGTGGTCGCTTCGGACAAGATTTGGGGCGGGGCAGCAACGCCGTTGCGGCGTCGATCGGAGAAGCGGCGACCGTACGGATTGCCGGGCGGTCGCTGTTCGCACCGAAGGATTTGTCGGCCGTGGTCCTGCGATCAGCCCGGGAAACGGCCTCCACGGCCGTAATCCGGACATCCTATCGGGATTTCGCTATCGCGGGTTGCCGGGGCGAGTCCGGCCGGGCGCAGATCCTCCCGACCTCCTGGCGGACGCCGGGCGCGACCCAGCGGCTTTTCTCGAAAGCCTGCCCCGTCTCGCGTGAGGATCAGCCCGCGAAATAGGCCTTCGTGCCATGGGCTTCGACCGCCCTGGCGATGCGGTCCAGCGCATGGACGTAGGCGGCGGTCCGCACGTCGACGGATTTTTCCTGGCTGACGTCCCAAATTCGCCGTGCCTCGGGCTCGATATTCTCCTTGAGCCTGCGGTGGATCTCTTCCGTTCCCCAGTAATAGCCGGCCTTGTTCTGGACCCATTCGAAATAGGAGACCGTGACGCCTCCGGAGTTGGCCAGAATGTCGGGAATGACGATCTTGTGATTGCGGTTCAGGATCTGGTCGGCTGCCGGAGTCGTCGGGCCGTTGGCGAGCTCCAGGATGATGCGCGCCTTGATGTTCGCCGCGTTCTCCTCGACGATCTGGTTCTCCATCGCGGCCGGCACGAGGACGTCGCACTCGCTTTCCAGCAGCTCGGTGTTGCTCATCTCCTGGGCACTGCCGTGTGTCTTGGCACCGGCGACACCACCGGTCTTCCGCTTGTGCTCCATCACGGCAAGCGGGTCCAGGCCGTCGGGATCGTAGATCGCCGAGCGGGAATCCGAGACACCCAGAATCTTGTAGCCGTCCCCGTGCAGCAGGCGCGCGCAATGCGTGGCGGCATTGCCGAAGCCCTGGACCACTACCCGCGTCTTCTCGGGAACCAGGTCGAGGTCCTTCTCGAGATGCCGAAGGACGTAGTAGCCGCCCCGCCCGGTCGCGTCGTCCCGGCCCAGCGAGCCTCCCAGCGGGATGGGCTTGCCCGTGATCACGGCGGGCGTCGGCGCGTCGGCCATCTTGGCGTATTCGTCGGCCATCCACGCCATTACGATGCCGTTTGTATACATGTCGGGGGCTGGGATGTCGCGGTCCGGCCCGACGAAGCGGGCGAAGGATTGCATATAGGCGCGGCTCAAGCGCTCCAGCTCGGCGCGCGACAGTTTCTTCACGTCCACCGACACGCCGCCCTTGCCGCCGCCGTACGGGAGGTTGGCCACGGCGCACTTGAACGTCATCCAAAAGGCGAGGGTCATGACCTCGTCGAGATTGACCTTCGGGTGAAACCGGATGCCGCCCTTGGTCGGACCGCGCGTATCGTCGTAGCGGCAGCGCCAGGCCTTGAAGGTCTTGATCGACCCGTCGTCCATGCGGACGGCCAGGCTGCAAGCCAGGGTCTCCTTCGGATATTTGAGCTTCTCGATGACGTCCGGGTGTATGTCGAGATGCTTGCTGGCTTCTCTCAAACGCTTCCGTGCCTTGGTGAACAACGCTCCCATTTCCCCCTCCGGATCGGCTATTATCAACTCGGGTGCGGCGGGCACCCGGCCCTTACCGGCTGCCATTTTCCTGTAAGTCTATAGGACGGGCCGACTTCCGGAAATTAATTCTTTCGCGGTGCCGGCGTAGAGCATCCCATCG
>Ga0102953_1002545_pt1 | contig 10703 bp, 9 predicted proteins | sample SalPon2A_C_D2_MG_FD_78509 | JGI IMG/M metagenome (GOLD analysis project Ga0102953, IMG submission 78509) | Soil microbial communities from South San Francisco under conditions of wetland restoration - Salt Pond MetaG R2A_C_D2_MG | ecosystem: Environmental > Terrestrial > Soil > Wetlands | place... | reverse complement strand
GATTTCAGTTATCGACCTCGAATCGATGGAAGTGGCTAAAACCATTCATCTACCGCATACTATCATGAACCTGGAGGTATCTCCGGACGGTCGGTATATCTCGGCAAACTCCCGGACAAGCCTGCGCGTCAGTTTTATCGATACGGCAACAAATAACATCGTCAAAACCGTTGAGGTCGGACTATGGGAAAAACATGACAAGGGAAAGTCGGCCGTAAACATGGGAGACCCTAATGTTCACGCCAAACGTGGCGGCATTATGATCTCACATGACACATGGAGCTCCGATTCCAAATTCCTTTTTGTGCCGGACCGCTATAACTACCGGATAGCCAAAATTGATATCGAGACATTCGAAATTACTGATCGTCTGCAACTTGAAACTCCGACCCACCATATCATGGTGGCTCCCGACGGGAAATCCATGATTGCTGTGAATGATGGGGTGCCCAAACATAACGTTGCCCCAAGTCTCGTATTCTTTGACATGAAAAGTCTCAAGATCGAGCAGGAGATACAAGTACCTCTGGTGAAAGGTGAGTTTGCCCAGGGGCATCACGCCGGTTTAAACCTCGGAAAGACGACCCTGTATTTCGCCAACCGGGGAAAACCGAAAGGTGAAAAACGGGGCAGAACCGTTGCCGTAGTCGACTTGGCGACCCGAAAACTGCTCAAAACTCTAGAAGCCGGCCATGGTGCCGGGCATGCCAATGCAAGCCCCGACGGTAGATACATCTTTATCCTGAATCATTACGACAAAGTCATTTCCATTCTGGATGCAAAAACCAACGACTTGATTAAAACCGTTTCACTGCCTTTGCCTGCTTCCAATAGCAGCATCGGGCACAGCGGCTTATTTTCCAGAGACGGGCATTTTTATTATGAACTCAGTGAATCGGAAGGGAAACTGTTGAAAATCGATGCCGACAAGCTCACCTTTTCCAAGGAGATAAAAGTCGGCGACTGGCCAAGTATTATGGTGCTGGTCGATTAACCACCGAGAGCGAAGATCAAACCGTCAAAATATCCGCTGACAACGGTATGTGAACAGCCACCTTCAATGCATCGAAGGTGGCTTTTTTATGTCGTCTCCAATGGCGAGGGGTCAGGTCCGCTTTTGACTTTATTGAGAAAAAACAGACTTTGAGGGCTGGGGTCCGGCCACGCTAATCATTTGAGATCATTGGCGATTACATGTAGAGGCAGGCCTTTTGGGGGCCTATATTGACGATTTGAATGCCAAAAAGGTCAATATAGAGTTATCTATAACGACCAATAATACTGGGGTCACGCTTGCGTTATTGCATTATGTCTGCTGTCTGTGAACGGAGGGGGAAGGTCCGCTTTTGTCTTTTGTGGATTGAAAAATGAAGCTCTCCCCGAACAAGTCTCCCACTCAGTTTGAGCTATCCGGGAGGCGCGTGGTGCACTTGCAATTTGAATTCACCCCCTTAAAACCGCCTTCGTCATCAATACAATAGCAATCCCCTACCCCATCGGCGACGCTGGTCGCGGCGCCAGAAGACAGGAGCATATTATTAAACATCTCTCGGCTGAAATCTAAGAGGTCGGACGGGGTCCCCACAGGATTGAGAATTTAGGAGATATATGCTTAATTGTCGTTATTACTTAATGACATAGGCTAAACTTTATCGGCAACAAGACGAATCAACTGGGGGGGAAGAAATAATGGAAGAACGTCGTGATGGTATCCGGGTCGAGTTGGATGTTACCGTTTCCGAGAAATTGACTTCCGGGTCGACCAAGGCCCGGGCCGGCAATTTAAGCAGAACCGGTATGCGCTACACCAAACCAGGCCATGCCGCCCTCAACGGTTCCAAGGAGGTGTTTCTGGAATTCACACTGCCCGGGAACTCCGAACCGATTAAGGTGATGGGCTGGGTGGTGGAGGAGATCGAAAAGGGCGACCAACTGGAAACAGCGGTAACCTTTATGTTCCTGCAGGAAGATGATGAGGCCAGGATCAACGACTTTATAAAAAGCCGACTTTAGTCGGGCTTTGTTGTTTTCCGGTGCGAAATTGGGACAGATTCATTTTTGACACCGTTACAGCATCTTTCCTCTCCGCCCTGAAGAAGAACAGTAAAACGGGCCCCAGCTCTTCCGCGATTTCTTCGCGGGTTTCATCATCAAGACAACAGCAGTCCCCTACCTGATGGGATCAGGTCTTTTTTTGGCTCATCTTCGGTTCAATCCCCAGGCACAATATTTCTCTACCGGGTAATGTTCTGTACCGACGAAAATCAAATCAGGAGAGTTTTTTCCAATTCCTGGTCAACCAGCCGGCGACAATCAAGGTCGCTCCCAGGGAAAGCCAGAATTGGTTACCGTCCTTGAAATAGAGGCCGAACTTGTCGCCCTTGAAAGAGGATAGATTGAATACAGTAAGCATGGTACCGCTGCCGTACAGAATTGAAACGGCAACCCTCTTTATGGTTTCGATAATCTGCTCCGATGATTGTGCCATGGCGCCCACTCATAATTGATATATTGATAAATAGAAATCTGCTTAACAGAGGTTATCTTATCCAGTTAAAGAAGCAGAAATATCCTGAAAAGTCCATTCAATTTTTAGCTATAGATATCGTCAATTAATGCCGGCCCGGACTTGTGGGGACAGTTTACTTAACTATCTCTCTTGATGTTCGAATCAACATATCCCGTGTGAAGTAGAACTACCCTAACAATTACTTCCAACAATCTGATTTTCATTCCTTGATTTCTTCTTATCCTGGATCTTACCTACTTATATGGGGGGATTTATCAGCGTGAGGTAAATCAAAGGAACGCCTGCGACTTGACATCGTTACGCCATGATCACAATATGATATTCGAAGGTTGGTGGTTCAAATCCCGCCCCACCTTCTACCAAAATTTCTTTGTCTTTTGGAACTTGAGGGCTAAATCAATGGTGGACGGCAAAGCCTTTTGCTTCACTTCTAAAACAGGCAGCGCGCCTCCCTACACAGAAAATACGCACTGCCTGCTCTTAATTAACAAATCTTTACCTTCTGCTGCCTTTTCTCTCAATTGCACTCACAATATCGGAGCCCTCAATCTTCCGCCCTTCAAAGGTCTCGCCCGTAAGCACTGCCTCCGTGTCCTCAAGCGCGATGCCGGTATCCTGCGTCCTGAAATGGAGTATCATGTCGATGTCGCCATCGTCGTCCACGTCCTCCAACGCATTTTGCTCAGCATATGCCTCGAAGGGTCCGAAAAAGATTGTAGCCGGGTCAACATCTGCCGCGTCAAATTCGTCTGTGGTTAATATGGCGACCGGGATGACGCCCTTGCTGGATATATTGATCGGGTTCTGATCGCTGCCGGGTTTGATGTCTATGGCCACTTGTTTCACGGCCGGATAGCCGAAAGCCTGTATTTCCGAAACTGAATAAAGGCCGTCGCCCTGGTAACCCTTGAAAAGCAGCATATCAGTCTCGATGCTGGCAGGAAGCATGTACCTTTGCTCGTTGTCATAGCGGTTCGGACGGGTCTGCATCCCCCATCCGCCAGCAGCCGGAATGTACCAGGCAAGCGACCAGGTATTAGTGGCAAGGTTCCAGTAGTACAGAAGGTATTTGTCATTGTCATCTGCCTGGACAATAAAACTATCGATGGTGTAGATGTCGCCGAGGTCGATAATTACCTGCTGCTTATCGGGATATGCGCTGCGTCTGATGTCCCACCATACTGGCCCCTGGTCCCACTGCCAGCTTCTATTAAAGAAGTCCCCGTCTACTATCGTGGCCGGGTCTGCCTGCTTGCCGCAGCACCATCCCCCTACGAAATATGGGCCTTGCTCAAGAAACACATCCGCGTGCAACGCTACGTTGTATGAATCAGCTGCTTTTGCACTTCCCACATACAGAAAAGCTGTAAGAACAGACAGACTGAATAAAAATGCTCTCATTGCCATCCTCCCTATTAGATTTGTGTTTGTTAGATTCTTAAACATCTGCCATCAGATGATAAGAAAGCGATATCAGGGATAATTTGAAATACAACTTCACGCCCAACACCGCCTACCACATTGTGACAGCTTAACACTTACACAAACCACTCCTAAATAGCAATTAGAAAAAACAAGATAGCCTATCTTTATTTATGTGTATTTGCTACTCGAAAAATTCGAGGACAGCATTACTTGTAATCGTTTTATTATCAAATTAAAACGTGTTAGTAAGGAATGACTAAAAACCACCTAAATACTGAGTAGCATATTATCCTGGCACATTAAAACCCTTTACCCTAACACGATTAGACCGACAAGGAATCCCGGGGACAGCTTATTTTATTGGTTTCCAATGCTGGTCAAAAGTCAACAGGTTTCTTAAGAAGTAAAACTATCCCTAATAGTTAATTCCAACCATCTGATTTTCATTCCTTGATTTATCCTTATCCTGGCTTTTACCATGACTAATAAGGTGTGGGGCTTTATCAGCGTGAGGTAAATTAAAGGAACGCCTGCGACCTGATAGACAATTTCCGGCTGTGGCGCACTAACCGATTTAACGCGGCGCTTTAACTTCGTTTGGAAACCGAGGATGGCTTCCATGGCAAATTCAAAATTGAAAAAGTCGATCGCTTTTGGGTCTGTTGCTCTTCTCCTACTCATAGAATTCAGTTTCTTCTACGACTTTTTTCTCCCTTTGCGATTGCTATGGAATCAAGACAAGATAATAGAGTTATTCCTGTCATTGGCTTTGTTCTTCTGGAGTCTACTGGGCGCATTCCTGATATTCTTTAGCGGCCGAAGCCTGTTACGGAAAATCACATTACCTTTCTTTCTGTTCTTCTTTCTTTTCAATATCGGTTCCAAGAATATCTCAAACGCGCCTATTGATTTTGCAACGGCAGATATGATCGTGGGCTATTTTCAATGGTGGTTTTGGGAAGTGGTTGAGAATTATGGCTTAAGTGTATTGCCACTTTTAATAATACTTGTCCCGATTATCATTTTCGTCGAACGGTTACCCGACCTTTTAAAATTAAATATCCCCCCAAAGGTCTATTTCGTGCCAATAAGCGCAGTGATACTTATCACTATTGGCTTTCAATATAGTAATGGCCTGTTTGATCGATATCCCTCCTTTTTCAGGGTCCCGGCCATGCTTGTATTTGCCGGCCAAAGCCGTCTTTACGACGGTGAAAGATCCAAAATTGCCTACTCGGGTCCCTTAGACGCACAGGTTGAAAAAATCGTTCTGATTGTGGATGAAAGTATCCGGGCGGACATTCTGGGAATCAATGGATATCAAAAAGACACGACCCCCTATCTTCGCTCCCTGGAAACCGGCGTCGTAAATTTCGGCTTGGCCGCATCATCTTCAAACTGCAGTGATTATTCCAACCTCATTCTCAGGACCGGGATGAAAAAAGAGGAGATCCCGGACGACAAGCAAATGAGCTTGAAGACCCCTTCGATCTGGCAATTTACAAGGAAAGCGGGGTATTACAATGTTTACCTGGATGCCCAGACTGCGGAGGAGTGGGAGAACTATCAAAACTTCATGAATGAACAAGAGGCTTCATTCGTAGACGAAATAACCAGAGATCGCCAGGAAGTCGCCTATGAAAGCGACGGGGTTACTCGCGAAAAGTTAATAGCTCTTCTCAAGCAGCCTGGCAAAACCTTTATCATCCTTAATAAATATGGGCTCCATTTCCCTTATTTTCGGAGCTATCCCAAGAAATACAATATTTTCACCCCGGCCCTTGCGCGAGGTGAGCCCATGAATGATAGAGAAAAAGCCCTGAATTCCTTCATGAATGGATTGCGCTGGAGTGTTGATGACTGGTTTAAAGACCTGCTCGCCGAAAGCGAAGAGTTCAGGCCTTACGTCATTATTTATACCAGTGATCATGGGCAGAACATAGTCGACGACGGAACGCTGGCCACTCACTGTCGGCCGAGAGCAAATCGTTTCGAAGGGATTGTGCCGATGATGGTTTTCTCCAATAACGAGGTTTTTCTGGAAAGATTTAAGGCAGCCCAAGAGACAAGTTACAACAAGACGAGCCACTTTCAGATATTCCCAACGCTCATCAGACTTGCCGGTTACCAAGGTTCGTGGGTGAGAAGGCATTACGGAGCATCTCTGAGCGAGCCAACCGGTACCCCGCCGGAATTTTTTGCGGGAGATCTCCATGGTCGTGGTTCGGTCAGACAATGGATCTCGATACACCCCACAGAATCTGAAAGCGATTAGGGGCTCTTTAGGGAAATGGCCCACAATACCATCCTGCGGACAAGCCGCAGATGTTCTCGTTGGGCGCTTAATGAAACTCCCGGTGGCAAGCCACGGGGTATCTGATAAAATGTATTTACTTCTATAAACACTGCAGATAGCGAACAGCGTGAGACTTCGAGCAACGGGGTATTTGTATTTAGCCAAATTTTCGAGTTGAGGGAATGGCATGCCAGCGAATGCATATGGTCCAAAGGCAGCTCAAGCAGCATCCCCCCGCCAGTGGATCAGGTCGGTTGTAGTGTATCTCTCCATACCACTTGTTCTCCTGATGTGCGGAGGGGATTTAGGTTGGTGGCAGGCGTGGGGCTATTCCCTGCTGATTGTTGCCGCCGGGCCGGGGGGACGCATTTGGGCGGAACGGCGCCATCCGGGGTTGATGGCCGAACGACAAAATATGGAGAAGGCACAAAGTGCGAAAGCCTGGGACAAAGTACTTGCGCCGTTGATGGCGCTGAGTTTGAGTTTCCCAATGGTCATTGTGGCCGGGCTGGATCATCGCTTTGGCTGGTCACCAGTATTCCCGTTGTGGCTCATCGTACTCGGCTTCCTCTTGATCTCGCCCGGATACGCTTTCGCTACGTGGGCACTGATAGAGAACCGCTTTTTCTCCAGCGTGGTGCGTATTCAGGTGGATCGAGGGCATGTGGTGTGTGACAGTGGCCCGTACCGGATTGTGCGACATCCGGGCTATGCTGGAAATATGTTGGCGCTCCCCGGTATGGTGCTGGCCTTAAGCTCGATGTGGACGCTTATTCCGGCGGCGGTGGCGCTAATCATCGCGGTGATTAGAACGGTGCTGGAAGACCGGACTCTTCAGGACGAGTTGCCGGGCTATCGTGACTATGCGCGACGCGTGCGCTATCGGTTGATTCCGGGGATTTACTGAGGAAGAGGTCAGGTCTTTATTATTGACAATTGGGCTGTATATGATGGGTCAGGCATGCACTATTGCATTAATCCAGCACAAAACGCAATAACGCAAGCCTGCCCCCCCGTTGTACGCCCGAGCCTTCCTCCATCTTAATAGGCCCACAAAAAGGGCTACCGGAAAACTCCGAAAGCCCTTTCATTCTTCCCGGTTTAAATTCCTGCCGGTTACTCTATTTCGTTTCGATGACAACCTGGAAATTATCGAAGTTGGCGGTTACCCCCTGTCCGAAGATCCGGTTCTCCACTGGAATGGAAACGCTTAATTCCGGGGCATCCGGGTGCTGGAAGGGGAAGGCGTCCAAGAGACTGAAGGCGCCATGGGCTATCTGGAAGGTATACATCCTGTCCTTCAAGACCTCCCCGGTCGCCCACGGTACCGACGGATAGATAATATCATCGTATTTGTTTGGGTTCTGGATATCCAGTGGCAGCCCGGCTTTCTTCACCTTGCCGACAACATCGCCGTCGAGGAGGAACTCGATCTTGTCGGCCCCATCGCCAAGTGGCCGTGAGTAGCGAATCGCATAGTTGTGAACGCTGCCGGGTGCAATATCGACTTCCTTGACGACCTGGGTATAGATATTGTCGATGGTGGCAGTCGGATCGGCCGCCAGCGGGTACGGCAGCCGTTCAGTCAGGCAGAACGCCTTAGTGCCGGATACCAACCAGTCGAAAAGCTGGCCGGTCTCATGGATATTGAGCATGTGCAGGGTCGCCGCAGCCTGTTGCCCCTCCATTACGGATGCTTCATATGGGGCGCCGGCAGGATATGAGAATGGAGGGCCGTAAGTGCCCTTTATAATGCGGCCATCCTCGGCGCCTGGGGTAAAAGCCTTGATATCCGCCGAAAAAGTGATGCTGCCGTGCACCGGGACGGTAAACAAGTCATTACTCGTAGCAAAATATTTAATGTGATCATAAACGGAATAGTCGATACTCGTGACAAATGGCGCATCATCTATAAAAAGGTTCCCATCGGCGAAACTGCGGGTATCATATTTGGGCGGCGCCGCCATTTCACCCAGCCCATAAGGGTTGCTCCATTTCTGATAATAGTCCTGGATGGTATAGGCGCCGTCGTTGTTGAGGTCGGTCTCAAAGTCGTCGTAGAGGATCACCTCGGTCTTGTCCGCAGCCATTACCCCCCCAGGAAATTGGCTCAGACCCAGAATGACAAACATCGCTATCGCTACACCTGATCTTTTCATGATTTTTCCTCCCCTTCTAATGTATTGAATATAGAAAACACCTCTGCCTATTTCCGGTCGCCCGACCGGAAAATCATTTTTAAAAAAGTGCGGTTCAAACCTGCTGGACCTGATCCGGGCGTCAGTTAGCCGGCGGTTAATTATTGTCGATCCGTTAGCGGCTCTCGCCAGTTGAGAATCCTGTGGACACCTTACTTGCCATCCCTAACAATATATCCAAATGTATCTATGCCATAAAAAATCAATTAATGGGATAGAAAAATTAACCGTAATATGAATGGAACTCGGGAAATTCTCCTAGGAGCGATGTGAGTTCCAGACAAATAAAGAACGAGACAAATATTGTCAGGAATCCAGCTGCATTTTTTAAAAAATCCCATATGTATTAAAATGATTTTTAAAGAATCTTGAGAAATGAAACTTGTATTGCACCATGGGCGATAATTGCTACAAAAAACATTGATTCTGGTCATGCAACTTGCGTAAACACATAAAAAGAGTTTTTTCCCAACTGTCCTTTTGGTCCTGGTATGGTCCGAAGGGAATAGTGCAATACGGATTTATCAAAAGAAGGAAGAAGTCAGGTCTTTGTTTGACTCATCTTTGGTTCAATCGCCAGGCAAAATATTTCTCAATAAAGTTCTGTCGGCAATGGGAAAAGACCTCTTCGGGCTTGGTTTCGGTACGCTTATGCCGGTTGTCGTCGTTGTTCTTAATTTTATCTACGGCATTGTGGCGTCGTATTGGTATACAATGGGAAGGCGGTCATAATATCGGCAATTGTTCTGATTGTCGCATTGGAGGCGGTTTGGCGAGACAAGCCTTCTTTGATTCAACTTTCCTGATAATAACAATCAGGAGGAAGGACCATGAACGTTCTGGATGAAAAAATCTCGGCCATAGAAAAAGTGCATCAGGCATTTGCAGGGATCATGCAGCATGAACGATGCCGCACCTGTTCTTGCCTCCATACAGACACGATGACTACTATCCTGGATGCAATCCAAGAGGTCGAAGGCAGCGAGAATGTTGACGACAGTCTAGCTGCTGCGAAAAGAGACTTTTCCCAGTGGATCGAAGATGCGGGGAAAGTTGATCTCCATCAATGACTGGGTTGTAAACCATGTTTGCCGGTTCCGGCATACAATAGCTTCAATCAAACGATGGACAGGTTGAATTCGCTGGAGGAGTCTGCGCTTGAGTCCGTCGGGATAACCACCATCACCCCTCAAGAGTTTGCCTCCTATTCTTGGCCGGTCCAGCCCGGGAATTACACAGTTCTCAACCCTACAGCCTCGATAGCCATACTCTCTTTAGGGGATTCTCATATTATCGGGAAACCTTTTGGTGAACCTTTCACGAATATCGCGATTATAGGCAATTTGACTACCGAAAATATTGGAATTGAATATGTAGTGAAGAATTTGATCAGCAACCCATTTATTCGGCATCTTGCTGTAATAGGTAAAGAAGTTAGCGGCCATCGTCCGGGTGATGCGATCATTAACTTACAGAAAAATGGAATCGACACTAATCAAAGAATCATTGACGCATCAGGAGCCCGTCCCATTCTTAGAAATACATTGCAAGAAGAAATAGTGCATTTCAGAAAACAGATAACAATCCATGATTTTATGCGTTGCGACGATATGGATGCTTTGAAAAATGAGATACGATCATTGGACTCACTCGACTCCACCCCATATGAACATGGGCTTTATTTGCGTCTTGTCGACAGCGTCCAGGCCGAGCCGGCGAAAAGGTTGCAACTGGATCTTTCAGGGTATTTCATTATTTTGGTCAGGAAAGGGAACGAGAACCCTCTGTATGTCGAGCATTATCAAAATAATGGACGGTTGTCGCATATCATCGAGGGAAAAGACGCTGCGACAATTTGTTCAACAATTATAAATATGCAATTAGTCTCCCGGATGGATCATGCTGCCTACCTTGGTAGAGAATTAGCCAAAGCTGAAAATTCTATTAACAGTAATATTAAATATATCCAGGACCAGGCACAGGGGGAAATAACCTGTCAAGGATAAGAAAGTGACAAAGCCCAATCCAGTGTATTAGAGGACAGCAATAAAAGTTTACGTGAGCTGCACGGCTTTCCTTGCTGCCACTTTTAAAGTTAACCTTTCTATAGAGGAAGGGGTCAGGAAGGGGAAGGGGTCATCCATTAAAAGGCCCTTTGTCAAGAGATAGACTTCCCCGTTAGAGGAAAAACCAATTTTTCCCCTCTTGCTAAGGTTCATACTTGCAGATTACTCACAATTTTGTGATCAAGGCT
>Ga0102953_1002542_pt1 | contig 10707 bp, 10 predicted proteins | sample SalPon2A_C_D2_MG_FD_78509 | JGI IMG/M metagenome (GOLD analysis project Ga0102953, IMG submission 78509) | Soil microbial communities from South San Francisco under conditions of wetland restoration - Salt Pond MetaG R2A_C_D2_MG | ecosystem: Environmental > Terrestrial > Soil > Wetlands | place... | reverse complement strand
GTAGCCGGAACCCCGGTAGCCGAGACTTGTGATAACCTTGATAACAACTGCGATGGATCTGTTGACGAGGATCTGAGCCAGGCAACAAGCTGCGGAGTTGGTGAGTGCGGCTCAACCGGTGTTGAGACCTGTTCAGCCGGTAGCTGGGTTGGCGACACCTGTGTGGCCGGAACCCCGGTAGCCGAGACTTGTGATAACCTTGATAACAACTGCGATGGATCTATTGACGAGGATCTGAGCCAGGCAACAAGCTGTGGAGTTGGCGAGTGCGGCTCAACTGGTGTTGAGACCTGTGCAGGCGGTAGCTGGGTTGGCGACACCTGTGTGGCCGGAACACCAGCAGCCGAAGTTTGTGATACTCTGGACAACAACTGCGACGGCTATATTGATGATGATGTCTTATTAACCTTCTACCAGGATTCAGATCAGGATGGTTATGGTGATCCCGCCTTTTCTGAGGATGCATGTTCCGCCTCCGGTGGTTTTGTAGACAATGCTACAGACTGTAATGACAGTGATGATACTGTGAATCCTGGAGCTATTGAGCTGTGTGATGACACCATTGACAACAACTGCGATGGGGTTGCTGATGAGGGTTGTTCTTCCACATCTCTGGTGCAGCTCAGTTCCGGAACAGGCTTTGATACCGTTTGGGACGCTTATAATGCCATTTTAGGAGGCACTGACACCATTGAAATGCAGGGAGTTACCTTAAATGAGAGCCTGATGATGGATCTTGATATCTATGTAACTCTGAAAGGCGGCTTTGATGATGCCTTTACTGCATCAACAGGTTGGACGACAATCTCCAATCCTGGTGGGCCAGCCATGACTGTCCGGTTAGGAACGGTACTGACCGAGTATATAAAACTTCGGTAGAATAGGGTCTGGACCCGGTAAACGCATCTGGTTGCGGCCTTTTTTAGGGTTGCAACCAGATGCGGAATTTTATAAGCTAGGTTAGCTGTTAATAATTTTTTTAAATTGATTTTTTGACTCAAGCATGGCAATTAAGTAATACTAGTAGAAAATAACAGTTATTAACGGGTTGATTATATAATAAAAATTACGTTTGTAGTGCTGGTTGGCCGTTTGGCATTCCCGCTGTCAATCGTAGAACTTAACAATTATCAGAGGAGAGCAAGACTATGAAAATGAGAAAAGTAATGAACAAAGCAGCGGTGATTATGTTAACCGGCCTCTTGGCAATCCCTCTTACTGCTGGATTATCTGCTGCTGAGAACAAACTGATTGTGCAGGATCCGTCTGCGAACGATGTATTTGTTGTTGATGATTCTGGTAACACTGGCTTTAACCTTAGCATCCCGAATTATGCTGCTGATGTTGCAAATAATGGTGGAGCAGCTAAAGCTGAACTTCACTTTTCCAAAGATGGAGCAGATAATGGTGGGTATCTTACGTCAGTATCTGAGAACAATTTTTGGATTTCTTCTGGTGGCGTTTATGATCAAGCAGCGGGCGGCTGGATTCAGAAATCTTCCGATGGCCAATCAGTGTTTTTTGGATCTGGCGGTGTTGGGTTCAGGGCATTTTTGCAGGAGGGTAATACTCAAGGTCAGCCTATGTCAAATGTAAATGTTGCAATGCTTATGGATTACAATGGCAACATGAAGGTGCGTGGAGGATTGCAGATGAATATGGGAACCGGGGTGGCACAACCTGGATGCGATGCCTCAAGTCAAGGTATGATGTGGATGACAAAGGCTGCTACCGATATTGTAGAGATATGTGCTTCGAAAGGTGGGAGTTTAGCGTGGTATCCTGTCAGTTTTTAGTAGTATAGATACAAGATTTGAAAAGCATAAGAAGTGTGGTTATTCTAGCCACACTTCTTTTTTTTTGCTTGGTGTGTAAGTACAAAATTTGATAGTATCAGAAGTGCGGTTTAATATAACCGCACTTTTTTTTTGTCTGGCGTGTTAATTTAGTCCGGTTGGCAGAGCCTTGAGTGGGAGATTCTGCGTAAGACGAGATAGTAGTAAGATATATTCATACAGTTCAGACAGCATGGTTATGTATATTGAGGGGAAGGGCTAAAGTGGCATTAGGTTCAGATGGGTCGGAAAACCTGAAGATAGTAGTTGCAGAATTCCCAAAATCTGGTGGGTCCTGGCTTTCAAGTATGCTTGCCAAGTCTCTGGGCATCGAAGTTCGAGATATCTACGTGAATGACAATTTTAATGCCTTTGATATATCCAAGCATCCTTGGTACCAAGGGAGCAGTTCGTATGGCCTTACAGAGTCATGCGTGATAAAAAGTCATGAAATGCCGGATTCAAAGCTGCACAAACTTGACGCTCAGTTTATTCATATGGTCAGGGATGGTAGAGACGTTGTTATTTCCAAGTATTTTTATGAAAAAGATTTCTGTGTGAAAAATGGGATCATCAATGACTTCAATTATACTTTGGATGAATATATCGAAAAGACAGCAAAAGAGTGGGTATCTTATATCAGTGAATGGGAAAGACGAAAGATCATAACCTGCTATTATGAGAACCTGCTCAAAGATGCTTTTCAAGAACTGGCAAGAGTTTTTTTTCTGTTGAACATATCTGTGGCCAAAGAGGCATTGGAGGCTGCTATTGATGCCAATTCAAAAGAAAAATTCAGTAAATCTCTGGACAAAGCCTTTAAGCATAATACCTTTGTCAGGAAGGGGATTGCTGGAGACTGGAAGAACTACTTTAATGAGAAACACAAAGCCATTTTCAAGCAGAATGCAGGTGAATTGCTCATAAAACTTGGCTATGAAAACGATCTTGAGTGGTAATAATTTATGAACATCTTTTCTGCGGCAGCCAAGGACCGACGAATATCCAGCAAAGAACTTGCTGGTGCCTATCGCGAAACCAGTAATCTATATCCCTTTGTTCCTTCCATGTCCATATGGCGGGCATGGGAACTTGCCGCCTATCGTCGTTATACTCTTCATGATCCAATTCTGGATGTCGGGTGCGGAGATGGACTTTATTTCAAACTGGTGTGGCCCTCAGTTCGGCAGGTAACCGGAGTGGATATAAACCCGGACAGTATAAAAGCGGCAAAAAGATCAGGTGTTTACCAATCAGTTCACGAATGTTCTGCTCTTGACATGCCGTTTCAAGCAAACAGTTTTTCATCGGCTTTTGCAAATTGCTCCCTGGAGCACATGGATGATCTCCCGGGAGTCATGAGCAGCATCGCAAGGGTATTGAAACCGGGAGGGGGACTTCTGTGCAGTGTTGTTACGGACAAGTTCATAAAGTGGTCGATGATTCCGCTTCTGGCTGAGGCGATGGGTGATGCCAAAAATGCGCAGCGGCTCAAGACCCAATATCTTCGATACCATCATCTGGTGAGCGCATTACCACCTGATGGGTGGATTTCCCAATTCGAGGCAGCCGGTTTTGAAGTAATAGAGCATATTCCGATAATGCCGGAACTACTGGGTAGGCTTTTTATGTTTATTGACACTCTGTGGCATCTCCCACACGGTGAGGCTGAGGTTGGCGATATGCTTGTTCCGCACTTTCAAAAATGGCGTAATTTCCCCGAAGCTATCGGAGAATTAATGCTGACTCTCCTGAAGGCAGAGCCAGACTGGACAGCTGCCTGCGGAGCTGTTTTTTATGCCAGGAAAAGAGGTTGATTGAATGACAGTTATTAATGCCAAATGCTGGTGCGGTGCGGATTCAACCCAACAATTTTCAGAGCATTATGTACAGTGCTCTTCGTGTCATACCCTTATCAGCGCTCAAATACAGTCTCCGGAATTTTACAAGGGAGCTGATGAAGGAGATACTCTTTACGGGCGAGATTACTGGCTGCACCACGTTAAGGAGCTTGGATATCCAGATATCTATGGCCGTTCCCGGAATGACCTTATAGAGAGGGATATTTATTGGCTCAGGGATATTCTCAAGTATCGACTGCCGCCTGGGAAGACCCTTGAACTTGGCTGCTGTCACGGCGGCTCAGTGCATTTGATGCGGCTGGCTGGTTTTGATGCTTCCGGTGCAGAGATGAGTCCATGGCTCTGTCAGTTTGCCAGGGATACTTTCAATGTCCCTATGCACTGTGGACCAATTGAGGATTTGGATGTTGAATCAGGGTCGCTTGACATTCTGGTAATGATGGATGTCCTTGAGCATATGCCGGACCCGGTGGGGAGTATGAAACAAATTGCCAGTCTGTTGAAGGATGACGGTATGGCGGTAATCCAGACCCCTTGCTGCAGAGAATACCAACGATCTTACGGCCAAATGAAAGCTGATAAAGAGAGATTTCTGCTGCATATGAAAGAGCAAGAACATCTGTATCTCTATAACGAAGATTCTGTAACGACCCTATTGAAGGAAACTGGATTTCCCTACTGTGCATTTGAAAAGCCGATATTTGACTATGATATGTTTGTATTTGCCGGGAAAAAGGAATTGGTAGCTAATAATGCGGAGGTCATTGCCGCACGGCTCACTGAATCAACAGAAGGTAGAACCGCTTTGGCGTTTCTAGATTTGTACAATTTATTGCAGATAAATGAATCGAGTGAAGTGGCTGCACGCCAAAATGAAATCAATAGGCTGCATGCAGAGATGCAACATTTTAAAAGCTCACTTAGCTGGAGAATTACGCAACCTCTACGGTATATCGGTAAATTTTTTAAGTGAAGAAGTTAGCTTTCATAGATCATTCCTTTAAACAACAATCCCTCTCCTCAGCTTTTCTTGTTGATCGACTTAAAGAAAACTATGAGGTGAAAATTTTCTGGGACGAGTCTTGTGATGGTGGGTCGCGGGTTGATTTACAGTTAATTTGTGAAGGGACCTTCGATATATTGATCCTTTTTCAGCAGATAAGTTATTATACCATTAAAGAGTTAAATTCTTTAAACTGTTCGGTAGTTTTGATCCCTATGTACGATGCTGATCACAGCAGATCGGACCTGTCCTGGTATCGATACAGGAACTTCAAGTTTATTAATTTTTCAAAGACAATTCATCAGCGCCTGATGGATATGGGCATTGAAAGTCTCTATTGCCAGTATTTCATGGCTCCTCCCTTGCCGGATACCTCACAAGAGAAAAGAAACAACTCCTCTTCACTCAAGGGGTTTTTCTGGCAGCGTACGGCGGATATAACCTGGAACGAGATCAAAAAACTTATCGGCAAGGCTCATTTCGTAAAAATCCATATTCACACCGCGGTTGACCCGCCCGGCTATGAACTGGTTCTACCGCAGGAAGAGGACCGCATGCGCTACGAAATTACCACTTCAAACTGGTTTGAGAGTAAAAAGGAGTATCTGGAGAAAATCAACGAAGCTCAGATCTTCTTTGCGCCGCGATTGACCGAAGGTATCGGCATGGCCTTTATTGAGGCCATGGCCCTGGGCAAGTGCGTGGTCGCTCCTGATAATCCCACCATGAATGAGTACATCATACATGGCCACAATGGATTGTTGTATAACCCAAAAAATCCGCAGCCATTAGATTTTTCAAATTTTGAAACGATATGTTCGAATGCCAGGGAATATGTGTCAATGGGATTTGCGCGCTGGCAGACTAGTTTGAAGCAGATAACTACCTTTATCGAAAAACCCAAAAGAAGGAAATTTCTTTCATTGCCGGTTTTGAGAAAAAGACTTAAGCTCCACTTAGAATTAAAAAAACAACAAAGGGGGGCTTGAATTTTAGAAATTCTGGCCTATACCTTCCTTCCTGTTTGGAGTAATTATTTGAAATGATAAGCAATCTGCCGGAACATATATATACTCCGGAATCGCAGCTGCACAAACCTGGAGCACTTCTGGGGAAGATGTTTGCCGATCTGCGGACGAGCCGTTTTCTGGCCTGGCGTCTTTTTGTGCGTAATCTGGCAGCACAGCACCGCCAGAGCCTGCTCGGCTATTTCTGGTTATTGCTGGTGCCCGCCGTGCAGACCTTGCTGTGGGTCTTTCTCAACTCTCAGAAGATTATTAATGTCAGTCCTACAGATATTCCTTACCCGGCTTTTGTTCTTACTGGGACTCTTCTCTGGCAGGGATTTGTTGATGCCTTGCAGACTCCGATGCAGCAGATTCAAGCCTCAAAGCAGATGCTGACCAAGATTCATTTTCCTCATGAGGCCATTCTTATCGCCGCAATGGGGCAGGTGCTGGTTAACTTCGGTATCAGGCTATTGCTGCTGGTCGTTGTATTTTTGTTCTTCGGAGTGCCTATTACCGTGTCGTTGCTGCTTGCGCCGCTGGGAATTCTGGCGCTGATTGGCTTTGGTATGATGATCGGCCTGCTCTTAACCCCGCTCAGTCTCCTTTATGGTGATGTGCAAAAAATGTTGACCATGATTATATCGCTCTGGTTTTTTGTTACCCCTGTTATCTATCCTTCCCCGATCGAAGGTTGGGCGGCATTGGTGACTCGTCTCAATCCGGTCACCTCCCTGCTTGTGACCACCCGCCAGTTGCTGACTGGAGGTGAACTCACCCAGATAGTTCCTTTCATGGCGGTAACGGCAGCAACGGTGGTCCTCTCTTTTTTTTCCTGGGTACTTTTTCGTCTGGCCATGCCGTACCTTATCGAACGTGTAGGCTCTTGAGAAGATTGTGAAATGTTTAAAGTGAATGATCGTGAATAGGGAATCGAGAATAGTGAAGGGTAAATGGGGAAGGTGAAATGTGAATGATCGGGGATAGGGAGTCGAGGATGGGGAATGGGAAAAAGTCAAAAGTGAAATGTGAATGATCGTGAATAGGGAATCGAGAATAGTGAAGGGTAAATGGGGAAGGGAGAATGGGAGATGAAGGGGGCATAAAAAGGGCACACAAAAAACTTGATGTGTGGAAAGAGAGCGTGGCCCTTGCAACTGAAATTTACAAGAAGACAGAAATATTTCCAAAGGAGGAGATTTACGGGTTGACCTCACAAATGCGTAGGGCCGTAGTTTCTGTCCCCAGTAATATTGCCGAAGGAGCTGCCCGTCATTCGGACAAGGAATTCGCCCAGTTCCTCAACGTAGCTGGTGGATCGTTAAGTGAACTTGACACGCAGCTTGAAATTGCACTAAACCTTGGATACCTGTCAAAAGACACAAAACAGGATATTGATGAACAGATTTCATCTATATCTGCCAAACTTGCAGGATTGATAAAACATGTACGGAAGAAAACGTGAATTCGATTCCACCATTCACTATTCACCATTCACCATTCACCATTCACCATTTACTATTAATATTAAACAATTCACAATTCACAATTCACATTGTCACAGACAAAAAACATGAGCGACGTATTAATCAAAGTTGAAAATCTCTCCAAGAAGTTCTGCCGCGACCTGAAGAAATCGCTGTGGTACGGCGTGAAGGATATTGCCGGAGAACTCACCGGACGTGGTAACTCCAGGGATGATTTGCGTCCAGGAGAGTTCTGGTCGGTAAATGATATCTCCTTTGAGTTGAAACGTGGAGAATGCCTGGGGTTAATTGGACCCAACGGGGCCGGCAAGAGTACATTGCTTAAGATACTCACTGGACTGATTAAGGCAGACAAGGGGCGGATCACCATGCGGGGCAGGGTCGGGGCATTAATTGAACTGGGGGCTGGGTTCAACCCGATTCTGACTGGGAGGGAAAATATCTTTGTTAACGGTGCGGTTTTGGGATTCACCAAGGAAGAGATAAACAACAAATTAGATTCCATCATCGAATTTTCAGAGTTGAAAGAGTTTATTGAGACCCCGGTCCAAAACTACAGTTCCGGCATGAAAGTTCGTTTGGGTTTTGCCGTTGCCGCTCAAATGGAACCGGATGTCTTGATCGTTGATGAAGTACTGGCCGTTGGTGATATTGGCTTCCGGGCAAAATGTTTTAATGCCATGAATGAAATTGCTCAAAAAGCCGCTGTCATTTTTGTTTCACATGGCATCCCCCAGGTTGCCAGGGTGGCAACTGATATCCTGCTTCTTGACCATGGTAACCCTCTTTACTGTGGTAAGGATGTTGAAAAGGGGTTTGAAAGATATTACGACCTGTATGGTAGTGAGGAGAAAATTGTTTCCGGCAGTGGTAAAGCTCAGCTGCATGATGCATATATCTATTCAGATGATGGCGACAGACTTGCTGATACTCCTAAAATCAACCATCTGGATGATATTTTTGTTGAAATTCTTTTTTCCCTCAATCCTGAGGTAAAATCTTGCTTCATTCAGGTTGCTTTTTTTGATAAGGAACTCAGGGCTGTGGCGCAGCTCATTTCTAAGTTCAAAGAAAAAGAGTTTTTTAATAGTGGTAATAATATGTTGGTAAAGGTCCGGGTCCCCAGAAACCTTTTTGCGCCTGGCATGTACACACTCACTATCGGTTTTGCCGAGGGATCTACGGGCGAAGGGTGGCATGAAATTCTCGGACGATATCAGGCTGTAAAAAAATTCAGGATTGTTGGTGAGGGCGCAGCCGCTTCAGCTCCAATTTTATTGGATGGTGACTGGATGTTCAAAGAAGGCTCGGAATGGCAGAGAGTCTGATAGCTTGTCCCAACTATTCAACTTTTAAGTAATCTTGGAGAATTATGTTAGATAATATTTTTCATTGCTGTGTCCAGAAAACTGGCAGTCAGTGGATTAAAGCAATATTTGCTGATAAAGAAATTCGCAAATTGACAAATCTGGAAATGTTTACCTATCAGACTACTATGCCCGGCGGTGTTGATCCCAGAAATCTCGTAGATCGGACCTTTGATACACCATTCCCCCACAAAACCATCATCAGTCCTCTTTATATCAGTTATGACAACTACATCAATATCCCGAAACCAGAAAAACACAGAACGATTTTCATTATGCGTGATCCAAGAGATATCGTTGTTTCCTGGTATTACTCTACAAAATACTCACATGCTCTCATGGGTCAAATAGCTGAATTTAGGGACCGACTTAATCAACTGGATCTTTTCGAAGGGTTGCAATTTGCTATTACGTTTCTTGACAACTTCGGGCTCTTTAAAGCACTCGGTTCATGGTCTCAAAGCGAATCCGACTCCAAGGTGCTGGTTGTGAAATATGAAAATCTGATTGGCAACAATAGTGACGATACTTTCTCAAAAATTTTCAATCATTGCCAGATTGATATGGGGAAGAAAGAACTGGAAAAGCTTATAGCAGAATATAGCTTCAAAAGCATGAGCAAACGTGATCCGGGGCAGGAAGATAAAAAATCACACTTACGAAAAGGTATATCAGGAGACTGGAAGAATAATTTTCCTGAAGAGCTGAAAACCTTTTTTAAAGAAAAAACGGGCAATCTGCTTGAAATTATCGGCTATGAAGTGACTGAGGACTGGTAGTCTGGTTTCTGAGAAATTAATATTGGCTTCGGATAGATTTTAGAAAAAAGTAAAGATATTAGGCTTTGAATCGCTCTTTAATCATTTCGACCTCTTCTTTACTCCAAAATTGACGGCAGAATTTGGAGTTACACATTATTCGAACATAAATATCCGGTAGCTTTACAGAGCTAATAAATCTCTTATAGATCTCTGCATATTCTTTAGAGGCAGAGATGTTACTGTATGACCATTCAGAAAGTTCTTGCCCAACAAACCTCGAGACGATGTCTAGTTGCTTCGAGTGGTCTAAATCACTCCGGTAGATCAGAACACGAATGGACTTGTATTTGTAAATTTGCCATTTCTGTTTTGTTGGGAAAGGTTGAGAAAACACATCTATCCCAAATGTTGTCCTCAGGGAGTTATCGAACCATTCTAGACACACGTTGTGGGGATAATGTTTTAGGAAAAGATCTAACAACTCATCTGAAGTCCATTCCTTGTCAGAGAAATTTAATCCAGTATCTCTACAGAAATTTTCAAAGAATGCTGAGAGGTTTCTCGAAAGTGGTTCTCTGACAGGGCAAATAACATATATTGGGAGTTTTAGTCGATTTCTCCACAGGATCCTAGTTTTTTGCTTTTCTGTCAACATCTGCTCATTGTGGGCTTGCTTAACAAGCCCATGGTATCTATTGCTTAGTGTCGATGTCAAAGAAGTCGAGCCAACTTTCCCCATCTGGAAAACAAAAATTGGTGTAGTAACGAGTTCCTGCAAGCGTTTGAACATTATTTTGCTCCTAAAAGGGCTATTGCCAAGGATCATTAGTAAACGGACAATGCTAGCGGAATTGCGATCTATATGCAACCGATTGATATTAGATTATTTCAATGGGATTGCTATTTCCGCTGTTGTTTTTATATTCATTTTTATAAACTAATTTTAATAACTGGAAAGTGGTTATAATGTAGAGCCTGGACAGCTTTTTTCAAAGGGAAAAATAGGGCTGGGTGCCGCCTTGGTCGTAAAACCGATGAACTTCGCGAAGCACTAAGCTGAAAACATAGAATACCCTAAAAATAATGTCTGTTAAACTCCCTAAAATATCAATTGTTACGCCTTCCTTTAATCAGGCTCAATTTCTTGAAGAATGTATTGATTCCATTCTGTCACAGAACTACCCAAACATTGAATATATTGTTATGGACGGTGGGAGTACTGACGGATCGGTTGAAATTATAAAAAGATACGAAAAACACCTTAAAGTACTCCCCATTGTCTAGACCAATTTTTAATAAAGTTAAGGTGGAACCTTTTTATACTGAGGAGCCGAAGTTCCCTGGTGAGATGATCTGCACCAGAGGATGTCGAAGCGGCACCCCGG
>Ga0102953_1002541_pt1 | contig 10709 bp, 10 predicted proteins | sample SalPon2A_C_D2_MG_FD_78509 | JGI IMG/M metagenome (GOLD analysis project Ga0102953, IMG submission 78509) | Soil microbial communities from South San Francisco under conditions of wetland restoration - Salt Pond MetaG R2A_C_D2_MG | ecosystem: Environmental > Terrestrial > Soil > Wetlands | place... | reverse complement strand
GAGGTCGCCGGCGAAGTCGCCACCTCGCTCCCGTACGGCGTGCAGCGCCGCGTCGAGATGGCACGCACGCTCGTCGCCGACCCGCGTCTGCTGATCCTCGACGAGCCGGCGGCCGGCCTCAACGACATGGAATCCGCCGCCCTCTCCGGCACCATCCGCGACATCCGCGACTCCGGGATCACCGTCCTCCTCGTCGAGCACGACATGAACGTGGTCATGAACGTCACCGACAGCATCGTGGTCATCAACTTCGGACGCAAGATCGCCGAGGGAACTCCGGAGGTCATCCAGCACGATCCGGCCGTGATCGAGGCCTACCTGGGCCAGGAAGACGTGGCGAGCGAGGCGGACGCAGCAGGGGACAGCACGCTGGCCGATAGAGGCGCCCAGGCATGAGCCTGCTCGAGATCGACGATCTGGTGGTCGCCTACGGCCACATCGAGGCACTGCGCGGCATCTCCTTGCAGGTGGAGGAGGGCGAGGTGGTCGCCATGCTGGGCGCCAACGGCGCCGGCAAGACCACGCTGATGCGCACCCTCAGCGGGCTCATCCCGGCCCGTACCGGCCGCGTACGCTACGCCGGCGACGACATCACGCACCTGCCCGCGGACCGCATCGTGCGCCGGGGCATCACCCAGGCCCCGGAAGGCCGCCGCGTCTTCGGTACCCTGAGCGTCGCGGAGAACCTGGTCCTGGGCGCGTACACGCGTCCGCCCACCGGTACCCCGGAGGCCCTCGAGCAGGTGTTCGAGCTCTTCCCTCGGCTGCGGGAACGGCGCGCGCAGCTCGCCGGCACGCTCTCGGGCGGCGAGCAGCAGATGCTGGCAATCGGTCGCGCGCTGATGGCCAAGCCGCGGCTCTTGCTCCTGGACGAGCCCAGCCTGGGCCTCGCCCCGCTGCTCGTGAAGGGCATCTTCCAGGCCCTGCAGGAGATCCGCGAGACCGGGGTGACGATCCTGCTGGTGGAACAGAACGCGCGCATGGCGCTCAAGCTGGCCGACCGCGGCTACGTGCTGGAGGTGGGACGCATCGTCCACGCCGACGCGGCGGGCGCGCTGCTGGCCTCACCAGAGGTCCAGGCCGCGTACCTCGGCAAGGGCTGAACGGGCGCGACGGGCGCAGCGACCGGCAACGTGCAGTGACGCACATCACGCGCCGCAGCTCCCTCCGGAGCGAGTAAGACTTCGAACAGTGAGCCCCCACCACGCTTGCTAGGCTTTGATGCGACGGTTCCGCCCGGCGTGGTCCGGAGCGGGATCCAGGATCCTGATGACGACGATCCGCGCTGCCCCCAGGCCATCCACGGACACGTCGCCACGAAAGGCGACCGGGTGAAGCTCTTCTTCGTGAGGCACGGCGAGCCCGATTGGGATCTGGTGGAGATGCGAGGGGCCCGCGGCTGGGCCAAGGATTTCGCTCCTCTGACGCCACTCGGACGCCTGCAAATCGACACCATCGCGAACGACTTCCGGCTCCAGGAGGCCGACGCCATCCTTTGCAGCACCTTCACGCGCGCCCTCGAGTCGGGTGCGTTGCTCAGCCGTGCGCTCAACAAGCCCCTATTCGTGGAGTACGACCTCCACGAGTGGCTCCCACAGAAGGATCCCCTCGCCGATGTCGACGAGACCCTGCTCGAACGCGCCAGCCACACGCTGGCCGGTGAGCCCGGTGACGACGCCGAGACCCCCTGGGAGAGCCTCGAGGACGTGCGGGAGCGGGTGCTCAAGGTGCTCAACCGCTACCGCCGGTTCGAACGCCTGGTGGTGGTGACGCACGGCGTGGTGATCGGCAGCCTGGTGGGGATGCGGCGCCTGGTGGACCACGCCGAGATCGTGCCCTTCGAGATCGACCTCGATCGCCCCGGCCCCGGCCCGACGGCCGACGAGCACAAGCTCCCCGCCAACTGACGCAGCGACCCGCGGGCACCTGGTGGTCGCGCCGCGATGGCGCTATCCTGGCGCGGTGGAAGCAGCCGCCTTCAGCTCGCTGGACGGGCGCGTGGTGCGTCTCCGCCCCCTGACGAGGGCCGACGTCGCACCCCTCACCGCCATCGCCTTCGCGCATCCGCACGAGTACCGGCTCACGTCGACGCCTGCGACGCCCGAGCAAGCGGACACCTACTTCGCTCGCGCCTTCGACGACATGGCAGCGGGCCGGGCTACCGTCGTCGGGGTGGTCGACAGGGGATCGGGCGAGCTGGTGGGATGCAGCCGGCTCACCGAGATCGATCTGCGGCACCGACGCTGCGAGCTCGGCTACACCTGGTACCGCCCGGACGTCTTCAACAGCGGCGTCAACGTCGACTGCAAACGACTGCTCCTGGCCCATGCCTTCGACACGCTGGGACTGGTGCGGGTGCAGATCCACACCGACGTCCGCAACTTCCGCTCCCAGCGCGCCATCCGGGCGCTCGGAGCGCGTTACGAGGGGGTCCTGCGGCGCCACATGACCACCAAGGACGGCCGCGTGCGCGACACCATGGTCTTCGCCGTCACCGACGAGGACTGGCCGCAGGTCGCACACATCCTGGACGAGCGCCTGACGCGCCGCCTGCAGCCCGGCCGGCCCGACTGAGGCCCCGGCTCAGCGGATGCCGTGGAGGATCTCCGCGAGACCCTCCGCATCGGTGATGAAGACTTCCTTCGGGCGCGTCTGGATGACGCCTTCGGCCTCGAGCGTCTTGAGCGCGCGCGTGACCGTCTCACGGCTGGTACCCGCGAGGCTCGCGAGCTCCTGGTGGGTCAGACGCACCAGCGCACGGTCCTCGTCGAGATCGACCACACCGCCGCGGTAGAGCCGCAACAGCACGTACGCCACACGTCCCTGCGCGTCCTTGTAGGACAGGATCTGTGCCTCGTCGTCCATGCCGCGCAGCCGGGTCGCCAGCGTCGTCGTCAGGTTGAGGCTGATGGCAGGATAGTCGGCCATCAGCTTCCTGAAGTCGTCGCTGAACAGCACGTAGGCCGTGACCTCGTTGAGCGTGAGCGCGGTGGCGCTGCGGGTGGCGTGTCCGAGGACCGCCATCTCGCCGAAGAACTCGGGAGGCTGGAGGATCGCCAGGGTCTTCTCGTGCCCTGCCAGATCGATCTTGGAGAGCTTCACCAGGCCCGCGGCCAGGATGTAGAGCGCCTCGCCGCTATCGCCCTCCCGGAAGATCGTCGTGCCTTCGTCATACACGCGCCGGCGTACGGCCGTGGCCGCGATGGACATAGCCCGGTCTGGCGCCCCCTGGAAGAGCGGCACCTGACAGAGAAACGCCTTCAAGGTCTCGGCATCGTGGTCGTTCACCGACATGACTGGGTTCCTCCCTCGCATCGCGCGTTGACAGACGATCCCACTAGAGCCCCCGTGCACGCGTCCCCGCAAGCCCCCTGCGCCCCATACCCTGCTCCGTACGGGCGCCATCATATAGTAATCGCGTGCCCGCCGTCCTCGAGTGCCGCGACCTTGCGAAGCGTTACCGCAGCGCCGGCGGGGCGTTGAACGTGCTTCAGGGCGCCAGCCTGCGCGTGGAAGCGGGCGACGTGGTGGCGATCCTGGGGCCGAGCGGCTCGGGCAAGAGCACCCTCATCCACCTGCTGGCGGGGCTGGACGCTCCCGATGCCGGGGAGGTCTGGTGGGGCGAGCTGGCGGTCCACCGGCGCCGCCCGCGCGAGCTGGCCGAGGCGCGGGCGCGCGCGGTCGGCCTGGTGTTCCAGAACCACTACCTGCTGAGGGAGCTCACGCTCCTCGAGAACGTCATGCTCCCGGGGAGCATCCGTGGCCGCCCGGACGAGGCCCGGGCCCGTGCGCTGTTGCAGCGCGTGGGGCTGGCCGCGCGCCAGCACGCCGTGCCCGGCAAGGTCTCCGGGGGCGAGCGCCAGCGTGCCGCGGTGGCGCGCGCTCTCGCGCTGGACCCCCCGCTGGTCCTGGCCGACGAGCCGACCGGCAGCCTCGATCGCGACAACGCCCGTGCGGTGTTCGAGCTGCTCGTGGGGCTGGCTCGCGAGCAGGACACCGCCGTCGTGATGGTCACCCACGATGAGGAGCTGGTGCGGCCGGTCGAGCGCCGCTTCCATCTCGCGCAAGGCCGGCTGGAGACGGCCGCGACCGCCTGAGCGCGGGGCCGGCGCGCTTGCCGCGCGGCTCCCCCCTTCGTAAGCTGGGTCATGATCGCCCTCCCCACCGGGCTGCTGCGCGAGGACCAGATCGTGACCACGCCCGCCGTGCTGGAGCAGCATGGCCGCGGTGAGTCGTTCTCCGAGACGGTCCTGCCGGACGCCGTGCTGTACCCGGAGAGCGCCGAGGAGGTGGCGGCGGTGGTCGGCTTCGCGGTGGAGCGTGGCATCCCCGTCACGCCGGTGGGTGCCAACTCCAGCCTGGAAGGACACACGGTGCCCCTGGCCGGGGGCCTGTCCCTCGACATGACCCGCATGGACCGCATCCTCGAGCTGCGCCCGGCCGACTTCCTGACGGTGGTGCAGCCGGGCGTCCAGTACCGGGCGGTCAACGAGCGGGCACGCCATTCCGGCGTGTTCTTCCCGATCGATCCCGGCGCCCACGCCACGTTGGGGGGCATGGTGTCCACCAACGCCTCCGGCACGATGGCCGTTCGCTACGGCGTCACCGGCGACTACGTGCTGGGTCTGCAGGTGGTCACGCCGACCGGCGAGGTCCTGCGGGTGGGCAACCGGGCGCGCAAGAGTGCCTCCGGCTACGATCTGTGCGCGCTCTTCACCGGCGCCGAGGGCACGCTCGGGGTCATCACCGAGATCACCTTGCGGCTGGTCGGCCTGCCCGAGGCGGCATCGGCCGCCCGGGTGCCCTTCGGGGACGCCGCCGCCGCCACCGCCTTCGTGACGCGCCTGATCCAGGCTGGGGTCCCGGTAGCGCGCTGCGAGCTGGTCGACCCCCGCAGCATCGCCGCGGTCAACGACTATGCCGGAACGGCGTACCCCGAGGAGATGACGGTCTTCCTGGAGTTCCACGGCAACCCCGCCGGCATCGCCGCCGATGCCGAGCTGGCGCGCGACCTTGCCGGCGAGGCGGGCGCGCTCGGCTTCGAAGCGGCCGCCGGGGCGGCCGCCCGGGAGCGCCTCTGGGACGCCCGTCACAAGGCCTTCTACGCCTACGTGGCGGCCAACCCGGGCAAGCGCAACCTGGTGACGGACGTGGCCGTGCCGATCTCGCGGCTGCCCCAGGCCGTGACCGGCGCCCTCGCCGACTGCGCCGCGCTCGGCATCCCGGCGTATCTGATCGGGCACGTCGGGGACGGCAACTTCCATCTGGCGCTGTTCTACGGAGAGAGCGCCGAGGAGCGGCAGCGGGTGGACGATGCGGCGCACGCCGTCGTCCGTCGCGCCCTGGCCCTGGGGGGCACGTGCACGGGCGAGCACGGCATCGGGGCACGCAAGCTGCGGTACCTGGCGGAGGAGCACGGGGACGCGCTGAGGTTGATGCAGCTCCTCAAGCGCACGCTGGACCCCGCCGGCATCATGAATCCCGGGAAGAAGGTTCCCGCCTGACCTCGGGCGCCGAGCGCCGCTCGCCCGCCGCGGGCGGCTCGCCCGTGGGGGCAGGGCGGCTCGCGCCCTCGGGACGCAGCGCCATCAGCCAGCGCCTCAGGCGCGGCCGCAGCCGGTTCAGCAGCACCAGCAGCGGCACGAGCAGCACCAGGGCCAGCCACATCAGGGTGTCGGAGACCAGCACGGCGCTCCCGAACCAGGCGCTCGCCACCAGCCACGGCGTGCGCGCGATCATCGCGGCGACCCAGAGCTCCACGAGAGGGAGCGACGTCAGCCCGGAGAGCAGCACCACGAAGTCCAGGTTCAACAGGAAGAAGACCACGCCCCACAGGGCCACCGAGCGGATGCCGAGCAGCTCCTCCCACTCCTCCAGGGCGTCACGCCGCACCAGCAGGGTGAGGATCGGCCGGCCGATCTTGCGGGCCAGGAGCAGGCCCACCATGGCGCCCAGGCCGAGGCCGATGATGCCGTACGCGACGGCGGCGAAGAATCCGAACGCCTTGCCGCCGAGGGCGCCGACCAGCGGGGTGGGGATGAAGGGCAGCAACGCGGTGACCAGGAACGACGCCACGTAGTAGAGCGGCGCGAGCCAGCCGGCATCGTTGATAAAGTGCGAGAGGGCTTGGGTCATCGCGGCTGAGCCCCATCCTACGGCCAAAACGGCGTTCGCGGCAGGGCGCGCGTGACGGGTCGGGGGCAAGCGAGCTGCGACCTCCACGCCCGGAGTCTGGAGTGGCATGACCAACGGCGATATCTATCCCCTCAGGCTCGACATCCGTTACTCGCGGCGCATCTGGGGCGGCGGCAGGCTGCCGGCGTTCCTGGGGCTGCCCGACACCGGCGAGGGGACGGAGCCGGTCGGCGAGGGCTGGCTGGTGTACGCCGACAACGAGGTGCTGAACGGCAGGTTCGCGGGACGCAGCCTGCAGAGCGTAGCGGACGGCCTCGGCGTGAGGCTGCTGGGGACGGCCAGCGTCGCCCGTTACGGCAACAAGGTGCCGCTGCTGGCGAAGCTCATCGACGCCGCCGACCGGCTCTCGGTCCAGGTGCACCCGGACGACGCCTACGCCCTCACGCACGAGGCCGCCAGCGGCCACCTGGGCAAGAGCGAGGCGTGGTACGTGCTGGAGGCGAGCGAAGGAGCCGACGTGCTGTGGGGCTTCCGTGACGACGTGGACCGCGACACGGTCCGCGCGGCGGTAACCGACGGCAGCCTGCCGGAGCTCATGAACCGGGTCCCGGTGCGAGCCGGCGACGTCATCTACAACCCGGCCGGCACGGTCCACGCCATCGGCGCGGGCGTCCTGCTGTTCGAGATCCAGCAGTCCAGCGACCTCACCTACCGCCTTTACGATTACCGCCGGCGCGATGCCGCCGGCCACAGCCGCGAGCTGCACCTCGAGCCCGCACTGGAGGTCGCCGTCCTCCACGGCGGCAACCGCGCCCGCCGGCAACCCGTCCCGTTGAGCGGGGGCTGGCGACGGCTGGTCGGCTGTCCTCACTTCGTGATGGACGCCGTCACGCTGGCCGGGGAGCCGACCCGCGGCCGCACCGATCCCAGCAGTCTCCAGATCGTCGTGCTCAGCCGCGGCCGCGCGACGCTGAGCTGGGCGGCAGGGGAGGAACGGCTGGCGCGCGGAGCCGCGGTGGTGCTGCCTGCATCGCTGGGCCGTTACCGCCTGACGGGCGAGGGAGAGGCCCTGCGGTGCGCCGTGGTGCCGCCCGACGGCGAGCGCGACGAGGCGGCGGCGAGCGATCGCCACGCCACGGGAGGCGGCGCCTGATGGACCGGCCGAGCGGCAGCGGGGCGCGTCGGGGAGCGGTGCGGCGCCTCGCAGCCCTGCTCGCGCCGTACCGCTGGCAGGTGGTGTGGCTATCGCTGGTGATCGCCGCGGGGGCGCTGGTGTCCCAGGTGGCACCGCAGTTCGCCCGCATCGTCATCGATGTCGCCATCCCTCGCGGAACGTCCCGCATCTTCCTGCTGCTGGCGCTGGCCATGGCCGGCTACTACCTGCTTCGCGAGGTGCTCTCCTTCGTCTCCATGTACTTCAGCTACGCGCTCACCCAGCGCGTGATCCACGACCTCAGGCGCACGGCGTACGCCCACCTCCTGCGCCTGCCGATGGCGCGCTTCACACGCGAACGTTCGGGCTCGCTGGTGGCGCGCGTGGTCTCGGACGTCAACGCCCTGGAGTCGATGATCCAGGCGGGGGCCTCGCGCATCCTGGGGCGGCTGTTCGGCATCGTGGTGGTGCTGGTGATCCTGTTCGTCATGAACTGGCTGCTGGCGCTGGTGTGCCTGGCGATCGTGGCGGCGATGGTGATGATCACGCTGCGCTTCCAGGAGCCGCTGAGGCAGCTGTCCCGCCGCATCCGCTCACAGGTCGGAGAGCTCACCGGCATCGCCAGCGAGGCCATCCAGAACGCCGGCGTGGTCAAGCTGTTCACCGCCGAGGAGGAAGAGCTGGGGCGCTTCGCCGACGCCAGCGAAGGGTACCGCGACTACGGCATCGCCAGGCGGTTGCAGTCGGGGATGATGCAGGCGGGCGTGGGCTTGAGCTCCGGCTTCGGGACCGGAGCCCTGCTGTTGCTCGGGGGCTGGCTGATCGTGCTCAAGCAGACGGGTGCGCCCCTTCCGCTCGGGGTCGGGGGGCTCAGCACCGGCGAGCTCACCGCCTTCCTGCTGTACGTCAGCGAGCTGGTCACGCCGGTGGTCTTCGTCCTCAACTTCAACAATCAGCTGCAAGCCGGTGCCGCGGCCATCGAGAGGATCGACGAGCTCCTCGCCGAGACGCCCGAAGTGGGCGGGCGGGAGGCGCGGCCGGCCGCCGCCGGGGATCTCCGTTTCGAGGGCGTCACCTTCCGCTACCCCGGCTCGCAGGCCCGCGCCCTGGACGGCTTCGACCTGACGGTTCCCTTCGGCGCCACGGTGGCGCTGGTAGGGCCCTCGGGGGCGGGGAAGAGCACGGTCGTGAAGCTGCTGGGACGGCTCTACGATCCCGAGGGCGGGGCCATCCTGCTCGGGGGGCGCGATCTCCGCCGGCTCGAGCTGGGTGCCCTGCGAGGCGCCCTGGCGGTCGTGCCGCAGGACCCCACCCTGTTCTCCGGGTCGGCGCGCGACAACATCCGCTACGCGCGGCCGGACGCAGACGACGCCGCCGTCACGGAGGCGGCGCGGCTCGCCAACGCCCTCGACTTCATCACCGCCCTCCCGCGGGGTTTCGACACCGAGGTGGGCGAGCGCGGCGTGAAGCTCTCAGGCGGACAGAAGCAGCGCATCGCCATCGCCCGGGCACTGTTGCGCGGCGCCACCCTGCTGGTGCTCGACGAGGCCACGTCGAGCCTCGACAGCGAGTCCGAGGCGGTCATCCAGGACGCGCTCGCCGGCCTGTTCACCCGGCGCCGCGAGGTCACCAGCCTGGTCATCGCCCACCGTCTGTCGACGGTGCGCAACGCCGATCGCATCGCGGTGATGGACCGGGGCCACGTCGTCGAGCTCGGCGACCACGCGGCCCTGCTGGCGCAGGGCGGGCTGTATGCCCGCCTCCACGCCATCCAGCAGCAGGGTGGAACGGACGGCGAGGACCCGGAGCTGCTCGAGCACCATGGCTGACCGGCACCGCCCCGCCCCGCGCCCCGGTCGGGAGCCGCGGTGACGGGCGCCGGCCCGCAGCTGGTCGCGCTCGGCTCGGCCAACCCCGTCAAGAGGCGCGCGGTGGAGCTGGCGCTGCGGCGCCTGCTGGGGCCCGCCGCGCCACGCGTGGTGTGCCTGGACGTGGACCCCGGCGTCCGGAGCCAGCCGTGGGGTGACCACGAGACGCGCCTGGGCGCCGGGAACCGCGCCCGGGCGGCGCTCGCCCGAGCGGAGCAGCCGACCGCCACGCTCGGCGTAGGCCTGGAGGGGGGCGTGAGCGACGAGGACGGCTGCTTGTGGGCGTTCTCCTGGGCGGTCGTGGTGTCGCGCTCGGAGAGCGCGGCCGCCCGCAGCGCGGCCTTCGCGCTCCCCGAGCCGATCGCCGCGCTGGTTCAGGGCGGGCTGGAGCTGGGCGACGCCATGGACCGCACCTTCGGGGTCGTCGGCAGCAAACGCGATCAGGGAGCCGTCGGGCTGCTCACCGGCGGGGCGCTGGACCGTGCCGGGCTCTACGCCCAACCGGTGCTGCTGGCCCTGGCCGCGTTGCTGCAGCCGTGGTCGGCGGCCGGCGCCCAGCGCTGAGCGCTGCGCACCGTCCGGGTCTCGGCCGCCCGGCTCACGCTCCGGCGCCGAGTCTCCGGGAGACGCCAGGCTTCCGGGCGAGGAGGTCGCGGTAGAGGGCGAGCCAGCCGTCCGCGACCCGCTCCAGACCGTACTCGCGCGCGACATGACGCCTTCCCGTGGCTCCCCAGGCCGCTCGCTCCGCCGCGGGCAGCGTCATCAGCCGGCGCATGGCGGCGGCCAGCGCATCGGCGTCATGGGGAGGAACGAGCAGGCCCGACGCACCGCTGTCCACGATCTCGCCGGTTCCACCCACGTCCGTGGCGACGATCGGCAAGCCGGCGGCCCCCGCCTCGAGCAGGACCATGGGGAGCCCTTCCCAGGCCGACGACAGCACGCAGGCATCGGCCGCCAGCATCAGCCGCGGCACGTCCTTGCGCGCACCCAGGAAACGCACGCGGCCCGCCGGCAGACCCAGCTCCGCGCGCAACCTCTCCAGGGCGCTGCGCTCGGGTCCCTCGCCGGCGAGCAACAGCGACGCCTGCGGGTCCTGGCAGCGCACGCGCGCGAAGGCTCGAAGGAGCGTAGGGTAGTCCTTCTCCGGTGCCAGGCGCCCCGCGGCCAACCACACGAACCGGCCCCCGACGCCGAGCGGCGCGCGGGCGTGGCTCCGGTGCGCCTCGTCGCGCGGAGCGAAGCGGCCGAGGTCGATACCGTTGGGCACGTAACGGATCTTGCGGGCAGGGGCCGCGCCGACCCGCACGAAGCGGGCCACCGCCGCGCGGCTGACGTTGGTCGTCAGGTCGCAGAGAGGGTCGCTCGCGCGGTACGCCAGCTCCCGCCAGCGGGCGCCCTCGTACAGGCTGTGCGCCGTACAGACGAGCACTGGCATGGCCGCCACCGGGCGTGTCAGGCGTGCCAGCAGGTTGGCGTGCACCATGTGGCTGTGGACGACGTCGGGGCGGAAGCGGCCGACCGCGCGTGCCAGCCGCAGGATGCCGCGAGGGTCG
>Ga0102953_1002540_pt1 | contig 10709 bp, 13 predicted proteins | sample SalPon2A_C_D2_MG_FD_78509 | JGI IMG/M metagenome (GOLD analysis project Ga0102953, IMG submission 78509) | Soil microbial communities from South San Francisco under conditions of wetland restoration - Salt Pond MetaG R2A_C_D2_MG | ecosystem: Environmental > Terrestrial > Soil > Wetlands | place... | reverse complement strand
GAGGGGTCCATGGCCTGGAACTTCGCACCCGGGGTCACTCTGCCGCTGTTCACCGCAGGCGCCAACCGGGCCAACCTGGACGTAGCCCGGACCGATCGTGATATCGCCGTGGCCCGCTACGAGCAGGCGATCCAGACCGCGTTTCGCGAAGTCGCCGATGCCCTGGCCCGCCAGGCGACCATCGACGACCAGCTCGCCGCCCAGCAGGCGCTCACCGACGCCAGCACCGCGAGCTATCAGCTCTCCAGTGCCCGCTACCGGCAGGGGGTCGACAGCTATCTCAGCGTCCTCGACGCCCAGCGCTCCCTCTACGACGCCCAACAGCAGCTGATCGACACCCAGTTGGCGAAACTGGATAACTTGGTGATGCTCTATAAGGTGCTTGGCGGCGGCAGCAGTTGAACAGCGCACAGCATGTTCGTAGTTCAAACAGGCCCTTCCGGTTTCGGAAGGGCCTGCTTTGTTTGGAGGGGAAACATCCCTTGGCGTTGAGTGCCGACCGGGCTCCGGGGTCCCGGCCTGGCCGCAGCTTCTGGCACGCTGGGCACAATACCTTTCGCAGCTTGGTGGCACCTGCAGTTCTGTCATGGCGCCGAATTCGGGGGGTGAATGAGGCCGGTTGACAGGGGTTGGCGCTACTGTAGACAATATTGCTAAAATATAACGAGAGGTGAATTATGCGACGCACTTTGATCATCGTCATCAGCTTGCTGAGCGGTATCGGTCTTTCTGCCTGTGCGGTTCCGTATTCCGGTCCGGGAGGCTATTATGACCGACCGTACTACAGCTACGATCCGGTCGCACCCTGGTACGGATACGGCTATTACCCCTTCGACTCGTTGAGCCTATATTACTCGGATGTCAGGCACAGCCACCGCCAGCATAACCTGTCGGGTGGCCATCATCGTTATCACCGGGGGGTTGAAAAGCGGCAGCAAAGCGTATGGCGCGACCGGGCCGGCACTGGATACCGAAACCAGCGCTTTGAGCGCGGCGACCGTTCGAATCGTGGAAAGCAGTTTCGCGCCCAGCGCCGCTCCGGCCAATCCGGACATGACGGCACAGCAACCCGTTCCAATCGCTTCAGCTGCAGCGGCCCGCGCTGTTGACGGACGCTGACCGATGTCCGAAGCAGTTGGATAACCGAGTATCGCTGCCGCGACTTGAGCATTGCCGACTCCCGCAAGCATGAGTGACCCCTCCCGACCTGGGGGGCAAATGTCTTTCTGCGAACGTTTTGCGTGGGGAAGGGCTCAGTAAAACACAAATCCGGCTCGCCATTTAGGTGAGCCGGATTTGTCTGCAAGCTGCTCCTTGATCAGTTGAAGCCGAAGCCGAGGGCGCTGCTCCTAACCTCATGACCGGTCGAGTTCGACCTTGACCGGCACCGGACGGATGACGGAGTTGAAGACCGGTGAGTACTTCTGGGCCATCTCCACCAGTTCTTGTTTTTCATCCTCCGAGATATCCGCTTCGATTTTGAAGCTGACACGGATCTCCTGGTAGGCGACCGGAATCGTATTGGACAGCCCGAGGAAGCCCTGGACATCCAGATCACCTTCCAGGCGCGACTGGACAGACTTGAGGTCAATCCCCTTGGCCGCGGCGTGGGCGACCATGGCGGTGGTCAGGCAGCCTGAGAGGCCGACCAGCAGGTATTCCACCGGATTGGCACCCTGATTGTTCCCCAGAAGCACCGGCGGCTCGTCGATATCGAACACCAGCGGGGAGCGGCTGTCGTCCTCCTGCAGGGCGCCGTAGAAAGATTTGACCGTCGCCTGGCTGTAGGTGCCTCCCTGCCAGCTGTTGGTGGTCCGGAATTTGAACTTGGAAACGTCCGGATTCTGCTTGATGACGTCGATGGTATCGAAGAGTTGGCTGACGTTGACGCCGTTGACGGTTTTGTTGATCTGTTGTGCGGTTTCCATGATGATTCTCCTCTCGAAAAGACAGACAGGTCTGTCTTGTTGTGGGACAAAAAAAGAGTTGCCCCTAGTCGATCAAACGCTTGATCAATTCCACCCCCTGCCTGGCCGGCCAGATTTCGTGGTAAATCTCGGTCATGGCGATGCTCCCGCCGAGGATCACCAGGTAATCGTCGGCCAGCACCTGGGCGTCGAGTCTGCCGTAGCGTTGCGGATCGGACTGGATCAGTTCGCCAGCCAGGTCGCAGAGCAATCGCCGCAGGCTCTCGTAATGCTGCAGCCCTTCCCTGCGCAGCAGGTGGCGCGGATCGGGGATCTCCGCCACCATATTAAGAAAAGCGCAACCGCGCAGGCCGTTGGCCTCGAGCCAGGGTTGCAGCGACTCCATGACCGCCAGGAACCGTTCCCGGGGGGTGGCGTGGTCACGGACAAAAGCGCTGATCGCTTCGTACTCATCGGTGTTGCGGTCCCGCAGGTAGGCCAGGCACAAATCATCCTTGGTGGGGAAATGGTTGTAGAAAGTGGCCTTGGCAACCCCTGACTTGGCAATCACTTCATTGATGCCCGTCGCCCGGAAGCCCTGATGGTAGAAGAGGTCGGCTGCCGTATCGAGGATCCGCTCACGGGGAGCTATGTCGCTGCGTGTCGTGATCATGGTTCGAATCTAGCACAGGTAGACCGGTCTGTCTAGATCTGAAATATTATAATCTGCTTATCAAACCGCACGAACTCGTCGTTGGGTTTCTAAATGCGAGACGTACAATCGGCACACATTTCGTGTTCGACCGACTAGCGCTCTTTGTTATCCTCCTCGACCGCCTCGTAGATGTGATCAAAAATGTCCGGGATGGCGCTGAGCACCCGGTTCCAGCTCGGCATGAACGGGGTCTCCATCGGATTCTGTAAAAACACCTCGCCGGCGCGCATGATGTTCTCGGCGAACAGCTCGACTGCCTTCTCTTCTTTGTGCCGATCGAGGGAGAGTCCATTGATCACCGCGTTGTTGTAATGCCGCTCGACAAAATCGAGGGCGATGCGGTAGTAGGTCGCCTTGATGCTGCGGAAGGTCTCCATCGAAAAGACCTCGCCCTGGGTCGCCAGTTTGCGAATCAGTGCCTTGGTGATATCGGCACTCATTCGCGACAATCCGGCCTCGGGGTTGTCCTCGGACATCTCCTGGTGCTTGTGGTCGTAGACATCGGCGATATCGACCTGGCAGATGCGGTTGGTGGCGTAGTTGCGGTAGAGCTCGGAGAGGGTGCCGATCTCCAGCCCCCAGTCGCTGGGAATGCGCAGGTCGTTGAGCACCTCGGCGCGCATCGAGAATTCACCCGAGAGGGCATAGCGAAAGCTGTTCATGTACTCGAGATATTCCGAGGGTCCGCAGACCTTTTTCAGTGATTTTAGCAGCGGCGTGACCAGCAGGCGGCAGACCCGGCCGTTGAGCTTGCCGTCGGCAATTCGCGAATAGAAACCTTTGGCGAACTGGTAATTGAAGTTGGGGTTGGCGACCGGGTAGAAGAGCCTTGCCAGCAGGTCGCGCTGGTAGGTGACGATATCGCAGTCGTGCAGGGCGATCGCCTTGCCTCGTCCCGAAGCGAGGATGTAGCCGATGCAGTACCAGACGTTGCGCCCCTTCCCCGGCTCGGTCGGCGCCAGCCCCTGCTCCTGCAGCATCGCATCAATCGAGCGGAGCCGCGGACCGTCGTTCCAGAGAATCCGGTGATGCTGCGGCAGTTTGCCGAAATAGTCTTGGGCATACCGGAATTGCTGCTCGTCGGCACGGTCGAGGCCGATGACGATCTCGCTGAGGTAGGGGACATCGGCGAGCTGTTCTATGATCGGTGTGAGCGCCGGTCCCTCGAGCTCAGAGAACAGCGAGGGGAGCAGCAGGGTCATCGGTCTTTTTTTGGCGAATCGGATCAGTTCCGCCTCGATCTCTTCCAGCGGTCGCCGGGTCAGGTTGTGCAGGGTGGTAATGATACCGTTCTGGAAAAAATCGCCCATGATCTACTCCTTGCTCGGTTGAATGTTCAGCGTAGTCGGTCAAGTACCTGGTCCAGCGCTTCCTGCCAGCCGGCCGGGCCGGGGGCCTCTGGATAGATGACGTCGTGATGTTGCTCAAGTTGCAGTGCAGGTCCGTGTTTCGGTTTGATCACCACTGCGATGTCGGCGCTTCTCAGCATCGGCAGGTCGTTATTGCCGTCGCCGAGGGCCACGGTCAGCAGCGGTCGGGCCGGGTCGCTGTTGCGGTATCGCTCCGTCAACCACTGCATGGCTCGCCCCTTGTCACAGCTGCCCATAACGTGCAGAAAACGCCCACCCTTGACCAGTTGCAGTCCCGCCTTGGTCAGGTCACGACTAAAGGCCTGCAGATCCTCCTCGCTCCCCTGCCAGAGCAAGGGTTCACTGCCGAGACGCTGACCGGCCTGTTCGGCTGCCTGTCGTTCGAGACCCGTGTGTTTGCAGATACCGTCGATACCGAAATCGGCAAAGCCGGAAAAGGGGTAGCGATTTTGCTGACGGAGGGTGCGCAGGGTCTGCAGGATCAGGTCGTATCTTTGCCCGAAGTATTTGATCTCGACCGAACCGGTTTCCGTGCTGGTTGAACCAGCGGGGAAATAGCCTCCGGGAACGCAGATCGCACAACCATTTTCAACGATGTAGGGGTGGTGATTGTTCAACCCCTGGCGCAGGGCCTGGATCTCCCGGGCGGTTTTGCTCGAATTCAGGATCAGCGGGATCTCCAGCTCGACCAGCCGGGCCAGGGCAGCGGCGGCAGGTTGCCAGCTATAGCTGTCATGGTCGAGCAGGGTCCCATCCAGGTCGGAATAGATCAGTAGTTTTAAGCGCATGCTGGCTCCGGTCAGGTTGATACTGTCTAAGCTAGATTGCAAGGGGGGTGCCGAGAAAAACCGGCTGAAAAGGCTGATTTTCAGGTCGCAAGGGGGGGTATTGCCGGGGAATTAAGCAGGCCTGCCCACGCAATGCCCGCTTGGGGCCGGACCGGAACCGGGCCTGATGAGCGACCGGATTTCGTCCCCGGGTAAACCTTTTTGCCCGCCAGCCGTCTAAAGGGTAGCACGAGACAAGGAGGATGTTATGAAACGTTGTCCGGTTTGCCGGGTCTACAAGCCCGTAGCTAAGGTGTGCCCAGGTTGTGGTCATCGTTGACAGCCCCGTGTCCGGCAGTTACTCTCTGCCCATGCTGCCGGACGCGGAAAAAATACTGCTCGACCAGGCCCGGGCCGGCCATGAACAGGCGTTTGCTCAGTTGGTTGAGGCCCACAGCGAGAAGACCGTCGCCCTGGCCTGGCGCCTGACCGGCCAGCGAGCCGATGCCGAAGAGTTGGCCCAGGAGGCTTTTTTGCGCCTTTTCAAATCGCTGGCGACGTTTCGCGGCGAGAGCAGCGTCGGCACCTGGCTCTACCGCACCACGACCCGGTTGGCGATCGATCATCTGCGCCGGGAAACGCTGAAACGAAAAATCTTTTTTTTCCGTGGTAATGACGCGGATCAGTTCGACCCGTTCGAGCTGGCGGTCGACCCCTCGGCCTCACCCCAGGAGCAGCTGCTGGCCCGGGAGACCGCCGGGCGGATGCAGCAGCAGCTGAATCGTCTCCCGCCCAGGCAAAAGGCGGTCTTCGTGCTACGGCACATGGAGGGTTTGCCACTGAAGGAGATCGCCGTGACGCTCGGCCTTGAAGAGGGAACGGTCAAGGCGCACCTGCATCGCGCGATCACAACGTTTCGCAAGGAATTCCAGACGGCGAAGGAGGTATCGCCATGAATAAGAACTGTCCACAAGAGCTCCTGACGCTCTATCACTACGACGAGTTGCCGGCCGGACAGCGCCGGGAGTTCGAAGCGCACCTGCGGGATTGCCCGGAGTGCCGGGACGCACTTGCGGAGCTGCGAATATGTTTGCAGGACATCCCGGTTCCGAAGCTGCAGCTCGACCCGGCGCAGAAGCTGCGGTTCGCCGACCAGGTGTTGCGCAAGACCCGGCGCTCATACCGTCCGCTTGCGGCCTGGGGCGGAGCCCTGGCCGCCGCCGGAGCGCTGGCTCTGGCGGTGGTGGTGCTGCATCCGGCCGGGAAGCGGTCGATGGTTCCAGCCAGACCGGAACTGGCCGACTATGAAATACTCGAACAGCTCGACCTGTTGCAGGAGCTGGACTTGCTCCAGGAGCTGGAACTGCTGGAAGAACTGGACCAGCTCGGATGAGCCTGCTCCGGATGATCATGCTGCTGTTCCTGCTGGCAAGTCCGGCGGCGACGAGCTTTGCGAGTGAGGAGAAACCCCTCGATCCCCCGGTTGAATTGAGCGAGGAGGACCGCAAGGTGGTCGAGATGCTGGAGCTGCTGGAGATGATGGAGCTGTTGAACGATCTGGATGACGTCGCAGCCCTGGAGGAAAACCAATGACCTATCGAATCCTGTTGCTGGTCCTGATCAGTCTTTTGCTCCTGCCAACCTGTCTCCTGGCGGCTGAGCCGCAGCCGGCTGCGCCGGCCCGGACGGCCATCTCTGCCGACGCCCTGCAGCGCTGGCAGCAGATGACGCCAACCCAACGCGAGCAGTTGCGGGAAAAGTTTCGCCGGTTCAAGGCCCTGCCGCCGGAACAGCAGCAGCTGCTGCGGCAGCGGCTGCAGACCTTTCGCAGTCTTCCCCCCGAACAGCGTCAGCTGCTGAAAAAACGCTTTGCGCGTTGGCAACGGCTCTCTCCGGACCAGAAACAGAAACTGCGCAAGCTCAATCAGCGCTTGCGCGATCTGACCCCCGAGCAGCGCCAGGAACTGCGCAAAGAACTGAAGGACATGCGCAAACTTCCCGATGAAGAGCGCCTGGAACGACGCAGAGAGTTGCGCGAGCGCTTTTTGGACCGTCCCGGAATGCGCCGCGTGCGCTGATGCCAGGAGTTCTTCAACCGGTTTTGCTGGCAGTGGAGTTTTTTTTGTAAACCTTCCCCACCCTGGTTCGTCCAAGGAATAAATGGCAACAACGCCGACTTTATCCCAACAGGAGGAACCACCATGCAACGTTCACTGTTTTTTGTACTGGCTGCCGTCTTGACCTTTTCCCTGACCCTCCCCACCATCAGTGAGGCCCGGTTGACCCGCTCTGAAGTTCGCAATCACCGGATCGACCGGCAAGGCGCCCGGCAGGATTTCCGCCAGGAGCGCCGTGAGGATCGCCAGCAGCTGCGTAGCGACATGCGTGAGTATCGCCAGGAGTTTCGCGAGGCCGACACGGTTCGGGAACGTCGCGAAGTGCGCGCCGAAGCCCGCGACGACCGGCGCGACTATCAGCGCGACCGCCAAGACGCCCGGCAGGATTTCCGCCAGGAACGCCGTGAAGACCGGCAAGAGCTACGTAAAGATGTGATCGACTGAACATTTGCGATCCAGGTTGAAAGGCCACCCTGCCGGGTGGCCTTTTTTGTTGCTGAGAGAAGAGACCTTGCGCCGATGACGACCAAAATAGTTAGCGAAAGAATGATATTCTTGAATCCGTGGTGATTGATTCGAAGTTCGGAGATGCGTCCGCAGAGCGCTAACGGTATCTCAGAAAAGGTGTTGTATGAAGACGTTGCCCAAAGATCTGGCTGAGACAGGCAAGTTGCAGATATTGTTGGACCAGATTGGCGCAGGACTGGATGAATATTTAAAATTTGCCCACCCAGATGCAATGCATCCAGGACATTGCTGGCGGGAGTATCTGGATATTCCCTTGCCGCAGCATGGGGCGGGCATCGAACAGGTGACCGCTGATCTGGTCAATCAGGTTATCCCCAACGGGTCACCAGTGCCCAGACCCGGATTCAGCTCATTTATTACGACCGGTGCAACAACCGCAGCAACCCTTGCCTCAACGGCTGCGAGTATCGCGTCTCCCCAGCGATATATGCATACCGCATTCAACTTTCTGGAAGAATTATCCTTGCAGTGGCTAGCGACAATGTGCGGTATCGGACACATGCAGGGCGTTTACAGCAGCGGTGGGTCCGTCGCGAACCTGATCGCCCTGGGTGGGGCACGCCAGGCAGCCTTTGAGAGGCTGGGGCATGACCCGGCGGCCGAAGGAGTCAATCGAGTTGTCAGGGTCTATGCCAGTGAAGAGTGTCATCATACGATTCAACGTGCCGGTGGCGTCCTGGGAATTGGTCGACATGCGATTGCGTTGATCGCCTGTGACAGCCAGGGTCGCATGCGGGTGGATTGTTTACGGCAGGCCATTGCAGCCGATAAGGTTGCCGGGATTTTGCCGATGGCGATCGTCGCCAATGCGGGCACCACCAATACCGGCGCCATCGATCCGCTACGGGCCATTGGTGAAATCGCTGCAGAACACTCCATCTGGTATCATGTCGATGGCGCCTACGGATTGCCCGGTATTCTGGATGAGCAACTCTGCCATCACTTTGATGGTCTGGAGTTGGCCGATTCGGTGATTGTCGATCCTCACAAATGGCTCGGCGCCTCAGTAGGAGTCGCTGCCACGTTTGTGCGTGACAGGCAATGTCTCTACCGGGCTTTTACCCAGGAACCAGCCGACTACCTTCAAGGCTCGGTTGAGCAGAGAGACCACGTCGCCCCGGATATCGAACATTCTTTAGATGACTTCGGTATCCCCTATTTTGATTTCGGTGTCGAGTTGAGCGCGCCCTGCCGTGGCGTTATCGTCTGGGCGTTAATTCGGGAAATCGGGGTTGAGGGCATGCGTGAAAGAGTGAAGCGGCATAATGCCATGGCGCGCTATCTTGCCCAATATGCCAAACGTCATCCAAACCTGGAAGTTTTGAGCGAGCCGACACTTTCTATCTGTTGTTTCCGCTATGTTTCCCCGCACATCGATGATCTGGATGAATTTAACCAGAAACTCCACCGGCGCCTGGTCAGGGAGAATCAGTACATGCCCAGTACGACGCGCGTGAAAGGAAGCTTGGCACTGCGCCCCTGCTTTGTTGGGGCACGCGCCGACCACCCGCAAGTTGACGCCCTGCTGGAATCGGTATTGCGGATTGGCAGGGACCTGGAGGCCGGCTCTTAAAGGATAGGACGGAGCTACCTCGATGGGCGCGAATCTTGTTTTGACTTGAGGTCGGTAGCCAACTGGTACCATTTCTGGGCAGCTACAGTCCACGAGGACTTCCGGGTGGGCTGTTCCAATATGTCAGAAGCAATGCTATGCGCAGCAGCCCAACCTTAAACCACGAGGTTGGGCTGTCTTCCCTTTAGTTCCGAATTGGTTTCTTGCGTCACCCGGGATATTGAAGACACGACCAGATCGAGGCCGTGGAAGAGCTCAGGCAACCAATGGCGCTGGGGTTCCGGTAATATCTTCGGGGCTGGTTCGTGATACGAGCATTTTTACAAGTCGAAATAAATGCTGCAGCCGAGCCCCCAGTCGGGACTGGCGTCACTCAGGCCACGCACGACATAGAAACTGTAACTGGTCAACTCGCCGCTCAGCCCGGTCAGGCGCGCCTTGAGTTCGAGCGGGCCCTCGGTGCCAGCGAAGGGGGCAGTGCCGCCCGAGATCGACAGGCCGGGCCGCAGGTTTGCTGTGGTCCGGTAGCTGAGCGAGGCGAGCCATTCCCAGTAGCCATCGGGTGCATAGAGTTCCGAGGTCCCGGGCTCGATGTAGAGGGCTTCGGCATAGCTCGACCAGTCACCGAAGCGCTTGCCGAGACCGAGGCCGCCGCCCCAGTCGAATTCCCCGGTGCCCAGCCCCTCCTGTTCATCTGCGGTCGGCAACTTGGCGTAGAGGTGGGCCAGAATCCTCGGCATTGCCTCTTGATCCTTGAGCAGGGTGAGGGACGCGGTCAGGGTGATATCGCCCAGGCCGCTGACCGACGATTCCGAACCGACGACTGACATGCCCCCGGTTCCTGCCATGCTGCCGGTGCCGCGCCGAACCGGGGTCGGGGTGCCGCCGACCAGGACCGTTGCTCCGGTGCGGCTCTGGTAAAGGTAGGGGATCTCGAGGGCCAGCATGAGACGTTCCTGAGGAGCCCACTCGACCAGCAGCGGGACCTTCCAGATCTCAACGGTATCGCTGGTTCCGTAATCGCCCGCTTCGAACTGCATCCCCAGGCCGAGCGACAGGTTGAGCGGTGCCGGCTCGCTCTGATCAATGAGACTGGTGGCGAAACCGCAGGTCGGCAGGGTGATGAACAGGGCGGCCAGCAGGACTGAAACGAATCGCGCTAAGGGCATGATATTCTCCGGGATCGAGGGGCGTGAAAAATCAATACATGCGTTTAGACGAACGGCCCCCGAAAAGGTTTACCAGACAATAATCTCGATGCGATCTGGCCGGGTGAATGTTCGGCCGGATTTGCCGAAATGTGGCCGGCACTGCTGTGGAATTATTCAGCCGCTGATTATTTTCGTGACCGCCGTGGCGATCGACAAGAGTCAGCGATGGTTTCGACGGAACAGCACCGTCCCGAATTATAAGGCCACCCGGTAGACCGGGTGGCCGTTGCTCGTGTTGCAGAATCGTAAGAATAGCGCTTCTCTGCATATCTTGGTACGCCAGAACAATGGATTACCAGCTCTTTCCCTTCGGCTGCAATTTCACCAGTTCATAGATCCGACTCCCAAGGCCAATCTTCTCAGCGTGTTCCAGGGTCGTTTCCCAGTCGACCGCCGGATGCACGCCGCGGAATTTGTCGCCACCCGGTGTGTGCCCGGAGGTGAGGGCGGTATTCGGCAAGCCCTGGGCCTGGTTGACCAGATCGGCGCAGGCCTGGTCGAGGGCGACCGGATCGGTCGCG
>Ga0102953_1002538_pt1 | contig 10710 bp, 8 predicted proteins | sample SalPon2A_C_D2_MG_FD_78509 | JGI IMG/M metagenome (GOLD analysis project Ga0102953, IMG submission 78509) | Soil microbial communities from South San Francisco under conditions of wetland restoration - Salt Pond MetaG R2A_C_D2_MG | ecosystem: Environmental > Terrestrial > Soil > Wetlands | place... | reverse complement strand
TGGACCCTGCAATATTCCACACGACCTGTTTACAATTTGACAGAAAATAAGAATATAATTTCCGGTTATAAAGCGCAAGTAATCCTGCAAACCCAGATTTATTTCTAATTCATTAGATTCTAAAGATTTATAAAGTAATATATCAAATCCTGACCTTGCCCCAAAATGAAATCAGTGTCCCATATTGAGAAAACATCCAAATTTGGTACAATATTTCATCGTAAACGTTTTTACGTGCCCTAAAAAACATCTATTTTGTGCCACAAAAATTATAAAATGGAATTAAACTGAGATTTTGATATAGAGCAAAATAATAGCGAATTAGAATTTTAGTATAAAACCACTTATTGTTTGATTATATCGGTATTTATAAAACTATAATCGTTCAATTAATTTTTACATTAACAAAACAACATAACCTAAAGGGAATAATCAAATTTATGAATTTAAGATTTTTGGGAAATCTTTTCATAACCTCGTTGATGTTAGTGTTTATCCCTTATTTTGCATTTGGTCAATATATTTCCAGGGATAATTATACAGGAACGTTTACTGATACTAATAGTTGGACGGGTGGGGTTGCGCCGAATCCTGCAAATGTCAATAACAATACAGATATTTATGGATTTATTACCTGCAATGCAGATCTTGAAATTTCCGGCAATGTTAATCTTACCGTAAATGATACGCTTGTTGTTAACGGTAATTTAGTGCTTCAAAATAAAGCCAATCTGACTATAAGTAACGGTGCAATTTGCATTATAAATGGAAATGTAACAGCTGTAAATAAATTAAATTTGGATTTTGGAAGTCATTTTATTGTAACAGGAAACTTTACAGCCAGTGAAAATCAAACTGATGTTACATTCAGTGAGGGCGCTGCAATTTATATCTTAGGGACAGTCGACGCCGGGAATTTACTCGGATTTAATTGTGATAATTCATCAGGTTATATTCCTCCTGGTAGCGATGTTGGTTGCAGATATGGAGATATTATTTCTTTGGAAGACAATGAAAATACTTATAGTGGTATATATGATTTTATTGTTGGTTCCGATAGCCTAATGGGAGTAAATCCTGTATATACTGAACTTTGCAATGATTTGGAGGCGAATATCTCTGTATTGTTTACTGATGGCACAAATTATACGTGGTATGATTCATTGGGCACAACGGTAGTTGGATACGGAACGACCTTAACAACAAATGAGCCGGGAGAATATTTTGCAACCTATACATATAATAGTACTACCATTACTACATATCGGGTAAGAGTTACAAGCTCTAATTTAAGTGAGGATATTAATGTAACAAATGTCTCCTGCCCGGGGAATTCCGATGGTATCATTTCCATTTTGAATCCATCAGGTGGAAGCGGAACCTACGAATATTCGATTTATGGTGATTCTGCATGGCAATCTTCAGCAAGTTTTACCGGATTGTCTGTAGGCTATTATGATGTTCGAATAAGAGATGCTGTATCTCTTTGTTTCAAAATATTGAGTGACAGTATTGAAGTAAACAACTCTGATACCATTTTGCCAACCATTATTTGCCCTGAAAATATTACAGTTACTGTTGATTCAGGCACTTGCGTGGCAACTGGTATTTCATTGGGAAATCCCGTTACTTCGGATAATTGTGGTATTGCATCAGTTGCCAATAATGCGGCAGAACCATATTCAATTGGAAATACAATTGTAACCTGGTCAGCACAGGACACTACCGGAAATATCGCGACATGCCCTCAAATTGTTACGGTAGAACCGGAAGAAACAATTGATGTCGGTGTAGATAATCTTGAAAATAGTTGCCAAAGTGGTGAAACCGGTACACAAACAATAATAACCTGGAATATTATCAAATTTTCAGGTGTTGATAACTGGAGTTTTGATTATGTCATTAGTGATGGTTTAAGCGATGTTGATTCGGGCACAAAAAGTGGATTGACAGGATCGGGCACCCAGTTAAGTTTTACCTTCAATAATTCAACAGGCATTGATCAAACATATACATTAACCCTTACTAATGTTCAGGATAATTGTACAACAGAGCAAAATACGACAAATAATTCCGATTCGGTAATTCTTTGGGGAGTGCCGGATACGGGAGAAATAATACCAGATTAAAATGAATTAATTATAAATGCTAAAAAAACTAAAAAATGAAAAAGACGATTACTTGCTTAATTACAGCAACAACTTTGATACTGATAAGTTTTGGAGCAATGGCACAGGGAGGTTTAACTCCTATTGTTGGCTCGGCCCATAATTACACGGTTACACCGGGTAATGTAGCAAATACTTTTGCGTGGAGCGTTATTGAAGGAACTGCGGGTTCGGAATATACAATTAATTCCGGAGCAGCAGGTGTTACTGTGAATATTACCTGGAATACAGCTGGAACTTACACGTTGCAATTTCGCGAAACCAATGCAACAAGTTGTGTTACTCTAAAACAAGTTTCTGTAATTGTTGCTGCAAATACTTTTGATGTGAGTACCAACGATCCTGCTGCTACATGTAATTCCAAAGACGGTACGGTTAACCCAACCGGTAATGCCACAACCTCAATTACTTTTACAGTTGATATGACAACGAGTCGTACGGATTGGAGCCCAAATTGGGAAATTACATTTACCCTAACACCATCCGGAACTTCATCAGTCGCAAACGTAGCAGCATCAGCCGGAACTCTTAGCGGATCCGGACCATATACGATTACAGGCCTTACAAGTGCAAGTGGAAATGGTACTGTTAATATTACGATGGATGTTACAGAGGATGCTTTTACTTTACAAACAACTGTTCTTACCATAACCTCGGCAACAGCACTTGATTATAATCTTTCTGATATCGATACCGACGATTGGTTAGCAACCCAAACCATTAATGCAATTCCAAATACTTCGACAATTACAACAGATTAAAAACAAATTATTTAAATATTAAATCATTAACATTTTTAAATTTTATCATTATGAAAAAATTAGTTTTTCTGTTAGCAACGGTTATTTTCACCGCTATTAGTGCAAGTGTTTTTGCACAAGGTTCGGGGGTGGCCCCGCAGATTGGCTCGTCCCATGATTACTGGGTGAATGCTTCCGATGCCAGTACTCAAACATCGGGCAGTGGAAGTACTTATACATGGTGGGTTAGCAATACTCCTTCCGATTTATTGCAACAAATGACTGCAGGTACTGAATTTACAGTACTTAGTGGAACTTACGCCGGTTCCGGTGGCGTAGACAACTTTACTATTCAATTAAAATGGAATCCTGTTTCTGCCGGGAATACGTATTATTTGGTAGTGAAAGAAAACGACGGAAGCTGCGACAATATCAAGGCAGTGGCTATTGAGCCGGTTAATGCATTCGACATTACGTTTGCTACCATCGATGGATCGGGTGCCGATGCTGACAGTACTGCACGTTGTGCTCCGGATATCGCAGTATCAGCAAGTGGTACTACTATTACATACAACTATGGTTCAGATTCATATATTTATAAAATTAGTTCAGCAGGTTTGTATTCCGACTGGACATTTAATTATGCATTTACAAATACTTTGGGTAATGCATCACCAACCATCGAATACAGTACTGATGGATCGAGCTATTCCAGTGTAAGCAGTTCAGGTACTGGAGTGTCTGTTACACCCGACAGCGGAGCGAAAACTGTTTATTTTAAAGTTACACTTGATAACGGTGATACAGGCGGTACATACGAAGAAGGACTAAGTGGACAAAAAATGGTGCTTACTTTATCAAGCATCAGTGATGGAACAAATTCACCTGCCCATATTTATAAGAGCAACGGTTCAACGGAATTTACGGGTGATGTTAAACAAATTCAAACAGTTAAAGCTCGTCCTTCAACCAGTACTATTGGTTCTAACTAATATTTTTGATTGAATTTCAAGGCATTTTTCATAATGATATTAATCCTCCTGGCTGCCCTTTTTGGGGCAGCCCAGGAGGAGATTACCGTTTTTGAAAATGCTCAAACTCACCAAAATGTTGATTTTCACCCTGGAAGCAGCTATTTGTGGGAAGTGGTTACCGGATTTAATCCGGTGGTAAATGCTACTTCTGACGATTTTAGCTTTGTTTCCGATTCTACAGCTCCTGAAGTTGATATCCTCTGGAAAAATTCCGGGCGCTTTTATCTGTTACTTACTGAAACCAATGCACAGGGATGCACTAATAAGAAAGCATTATCCGTTTTGGTTTTGCCAAATGATCATTCCATCGGATTTGAAACAGTCACTGCCAGCGCATGTTTTAATGAAACAGGAAATAGTTTTATTCAAAAAGTTATAGCGAATGATAACCAGGGCGTGCCTTTGGAATCAGCGCTTTATCCGTTAAATGTTGAATTTACTGTAAACGGATTTTCGCACTCCCGGCAGCTGAATTTTGATGATCAAAATTTGGAAATCAGTGATGAATGGTTTACTGTGAGCTCAAATCAAAATACTGTTGTTGATGTAAAAATTACAAAAGTTACCGATAACAGCGGGATTCCGGTTCAAATAAGAAATACGGATGCAAACCTGGCCTTTACCATCTTTGGTATTCCTGAAATTCAATTCGATGCAAGCACGCCAGATACTATTCAGTTAAATTCTTATTATACATTCCGGGTAACGCCGGATTCCGGATATTCTTATGAATGGTGGATTACCGATGAATTTGGGGGCAGATTTAATTTTAATTCAAACAGCTTTTCTACTGAAAATCATTTTTGGGACGTTAAAGGAATTTTTGAAGTGTTTGTTCAGGCTACCAACGAAAGTGGTTGCCATTCAGAAATAATTTCAAAATCATTTGTGGTAAATGACACCCTGGACTACTGGCAGTATGCTACTGCAGGAAAAGATACGACCATTGGCAGTTGCAATCCGTATGTATTACTAGGATGGACTAGCGATAAGCTGCAGTTGCATTATTCGTGGCAACCCGCCGATTTAATAGACGATCCCACCAGCCCGCATCCTGTATTTACACCCGGAGAAACAACTGTATTTACTCTCACTGTTTCTGATGAGAATGGCTATTCCGACATCTTTTCAGTAAAAATTACAGTTTCTGATGTTGTGGCGGAAGCCGGCGAAGATGTTTTTATGTATAATAATTCAACTGCCGTTTTAGATGGAAGTGCAAGTACCGGCATCGATTTACAATATTTCTGGAGCACTCAGGACGGACATATTTTGAATGGCGCAGAAACAATGAATCCGGAAGTGAACGGATTCGGGACTTATTATCTTGAGGTTACCGACCGGTTCGGGTGTTCTTCCATCGATTCAGTAAAAGTTGGAATGCTAACACATGCTCCTGTTGCAAAAGATGATTATGACTCGACTGCATATCAAACTGAAATTAAAATACCGGTTCTGGATAATGATTCTGACCCCGAGAATGACATTGATTCACTTTCGTTATACATAAAAAGTCCGCCGATTAACGGAACTGCATATGTAGATTATTCTGACTTTACCATTCATTACAGGCCAAACAACAAATTTAGCGGGAATGACAGTTTTGAATATCAGATATGTGATACTTTTCTCAATTGCAGCAAAGCAACGGTTTACGTAATGGTCTCCGATTTCAGATTTTTTATTCCTGATGCCTTTTCGCCCAATGGCGACGGAATAAATGATTATTTCGAGATTTTAGGGATTGAGTGGTATGAAGGAAATTCCATCGAGATATTTAATCGGTGGGGAAATAAAGTTTACCAGGCGAAAAATTACGGAATCAGTTCTAACCCAAAATTTTGGGATGGTAAATCGAATACAGGTTTTCGTATGGGAAACGAAGGGCTTCCATCGGGAACATATTTTTACATACTGGACCTGGGGAACGGAGAAAAACGAATTGCTGGATCCGTGTATTTAGACAGATAACAGAATGAATGTATTCAGAAAAATAGGATTTGCATTACTGGTGGTACTTTTGGCAGCAAAAATTGCTGAAGCGCAGCAGGACCCGATGTACACTCAGTACATGGATAATTTGCAGATCATAAATCCGGGATATGTTGGGTCGTTGGAGACAGGTAGTTTTACTCTTGTTGCACGTAACCAGTGGGTTTCTTTCAGCGGAGCTCCTTCAACCCGTTCGTTTTCTTACCAAACCCCGGTAAAAGAATTTAAAGTGGGGATGGGTTTTTCGGTGATGACAGATAAAATTGGGCCGCTTGCACAAACCGGTTTTTATTTCGATTATTCTTATTTCCTGCGTGTCGGATATAAATATAAACTTGGAATGGGACTGAAAGGCGGATTTAGCTTTTACAGGGCTTCTTTAACCGAGTTGAACACGGTAAGTCCCGACCCGATTTATTCAAAAGATATTTTTAAGAACTTCTTACCCAATTTTGGAGTTGGAGCTTTCCTTTATTCCGATGATACTTACTTTGGCCTCTCGGTTCCGAAGTTGGTAGAAAACACCATTAGTCGCGAAGATTATACAACAGAATACGTTAACAAAGAAAAAATCCATTTTTATTTTGTGGCCGGAAAGAAATTTTCCTTGAGCGAGAATACCCAGCTCAAAGCAAGTACGATGCTAAAACTGGTACAAAATGCTCCTGTTTCGGTGGATATTACAGGCATGATCGGATTCAAAGAAAGATTTTGGGTGGGCGGCATGTTCCGATACGGCGATTCTTACGGTTTGTTAACACAATTCAATGTTACCGATAAAATTTTAATCGGATATTCTTACGATCTTACTCTTTCTGATATTAATGTCTTTAGCAATGGAACACACGAAATTATGTTCCGGTATAACATGGATATATTTGGTCATAAAAAACCAAAATCCAATTGAAATTAACCATCAGTTAACCTGTTTGTCGTTTCGTGCCGGTATTTTCGCGCTTAAAAAACTATTTTTGGTAGTTTTAAAATTTGAAATTCGACACGGTTATCAAAAGAATTTTGCAAAATATTAGTAATAAGAATTCATGCTTAAAAAGTCATTAAATAAAAGCGAATTCAATATCCAGGATAGAGGAGAAATTGCTTTTCGGGTTAAGCCTTTTTTAAAATGGGCCGGTGGAAAAGGTCAATTGCTGGACATTTTTCAGGATTTTTATCCCCGCCAGTTGGTAGCGCAATCCATTGAAAATTATTACGAACCTTTTGTAGGAGGAGGTGCTGTTTTTTTTGATATAGCCAGAAAGTTCAATATAAAATCGGCTTTTTTGTACGATGTAAATGAAGAGCTGATTTTAACCTACCGTGTAGTTCAGCAAGATGCCCCAAAACTGATTGAACACTTGGAAAAGCATCAAAAAAAATACCAGAAGCTAGATGAAGAAAAACAAGGAGAATATTTTTATAAAGTGCGGCAAAGCTTTAATAATCAGCGTACACGAACGAATTTCGAAACGTATTCAGAAAAATGGATTTCACGGGCAGCACAAACGATATTTCTGAATAAAACCTGTTTTAACGGCTTGTTTCGGTTTAATTCAAAAGGTGAGTTCAACACACCCAAAGGCCGTTACAAAAATCCAAAGATACTTGACGCCGAGGCTATTTTAAAAACGTCGGAATTGTTAGGTATTGCCGAAATTAAAATGGCTGATTTCCGGCAGGTTGAAAAAGATATCAAACTTCAATCATTTGTTTATTATGATCCCCCATATCGCCCATTAAACAAAACATCGAGTTTTACAGCGTACAGCAAAAATTCTTTTACTGACAACGAACAAAAAGAATTAGCAGATGTTTTTCACCGATTAAATGAAAAAGGAATTTATCAAATGCTCAGTAATTCCGATCCGAAAAACATGAATCCAAACGATAATTTTTTTGATGAGTTATATAGTAATTATCTTATTTTCAGAGTTCCGGCCAAAAGAATGATCAACTCTAACGGGGCCAAAAGATCGGCTATTAATGAAATAATTGTAACAAATTATCCGGTAGATTATTAAAGGTGTATAACCGAACTTTTTCTGGAATGTTGTATACCTGCCAGCTGTTTACAATCCGGGGAATACCAAGTTTGTATCCTTAAGTAAAATTTTTGAAAAAAACATATGTTTTTCTAAACCTTTTTATTTTAACCTTGTTTTAAAATACATAAGTTGATTTATTACTCACCAAATAGATGGTTTGGTTTTTGGTTTAGTTTAGGTTTAGGTTGATTGAGAAAAGGCTGGTTTATGAACCGGCCTTTCTTTTTACCGTTTCATTATACCGTAACACATAATTTTCAGAATAATATCGACACTGCGCTCGAGGTTCGCACTGCCGTAGTTGCCTGCGGTAAGAGGCATTTCAAGTCCTTTTATGGCGGTTGTAATTCCTATGGCGGCGAGGTTAAAGTCGTAAATTTCGAATTCGTTTTTCCGTACGCCTTCAATTAAAATTCGTTTAATCATCCGAATTTCATCCTGTTCGTACCGGTGTTTTATTTCTTCTATAAAATCAACTGCAGTAACATCGTTTTCAATAGCGTGGTAAAAATTTGCCAGGCTCCGGAAAGTAGTTAATTTGGTAAGAATATAGTCGCGTAGTTTGTCAACCGGATCGGTGTTACGGTTGATTACGGTTTCAAGTTCGCGGGCTAAAATGTCAACCTCCTTCATTATCACTGCCTGAAAAAGATCTTCTTTGCTTTTGAAATAGTAGTAAAGAGAGCTTTTCCCTTTTCTTACTGCATTGGCAATGTCGTCGAGCGTAGTTTTTTTATAACCGTATTTGCTGAAAATTTCACGGGCAATTTTTAGGATGTTTTCTCTGTTGAGATCTTTTTTGCTCCCGTTTTCGTTGTTGATTTGCATTTTTTTAAAACGTTTTCGTGTATTAAAAAAGTAAACAAATATAACTATTTATTTGACCCGCAAAACTATTTTGAATTTTTAACCTAAACAGACGAGTTTCCATATAGTAATTCAAAATGCTTGTAAATGCTTGAAATTTCAGCACTTAATATTCGAAGTTATCTTCATTTTCATTCTCGCTAAGCAGAAAATCGAGTTGTTTCCGCTCCAGGTTTGTACGCCATATTTTCACCGTAACATCGTCGCCCAACTGGTATTTTTTGTGTTTATGTCTTCCTACCAAAGCATAATTCTTTTCATCGAAAATATAAAAGTCGTCATCCAGTTCGCGAATAGGAACCATCCCTTCAATCTTATTTTCCAGTTCAACATAAATGCCCCAGTCTGTAATTCCTGAAATAACTCCCGGGTAGATTTTTCCGATATGATCCTGCATAAATTCTACCTGTTTGTATTTTATGGAAGCCCGCTCGGCATTGGCTGCACGCGTTTCCATGTCGGATGAATGGCGGCAAAGGTTTTCATATTTTTGTTCATTCACCGAGCGCCCGTTATCCAAATATTTTTCAAGCAGGCGGTGTACCATCATGTCGGGGTAGCGTCGGATGGGCGATGTGAAATGGGTATAATAATCAAATGCAAGTCCGTAATGTCCGATATTGCGGGTGGAATATTCAGCTTTTGCCATGGTACGAATTGCAAGTGTTTCAACCACATTCTGTTCTTTTTTACCTTTTACATTGGTGAGCAGGTTATTTAACGAGTTTGAAATGGCATTGGGGGTTGACAACTGGATGCCATAACCAAATCGGTGGATAAATGTGTTAAACGAAACCAACTTGTCAGGATCGGGTTTGTCGTGAATGCGGTACACAAAGGTTTTTGCCGATTTTTTTTGTTTTCCTATAAACTCGGCCACTCGTTTATTGGCCAGCAGCATAAATTCCTCGATGAGCTTGTTCGACTCTTTGGCCTCTTTAAAATAAACCGAAAGTGGTTTACCGGTTGCATCGATATTAAATTTTATTTCCACACGGTCAAATGCAATCGATCCTTTTTGGAATCGTTTTTCACGCAGTTGTTCCGCCAGTTCGTTCAATTTCATCAGTTCATCAGCCAGTTTTCCTTTGCCGGTTTCAATAATTTCCTGTGCTTCTTCATAGGTAAACCGCTGGTTCGAATGAATTACGGTTTTTCCAAACCACTCTCTAATGACTCCAGCTTTTTCATTCATTTCGAAAATAGCCGAAAAGCAAAGTTTATCTTCGTTGGGCCGCAGCGAGCAAACACCGTTCGAAAGTCGTTCAGGCAGCATCGGAACTACCCTGTCGACAAGGTAAACAGAAGTAGTTCGGTTTTGCGCTTCTTCTTCTATAATGGAACTGGGAGTAACATAGTGCGTAACATCTGCAATGTGAATGCCAACTTCCCAATTGTCACTTTCCAGTTGCCGCAACGAAATAGCATCGTCGAAATCCTTTGCATCCTCCGGGTCGATTGTAAATGTTGTAATATCGCGCACATCGCGTCGTTTTTTAATTTCTTCCGATGGAATTTCCATCGGAATTTTTTCTGCAGCTTTGTCCACATTAGCCGGAAATTTATGCGGTAGTTCGAATTCGGCGAGAATGGCATGCATCTCGGCATCATTGTTACCGGCGTCGCCCAACACTTCAATAATTTCGCCAAACGGACTACGGGCATGAGCAGGCCATTCATTAATTTCGGCAATGGCTTTTTGACCATTTTTGGCTCCTCTCAGTTTTTCATTTGGAATAAAAATATCGAACCCGACTTTTCCCGCTGGAACCAAAATGCAAAGTTGCGCGAGGTTTGAACGGTACCTACAAAAACTGTTTTAGCCCGTTCGATTATTTCAGTTACCTCACCTTCCAAATCATGT
>Ga0102953_1002537_pt1 | contig 10711 bp, 8 predicted proteins | sample SalPon2A_C_D2_MG_FD_78509 | JGI IMG/M metagenome (GOLD analysis project Ga0102953, IMG submission 78509) | Soil microbial communities from South San Francisco under conditions of wetland restoration - Salt Pond MetaG R2A_C_D2_MG | ecosystem: Environmental > Terrestrial > Soil > Wetlands | place... | reverse complement strand
GGGGATGCCATGCCAGGCACCGAATGGATTACAGCAACCTACCCTAGTCCCGATGGCAAAAAAATAGCTCTTGAACGCTATTGGACCCCCGGTGAGATAGGAACAAATCCTATGCGCCAGCTCTGGATTGTGAACAAAGACGGAAGTGACCCGGAATTGATTGCAACTGGAAGTGGATATGTTAGCTGGTCATTGGATGGTTCTAAAATTGCTTTTGTATACACCATAATTCCTAATACATACGTATTTGTCATTGACTTGCATACTATGCATGCCAAACAGCTAAATGGAAAAAGTGATCAATACTTTGACAAGTCGACCGTATCTCAACCCTCTTGGTTCCAGGATGGTGGATAATGCACCTCAAATTTTTGTCACCGATTCTAGTGGCACACGTGTGAGACAACTTACAAAGTTGGGGGGGGAATTACCCTTTTGGAGCCCGGACGGAAGCTACTTCACCTTCAGCCGGGATATCCATAAAGGTACCGGATTTCAAGATCACCCCGCTCTGGGCGGATCTGCCCGACTCAGTACCGAAGTTCCCAGCGCTGTCCACCCAGCACCCGATCGACCTGTATTCGATTGTGCAGCAGAACAAGTGAAAGGGCTGGTACGGGAACTTTCCAAAAGTTTAAAACTTTTGGAAAGTTTTTAACGGCCAACCCCACCGCGCATCGTCATAGGCAGCGGATCACTATTTGTTGAAGAGTACTGAAGGGGGGAACCGAAATTTGTCAGAGACCACCCCGCAGATGGTTTTAAGGATACATATTCGGTTTCAAAAGATTTTTGATACAGGATGCCGAGGTCAACTGCGAAGGCATGAGCGTCATGAATGCCGGTGGTGCCAACTGATACCGGTCCCGGCGCCAGGTTACTGGATATGTACCTAAGTCCGAGGCCCACTCGAAGGTCGTGTGTGATTTCCCAGGATCCTGATGCGCCGACACTGAGTTGATAGGCGTGAAGCTGTTGAATCGGGTTTCCATTCATATCGGTCTCGGTCTGCTCCCCGAGATCGTAATACGTAGCAAGTAAAGAGGCGGCTCACCGGTCGGACCGATAATCAAAATTTGGTTGATAAAGAGAAGTCCATCGAAGCCCGTTATTTCGCCGGAATAGGGAACCGCCCGAGGCTCCAAAGAAATAGCTGCTGCCCTGGATAATATGATTCCTGCCAATGGATTCAGGGTTTATTTGTGCCGCTCCCGGATAGCCATCCAGGGCAACCGTTGCATTACCAAGCGCCATGCTGCGTATGCTGCTGATCATATTCAGTTCCGGCATCGCATAGGGTGCAGACTGAGCCATTGATTGACCGGCATAGACGCACACTATCAAAATAGCAGCGCACACCGCAAGGTATTTATGCATCCTCATAAATTCTCTCTTAATACACATTAATAATTTAGATAAGTCAAGGTAATATTGATCTGAATAGAGATCAACAGAAAATAACATTTTGATGTGGCTAAAGCCGGAGGGGGAATGCTTTATAATCCGTCAGTTAAAACTGACGGCAATGGATAATCACATAGTTATTTTCGAATTCAGTTGCTGTTTTATAATTGAATGAAATTCAAAAGGTTATTGATTTTACTACATGGGATTACTAATGTAAAACAAACACCAATTAGAAAGAGAGCAAGGAGAGAGGTCACGAAAAGTAATATCTATGCGTCTCTCAAAAAAAGTAAGCTTAATGTAAGGCATCTGTTATCTATTGCAGTTCACTTCAGTGAACTGATCGAAAAAGGGACAATAACTGGCTTTAGCCACATATCGGGAGAGTTATGAGTTGGGTACGGATTTGGGTTCATTTAGTTTTCTCTACAAAAAACAGAGTACCCCTCCTGCGGACAGAAGAAGTGCGGCTTCAGGTATTCAAACATATCAAAGAAAATGCAAAAGAAAAGAGCATCTGGCTCGACTCTGTTAATGGCTATCAGGAACATGCACATTGTTTGATCTCACTTGGGAAAGAGCAGACCATAAGCAAAGTAGTTCAGCTTATAAAGGGAGAATCATCATTCTGGATAAACAAAAATAATCTCATTGGGGATAAGTTCATTTGGCAGGATGATTTTTGGGCAGTGAGTGTGAGTGAAAGTCATGTGCCGGCTACCAGAACGTATATTCGAAGCCAGGAGAAGCATCATAAAAGACAAACATTCTCGGAAGAGGTAGCTGGATTTATGGAGAAATATGGATGGCAATATGTGAAAGGATGAAAGCTGTTTGACATAGTTGGACTGGTCCAATTGCGGCTAAAGCCGGGTGGGGGAGTATTCAGTATATCCGTCAGTTAAAACTGACGGCAAGGGATAATGGGATCCCATTGAGTTATTGATAATAAACCGGATCTTTACTAATGTAATCTTAACATTGAAACGGCAAGAGTGTGTGAGGAGAGTATGAAAAAAATATGGTGGACATTATGGATTATTTGTTTTCTGATTGTGCCTTCTGTTGAGGCGCAGATACTTCCACCCGCTAAACATGATACGGCCAGTGTGTATCACCACAGCAGGGAATTTCACTACAAAAATTCGCAGAAAGCATTCTGGTTGTCATTCGGTCACACCGTTATCCCTGTTCTAACCGGGACCATTATCCTTGAACAGACATCGATCAATGATTCCAAACTACTTCGAATCAGCGGCGGGGCTCTGATTGTGTACGGTATGATTGTTGGGCCTTCTATCGGTTTGTTTTATGCCGGAAGCGATGAGAAGGCCTCGGGAGGAATTTTGGGCAGAATCGCTGCTACAGCATTGGTTACTGTCGGTGCTTATTGGGATCTATATGTTGGCTTGGGGAATGCCTTTGATTATAGCGGGAGTGACCAGACATCAGAAACTATCCCGCTGGCTGTATTTTATTCAGGTGTGATCTTATTAACGGGTTCGGCTGCTCTTCAGATCATTAAAGCACCGGCCGAGGCGAGAAAGCATAACCGAATGGCCCATTTGTCTATCGCTCCAACCTGGTATCCGAGAGAAAAGGCGCCCGGACTCGCCATAAATATTCATTTCTGAAATCTTATATGAGAGATGCATTATTTAAAGTTCTTTTTATCCATTGCAGTTCACTTTAGTGAACTGAAAGAGAGAATGCTATGACTGGCTTTAGCCACATACAAAGGGAGTTATGAATTGGATACAGATCTGAGCCCATTAAGTTTCTGTTGCAAAAACCTGACACCCCATCTTTCTGACAGATCTAGACCACCTTATGGCCCTATTCCTTCTTTTTCTTTCCAAATTCCGGATCGAGCGGGATAAACCAGGTGACGATGAAGGCCGGAATTGTCGCGATCATCACCCAGATGAAGAAGTGCTGGTAGCCGATCAGGTCCTCAATCCAGCCGCTGACCATGCCCGGAAGCATCATACCCAGCGCCATAAAACCGGTAGTGATGGCGAAGTGTGCCGTTTTATGATTCCCTTCTGAAACATAGATCATATACAGCATGTACGCCGTGAATCCAAACCCGTAACCAAATTGTTCGAGGGCAACGCATATATTGATAGTCAGGAAATTATGAGGGATTACGGTGGCCAGGTAAATGTATACGGCATTTGGGATATTCATAGCGATAACCATCCACCAGAGCCACTTCCTGAGTCCGTCGCGTGCGGCTAAGAATCCGCCGATAATCCCGCCTGCCGTTAACGACAGGATGCCGACAGTTCCGTAGACAAAACCCACCTCGGCGGTTGTAAGGGCAAGGCCGCCTGCCTCCTGAGCATCCAGTAGAAAGGGAGAAGCAAGCTTAACCAACTGCGACTCACCCAGCCTGTAGAGCAGGAGAAAAGCCAGGATCACACCGATTTTTTCTTTACGGAAAAAAGAAACGAATGTCTGTAAAAATTCCGCATAGGGGGAACCGCTCGTTAGAACAGCGCGATCAATTGACGGGTATGGAAGGATGAACTTGTGATACAGGAAGAAGATGATGAACAGACCGGTCAGGATCAGAAAAGTGACCGACCACGCCAGGGGAATATTTCCTGCAGTAGCTTTGAAATGCGTGGTCACCCGGTTGTTTAATTTTGGATCCAACTGGAAAACGGCCATCGCCGGACGATTCCAGTTCTTGGCAGTGAACTCAAAACGGGTGCCTTCAACCAGAGAGATATTTTGATTACCGGTTTCCCGGCCAAAATTTACGGATATGATTTTTCCCGCTTTGGGCTGTGCAGACAGATGAAATGCGATGATCCGGATATTGCCCGCTTCATTTTGAGAGGTGTATTTTTTTCGGGTAACTCCAAAGTGTGATTTAATGAAGGTCTCAAGCGGCTGTACTACATCACTGTTCCACCATGAGTTATTTGCAAGCATCGCCGCTTTTTTGGCACTTGCCCGTCTTTCCTCACGATAAAAACCATGTCTTACATTGTAGCTATGCGCCCAACTGCGCAGCGAATCTGCCGTTTCTCCGTTTATTTTTTGTGTGGTTATCGTTAGCGTATCTGATGTGGCGATGATATGAAGAGGGCCGGTTACAGCAGATTGGAGAGTCGTATCCGGGACTGAAGTTGTGACTGCTGCAGAAGGTTGACTGTACACATAGATATTGACCGGAGGCAGGCCGCTGTGACTTTCAATATATCCGGCCAGGATAATCAGCAGTCCCTGGCCCGTAATCATGGCCGCCCGGTAGAAGGTGCTGCGGACTCCTACAAACCAGGCCTGGTCATGTTCGTTGAGTCCCAGCATGTAAAATCCGTCGGCAGCGATATCGTGCGTGGCCGAACTGAACGCCATCAGCCAGAAAAAAGCCAGGGTATACTTGAAGAAAGCAGGAAGAGGGATCGTGAGAGCAACACCACCCAGGGCAGCTCCGACGATAAGCTGCATGGTTATGATCCAGAATCGTTTGGTGCGCAGGATATCTACAAGGGGGCTCCAGAGTGGCTTGATTACCCAGGGCAGGTACAACCAGCTTGTGTACAGGGCGATGTCCGTGTTGGAGATGCCCATCCGCTTGTACATGATAACGGACACGAGCATCACCACGACATACGGGATGCCCTCGGCAAAATACAGGCTGGGTATCCAGAACCACGCATTCCGGTTTTTGGGGCGTTCAGATGAGGTCGTTTTTCTTCGCCAGGGGGCCATAAGCAGGGGTTTGTCCGGTTTTTTTAATCTTCAAGCTGATCAAAGTTGATATCCAGTATCGGATATTTTTCCCAACTTTGGTAATCGAAATGCCACCATTCGGTTGCCAAAGGTTCAAAACCGTTTTTTATCATGACATTTTGCAATAGGGTGCGATTCTTGAGTACGGGCAGTGGCAGGTCAGAGTAACCTGAATGGGCTTTTTCTGAGAAGGTATCATATGATGTGGGCATAGGTATGTCGTTTCCGTCTGAATCAATAAGCGTGACGTCAACAGCTGCTCCCCGGTTATGGCGGGAACCTTGTGCGGGGTCAGCAACATAATCCGGATCGGGGTTGATTTCCCAAAGCACCTTCTGTGCAGAGAGCGGCCGATAGGCGTCGAAGATCTTTAGGCCAAGCTGTTCTTCATTCAATTCTTGCTGAACCAGCACCAGTGCTTCAGCAGCCGGTTTCACCAGATAGGCTTGGGCTGTCGGATAGATAACCTTGCCCGTGAAATTATTAACCGTAGCATACCGGATATCCAGTACGATATCTGGTAACAACTTCCGGATATTTACCAGCTCTGAATACAAATCGACAATCCTATATGATTGTAAGGATAATCCCCCGTGATTATCCGGGTGTCTCATACATCTATCAGCTCCAGCATTTAACGGATCCCCCACCGTTAGGTCACCGTTCCGGTATCAAACAAAAAAGGGGTGATCCAAATCACCCCTTTTTACATCATTCGGCATTGAAGTGCCAGCGCACGAAGGCTTCCATCGCCTCATATTCAGCGAGTCCTAGTGCGTCGTATAGTTTCGCGGTACCGCGCGTGCGTTCATCCGAACGTTGCCAGAATTCACGCGGATCGGACCCCGGGAATGCGGGACGGTCTTTTTGGGATTCGTGTTTGAAGATGGCTCTGCGCTTGCGGTCGAGCTCTTCCGGACTCAGCGGCACGGCCATTTCGATCTGATCGATATCCCATTCCTGCCATGCACCACGGTATAGCCAGATATAGCAATCCTTCATCCATGGTTCATTTTTCAACCTTCGTACAGCCTCCTGAATGGCCATCAGACAGACGCGGTGCGTACCATGGGGGTCGCTCAGGTCGCCGGCCGCATAAATCTGGTGTGGTTTCACTTTCTGCAGAAGATCCATAATAATCTGGATATCGTCTTCGCCCAGAGGTTTTTTACGGACACGCCCCGTCTCATAAAACGGCATATCCAGGAAATGAGCGTTCGTTGTTGGTACACCACAATAACGGCATGCTGCTTTGGCTTCACCGCGGCGGATCAGGCCTTTAATGGTTTTTACTTCCTCAGAGTCGATATCACCCGGTTTTTTGGATTTCAATGCGTCACGAACACGCTGAAACATAGATGACACCTTGTTATCCGGCAGATCGAAAGCAGTGTGGTAATCAGTCACAAAATCGGCAAAACGCAAGGCTTCGTCATCAAAGACGGCAATGTTGCCGGAGGTTTGATAGGCTACGTGCACTTCGTGTCCCTGGTCGACCAGGCGAATGAGAGTGCCACCCATAGAAATCACGTCATCATCAGGGTGTGGCGAGAAGATAAGAGCCCTCTTCGGGAAAGGGGCCTTTCGCTCCGGACGATGGCTGTCGTCGGCCTTGGGTTTACCACCCGGCCATCCGGTAATGGTATGCTGTACCTCATTGAATATCTTGATATTGATATTATAAGCCGGTCCCCAATCGGTGATCAGGTCACCCATTCCGTTTTCGGTATAATCGATATCGGTGAGCTTGAGAATGGGTTTATCCACATTCTGGCACAGCCATACAACAGCCTTGCGCATGAGTTGATCGTCCCATTCACACTCGCGAACCAGCCATGGCGTTTTGATGCGCGTCAGTTCAGCGGAAGAGGCAGAATCAAGAATGATCGATACATTGGGATGTTCCTGCAGATACGTTGCGGGTACAGCGTCGGAGATCTCTTCCTCAACAGCCTTGCGAATGATCGGCGCTTTGGCTTCACCCCAGGCCATAAGAATGACCCGCTTCGCTTCCATGATCGTACCAACGCCCATTGTGATGGCACGCCGTGGTACGTTTTCTTCACCATAAAAATCACTGGCGGCGTCTGCACGGGTTATCCGGTCGAGCGTGATCATACGAGTGCGCGACTTACGACCCGAGCCAGGCTCATTGAAGCCGCTATGACCGGTACGGCCAATCCCCAGTACCTGGAGATCTAATCCGCCAGCCTTGCGAATCTTTTCTTCGTAGTCGTGGCAGAATTGAAGGACATCGTCGCGATCAACGGTGCCGTCCGGGATATGTACGTTTTCCGGATCGATATCAATATGGTCAAAGAGATACTCACGCATGAAGCGGACATAACTTTGTAATGCGCCCGGCTGCATGGGGAAATACTCATCCAGGTTGAACGTAATGACGTTCTTGAAACTCAGGCCTTCCTCTTTGTGAAGGCGGACGAGTTCATCATATACCCGTGTCGGAGTGGAGCCTGTTGCCAATCCGAGAACAGCGGTCTTATTTTCTTTAGCACGCGAGCGGATAAGCTCAGCGATTTCATGGGCCACTTTTTGGGAAGCACTTACGGAATCCTCATATATCTCCGTTTTCATTCGCTCGAACTTCTGGGCTTCCTGCAGGGCTAAATCTTCCTTCTTCATAATATTTTGATGGTTTTAGCTAATATGTAATCCCAACTATTGTGGGGGCTCTAGTAATACAACTGAAAAGCATGTTTCACGACCTGCACAATGTTAAAAAAAATTAAATTTTTTTGTTTGATTTTTTGGTCGCAGTAAAAGCAAGCTGTATAAATAACAGTTTTTCAGCTCCCGGACAAGCCTTTTGAAACAGTATGGATCGAAAATCGAAGATGTGGAGAAGTAAATTGGAGAAGAGACAGGAAATTTGAAATTAGTGATTAGAAAATTAGCAATTAGTAATTGGCCACCAATCTTATATCTATATCCCCGTATTCCTTTCGATATCTAATAAAAAGTAGATAATGAACAATGAAGATCTACCAAAACTTTTTCATGTCCGGATCAGGTTCCCATTTTGATTTGGGTTCAAAATGCTGCCAGAGCAGATGAGAGACATTTCGGATCAGTACATACCCTTCGTTGTCATATGTCCAACTCGTATCAGACTGGTTTTTTGTAGCAATGCAAAAAACATAATCCCCGTGCGGCGCATTTACCAGGACAACTTCAGAACGGGCTTCATCAACGGCGCCCTGTTTGGAAGCCGCATTAACATAATTCGGAATCTGTGAGAGCGCCTCGCCATCCCACATGCTGCGGCTCATGGTCCGGTACATCTGATCCGATGCCGCCTTACTCACGACCTCACCCTTGTATATCCGTGTGACGAGTTCCGACAGTTCGCGCGGCGTGGTTACGCCCCATCCATACTTCTTATATTCAGCTTCCCGTCCCGGAGTCCGTGAATTCATGCGTAAGTATTTGAACCCATGATCATTAAGCCATTTGTTGATTTCAAGACCGCCCCCGGCAAGATGCTGACACCAAAGAGCCGCAGAATTGTCACTCATGCTTATCATGATATGAATGAGATAGCTTAACGGGATCTCCGCACCAAGCCTGGACGTGTTGATCAGATCAGGTTCGTAAGGATAGTCATACCTTCCGCTGTAAGTAAATTTCTGATCATAACTGTATGTCCCGTCATTCATCAGTTGATAGAGGCGCACCATAATGGGCACTTTGATCATACTGGCTGTTGGGAAAAGACTGTCGGCATTGATGTCGATAGTCTCCCCGGTTTTGAGGTTGTGAACATAAAGCCCCGCCTGGCCATGGAAATTAGAAAAAAGGGTTTCAATCTGGGATTTGATATGCTGTTTCTTATGTCCGGGCTTCATTAAAGGAGTCGCTTTTGGGGTAAATCCTGTGGTTGTCAAAAAAATAATGGACAAAATAATTCTAATCATGGGTCCAGTTTAATAAAGTTGAAAACTACCAAACGATAAATGACATAGCCGTTATAATATCCGTCTGACTGTAACATCTAAATTTAGACAAATATAATTCAATGAAAATTGATTTTTCACAGATCTTGTCGGTATGATTTGTTTATTATTCATGTAAATCGTAACAGAAAATGTGAGTTACAGATTACAATACATACTGAGGCATATTTTCGTCCGATGGGGGGAGGTTAATGAGCGACGGGTTCTGAAACTGATTCTAATCATCATGTTTCTAGGAGCCTTTGGCCTTTCCTTCCCATATAGAACATATGGACAGAACAGTTCGATTATCCATGGGAGGATCGTGGATGCTGCTTCTTTACAACCTATGGACCTTGCCAATATTACCGTGGTCGGTTCGAAGTCAGGAGCCGTGTCCGGGCTGGACGGGACCTACACAATTACAACAAAAGTATACGGAAAGCTGACTCTCGAATGTTCTTATGTCGGATATCAAACCGTAGATATGCACATTAATATAAGATCGGGGGATTCATTAGAGGTCAACTTTTCTCTTGAGCCGGTCTTGCTTCCCCTGAGCCAGATTGTTGTCGGATCGGGCGAGCCATCTGAATATACCAGCGGAATAAATCAGGTTAAGATCAATAACCGTTTTTTAAGCCAGGTACCGGTAGTCGGGCAGAAGGATATTTTTCGCGTCATTGAATTACTCCCCGGGGTGAAAACATTATCCGATTTCTCTTCCGGCCTGTATGTTCGCGGTTCCAAGCCGGATGAGACCCTGGTCCGGTTCAACCAGATCCCGGTTTACAACCCCGGTCATTTTTATGGATTCTATTCCATTTTTAATCCGGATATCGTTGGAGAAGTGCGTCTGTTTAAGAATCCCTATCCCGCCAGTTTCGGAGGCCGGATAGGGTCGCTGCTGTCCCTGAGAAGCAAAAGCATAACCGATCAAACCAGCTCGGGTTCCCTTTCATTAGGGTTGCTTTCTGCTAATCTCTCGTGGATTGGCCGGATCGGGAATAACGCCTCACTGGTACTCGGAGCAAGAAGATCTACGCTGGAGCCGGTGCTTGCAGGCCTCAGGGCACACTACCAGGACATACCAGACAAATTCTACTTCTGGGACGGCACGGCTATTTTTGATTGGGGATTCAGCCGCAGAGACCATATCAAAATAACCACCTATCTGGATAATGATTTCTTTTCGAACAACTATTTGTATGATCGTCGTGATGAACTTGCCTACGGGAATGCCGCTTTTGGGGTGAATGAAACACACAGTTTCTCACCCAATGCTGCATTGAACGTGACGTTTGCCGGTTCGTGGTATCATAACGAGCCGGTTTCTTATAGTGCAGGAACCGAATACCGGCGAAGGAATGTCGTCTCGGATGAATTTGTAAAGATGGAACTCCAAATTGATGCGCCCGGCAGAAACCAGATAACGCTGGGAAGCCGTACAGGGAACTATCTCATGCGACTATCTGACAATATTCAGCAACAAAATATCCTGGATAGCAGGCGAACAGCGCTACACGGTTCATTCTGGTTGCAGGATACCTGGCAGCCGGTCGAGAGATGGTCGTTTACACTTGGACTTCGGAATAATTGGTTCG
>Ga0102953_1002536_pt1 | contig 10717 bp, 8 predicted proteins | sample SalPon2A_C_D2_MG_FD_78509 | JGI IMG/M metagenome (GOLD analysis project Ga0102953, IMG submission 78509) | Soil microbial communities from South San Francisco under conditions of wetland restoration - Salt Pond MetaG R2A_C_D2_MG | ecosystem: Environmental > Terrestrial > Soil > Wetlands | place... | reverse complement strand
GGCGTCGGCGATCCAGTCGGAGAAGTAGTGGAGACGGCTGGCGTACCCGTCCAGGACACCTCCCCGGTATCGGATCTCCGTGAGGAGCGCGTCGTAGCGTTCCTCGGCACGGGGGCCATCGCGCAGCAACGTCCCCGCCTCCGGGAGGTGGACGAAGCGCGCCAGGGCCAGGGCGTTCTCCACGAACGTCACGCAGTCCAGTCCCCGGAAGTCGATGACCAGATGCTCCGGTCCCTCGGCCTCCAGCGTCCGGGGCACGTACGCGGTGCCCACGAACGAGCGCCCCACGGCAGCCACGGTCTCACCCATGGGCAACGTGTCGAGGCGGGCCCCCAGAGCCCACCGCACCCTGTCGCGGAAGATCGCCCAGTCGGCATCGGCCCACGCCGGTTGCGCCGGCGACGGCACCGGGGCCCCCGCCGCGCCGGGCGCCGCCCCGTCCGCGCGCCGGGCCGGAGCCTGGACGAGGTAGGCCGCCGCGGCCACCAACAGGCCGAGAAGGCCGACGAGGATGGGCTTGCGCGGCATGTCGTCAGTCCCCCGAGACCCCGGCGGCGGGAGGCCGGGTGGGTGCTCCGGGCTTGGACAGCGTGCCCGCCCTACGGGCGGCCCGGAGGGCACGCCACACGGCCGGCGGCGAGAAGGGGAGCCGGTCCATGCGCACCCCCACGGCATCGTAGATGGCGTTGGCGATGGCGGGAATGGAAGGGTGCAGCGGTCCTTCGCCGGCCTCCTTGGCGCCGTAGGGCCCCTCGGGGTCCAGGGACTCGACGATGAAGGACTCCAGCTCCGGCGTGTCCAGGCTCGTGGGGATCCGGTAGTCCAGGAGCGACGGCGCGTTGTGCAGCCCCGCCCGGCCGTGGTCCGCGTCCTTGAAGACGTGTTCCTCCATGATGGCCTCGGCGCACCCCATGTACGCCGAGCCCTCCATCTGCCCCTCCACCAGAACGGGGTTCAGGGCCCGGCCGCAGTCGTGGGCGATCCAGATCTTCTTCACGTCCACGAAGCCCGTGTCCACGCCCACCTCCACCTCGGCCACGTGGGCGGTGAAGGAGTACGCCGGCGACGCGCCGATGGTACCGCCGCGGTACTCCCCGTGGACGTCTTTGGGCGTGTTGTACCAGCCGGTGGCGCCCAGCGTCCCGAACTTCGCCTCGGCCAGGTGGAACGCCTCGCGGACGGGCATCTGCCGGGCGGTGTCCGGCGCCCACAGCGCCCATCCTCCGGCCAGCAGGACCTCACCGGGCTTCACCGCCCATTCGTCGGCCACCGCCTGCTGCACGAGCGCGCGCAATTTGCGCGCGGCGTCCAGGGCCGCGTTGCCCAACATGAAGGTCACCCGGCTCGAGTACGCGCCCAGGTCCACGGGGGTGAAGTCGGTGTCGCCCCGGTAGACCCGCACGTGGTCCATGGGCACGCCCATCTCCTCGGCGGCGATCTGGGCCACCAGGGTGTCGCACCCCTGGCCGATCTCGCTGGCGCCGCTGAACACCGCCACGCGCCCCGAGCGGTCGACCTGCATCTGCACCGCCGACTGGGGCATCTCGTTGGGATAGATGGGATAGTTGGTCCCGGAGATGTAGGTGGACCCGGCCACGCCCAGCCCCCGCCCGAAGGGGAGCCTGCGGAACCGCTCCTTCCAGCCGCTGGCCCGCTCCACGGCATCCAGGCACTCCAGGAATCCGTTGGAGGTGATGCGCAGCTCGTTCACCGTGCGGGTGTTCCCGCCGATGAAGTTGCGCCTGCGTATCTCCACGGGATCCACCCCCACCCTCTCGGCGAGCTTGTCGAGCTGGACCTCGAAGGCGAAGCGGGGCTGCACGGAGCCGTGGCCGCGCTTGGGCCCGCACGCCGGCTTGTTCGTGTACACCCGGGTGGAGTCGAAGCGGTACGCCGGCATGGCGTACGGCGCGCACAGGAGCTGGCCCGAGTAGTAGGTGGTGACCAGGCCGAAGGACGCGTACGCGCCTCCGTCCAGGACGATCCGGGCATCCACGCTGAGGAGCTTTCCGTCGGTGTCGCACCCCGTGCGGTACTCCATGTGGAACGGGTGGCGACCCCGGTGGGCGTAGAAGACCTCCTCGCGGGTGTAGAGGATCTTCACGGGGCGGCCGGTGCGCATGGCCAGGAGCCCCACGCAGAACTCCAGGTCGAAGGGCTCGCTCTTGCCCCCGAACGCGCCGCCCACCAGAGGCTGGATCACCCGGACCCGGGCGGGATCCACCTCCAGGACCCGGGCCAGCTCCCGGTGGAGGTAGTGGGGTACCTGGGTGGCGGACCAGACCGTGAGCTTCCCGTTCCGGGCGGCGGGGCCAGGGCCGGTCCCGTCGGGCTCCCACAGCCCGATGGCGCAGTGGGGCTCGATGGGGGTGTGGGTGGTGCCCTCGAAGAAGTACTCACCCTCCACCACCACGTCGGCCTGATCCATGAGGCCGTCCACCTCCCCGAACTCCAGATGGACGGTCTTGGTGACGTTCCCGTTCCGACCTTCCTTCTTGGCGTCGTGGACGTAGGGGGTGCTGCCGTCTGCGGCGAGGGCCGCGAAGGGATCCAGGAAGGCGGGAAGCTCCTCGTACTCCACCCGGATGAGGGCGAGGGCGCGCAGCGCCGTGTCCTCGTCCACCGCCGCCACGGCCGCCACCCCGTCGCCGATGTAGCGGACGCGCTCCACGGCCAGGGGGTACTCGTCGGGAGTCCAGGGGATGATGCCGTAGGCTGTGGGCATGTCCTGGCCGGTGATGACGCCGTGCACGCCGTCCAGGGCCCGCGCCTCCGACGTGTCCATGGACACGATCCGGGCATGGGGGTGGGGGCTCCGGAGGATCTTGCCGTGGAGCATTCCCGGGAGTTGGATGTCGTCGGTGTAGACGGCCCTGCCGGTGGACTTGTCCAACCCTTCGATCTTGCGCTGTGAAAAGCCGATCAAGTTCTGGTCCGACTTGCGTTTAGCGGACTTCATGGTCACCGCGGGCGCCTCCTCCGCCGTTTCCGTCCGAGACGGGCGCCTCTCGTAACCCGTGGTCGGACTGAGCCTTGGACGGATCACCGGCGTTTCGTAGCCTGGCGGCCGCCGCCTCGACGGCGTCGTAGATCTTGGTGTAGCCCGTGCACCGGCACAGGTTCCCGGCCAGGGCGTCCCGGACCTCCTCGCGGGTGGGCTCCGGGGTGCGATCCAGGAGCGCCGCCGCCGAACACAGGATGCCCGGCGTGCAGAAACCGCACTGGGCGGCGCCGTGGAGGTCGAACTCGTCCTGGAGGGGGTGGGGGCCTTCGGGGGTGGCCAACCCCTCCACCGTGACCACGTCCCGGCCTTGCGCCTCGTGCACGGGGGTGATGCAGGACAGGGTGGGCGCGCCGTCCATCAGGACCGTGCAGGCGCCGCAGTCTCCCTTGTCGCACCCCTGCTTCGAGCCGGTGAGGCCCAGCACGTAGCGCAGCGTCTCCAGGAGCGTGAAGTGCCCGGGCACGCCGACCCGGTGGAGGTCGCCGTTGACCCGAAGCTCGACGATGTCGGTGGCGGAAGGCATGACTCGGGAAGTTAGAGCCCCTGCCCGTGAGGCAGCAACGGAGGGGCGGGAATGGGAGGGTGAACCCCGCGGGGGTCCCGGGGTATTGCCTCGCCCCACGCCGACGGTGGCGTGGCCCCGGAGCCGCCCGGAAGCACACGCACACACAAGAGAGAGCAAGGATGCCCTACCCCGAGATGATGGTGCGACCCATGCGTGAGGACCTGGTGCGCGTGGGCTTCACCGAGCTGCGAACCCCCTCCGACGTGGACACGATCCTGGGATCCGAGAAGCGCACCACCCTCGTCGCCGTGAATTCCGTATGCGGGTGTGCGGCCGCCATGATGCGCCCCGCGGTGTATCTCTCGCTCCAGGGTGAGAAGAGGCCCGAGGTCCTCACCACGGTATTCGCCGGGCAGGACATGGATGCCACGGACCGGACCCGTGAGTACATCGTGGGCTATCCTCCCTCGTCGCCGTCCGTGGCCCTCTTCAAGGACGGCGAGCTCGTCTACTTCATGGAGCGGCACCAGATCGAGGGGCGGCATCCCGAGGACATCGCCGCCGATCTGCGGGACGCGTACGACCGTTTCTGCTGAGGGCGCGTCCGCGCCGAGCCAACGCTCACGAGGGGGCTCCCGCCGACCGGCCGGGGCCCCCTCGGGCGTAACGGGGCCGCCCCTGCGGCGTAGCATTCATCACGGACGGAGGAGGCAAGTGAACCTTTTTGGCCGCTTATCCGTCTAACCTAGTGTGTGGAATGTGTGGGGATGCCTGGGGGGTACCCGGAGCGTTGGGCCCACAGGCGGGACAACAGGGGAGGATGACGATGAAGAAGGGAACGCTGCATCTGGCTGTCGCTGCGGGTCTGCTGGCGTTGGGTGCCAACTCGGTCGAGGCCGAGACTCCGGTCACGGCACCGGCGAGCACTCTCGAGGTCCGCGTGATCAACAACAACGCCTCTCCCGTACAGGTATACGTGCGGGATGGCATGGGAAAGCTCCACCGGATGGCCATGGTGGCCTCGGCCGACGTGAGGATCGTCGAGATCCCGAGCGAGATCACCGGACTGGGTGCCCTGCAACTCAAGATCGTGCCCAGCCAGCCCGTGTGGTCCTACGCCGGGGGAGGTGACCCCATGTACGCGATCCGTACCCATGATCTCGACCTGAAGAGCGGCGAGGCCGTGAACTTCTGGGTCGAAGACCATCTGCCCGACTCCAGGGTGGAGATCGTGAAGGGCTGAGTTCCGCGCCAACTTCGATGCAAGCGGCCGCGGGGGCGGATGCCCCCGCGGCCGTTCTGCGTTCCGCCCTCACGACGGCGAGGGTGGCTACGAGTCGCTGATCTCCCGGGCCCCGGCGAAGCGGCGCACGATCTCCAGCGTCATGGCCACGCCGCGACGCACGTTCTGTTCGGTCACGCGCTCGTTGTTGCCGTGCACGCCGTCCTGGTCCATCTGCGGCGTGGCGGTGGCCTCGTAGCCGTAGCTGACGATGCCCCGGTCCCGGAAGAAGTGGGAGTCGGTGAAGCCGCCCAGCACCTGAGGCACGAAATCGGCGCCGGGAAAGGTCTCCAGCGTCACGTCCCTGATGATACGGAAGAGGTCCGTGTCGGCGCTGGACACCGCCGGCGTGAAGCCCATGAGGACCTCGATCTCCACCTCGGGTCCCAGCACGTCCCGCAGCTCGGCGATGAACGCCTGGGGGTCCTGGTCCGGAAGGAGGCGGCAGTCGAGCTCGGCGCCTGCCTCGGGGGGAATCACGTTGATCTTGTCGCTCCCCATGAGCCGGGTGATGGAGCACGTGTTGCGCAGCAGCCCGTGGAGGCCCGGGTCGTACTCCTGGAGCTCGCGGAGCACGCCGGGCTGGTGGATGTACGCCGCCATGTTCCGGAACCGCGTCCGCCAGGGTTCGGGCTGACCCGCGGCGATCCCGCGGAGGTGCGCGTCCACCGCGGGGATCACCCGCGGTTCGAATTCGTGCATGCGCAGACGCTCCAGGGCGTCCACCAGCTCCGTCACCGAGTACGACGCACGGGGTCGGGACCCGTGGCTCGGCAGCCCCACCGTCTTCAGGTGGAACCAGTAGGGCACCTTCTGCGTCACCTCGATGCCGAACTGCACCTTGTCGCCCAACTGCTCGCCGCCGCCGCCTTCGTTGACGAGGAACCCGACGTCGTCGAACAGCTCCGGACGGTTCGCCACCAGCCAGCCCGCACCGAAGGCACCGCCCGCCTCCTCGTCGGCCGTGGCCATGAAGATGACGTCCCGTCGGAGGGGAACGCCGGCGCGATGCATGGCCAGGAACGCGGCGAGGTGGAGGATGCCGCTGGTCTTGGTGTCCAGGGCGCCGCGGCCGTAGATGTACCCGTCGTCCTTCAGCGCGCCGGACAGCGGATCGTCATTCCAGTAGCGCGGGTCCGCCGGCACCACGTCCATGTGGTGGAGAAGCAGGAGCGCCGGCTCGTCGCCACCCTCGAGCCGTGCCCAGATGTTGCCGCGCCCCGGCGCCGACTCGGCGATCTCGTAGGGGATCCCTTCCCGGTCGAAGATCTCGGCGAAGAAGCGGGCGCCCAGGATCTCGTTCCCAGGGGGGTTCTGCGTATCCAGGCGCAGGTACTCCTGGAGGTACTGGACGGCTTCGTCCTCCAGGGCCGCCAGATCCACCTGCTGTCCACGGGCCGGCGCCGCGAAGATCAGTGACATGGACGAGGCGAGTATGGCCAGCCCCGGGAATCGTGGTGTGCGCATGAGGTCAGCCTCCCTGGGCGGCGGTGGCCACCGGGGCCCGGACGGCCCGCCCCGGTCGGGCGTCGGTCACGGCGCCCCGGTCCACGACCACCTGGCCGCCCACGACCACGTACGGGATCCCGGCCGAGGGCAGGGTGGCGTCCTCGTAGGTGGCGCGGTCCAGGACGGTGGCCGGGTCGAAGACGGTGACGTCGGCGTCGGCCCCTACCCGAATCCGCCCCTTGGAGGCCATGGCCGGGGTCCGCTCCTGGAGGCGTATGGCCGGCTCCAGGGACATGCGCCGGAGCGCGTCCATGAGGTCGACCACGCCCTCGTCCCGGACGTACCTCCCCAGGACCTTGGCGTAGGACCCCGACGTCCGGGGGTGGCCCCGTCCGTTCTCGATGAAGCCGTCGCTGGCGATCATGGACAGGGGGCTCGCGATGGCGGCGCGGGTCTGGGCCTCGCTCCGCCCGTGGATGATGACCGTGCCCCCCTCCCCCCGGGCCCGCCCGAAGCTCTCCCGGGTGAGCCGCTCGCCCGTCGACACGAGTTGGTGGAGGCCGAACCGCTCGTCGGGCCAGCTCTCCCAGTCGTCGAAGAGCGCCGACTGGATCTCGGTCATGCCGGCGCCGTACGGGTAGGCTTCCGTGGTGACGTCCATACCGGCGTCCAGGGCCGCCTGGATGTGCTGGAGGAACTCGTCCAGGTCGTCGCCCGCCGACGAGTTCACGTGGACGATGTGGAGGGGGGCGCCCGCCCTGCCGGCGGCGGCCAGGGTGGAGTCCAGGCCGGGCACGCCGCTGCGGAGGTGGATGTGGGCGGAGGCCCCGGCCTCTCCGGCGATGCGGAACATGCGCTCGATCTCGTCCATGTCGGCGCCGGGCGTGTACGCGCTGCCGAAGCCCACGGCCACCGCGCCCTGGCGCAGCCCGTCCCGCAGGATCTCCTCCATGGCGAGGATCTGCGCCTCGGTGGCGGTGCCGCTGCCACCCACGCCCGCGGGGAGAAGCCCCGGGCCCGGATCCCCCAGGACCTCCATGCGCGCCGGGATGTGGCCCACGCTCACGCCGTAGTTCACGATCTGACCGCCCTCGCGGGCGCCGTACCAGGCAGGGACGTCGGCGGTGCCCACCTCCAGCTCGAAGGCCGAGGTGACGCCGTCCCGCACCATCATGGCGTAGGACTCCTCCTGCTGGCCGTGCTCGTGGAGGTCGATGAAGCCCGGCGCCACGACGTGCCCGGATGCGTCGATGACCTTCGCGCCGTCCAGGGGTGTCGCCGACACCGCCTGGATGGTCCCGCCGCGGATCCCCACGTGGCGGACGGCGTCCAGGCCGGACTCGGGATCCATGACGCGGCCGTTGGCGATGACCAGGTCGTAGGGAGCCTCTGCGGCGCAGGCGCCGAGAAGGCCGGCGGCGAGGCAAGCCGCCAAGGTGCGGTGGATCTTCATGGGTTCTCCGGGCTCCGGTAGATCGTTCCGTCCTTCATCACGAACATGACGTGGCGCAGGGCTTCCGCATCCTGCAGAGGATCGCCCGCCACCGCCACCACGTCGGCCAGGAGGCCGGCGCGCAGATCGCCGATGGCGCCGTCCATGGCCAGGGCCTCCGCGGCCAGGGACGTGGCGCTGACCAACGCCCCACGGGGGGACTGCCCCGCTGCCACGCGGCGCACGAACTCGACGGCGGTGTCGCCGGACCAGACCCACCCCGAGTTGGCGTCGGTGCCGTGGATGATCTTGACCCCCATGGCCGCCGCCTTCCCGAAGATCCCGGTGCGGGGGGGAAGGAGCCGGGCGGTCCAGGCGAGCTGATCCTCGGTGTACCCGAAGTCGGCGCCGTGCTGCAGGTAGTACTCGCTCAGGTACAGGTTCGGGCTGTAGTAGACGCCCCGGTCCTTCATGAGGGCGAGGGTCTCCTCGTCCAGGAGGGCGCCGTGCTCGATGGTCCGGGCACCCGCCAGCACGGCGCGGCGGACGGCTTCCGCGGCGTGGGCGTGGGCCGCCACGGGCACCCCGGCGCGGGCGGCCTCGTCCACCATCCACGACAACTGCTCCTGGGAGTACGTGGGGGTCCCGCCGGCCCGACTGCTCTGGGACGCGAAGATCTTCACCCAGTCCACGCCGCCGGCGATCCGCTCACGCACCGCGGCCCGGAGCTGAGCCTCGGTGGCGGGCGCCTCCCCGCGCTCCGCCCGGGTGCCCTCGGCGGCCACCGTGCCGGGACCGTCGCTGATGCCGTCCCCCGACACCAGCAGGCGGGGGCCCGGCACCAGTCCACCGGCGATGGCGTCGCGCAGGTCCACGTCGGCGAAGTCCGGGCTCCCCAGGGTGCGCACCGTGGTGAAGCCGCTCAGGAGCAGGGCCCGGGCGGCCCGGGCTCCATACAGCGACGTGGCCGACGCCCGCTCGCCCCGACCGTCGAAGTGGTTGGTGATGTGCACGTGGGCGTCCACCAGGCCGGGGAGCAGGGTGGCGTCGCCCAGGTCCACCACCCGGACGTCGCCGGACGCGGCCCCCGCCGCGGCGCCCACCGCGACGATGTGGTTGCCCCGCACCCGCACCACCGCCGGCGTGAGGGGCTGGCCGTGACCGTCGTAGGCCCGGGCCGCCCGCACGATGAGGTCCTGGGCGGTCAGGGGAGACGCCCCGGCCAGGCAGCCCAGGAGGAGCAACAGGATACGACGAGTCATCGGGCCTCCGCGAAGGGATCGAGTGGCCCAGGTTGGCACCCGGAGCCCGACGCGCGCAAACCGCACGCCCCGCGCCCCCGGAGACGCCGAACGTCGGGAGGGGCGGCGCCGGGCCCGGCGCCGCCCCTCCATCCACCACCTCGGACCGGTCCGGCCCTATGCCGTGGCAGGTACCTCCCAGCTCACGCTCTTCGCCCACGTGGTGAAGCGGGTGGGCTTCACGCCGAAGCGCTGGGCGTTGCCCTCGATGTCGGCGGTGTAGCCCACCGCATCGAACCACTCGAGCATGGCCGCGAAGTCGGCGCTGAACTTCCGCACCTCCTCGATGGGCACCTGGACGTGTTTGATCGTGCGGCCCGTCACCTCGGAGAGCACCGCCGCGGCCTCCACCGGGGTGAGCGCGTCGCCGGCGATGTCCAGCGCCTGCCCGTTGAGCTCCTCGTGCCGCTCGAAGGCGACGCGGCCGTACTTGCCGATGTCGGCCACGGCGATCATCTGGAGCTTGGTGTCACCCTTCATGCCCAGTCCGAGGACACCGCCGTCGATGCCCGGCTTGAACCAGGGCGACGCCAGGTTCTCCATGAAGAAGACCGGGCGCACGATGGTGAACGAGGGGAAGTCCAGACCCCGGATCGTCTCCTCGACGCGGAACTTGTTGTCGAAGTGGGGGATGCCCGTGGCCTTGTGGGCCGACCCCACCGACGCGTACACGAAGTGCTGCACGCCCGCCTCCTTGGCCAGGCGGGCGATGCGCTTGCCCTGCTCCTCCTCGCCCTCCACACCGGCTTCCCAGGTGTTCTGGACGGCGAACACGCCCCACTTGCCGTCCAGGGCGGCCCGGAGAGACACCTCGTCGTCCAGGTCGCCCCGGACGACGTGCGCTCCGGCCGCCGCCAGCGCCTTGGCGGCCTCCCCGTCGGGGTTCCGGGTCATGGCGTACACCTTGTGACCGGCAGCGAGGAGCTCGTGGGCGGTGGCCCCACCCTGCTGACCCGTGGCGCCCGTGACGAGTATGGCGTCATGTCCCTTGTTCATGAGGTGCTCCATGGAAATGCGACAGGTTGGTGGTTGAAGATTGAAGTATAATACTAGCTTCAAGGTTGAATTGGACGCAAGTCCCCCGCATCCTTAGGGCCGCCGACGCCGGCCACCGCCGGCCCGACCCTCATGGGAGACCCGGACATGCCCTGCACCCGACGCCTGACGATCCTCGCGGCCACCCTCCTCCTCGCGGCGTGCGGAGGCACCGAAGACGCCGGCACCTCCGACGCCCGACCCCGGACGGCCACGGCGGGACCCCGTGTCCCCGCGGCGCCCACCGCCGACGACCAGCTTCCCTCGGCCATCGTAGGCCAGGCAGGGCCCCTCATGGGCATCGCCCTCCGGTACGTGCCCGGCGACTCGGCGAGCACCGGATACCTCGCGGTCCCCGAGGGCGCCGGCCCGTTTCCGGCCCTGGTCATCGTCCACGAGTGGAACGGCCTCGTGGACCGGGTCCGGCAGGTCGCCGACAACTTCGCCGCCGAGGGATACGTGACGCTGGCCGTGGACCTGTACGACGGGCGTACCGGCGCCAACGCCGAGGAGAACATGGCGCTGGTGCGGGAGGTGCAGGGCAACCAGGAGAAGATGCTCGCCAACATGAACGCCGCCGTGGCCTACCTGAAGGGGCGCCCCGACGTGACCGGACGGGTGGGCTCCATGGGGTGGTGCTTCGGCGGAGGCGTGGCCCTCTCCTTCGGGCTGGACGGCGACAACCACGACGCGACGGCCATCTTCTACG
>Ga0102953_1002535_pt1 | contig 10718 bp, 11 predicted proteins | sample SalPon2A_C_D2_MG_FD_78509 | JGI IMG/M metagenome (GOLD analysis project Ga0102953, IMG submission 78509) | Soil microbial communities from South San Francisco under conditions of wetland restoration - Salt Pond MetaG R2A_C_D2_MG | ecosystem: Environmental > Terrestrial > Soil > Wetlands | place... | reverse complement strand
GTGTTGATTACATAGACCTGTATCAGATCCATGGATGGGATGCCGGCACACCGATTGAGGAGACGCTGCGGGCATTGAATGATCTGGTACGGGATGGCAAGGTCCGCTACATCGGCTGTTCCAATGTAGCCGCCCGTCAGCTTGCTAAGGCCCTGCAAATATCGAAGGCCAACAACTGGGATGCATTTGTCTCGCTGCAGGCCTACTATAATGTGGCCGGACGTGACCTGGAACATGAATTACTGCCGCTCTGCAGGGAAGAAGATTTGGGTGTTTTGCCGTGGTCGCCGCTTGCGGGCGGTTTCCTGACCGGTAAATTCCGCCGCAACCAGAAGGGTCCTGAAAATGCGCGTCGTGCAGGTTTCGATTTCCCGCCGGTCGACAAGAACATGGCGTATGACGTCGTAGATGTGATGGAAGCGATGGGCAAAGAAAAAGGAGCCAGCATTCCACAGATGGCCCTCGCGTGGCTGCTTCATCAGCCGGGGGTAACTTCGCCCATCATCGGTGCCAAGACGATGAAGCAACTCGAGGATAATATCAAAAGTGCTGACGTACAGCTAAGCGAGGAAGAGCTCGGGCACATCTCCGAAGTGACCCAACCGCCCAAACTCTACCCGCAATGGATGCTCGAATTCCAGCAAAACCGCGCCCGGATGATTCGCGAACAACAGACTGTCAAGTAAGCTGGCATTAATTAACCAACTTCCAAACCGAAGGATGTCATCCTCTGATGTTGGTTCGATTTTCGGACCAACGTAGGATCTCGTTAACCCGGATTATTCACCGCTAAATTTCGCAGTCTGATTTCCTTATCCCCAAAAATGAGGATGCCATATAAAAAATAAGTTTAATAAAATCAACATTATAATTGGTTATTATATAGTTTAGCGTGAATAATTCGGGTTAACATTCGATGATGCACATTTCCGGTATAGCAATCGTTTCCGGATGCGACGAGATTCTACTTTCCAAGGTAAACCGGAGAAAATCAGAATGACAGTTCTGGTATGGAAGCCGGAATAGCATTTTCAGCATTTAGAGCCATCTCATCGTAAACAAACGAGGCAAAATCCAATTCGTTGGCAGATGCATCAGGCTTTTGATGAATGCCTCGTGTAACTCCGGATGGGGATGGGCGCGGCCCATCCCCATGTTAAATTCTGCTCGCTTGATTGCCTGCCAGGCTGCCAGGTTTCGTCTGCGTGAGAATTGTAAGAGGGGAAGATCCCGGAAACCTGTCGGCCGATGCTGTCTCAATAATTTCGCCAGATTCCACGCGTCCATCCAGCCTAAATTCATACCCTGGCCGCCAAACGGACTGACGATGTGGGCTGCATCACCGATAATACCAATTCGTCCCCTGCCATAGCTGCCGGCACGATAATGCTGCACACCAAATGAGCTGATCATCGTGTTTGTTTTTGGATCCAGCGTGTATCCGGTGCGTGGTTCAATCCATTTTTTTAGTTGTTCCACAGACGGGTTCTCAATATAAGCTGGCGTTCGTATAACCCAGCGGCGCTTGTTTCCCGGCAGAGGGAATGATTCAATGAGACCGGTACTTTGCAGGTAAATAGCTGCAACAGGACCAAAATTCGTCGTATCTAAAAAATCACCCATTACAAAGGTATCCGGATAGGAACTCCCTTTAAATGGAATGTTCAGTAATTCGCGAACAGTGCTCTGCTTTCCATCGCAACCGATAACATATTTTGCCTGGTATGTCTGCCGGTTGCCATCGGAATCCTGCGTTATAACTTCTGCATGGTCGTTTGTGTCACTGACAGCAATTACGGCTTCCCCTTTTTTGAGGATGTCACCTTGTCTTTTTATAAGGTGTTTTTCCAGGATCTCTTCGGTGAAGAATTGCGGAAGTGTCAGGATGAAGCGATAGGGGCCGGGACAGGTTTGAAAATCCAGTTCTCCAATGATCCCGTTATCTCCAATTGCTATTCCTTTAGGTATCCGGAGACCCTGCTGAAGAAATGGATCAACAATACCCATCTGTTCTAAAAATTCAAGGGAAGGGGGATGGATGCCAATGGATCTGGAGTGTTTTGAACGCCCTGTGTTTTCCTCCAGGATCAGAACGTCCATATCAAGCTGTTTTAAACGTGAGGCCATAAAAAGTCCCACGGCCCCACCGCCTGCGATGATGATATCATGCATTGAATCCAATGTTGTTGGAAAAGGTTATCAGGAAAATAGAAATCAGGGGAACACGGGAACAGGGTGGTCGATATTCACCAACTTGTCGCTATTTCCCTATTCCCTTATTCCCGAACCGACTGTTCGGCATATCTGCCTGTTCTTGCTCTGATCTTTCATTCTTTTTCCGGATCAACAGCAGCCGCCAGGGTTTCATGCGTTTTACCTTCCATCCGGCAGGTACGACTGCCTGAAGTTCTCCTTTTCGGTAACTTTTCCGGATGGATATCCGGCCATCATACGCGATGTATGATCCAGGGCAAAAAGGTGCAATGAAAACAGAGAACGCCGTGAAAGCCATCGGGTTACGTTCCAGATCGTTGAACAGCACAAGGTTATCGCTGAGTTTCCCGGCATCCTCAAGCATCACCTTCAGTTCCGGATCTGTCAGATGATGCAGCAGATGATTGGATATGACGACATCAAAAGTTTTCCCATCTGCAATCAGCTCGTGTGTGGTCAGATATTCAAAGGTGATCTCATCCGGCCAGGTCTTACTATCGACATAGGTGAGTGCCCTGGGATCGGTCTCGATGCCCGTTATTTTCACCCGGATCCCGTCCTGCTTAGCCCAGTTGTAAATTTTCAGGGGAATGTCGCCACCGCCAAATCCGATATCCAGGATTTCTATCGGTTGATTTTCATCAGCCAATGGAAGGATATATGACTCGTACAACTTGCTCCATCCAGAGAAGAAGCGATTAATGACGGAAAAAAAGCGGTAAGTTTGAAACAATTTGATTTGATCCGCCCCACCAATGTCCATCCATTCTTGTAGGTCGCCCTGCCGTTGTTGTAATAACCAATTCATTAAATGGATGACCTCAGTTGCTGATGCTTCGCTGCAGAAGTGCCGTTTCAAGTGTTAATCCGGGACCAAAGGACATGGCCAGGATTTTCTCATTGTTGGATTTGATAGGTTTCTTCAGGATTTCGTTCAGCACAAACATGACCGTCGGACTGCTCATATTGCCGTATTGCCGCAACACTTCCCGTGATGGTTGTACCTGCTGATCAGTAAGGCCAAGGCCTTGCTGTAGTTTATCAAGGATAGCTCTGCCGCCCGGATGAATGCCCCAGTGCCGGATATCATCCTTATTTATTTTCATTCGCTTCAATAAAGGAGTGATGCTCGTTTCTACGTTTGAACCCAGTATCTTTGGGATATACGTGGTTAGTGCCATATCAAACCCCTGATCGCCGATTGTCCAGGCCATATCTTCTTCGCTGTCGGGTGCAATGGAAGTCTCAAAACTTAAAATTTCAACCTGTGAATCAGATTGTGGCCTTCGTGAACTGATTAACACTCCGGCTCCGCCATCTGCAAAGAGAGAACCCGACAACAAGAAATCCGTTTCTTCCCGGAATTTAAGGTGTAAGGTACACAGTTCCAGGATAACCACAAGTACATTGGCGTTCGGATCGGCGTCACAGAACTGTTTTGCCATTCGAAGCGCGGGAAAAGCTGCATAACAACCCATGAATCCCAGATTGTACCGCTGAGTTGTTGCCGGTAACCCGAGTTCTTTGACAATATGATAAGCCGGACCGGGAGCAAAAAATCCGGTGCAGGAAACCGTTATAACGTGAGTGATATCGTTGGCATCCATACCGTCGACGGCATTAATCGTACGTCGCGCTATCTCCGGGTACATCCGCTTCGATTCGTCTGTATATAACTTGTTTCGGTGTGCAGTGCCCGGCATAACCATTTTGCCATCGGATTGCACCAAAAACGTGTGATCCTTTATTTCCGGATTGAAATCCCTGATCACTGAATGTCTCTTCTCAATGCCGGAGAAGGCATAAATGCGGTGAAGCAATTTGCGGGTGATTTCTCTTCCGGAGATCTGTTCGATCATGAAATCCCGGATTCTGTCCTGGGAATACCAGTTATCCGGTACAAATGGTTCAATATGATGGATGTAAACGGACATAGAGTTTATAGTACTTGAGAGTACTTAAAAGTGTATTAAGTACTTAAAGTTTGAATTGTACTTTTATGATATTGCTGCCGATAGTATAAATAACAGCACTTAATTAGAGTAAAAAAAAGATGCAGGTACCTTTGTATCAGATAGCCTTTCTAATAATAAACATATAGAATTGAGAGAAATTATAACTGTGCCGTCGGCCTCATTAGTTCCTCGTCACGAAGTCGTTCGATTTTGGAGGGTTTGCTGATATAATGTTTGGTCATAATCAAAAAACGGCTGTTATGAAGAACGGCGGCTGCACTGAGTCCTGCAACAAGACCAAACCAAAGTCCGCGTGGACCCATGTCGAGCGTTATTCCCAGAAAATATCCGAGTGGTAACCCGATGATCCAATAGGCAATCAGGTTTACGATCATCGGTATGCGTGTGTCTTTCAGGCCTCGGAGCGCACCGAGACCGCTTACTTGTAGTCCGTCGGATATCTGGAAGATGGCAGCAACGTGCAACAGGGTTACCGCCACAGCGATGACATCCTGGTCCTGTGTGTACAGATGGGCAACGAGGTTTGGCGCCAGCCACATAATCAAAGCCGTACAGGTCATAATCATCACGCTCATTCCAATTCCGATCAAACCGGAGAAACGTGCCTGATATGGATTCTTGCGGCCTATGGCATGGCCGATACGAATAGTGATAGCGGTAGACAGCCCAAAGGGCAGCATAAATGTGATCGAACAGAAGTTGATCGCGATCTGGTGGCCGGCGACGGCTAAGGTGCCTATGGAACCCATCAGGAGTGTGACCAGGGCAAACATGCTGACTTCCATAAAGGCACTCATTCCGTTAGGCAAGCCGATATGTATCAATTCCCGGAAGATTTCCAGACTGGGTCTTCCCAATTTTTCGAATATGCCGAACCGTTTGTAAGACGGTCTTCTAACGGTATATATTAACATTCCCAGGAACATGATGACCGCAACGAGCGCACTGGCCCAGCCGGTGCCGACGGCACCCATAGCCGGGAACCCCAGATATCCGTACATGAAGACAAAATTACCGGCGATATTGAATACGACGCCAAGCAGTGCAAAGTACATGCCGGGTTGGGTAGCACCAATGGCTTCATTGAAAAACCGTAAAGCCATGTATGCACTTATGAAAGGGAGCCCCCATGAGATGGCATCCATATAACCCTGAGCAACGGGAATAATGGACGGTTCGACTTTGAGAAGATGCAAGAGTGGTTCCAGGTTGCGGATCAGGAAGAAAGCAGGCCAGGCCAGTAACTGGCTCATCCACAATCCCTGGCGAACGTTCCGTCCAATTTCTTTAATTTGCCTGCCACCGAACAATTGTGCCACGACAGGGCTGATGGCCATCAAAATTCCCAGCATGAAAATGTAGACAGGGTTCAGAAGACTTGAACCGACGGCCACGGCTGCCAGTGCCTTCGGACTCAGGTTCCCTGCCATCACCGTATCCACGAAACCCATGGACATCTGCAAAAGCTGACTGGCGATGACAGGGAGTCCCAGTTTCATGATAGCCCGTGCCTCGAGCAGTATCGGGCGATGAGTTTTTTTACTATTTGTCGTAGTTCTGTTCACAATGAATCTCTGGAATCCAAACAGAGATGAAATGCCGTTAATAATTGATAAAATGGTTTCGGGATGTGGTCGCTATCCTCCGGAGCGAATATTAAAGATACGGTGATCTGTCTTTATTAGGAAGGTTAATCTGATGCCGGTGTTTCGCTTTGCGTGTAAAGAGAAATTAAAAATTGGTGATTTGAAATTAGTCGTCGAGCTGGTTCAAAAGGCTGGTTCTGGCGTCTTTGCCAGAACCCCATACGATGTTTATGGTCCAGGCGAGGACGCCCGGACCGGCGATGGTACTTATATCAAATCACCAGGTTACTAATACTTTCGGCGGGTTTCCCATCGAGGATATCGAGGATGGCGTTGGCGGCCAATAAGCCCATTGCGCGCCGGGCCTCTTTTGCGGCACTGCCGATATGTGGCGTTATTACGGTATTGGGTGCCTTCAAAAGATCCGGGTGAACGATGGGTTCTTCTTCAAATACATCAAGCCCGGCGCCACCTATTATACCCTGGTGCAGGGCTTTTGCCAAAGCGGCTTCATCGACCACCGGCCCCCGGCTGATGTTGATGATCAAAGCGTGATTCGGCATCATATCCAGTGTTTCAGCATTTATGAGATGCCTTGTCTCCGGAGTCAACGGGCAGGCAAGGACCAGGATATCCGAATGGCGGACCATTTTTTTTGTATCCGGTTCATATGTTGCATCAACAGATTGTTCCACGGATGAGTCGACCGGTTTACGATTATGGTAGTGGATATTCAGACCAAAAGCCCTGGCTCGTTTTGCGATAGCCCGGCCAATACGTCCCATCCCGATGATGCCGATATTCTTACCTTTCAGCTCCATTCCAAGGAATCCCAGGGGATGCCATCCGTCAAATTTGCCATCTCTGAGATGTTGCTGGGACTCACATACTTTTCTGGCTACAGTAAGGAGCAGACTCATAGCCAGGTCGGCCGTGGCATCTGTCAGCACTCCGGGAGTGTTGGATACACGAATACCGAATTCTTTTGCTGCGGCCACATCGATATTATCATAGCCCACCGCGTAATTTGCCACGATTTTTAAGGACCCGGCTTCTTCAAGGACATCACGGGAAAAAGGATTCGACAGCATTGAAAGGATGGCGTCGTACTGCTTGACGGCAGTAATCAAGGTATCCTTTGAATTGTATTCTCCCCGCTTGCCAACAGTCAGATTAGTTTTTTCGCGAAGATAATTTAACACATCATCATGAATAGGTTCGGTAACCAGTACTTTGCCGGGCATATCAGTTAAGGTTGGATTGAGGATTATGCGTGACTGAAAAAATCCACGAAAAAGGATTAGCGATCTTCGGTTAAATGAAGTCGTTAAGGAATCACGGTTTTAAAGGTACCATCTGGCCGTTGACATTACAAAATTGCATCTTATCAAGATCGTTGACGGTCAAATTCGGAATATAGAGATAGGAAAAAGGTACAAGTTGCTGGGTGCACATTTTGTTTTTGGGTTTCCAGCTTGTCATATGTAGCTGCAGGGTGTCGCCATTGGCAACATGTTCTATTTTGAGCAGGCTGCTGCAACCGGAAGGCAGATTCCCGTGAATCAGCAAAGCGGCTTGTTGATGATGGATAATTTTTTTGACGGAGTCGATATAAACTCCTCCTGTCAGGTAGGGGCTGCCTCCAGGTGAAGTGAGTGAGACGAGGTCTTTAATTTGTGTTGTGTCGTCGAGGACAGTCAATGTGCTGTCATTCTTTGTAACCGTGGCTGTTTTGCTGGCGTGTTTAGATGTGCACCCTGCTGTCATCCAAAAAGCTGTGAGTAACAGAAAAAGAACGTGAAAAGTGATTTCCCTGCAATTATTCTGTGATATGAGTGATAATGGCGTCATTCCACATCTTCTCAAGGTTATAATAATCCCTCAGTTCATCTTTAAAAATGTGTACCACAACATTTACGTAATCCAATATGACCCACCGACGGGCATTCAATCCTTCTTTTTTCCAAACGGATTCACCCAGTAATTTTTTAGTCGATTCGGTAACCGAGTCTGCGTAGGTCTTAACCTGGATGTCAGTGGGAGCGCTGCAGATAATAAAGAAATCCGTTACAGGTGAAAGGCCGCGGACATCCAGTTGAACGATACGATCGGCATTCTTTTCGAGAAGGGCTTTGTGTATTGTTTCCAGCAAGGCCTGGGTTTCTTCGGAAACCGGTGCAGATTTTGGCGAAAGTGTCTGATATTGTGGTGCGTTTTCTTTTGGCATAGAATTTAGTTGAGTTTCAGGGAATTATAATCAGAACCAACAACAATAGTAGCATCCAGATAATAATCTTTCGATCGTTCTTCTATAACTCGTTTGGGATTGACGCCCAGCGCACGGGCAACCCGTCTGGCATTTTCAATATGTCCGCTATGATCTACTATAAAGGTATGGGTGACATCAAAATTGTCAAAATTACCCGATTCTACGACATCAAAACCGTTTTTGCGAAGGATACGAGTATATCTGCTTGCGATACCCGGGACGCCACATCCGTTTAATACCTCTACTTGAATTACTTTGCTTATCAGTTGGGCCTGGGCATTAGACCGGGTGTTCTGAATACGTGGAAAGAACATCCGTGTAAAAAAAGCTCCGAGCAATACCAGCAACAGTAAACTTAAAAAACCAATGACCGCATTCAAGAAGAAGCCGGGGTTCCTGGATTGACTCATGAAACGATTCTGCCGTTCGGAAAGGACTCCTTAACGATTGCCATAGAAACCATTGTTGAAGAAAGGATTTCCATAGTATCCATAATACCCTCCTCCATAAGGTGAGTACGGGCTGGCATATGGCATTTCTGAAAATTGTAAATGAATGCTGCTATTTTTACTCAACTGATAATTAAGCTCGGCATTTCTGACAAATATTCTGGGTTTCTGACTTTGAGTGAATAGTCCGTTTCCAAATGGAGAGGCAGCAAGTGATATGTCCAGACGGCCCGAGAGCCGGGGTGTAAAATTCATGAACATCGTATTTGTGAAGAGGTTTTCGTTATATACATGGCCCCCGAAACTTGAGAAACTCATTTCCAGGGAGTTTTGCATCTTCACATTATGGATGTTGAAAAGGTCGAGTAATCCTTTCTGATCGTGAGAAACCGTAACGGTTTTGGTGATAGGCCCTGTATAATTCAGAGGTGAGGGTTCCTGACTACGGAATTGTGCCTTTGCTGAATAACCAAACGTCAAAAGCAAGCCAATCGTCAGCATTAATATTGCAGCATATTTTTTCATAGGTTTAAACCCGTATACATATTGAACAGCCATATTCTTATACAACAACGTAAAAAAAAAGCAATAAATTTTCTATACCTCATAAACGATATAAAACAAATTTAAGATCCCATTTTTAGTATTTTCGACCGATTTTGATAAAAATGTTAAATGACTATCCGTAAATCGTACAACAACTACACAACCTGGGTTTTTCAGTCGGGATTCCGGGGCAACCACAGTGATCACTGAGTAGAGGCTATGGTCACAGAGAAATAAGGCTGAAATTGCAGCGTACTCCGTATAATTCTCTGCGATCCCTGCAAAGTTGAATATACACGTAGTGGCATTTCATCTCTCCTTATAAAGAAGCAGAGGGTCATTTTTTTAAATTTCTCTTGCATGTGGCGTCCACCTTCGATAAAGCTTCGGTGGACGGCAGCGGAGGTGGAGGGATTCGAACCCCCGGTCCCACGAAAGGACAACGGTTTTCGAGACCGCCCCGTTCGACCGCTCCGGCACACCTCCTTTTCGCACTTGTCCTCGCCTGTTCAATATATTATATTAGCCAGACCAAAAGAGCGAAAGACTCCCAATATAACATTCCTTAAAAACTGTCTCAACACATAGGATGAAATTAACAGATTTCAAGTACGATTCGTCCCAAGCCAACACACCAGATGTCCCTTCCTCACCCAGAGACTCGGCAAAACTGATGGTCCTGAACCGGGCTGATCAAACGATTGAACACAAAAAGTTCTCTGACATACACGAATATTTTAAAAAAGGCGACTGTCTGGTATATAATGATACAAAAGTTTTCCCTGCCCGGTTAAAGGGAAAAAAAGAGAAGACGGATGCCAGTGTCGAAGTGTTTCTTCTCCGGGAATTGCAACCGGAGAACAAGCTTTGGGATGTGCTGGTAGAGCCGGCCCGGAAAATACGCATCGGTAATAAACTGTATTTTGGTGATGAGTTGGTAGCGGAGGTCGTTGACAATACCACATCACGAGGGCGTACAATTCGCTTCCTGTTCGATGGTATGAATACTGAACTCTATTCGATATTAGACCGCATCGGACAAATGCCTCTTCCTCCATACATCAAAAGAAAACCGGTAGAGGCCGACAAAGAGCGGTACCAGAGTATTTTTGCCCGGGAACGCGGGGCGGTTGCTGCTCCAACGGCATGTATGCATTTTTCCGAAGACCTCATTGATAAACTGAAGAAAAAAGGGGTCTTGATGGCACCGGTTACCCTGCACATCGGCTGGGGTACGTTCCGTCCTGTTGAAGTGGAGGATTTGACGAAGCATAGAATGGATTCGGAAAATTACTACATCTCTGAGGAAAGTGCCGGTATCATCAACAAGGCGCTTGAAAACAAGAAGAGTAAGGTGGTGGTTGCGAGTTCGAGTGCCGTGCGTGCGGTTGAGACCAGCATAATGGCCAGCGGAATGCTCAAATCGTCAACAGGCTGGACAGACAAGTTTATCTATCCTCCGTACGATTTTAAAATCACCGAATCGTTCGTCACAAATTTTCACCGGCCTGAATCAACGTTATTGATGCTTTCGGCTGCGTTTGCAGGCTATGAATTCCTGATGAAGGCATACGAAGAAGCTATTAAAAACAAGTATCGCTTCTATGCATTCGGCGACGCGATGCTGATCATTTGAAGCCTTGGCAACTCTGGCAGTCATAATTCCTGCCGCAGGTTC
>Ga0102953_1002534_pt1 | contig 10734 bp, 5 predicted proteins | sample SalPon2A_C_D2_MG_FD_78509 | JGI IMG/M metagenome (GOLD analysis project Ga0102953, IMG submission 78509) | Soil microbial communities from South San Francisco under conditions of wetland restoration - Salt Pond MetaG R2A_C_D2_MG | ecosystem: Environmental > Terrestrial > Soil > Wetlands | place... | reverse complement strand
TAGGACCTTTGGCCATAGGCTTACTGGCAAAAGCCAGTAACAACTGAGAATCTACTATATACCAAGGCCTAAGATTCATTAACCACTCATAATAAATCTCTACGTCCCTACATTCTGCTTTAGCAGACTGTAACATAAAATAAGACCGTTTAACCCCTATAGGTCTACCGGTCTCATCTTTAAACACTACGGAGAACTTATAGTCTCCCTCGTGTAAATTTAAATTTCTCAACTTATTGCATGTGTTTTGCAATGTCACTGCGCTTCCATCGCTTTCAAACAGGTAGCCACCGTATTCTAATTCAAAATTGGTCTTTACATATTCAAAGGCAACAGAAGATGGTATTATATCGTCATCACCCGTCCCTCCCTGTTGAAAACTTGCTACAGCATCTGACTCCTGGTCTCGGAGTATACTGTATAACTCATCCTTAACTTTATCTAAATTATATATTTTACCATAAGAAACAGAAACATTATTATTTTTATCTGTTTTAGTCTTACTAATAGGTAAAAATAAACCTTCTACAGAAAACGTAGCTTCATCAGAACTAATTTGTATATCTAACGGTAAATCAGCTATATAAGCATTCCTATAATTAGAATATTTTAAGCTGGAAGTGTGTTCTGGTGCAACCGGTCCCTGATGATAATCAGTAACCATATAAGTTGCTTTTATTATATCATACTCTGGATCTAAAGAAGACACAGCCTTAGAAGGCTTAACCATTATAACATTAGCAGGAATACCTATACCAGAATCAGACTTTAAAACAACAGTCAAATCTACTTCAACATCGTCTGCAGAAGATAAAGCAGGATTATTAGTCCTATCAACATAGACCCTTAAAGTTTTACCGCCGTAACTACCGGATACTCTCCAATCAGATACTGGATTACACCTTATATCAGCAAAAGTAATGGCAGCTATATTACACCCTAAAACAACCCACTCGGTTTGAATCTCGTCTTCTATAACTTCATAGGTTTGATAGGTGGTTAATCTTCCATATGCGTAAGTGTCCCACAATATTTGGTCCACGCTTGGATTTCCACTTAACTTCATTATTTCTGCTTCACAGTACGTTCTTTCAAACCTGTCTACCCACGGCTCTGTATTTCTATGCCCTCCTCTGTCTTCTCCGCGGGTTTGAGCTATCATAGCGTGATAAAACACATGATCTACATAACAAACGTCTGTTAAATACTCTCCGGTAGTACTGGTAGGATTCCTAGAAAAAACCTTAATCAAATTAAAACCAGACCCGTATTCAAGATCTACTTCAACAAAATACAAGTTTGAACTTGATTCAGTAGCTTGATATAAATCTTCTGGATAATTATCATAAATATATGAAATAAATTCATAATCTGTTTTAGAACCCTGATTATGTTTAGACAAATTTACTGCATAAACAGTTGAATCATAAGGAGTACTAACAAATATATCTATTTTATTCTGACCTATTCTAAAGGTTCTAAACGTATAGGGATTACTTCTAGTAGTAGATGGCCAAGTTATTTTGAACATACCTGAATGACTACCCAACTCTTTTATCAAAGTAGGATAATCAAACGAAGTTCCCTTAACATACAAGCCTTCATCAATAGGTAACTTAGGACCAACACTTATAGATGGTTCTTGTGTATTAAAACCTGCTATACTTACTTTTTGAGCCATAGTAAATCTATCAACTGTAGCTCCAGTAGCGCCAGTTACATCTAAAAACTCACCGGACCACGCCCATATATTTGGGTCTTTAAACCTGGAATTCCAAACTGCTCTGGGGTTATCCATATCCTGCCACTTATCACTATAGTACCTAAGCTCCATTATTTGAGAGGCACTTATACTGTCCCCGTCTTCCATCTTAGAATCCACACAATAAGTCCACTTAGGTCCAGTATAATAAGGGCACTCTGGTTTAGCGCCGTTGCAGCCATAAGCAGTTGGATTCCTAAGAGTAAACGGATGTTGCCACTGCTCAGCGTCAGCCACAGTACAACCTGTACAAAATACACCCCTAGACACTAATCCTGCCTTAGTTTGAGCAGCACAAGTAGATGAATCATATTCGCCTATTAATCTAGCAATGGTGTAATCGCCCGACGCGGACGCAGAAAGATAGGAATATTCTGTAAAACCTTGATCATTAAACACCTGTGCATAGAGCACGCCTGTAGAACTTTTTCTAAATAATACTGGATGACCCTTCCAGTTACAGCACTTTTGGAACTTAGCTCTTAAATTCATGATCGCTAAATTCATAGGAAGCTGAACACCAGAAAAATTAAATGTGTGTAGTTTTTGGCCTGATGTTAAAGTGGCAGAAAAAGCTTCCGGATCTGAAGACTCTTCAGGAGAAAGTTTCCTTATAGGTATATATTTTTGCTGATCCTCGTTCCACTCATAGAAATACGTGATACCCTCAATACGAGAAGTATCTTTATGTGAAATCTTAAGTCCGCCTACATCATACGCCGAGCAGTCCTTACAAGTTCCAGAACCATTACAATTACCGTCATTGTAACAAGTTATAAGCTCTTGACTATAATAAGAAGTAGCAGTACATACATTCTTCCAGTATATACATGCATTACCTGCTACACGAGTTAAATCAGCCATACATAAACCTTATAGTACTGCAGGGGTCATTTTACCAGTCATCTCATCGACTCTATAAACTACCTTTTTAGCTCCTTCATAGTAGCCTATACACCGTTCAATGCACTGGACGTCGGACGACACTCCGGAGGGGGATATAGAAACAGACCCTCTCTTAAACTGTATATAAGAAGATCTACCGCTTATGGTCCATATTTTATCATACCATTTTAAACCCAATATCTTTATATTTCCTTTCTTAACCTTTCCCCACTCTAAATCTGTTTCTACAACAAGAGACCCGTCCTTATATATGACAAACCAACCTTTAACCAGATTCATCATAGTGTCATTCATAGTTATACCGTCCGGTCCTATTTTTATAGCCATGCCTATCCTCTATAAATCTATAGTTTTTCTTTTATTTCTTCTATATCAGTTTCCAACGTCTTAACATCTGTTTCTAATGAATTGACTTTAGAGACAACAGAAGATAAAACCTCATATTGTCTATCTAAAACCCTAGATAGTTTATGTAAAGATTTTTCTAAAGAAGTTCGTATATACCAAACCCTTACTCCATCCGAATCCTCTTTATTGTGCCAGTTCCACAAATCATCCAACTTATCCATTCTAGAAAGCATAGTGTCGAACACCACCTCTCTTTTTGAATGCCAATCTTCTAAAACATCCAACCTACTATTTACAACTCCGACTTTAGTTTGTATTCCTGACAGCCCTTTTTCTATACCGGTAACCTTTTTAAGTATCTCTCTAGTCTCACCTTTAACTAAAACAAATACTTCTTTAATTACCATATAAGCAATAAATATAGCTCCATATACGTGATAAGCTTCTAATTGCATTACAAGTTCCTATACTAACAGCTTGGGTGTATAAAATACCATTTCCCCTGATTACATATAAAACACATAATAGGGGAAATAACAGTATAACTTGTGCCCCCTATATTTAAATAGAGGGCTAATATATAAATGTATTATTTACACATTAATAACATACTATGAATAATCAAAATAACAACGATAGACTATACCAGAATTACTACCGGTCTCAGATGCCCCTAACTTAATAGCCGTAAATAAAGCATCAGAGGCAAGGTCGGTATTGCCCACTGTCTCCGCACTATCTGCGTCAGACACAACAGCGAGGTCTTTCTTAGATGCCCATAAATACGTAGGAGCGCCTGTATTGCCTCCTGTCTTGTCTTGTCCTATATCAGAGGCAGCTACGCCGGCATGCCATTCTACGCCCGTGGCGGCGCCTCCTGCCCCGTCTGCGCGGTTAGCAGGGCCCACAGTACCAAAATGAAACTCAGTATCGCCATCGCCCGCATCATGGTGACTAAAAGTACCATCATTATTCAAAGAAAACTTAACGTTCGATAGAACTTTAGCTCCACTCATTATCTCGAATTGATGAACCTTAACAGGACTTCTGGTTGTTACAGTAACATTCCCATAGGACATACTGGTAACACCGTAAGCTTCTGGATGAGGAGCTCTACATAAAATCCTCCAAGAATCCTTAGCTGTTAAAGTACCGCTATCAGACCATGCCATCTGTACTCCCTTAGTCCCTACGCTTCCTAAAGTAGCCGACGTAGTAGAAGTGGAGGTAGCGTTATCTCCCCTGTTAGAGGTCCACATATAAGTAGCTACGCCAACAGCTCCACCACCAGCGGAAGCAGGAGTAGAGGTAACAGTAAATGTATCCCCATCCCCAAACTGAGCGTCGCTCCACTTCAACAAAGCACCGGTAGTACCCACATAATAATAGTTATCAGAGAACAGAATCTCCTGACCAGTAGCTATATCATCATTTAATCCGCCAGTGTCATTAACAGTAAATGTTGGAACACTACCAGTTCCGGCATTCATTACTTCATTTCCGCCAGAGGCGTCTATTGTAACCGTATATGAGCATGCCGTATCGTGATTATAGTCCCCTGTAACACTGACTGTACCGGCGTATGTGTTTCCTCCGCCCGGTGTCACAGACAACGGCTGAGCATCACAAATCAACACATGGTACTCTTCATCCAGAAGGCCTCCATACGTACCGCTCACTGTAATTGAACCAGTATAAGCAGCATTATTACCTGTACTTAATACCCTAGAATAGTCAGTATGGTAATCATCGCCTGCCACAGCAGAAGTAGAAGAAAGACCAAGAATAGACCGGGCGTCACTATCACCGGCTGTAACTGCTACAGCACTGGACCCTCCGGTGCTACCTGATTTTATAACAAAGTGGCTTTCCCCATTAGACGATAAAAGATTAGAAAACTCACAAGTTGCATATTTAAATCCGTCATTAACTGACCCAAATGATTGTATTTTTCTTTGTATATCCTTGGCTACAAATCTAGGATCTAAACTGGTTCCAGACGTTAATGTAATTTGCTGTGCGCCACCAGAATCTATATTAACCCTTATTTGATTATTAGAAGAACCAGGTACAGTAAATGTATCGCCAACATCGTCCGTACCCCTGCAAAACCCTCTTTGCCCTTCTAACGCCGTGGAGATATACGAAGCCCCGCTTACAGGGAAACGAACCCATCGGCTAACTGCTGTCATAAGTATATCCTCCTATTCATCAGGGGCGCTTTCAATTGTGTAACTGTATGTGTAAGGCCCCAAAGCATTTCCATTTTTGTCTTCTACGTATACTTCTACTTCCATGGTTTTACCATATTTATGAACCGGCGCCCGAGGCTCTATTGAGGCGCCTAACTCTTCCCAAGGAGCAATGCCTTGGATGTAAGACGTAATATCAGAAGACTGTTGTTCTATCGTTTCAAAATAGTAATTTTCATTAACACTATCTACAAAATCCTTTATATTAAAAGCCTCTATATATACATTAACTTTGCTATTGTGTTCAAAGTTATTATCAAATACCTTATAGTTATAACCGTGCGATAAAACTACACTATACTCTCTTTGAACAGTGGATACGTAGTTTAAATTAGACGCATGAACAACTACATCAATATCGCCCACATAATTAAAATCATTAAGCGGATGGTACATTAAATTCCTACCTATAGTACCAGTAATAGTTACCCCTGATGCTGCTACTGAATTAGCATAGAAATCACAAACATCTACATCAGTAATAGTAGAATTTTGATTTTTACCGTCCCAATTTACACCAGAAACTAAAACAGTATTAAGCGTACCTGTAACTACAGTGCCACTTAATGTATAAGCGCTGTATAAATCTGCTAATTCATGATTTAAATACTCTTGTGGAAGATTATATAAACATCCTCCATAAGCAACACCGGACTGTACTGTTCCTGCATAAGGCGGCTCGGTCCATACATACGCTCCATCAGTAGAAACAGAAACAAAATCAGCCTCATATATACAAGTACCTGAATAAGACAGTCCTTCTACAGGAATAATTGCATTTTCTGTATCCACTACACCAGAAACTGAGGTTATAACAGGAAGAGTACCAGAAATAGAGGAAACAGAGGCGGGTACAGTAGTGCCATTTATATTTAAATATAAGTCGCTAACATCTATATCGTAAACCCTATCAACTACATCTACACTAATATCTATATATTCAGGATTCCAAGTTATTCCGACTTCTGGATAAAAGTTTTCAAACTGGACTAAACCGTCATCTATGATGTCAAAATAATAAGTAGTATCTAATTCATTAGGACTTATAACATATAAATCTGATGCAACTACTCTTACATAAACTCTGGAATTATAATTAAATCCTCCCGTGTTTACATAAGTAAACGTGTACTTACTTGGGTCTCCTGTTAGGGTTATATTGGACCCAGCAACGACTCCATTTGATACAACAGCAATGTCATTAATATATACAAATATAGAATTTTTATCAACCCCAGCTAAATCATCTTTTATATCAAAACTTATGTTAGAAACATCAGCTCTATCTCCGTAATAAGGCAACGGGCTAATATTCTCTAAATAAGGCGCCCCCGTATCTGCAATAGCAGTAATACTGGCAGGCATGTCCTCATAAGCATTTACATAAAAATCCCAAGAATAAAAGAACGGATTAGGATCACCAGAGTAGCAACTAAACTCCGCCCCTGTTTGAGACGATATTGGTACATTATCGGTACCAGTTATAGTAACACTTACTATTTCATTATGCATCCACTCATTAGTAGGAGAATAGGTAAACGTATACCTGTTTTCTGTGCCGTCTATAACCGCATTTACAGTCTGCTCTACTCCAGCCGAAACTACCTCGTAATCCTCTGGCTGGGAAGTAATATTACCGCTTACTGTAATATATAAAGAAGATAAGTCAACTCCTCCTATAGCATCTATAATATCAAAAGAAACGCTACTATCAAAGGAATTTAAATGAGACTCTTGTGAAGGACTTACATTATCTAAAGCGGGCTTGACTAAATCTCCTACACATATACTTGCAGGATTATCATTAGGAGCCCCGTACTCATCTAAAGACGGGTTAGATATGCTGCCCTTTCTGGGCTCTATTAACTCATATAAAGAAGAATCAACATCTCCACTAGAAATAACTTTAGTAATATCTATTATCTTAGGGACATAATAATAAGGGGACAATATAGTAATAGCCGAGTAAATATCATAAACAAAATCTTCTGCTGTTACATTATCTCCCTTTAATATGTACCCACTATCTAACTGTAAAAACTTAAAACTTCCAGTAATATAATCTGGCACTAACTCAAAAATACTGCTACTATTTATTGTATTAGATAAACTAACAAGAGAAACTACAGACGGAGAAAGAGACAAAGACTTTACAGCTACCCACTCTAAACCGTTAACTCCTTCTGGTTGCAAATATAAAAAAACATCGGTATTAAAACTATAAGTAGCAATAACACTTAAAGATCCATTTACATTAAAAATCTTATTTATAATTTTAGTATATGTATTACTAAAAGCTAAAAAGTCAGACGTACAAATGGAATAAGCAGGTTGAAAAGTATCATCAGTACTATTTACTGTACCTATACTCTGAGATACACACGTACCTGGATTATGTAATTTATGCCCCTTATCGCATATTGTAGTACCATTATCGTACACACATATACGGGGACTATTACTTATTATACTAGTCTGACCAGAAACAGCCATAAAACCCTTTTAACAAGCTACATCTGAAGCTGACGCTTGTATAGTAGATATACCTACCTCTGAACCAACAGTATATACAGTAGAAGCAGTACCGGAAGAAGTGGTACACGCCGATGCAGGAGATAATGACCCAGCACCTGCCGTAACAACAAAAGAAACGGTCTTAGACGGCATTGGTTCGCCGTATGCATTAAGGACACTGGCCGTAACAGAAGAGGTAGTAGAAGTACCAGCAGACATAATTTTCTCCGCTGACACTACATTACAAAAGGCAACATCATTCTCATCTAAGTCGTAAAACTTCTCACTGGTGCCGTCTATGTAGTATAAAGTATCATAATTATTTATATCCCATGTCCACGGTTTATCCGCGCTATCGGCATCAAGAAGCGACTCGTACTCTGTACCAGAAAGTGTAGTAGTACTTACAGTAGTTACGTATGTACCCGACCTATCGTCATCGTACTCTATATAACACAGTCCTGCTTTAGAGTATGAATTATACGAGAATGCTTCAGCCGTATACTCAGGAACTACTCCGCTTGCTATAACTACAGCATTGTCTCCATAATCGGCAGCTATTGGAAAAGAAGAACGATTATACTTATATAAGTCAGTACCTAACTTTAAATATACGCTTCCTGTACCCACCCCGTCATTAGCTAACTGTACTCGTTTATTTATAAATTCATTATAAGAAGCATCTCTATTTATAATGTCCCAGTTCTTTATTATGTAACCATCCGAATCAGTAAGCCCGGCCACATTGACTACATTACCTACAGAATTAACAGCTTCCAAACTAAAAACAGGAAAAGAACTAAATAATGAATTACCAGTTACACTAAAATTGTCTAAAGACAAATCTATAGACTCATTATTACCATCAGCATACAATTCTAAATTAAGATTCTTAACGTCACTATCTATAAAAGTAACCCAGTCTATTAATCCTGCCCCAATGTCATACTGACATATTATATCGGTACCTGTTCTTTTTATACCTTGCTTCCACCACCACTGGGTTCCATATGCAGGTAAAGAATTCTGTTGCTTATTAACAGTAAGAACTATCTGTGACCCGTCCACAGCATCGTCAGAATGTACTATACTCAATGAAAGTGGACCAGAAGTATAAGAAGTACCAGGGGTTACATTATCAAGGCTCCCTAAAGAAGTACCGCTAACAACTGTCCATTCATCTGAAGCGGATACATAAGTAAATTCAAACGTTTCCACTCCATCTGGCAGCCACTTCAAATCGTACCTAAGATTATATACAGAAGCATAGCCACCAGTAGTATCAGATGTTTTTCTGCTTTGAAGAGCTTCCCATTTACCGCTTGTATCAGTACTTGTGAACGGACCCTTAAATCCCATTTGTACAAACACATTATTATAATCGTCATCTATAGTACGTAGTTGCACTCTTCCGGCGCTACTTGACACACCGTTAAACCCTACGTCAATAGTGGATGCGAAGTCACCATATAAATAATAATTAGTGCGTATAGAGGCATCATCTGATCCATTTAAATATTCTACAGTTCCAGATGTAGTATTGTGCTGGAAATTAGGAGCATCTGAACTTTCAGACCACCTAGTAGTATTAAACCCAGAATCAGAATCGTCAAAATTATCCCCATTACTAAAACCAGGGCCAGCAGATCCGTCTAAATCTGTATTATACCTTAAAGTAAAAAATACACTATCATGCTTATCATAAACTATATCATAGTAATAATCTTTTTCTAAACTTTTTGATGCCGCAGCTACCCCTGTACCAACATCCCAAAACTCTAATACAGGATCAGAAATACCTACTACGTCTATCTCTGTAACGTCTCCAGCAAAACTAAACAGGGTTGAAACCGTACCTCCAGCATTAACGGTCGAACCTGGCGCACCAGATTCAAAAGTAACACCAGTAAAAGACGTGTCAGTTTTTCCAGTATAAGTGAAAGAACTTAAGAAATTAGGTCCAGCTGGAGGCGGGGATGCGTATGTACCGTAGAAATAAAAATCTCCCATACTGGTCCAAGTTGACGGAAAATCAGTAGTATCAACGGATGTTATGCTTGTAGCCCCTGCTCCTAATGAATCAGAAGAAATAGCTGAACTATAAGCATCTATTCTAAAATATCTGGCTGTTACAGAAGAACTTAAATTTATAGAGTACTTATACTGACCAGTAGGTATAACTTCTGTTTCTCTTATCTTTAAAGTATCATCAAATACCCAAGACACACTGCTAACAGTAGTATCAAAGTAATCACTTCCGTTATGGCTATACCTTACTTTAAAGTACTCATAAAAATCAAAGAATACAGGACTATAAATATATATAGTACTTGTGGACACCTGTATGGGATACCCAACTTCAATTATATGGTCTTGATTAGCAGCCGGAGCACCGGTTGCCTCAGGTATATATGTAGAACCATCAACCAGTACATAGTTACCATTAGAGTCAACATAATCAGTGTAGGTAATATACTCAGTAGAGGTAGTAGATAAATGATACCCACAATAAGCATAAGAGGCCCTGGACGCAATTAATCGTGCCTTTACAAACTGAGAGCCGGTATGTAAAAACCTAGTCCGATCACTATCGTCATATCCAGATAAACTTACAGAAGGATCCGGTGTATATGTGGGCATAATGCCCGGTTGTACTCTTACCATCTATATCCCCTTAACAAGAATCGTTTGATGCTGTTGCTGTAATTATAGTCGTACCAGAAACAGTAGCCGAAGTAAACAGCACAGTAGCCGTTCCGGACGAAGTAGTACAAGAAGAAGCAGGCGCAATAGACCCGCCACCTGCGGTTATAGCAAAGTACACTGTCTTACTAGGAAGAGGATCCCCAAAAAGATTAATTACTGTTGCTGTTACATTTGAACTAGAGCTTGAATTAGCAGGAAGTATAACTTCATCAGAATATAATGATATAAAAGCTACATCATCTTCAT
>Ga0102953_1002531_pt1 | contig 10742 bp, 7 predicted proteins | sample SalPon2A_C_D2_MG_FD_78509 | JGI IMG/M metagenome (GOLD analysis project Ga0102953, IMG submission 78509) | Soil microbial communities from South San Francisco under conditions of wetland restoration - Salt Pond MetaG R2A_C_D2_MG | ecosystem: Environmental > Terrestrial > Soil > Wetlands | place... | reverse complement strand
TGCAGAATTTCGGTCTGGCCGGGCAGTTCCGTCATCCGAGCCAGACTGCCCAGGCTGGCCAGTTGCCCCGTGGGGCTGATCATCAGCGTGCTGTTCATGGCGCTTAGCGACGAGCGGTCGGTTTTAGGAAAGCGAATGCGCACGGTGTAAGGCCGGTCATTCACCACGGCGGGCTGGGTCGCCGGAACGCCGTCCAGCATAGCCTGAGCTTCCGTGGCCACGTCCTGCGGCGTAAAGCCCGCATGGGCCGCTGCGGCCATGTTCACGTGATACACCATGGCGGGTCCGCTTGTAGTGGAATCAACGCCGTTGTCGATATCCACTACAGGATGCTTGCCCCCCACCTGGATTTTGCCAATGGCATCCGCCACCTTCAGCGCCCAGGAATTGATGAGTTTCGCGTCAGGCGAATACAGCTCAATAAAGATGGGCTGCGGCGCACTGGTCAGGTCGCCAATCATGTCCTGGAGTTTTTGAACAAAGTCGACTTCGACAGCGGGCTCGGCGTGTTCAACCCTGGTGCGGATTTCGTCCATGATCTGCCAAACGCTACGGCTGCGGTTCGTCTTGAGCTTGACCGATATGTCACCGGTGTTTGCTTCCGTCACAGCGGCCAGGCCCAGTTGCAGTCCGGTCCGCCGCGAGGTGTTTGCAACCTCGGGCACCGAGCGGACAATCTTGAGGATGTGGTTCAGCATGCGGTTTGATTCTTCCAGCGAACTGCCAGGGGGCGTGACATAGTCAAGAATAAAACTTCCTTCGTCCATGGGCGGCAGCAGGTCTGAGCCAATGTGCCGGTAGCAGACAAACGACACCGCAATTAGAACGGCAGCCAGCGCCGCCAGCAGCCAGGGGCGGTCGAGAGCGCGCCGAAACCAGTGGTCATAAAAGTTGATCACCCGGCTGATGGTTTTGCCCATCGAGCGCTCTTCCAGCGCCGCCATCCGCCGCACATCAAGCTGCTCGGGTGTCAGTCCTTGTACGCTATCCGGGTTTTCCACTTCCGCCCCGCCCGTTGGGCGTTCCGGCGAAGTCACATCACCCGTGTTCGCGCCGGGCAGGTCAGCGTCCGGCGCCGGTTTTTGGCGCAGCAGGTAAAGGCAAAGGTTGGGAGTCCAGGTCAGCGCCAACGTCAACGACGCCAGCAGCGCCACGCCCACGGTCAAAGCCAGGGCGCGGAAGAAAACGCCGGTGACGCCGGTGATGGCGATCAGCGGCACAAACACGACGATGGGCGTCAGCGTCGAACCAATCAGCGGCACGGTCAGTTCTTTGAGTGACTGTGCCACGGCTTCAAACCTGCCCTGCCCTGCTTCGCGGCGCAGGACGGTATTCTCCACCACCACAATGGCGTCGTCGATGATTAACCCCACGGCCGCCGCCAATCCACCCAGCGACATCAGGTTGAAACTCTCGCCCAGAAATTTCAGCGCGATAAACGTCATTAGAATGCTGATGGGGATCACCATGCCGGCAATAAAGCTCGATCCCCAGTCGCGCAGGAAAAGCACCAGCACCGCCGAGGCCAGGATGATGCCGATCAGGATGGCGTCGCGCACGCTTTTGATGGATTCCCCCACAATCCACGACTGGTCGTAAAAATTGCTGACCTTCACTCCCGGTGGCAGCGTCTTTTCAATCCGCTGCATTTCCTGCTTCACTTCACTCGCCACGCGCATGGTGTTGCTGGCCCGCTGCCGGTTCACGTTGATCAGCACCGCCGGCTGCTGGTTGGCGGTCACGATGGTGTAGTTGGGGGCAACGCCTGACGAAACACTGGCCACGTCCCGAACGTAAAGGGGATTACCGCTGGCGTCCTTTTTCACATAAATGTTGGAGATTTCCGGCGGGTCATGAACCTGGCCGGTGACCAGGTCAAGGTAAAGTTTATGGTTGTGGTTCAGCAGGCCGGGCGACTGAATCAGATTGGAGCTGTTCACCGCATTCAGCAAGTCGGAGACCGTCATGCGGGTTGCCAGCATCTTGGCCGGGTCAGGCGTGATGTGGAACTCAGGCACCTGCATGCCCTGGATCAATATGCTGCCCACGCCCCCCAGGCTGTTCAGCCGAGGCTTGATTCCGTAGGTGGCCAGTTCCCACAACCGGGTCTGCGGCACTGTCTTCGAGGTCAGGCTGTAACCCATGATGGGGAAGCTGGAAAATTCCAGGCGGTTGGTATCAATGCGCACCGTTGCGGGCAGGTCCGGCCGAACCTTGGCGATGGCTGCATTCACGCGCTGCAGCGTCTCAAACATGTCCACGTTCCAGTTGAAGTACAGGTCGATTTCCGCCGACCCGCGGCTGGTGATCGACTTCACGTCTTCGATGCCCAGCACGCCGCTCACCGCCTCTTCCAGGGGCCGTGTAATGGTCACCATCATCTGGTCAATGGGCATCACGCCGTTGTCGACGGCGACGATAATGCGCGGGAAATTCGTAGTGGGAAAGACCGCGATGGGAATGGTGAAGCCCAGATAGCCGCCCACCAGCGCCAGCGTGATGATCAGGAAAATGATCGGCTTGGTTTCCCGCGCAAACCAGTAGTGGGACGCGTCATTGTCGCGCCCGCTGGAAGGCGGTGGAACCTCGGGATTTGGAGGGGTGTGGCTGTTCATCTATAGACTAATACTTCACCTTGGTGCCGTCGGGCAGAGCGTAGGCGCCCTGGCCCACAATCAGTTGTCCCTGTTGGAGTCCCTGGATGATTTGCACCTTGCCGCCCTGTTCGATGCCGGTCTTCACTTTCGTCTGGTGCGCCACGCTGGCGGAATCGATCGTCATTACGTACGGCCCCAGATCGGGATCGGTCTGCAGCGCCGCTCGCGGAACCACCAGCGCGTCCGGCACTTTCTTTGCCGTAATGGTCACCGTCACGGTTGAGCCGGGTTTCAGCTCATAGTGCGGATTCCGTGCCTCGACCCACACCTGCACTGTGGTGCTGTTGGGATCCACAGCCGGGCTCACCACCGTCACTTTTCCAGGCAACGGCTTCGATGCGCCCGGTCCGGTAATTTCTGCTTCGTCACCCACTTTCAGCAGCGCCGCTTCCGACGCCGGCACGCGCGCCCGGGCCACCACCTGAGACAGTCTCATCACCGTAACCAGCGGCATACTTGTCGATGCCATGTCGCCCGGGAACAGCGGCCGGTCAGTCACAACGCCGTCAATCGGGCTGCGAATTTCCGAATAAGAGAGCCGAGCCGAGGCGTTGTCGTATGCACCCTTTGCAGAGTCCAATTGCCCCCGGGCAGCCTTCAACTGTGCCTTCATGCCCACGGATTGCAGCTTCTCCAGTTGCTGCTCGGCAGACTGCAACTGCGCCTGCGCCTTGGTCAGACCAACCTGGGCCTGGTCCAGTTGCTTGCCGGCCAACGCGCCTTGCTTGTAAAGCTTTTTGCTGTTGTCGTAAAGCTTCCGGGCGGCCTCAAACGAGGCTTTGGCGCTTTTCACGTTTCCCTTTGCCTGAGTAATCTGCTCGGGCAGGTTGGCGGCGGTCATGCTCTCGTAATTCGCCTGGGCTTGTTCGTAAGTCCCTTTGGCCTGGGCGGCAGTCCCGGCCAGATCTTTGTTTTCAAGCACTGCCAGCAGTTGCCCGGCGTGTACGCGGTCGCCGCGCTCCACATAGAATTTCTCGATGGGGGCGCTGATTTTCGGCACGATAGTGGCCTGGTGGAGCGGGTAAAGCACCGCTTCGGAGCTCACCTGCTGCTGGATCTCCGCCCGTTCTACATGGACGGCCTGCACCGCCACCACCGGCTCCGATTCCGGCGCCTGCTTGCCGCCGCAGCCTGCCATCACAAGCGCTGCACCCAGCACCAGCAAAACCGGCGTGCGGGGCCGGTATCGAAGGCATGTTTTATTGGGCATTGATTAGAAGCTCCCCGTGAGCGTCTGGAGGTTGGCCAGGGCCACGCGGTAACGGGCCAGGCCGGCCGCATAACTGTTGCGGGCCTGCGTCAACGTATTTTCCGCGTTCAGCACATCCAGCACCGTAGCGTCTCCCGATTTATAACGAAGCGTGTTCAGCCGCAGGCTGTCTGCCGCAAGGCTCGCCGAGCTTTGCAGAGAGGCCAGTTCCTCCCGCGCCGTACGCGCTTCATTATAATAGGAATAGAGATTCTTCAAAACCTGCCGCTGTGCATAACTCAAATTCACCTGCGCCTGATGCCTTTGATAACGCGCCTGGTGCAGCTTGCTGATGTTCGCTCCCCAGTGCCATACCGGCACGTTCAGCGAGGCCGTTACAAAGAACCCCAGGTTCGGCAGTCGGCCTGCTTCCGGAAAGGCGCTGGCTACACTGCGCAGCGCAAAGGCGTTGGCCTCAATTCCGTAATCGACGTCAAAGGAAAGTGTTGGCAGAAACGCCGCTTTGGCCTGCGACACTCCGAAGCGCGTCTCGCGAAGGGACGCCATCGCGGCGCGGATTTCGGGATTGCCGGCTTCCGCCATTTTCGTTGCTTCGCCCAGCGTGGGCAGCGGCGGAGAAGAATCGAGATCATCCACCACGTTGAAGTTCTGATTGAAATCCGGAAACAGCATCACCGCCAGCGCCAGCCGGGCGTTGTCCATGGCCAGTTTGGCATCCTGAAAGGCCTGCTTCTGCCGGTTGTACTGGATCTGGAAGGTAATCACGTCACTGTGGGCCACCTCGCCGCCCTTCTCCAGTTCCTGGCTGATCTTGAGAGAACGGGCGGCCTGGTCAAGCGCCTGCTGCGCCGTTGCATACCCTCGCTCCGCCACCACCAGCGCGTAGTAGGCCTGCGTCACCACTACATTCAGCCCGCGTTGCGCAATCTCCTGCTGCGCACGCGCCATGTCTTCCGCAGCTGTGGCTCGCCGGTAACCGGCCAGCGTAAAAGTGTCCGCGGAAATCGTCTGGCGAAAAACTCCCCAGGCACGGTAAACGTGGACGCCGTCATTGGTAACGTACCGCCCGCTGGGCACGATGCCGTTGCCCTGGGTCAACAGTTCCTGGGTGGTATAGTCCGCCGAAGGCAGCAGCGTTGCCCGCGCCTGCGTCACGTTGGCCCGCGCCATTTTGGTGGCCGTCACGGCGGCCTGGAACTGCGGGCTGTATTTCTCCGCGCGCTGCAGCGCATCCTGCAGCGTCAGGGTCAGCGGCGCATTGTTGCTGTTATTGGCGTTGGTACCGGCGACTGTAGATTTCTGCTGAGGGTCCGGCGCGGAGGCCAGAGTCGTCAGCAGCTCGGCGTCCGAAACTTTGGAAGCGCCCGCCGCCTTCAGCCCATTTGCTGCAATGGTTTGCGCGCCTGCCCCAGCCGGCAACAGCATCAGCGCCAGAATCGCAAGAATTCCGCACGGCCATTGCATGCCCGGCCCTCTCGTCCGAGCCCGGCGGCTGCGCATGAATTTAGAGATGATTGCCATTGGTTGCCACTGTTCATTCCATTTCCGGCCGCTTTGCATCGTTACCTCCTGTCCATCAGATTGTCAAAAACTCCCCTGGAGAGGCGTCATTCAGGGTTTGGCACCCAACCGGCGCCACCTGAGATGGCCTGGATGAAAGGCGTGCTGAGCGAGGCTGATTGCCCCAAAGGGCATTTAATAGGGCGGAGCTACGCACTGTCAAGTACTTTGCGGCACAAAGTCAATTCTCCCTTCACCCGCCGCCCGTTACAGATGGTCATCGTCTTCCAGGCTGCCCAAACTTGAAGGGTTGACGGTCGACGCCGCCCTTTCCCAGGCGCTTGTCCGCCAGTTGTCAGGACGGGACTGGGCCGGGCCCCAGGCGGGCAGTGTCATCAGCAACCACTCTGAAAATCCAAACAGGTAGGGTTCATACATAGCTCGTAACTTGTCCAGTGATTCATCCGCGGCGCGCTCTTTGCACATGGGAGTTCCGCAGGCGCCCAGGATTCGCCGCATCTCCAGCAGCGTGCCGGGCTCAAAACGGTCACTGGAAACAAGCCGCGGCGGAATGGCCAGAGCCTGGGCCAGATCCACCAGCGCGTGCCGGCAGATGGCGAAGGTCAGTTCCGCCTGCCAACGCAGCGCACCTTCCGTGTGGGCAATCAGCAACGCGCAGGCGTCCAGAATGGTGGCCAGCGCCGAGACCCACGACTGGTTGTTGTGCTGCGAGCGGAAGTAGCAGAGCACCGGATAGGAAAGATGGCTTTCCATCAGCTCGGCGGCCCAGCTTTCCCATGCGCGCAGGTACTGATCGAGAGCCTCAAGATTCTGCTGCCGGACGTGGCGGCGCAGCAGTTCCGGGGCCGTGGGCGGCGAGCCGGCGCGCGCGTCGAGTAGCGCGATGTTCGCCTCGCGCCGCGAAAACGCACCGTAAAGCACAGGAAGGTAAGAGATCACCACCGCCAGAAAAGCAAAGCCCATGCCGGCCTCGGCTACGGTCACAAAACGCGCCAGCGGCGTGTGTGGCGTCACGTCGCCCAGGCCCAGCGTAAAGAAGCTGGTCCCGCTCAGGTAAAGCTGCGTGCGGAACGACTGCACCGTGGCCGGGTCGCCCAGCAGTGCACCGTCCGCCCACTGCAACATTCCGAAGCTCAGAATCAGGCCGCCCGCCCACACGCCGAAAAGCATCAACACCGAGAGCGGCCCGAAAAGCCCCAGTAGACCCTCGCGCCGCTTGGCAGACTTGATACGGCGGGCGATCCAATACCAGGGCTCGCGAATGCTGCGGTAATACGCTGCCGCCAGCCGGTAGCGCCGCATCACCCGCCGGGGCAGAATGATGGTTTCAAACGCGTCCCAGAGGATCACGCCGAGAAGGACAAGTCCCAGCAGCCCAACAAACACCGCCACGATGGGCTCCTTTCCACATAACCGTTGCAAAGCAGTTCTTCTGACTCTAGCAGGTTGGCCGGTGGGGTTCTAGTAGCACAGGCCTTTACGGCCCGCGGCCCCTAGCTTTTCTCTGTGCTCTCTTTGTTTCGGTTTTTCCGTACGCCCGGCGGCCTTTCCTCTGAAATCTTGCGTCTGGAACCTTGAATCCCGCTTGTGCCCCTACTGCCGCCATCTGCCTTCTGCTTTCTGCCTTCCGCGAACCGCTATGTCCTGAACTGCTCATCCACTTCAACCTGCCAGCCGCTGGCCAGGCTGTTGGTTTCATTGGCCATGCCCACCACGGCCATCAGTTCGGCCAGCATGGCGTCGGTCATGCCGGCCTTGCGGGCCCCGGCCAGGTGTGAAGCAATGCAGTAGTTGCACTGGTTCGTCACGCTCACGGCCAGGTAGATCATCTGCTTGGTGACGCGGTCCAGCGCGCCCTCGGCCATAATTTCCTTGATGCTTTCCCACGTCCGCCGCAGCGTCACCGGATCGTGCGCCAGCGCCTTCCAGAAATTGTTGATCCAGTCCGTCTTGCGTGTCGCCATGATGTCGTCATAAACCGCCCGCACCTCGGGGCTCGCGTCCTTGTATTCAATCAGGCCCAACGTTGCCATCCTGTCCTCCCTCGCCGTGATTTTCCAAAGCTGCCCGACAATTGTATCGCACGCCCGCTTCGCTCCCATCCCTGATACGCTGGCAATACTGCCCCCAAACCGGAATAATAGACAGACCTGCAAAATCAATGGAGGCGACGCATGAATACTGATATCGGGAAACTGATCATCACCAGCGCTGATCTCTGGAAACTGGTTCACATTGCTTTCGGCGTCCTGGTGGTTCTGACTGTGGCCCTGCTCCTGCGGCGCACCGCGTCCCGTTACGTTGCCAACTCCATTGAACGCTACCGCGTGCGAAAGGCAATTACCTTTCTGGCATATCTGGCGGTGCTTCTCATCATCATTGGTGCCTTCAGCAGCCGTCTGGCAACCCTGGGAATCACTCTCGGAGTGGTCGGCGCCGGAATCGCCCTGGCCTTGCAGGACGTCATCACCAGCGTGGCAGGCTGGGCAACCATCTCCACCGGGAACGTCTACAAGACCGGTGACCGCATCCAGTTGGCCGGCGTCTGCGGCGACGTCATCGACATCGGCGTTTTTCGCACCACGCTGATGGAAATCGGCCAGTGGGTCAAGGGCGACCTTTACAACGGCCGCATCGTCCGCGTTGCCAACAACGCTGTTTTCAAGGACGCGGTTTACAACTACTCCGCCGACTTCCCTTTCGTCTGGGACGAGATCACACTGCCCGTCAAGTACGGCGGCGACTACAAGCTTGCGGGCGAAATCCTCAATCGGGTTGCCACAGAATTGCTGGGAGAATACGTGGCGTCCGCCAAAGCCACCTGGAAGTCCGTGGCGAAGAAATACCTCATCGAAGAGGCACAGATCGAGCCCATGGTCACTCTGGCGGCCAACGACAACTGGGTGGAATTCACCCTGCGCTACATCACCGACTATAAGCTGCGCCGCAACACCCGCCACGAACTCTTCACACGCATCCTCAAGGAACTGGACAACACAAACGGCCGTGTCGAAATCGCTTCCGGCACTTATGCCATTGTCGAAGCCCCACCGATCGAAGTGAACATCAAGGGGCAAAATCCGACGGCCTGACACAGATGTCGCTTCATTTGTATTCGCGGCTTCACGCCGCCACATGGGGCGGTAAATTTCCGCTTGACTTCGGCCCTTATTTGTGCTAGCCTAGAACTGTTACGCCTTCCGCGGCGTATTTCGAAGTGCCTGCTTGCCCCTTTTACAGGAAACTCATGTGCGCATGCCGCGCCCCGGCCGGCCATTCTGCGCCCGGCGAAGGATCTGCTTTATTTGTTTCTGAATAAAGGAGAAGCAGATTTCTCTCCCTCCAGGCGGGATCGGAATGACGAGACTGCCCTCCACTTGGTGCCCGATGCGTGCCAAATTTCTAAGCCCAGGAACAACCATGCCGACTAAACAGCAGCAACCAACCGCAGTGCGTCAGCAATCCCCTCGTCATCGCGCCGCGGCGCTAAAAAATCTTGAAAAGGCCTGGAAGGCCAATCGTTCCCGGTGGGATTTCACTCCCGCGCGACGCCGGGCCTCGCAACGCACCATCAAGCAAGCGCATGAGGCCAATCGCAAGCCCGGACGCCCGTTTTCCTCCGCGCAGCGTGAGGCCGCTGGCCGCAACGTTGCCAAAGCGCGTGAGGCGCTGAAGGCCCGGGGCCGCTCGCCCGAGCACCTGGCCAAGCTGCGCCAATCCCTTGCCAAAGCCCGCGCCGCCCGCACCGAAAAGAGTGTCGAGCGCCAGGCGCAGAAAATCCTCAAGCATGGACTCTTCGCCCGCCGCCTGCGGGGCCCGGTGGCAGCGCTGGGTGAAAATCCTCGCGATTACCAGGCCATCCACCGCCTGGTGGCGCGCTATCTGAGCCCACAGAACGAGGACGAGGAAAAGGTGGCGCACCTCATTGCCGACTCGCTGTGGCGGCAGCACCGGTTGTTTTTTGCCCAGGCCGCCTGGCAGATTGAGCGGCTCAACTTTTTCCTCAGCAAGGCCCCGCCCCTCGACGAGCCCGACGAAAATGAAACCCGCCTGCGCGCCCACACGCTGGTCACCATCCTGCTCGATACCGATGAGTCCCACCGCCGCGCCTGGCGTCTGATCGGCGCCACCGAGCGACTGTTGCGCCGCTTTCTCCGGCTGCGCTTCGGCCGCGACCCCAATTTCCACACCGACACCCGCTGGCCCAATCCCTTCGCCGCCATCTCCCTCGCCGAGCGGCTCGGGCTCACCGACGACACCGACATCACCGACAGCCTCGAACTCTTCGACGAGCTCGACGAAAAGTGGTTGTGACCATTTCCGCTGGTTGACACTTACCCGCGCACCGTGACAGAGTCGAGTAGCGCGAACCTCCGGTTCTGAGGTCCGTGGTTTTTCTGCGGGATGCGCGTCCTGGCGTCACCTGACGATGCGCCGCTTTCCGCCCGTTTCATCCATGGAGGCCTGATATGAAATCAACAAAACTGCGCAGTTATCTTTCGATTGCCGCTGTTATTGCGGCATTATCCTTCCCAGCCCTTTCGCTGGCACAGAAGACTGGAACGCCGCCCCAGGCGCCCAAACAGCCCGTCACCGTCACCGCTCAGTCCTGGCAAACCAAACCTTACTGGGCCAAGGTGGACCACCAGTTGCTCATCGACTTCGGCAACCTGGCGCGCTTCCGCGAAGCCGACCGTAAGCTGGGACCGCCCGCTCCCGGCGTGAATCGAGTTGTCTTTATGGGTGACTCCATCACGCAAATGTGGAACCTCAAGAAATCCTTCCCCGGCAAGCCCTACATCAACCGCGGCATCAGCGGGCAAACCTCCACGCAAATGCTCCTGCGCTTCCGCCAGGACGTCATCAACCTCAAGCCCAGTGTGGTGGTGATTCTGGCCGGCACCAATGACATTGCGGAAAACACCGGCATCATCCCGCTCAGCCAGACCGAAGGCGACCTGGCATCCATGGCCCAGCTGGCCCGGGCCAACGGCATTCGAGTGGTGCTCTGCTCCGTGCTGCCCTCGGTCGAATTCTGGTGGCACCCGCAGTTGAAAAATGTCGCCGCCAAAATCGCCACGCTCAACCGCTGGATCGAGCCCTACGCCGCCAGGCACCATTACGTTTACGTGGATTACTATTCCAGGATGAAAGACCCCGCCGGCGGCCTGCCCAAAAATCTCAGTCACGACGGCGTGCATCCTTCACCCGCCGGCTTTGCCATCATGGCTCCCCTGGCCCAGGCCGGAATTGAAAAAGCGCTGAAGAAATAAGGATTAGAGGCAGATGGCTGTAGCGTCGCTCCGCAGGTACTAGCGGCCGTGGGAAGGGTTTCGTAGCGCCGCCCTTCAGGG
>Ga0102953_1002529_pt1 | contig 10750 bp, 9 predicted proteins | sample SalPon2A_C_D2_MG_FD_78509 | JGI IMG/M metagenome (GOLD analysis project Ga0102953, IMG submission 78509) | Soil microbial communities from South San Francisco under conditions of wetland restoration - Salt Pond MetaG R2A_C_D2_MG | ecosystem: Environmental > Terrestrial > Soil > Wetlands | place... | reverse complement strand
TGGCTGGTATGTATTTGTACAGTTTGGTGGACGATGGAAAGATTGTTGACACCAAACAGATGCTACTAACAGAATAAACTTAAACAATGAAAAAATCTATATTCTTAACAATTCTTGTCATCTTAATGAAAATAGCTTTTCCCCAGGAATATTCATTCCCACTCTATTTTGAAGATGCTGTCGGCAATAAGGACACACTAATTTTCGGCTTTGACCAATCAGCAACGTTTGGGATTGACAATCAGTTCGGTGAAAAAAATCTTATAAATGAACCATTAGATTCAATCTTTGAGGTTTTTTTTACTGATGCAGCTACGGGTAAAGCATACGATTCAGCATCTGATGATTGCTACCTAAAAACGCCACAAACACCTACTTATATTTCTAAAAAGCAGTATAATGATTTTTACGACCTTTATGGCTGGATGGAATTAGGGATGATCGCTAAGAATTGGCCCGTAACCATATCGTGGAACCAAAATGAAATGGAAAGTTATGTTTCTGACCAAGGGAATTCATGGGGCAATATGTTTATATATAGTTGGAACCCGCCTGAAAGTTTAATAGGAGATGTGCACTGTTGTGGTGAATGGCCTTCGTATTTCACCATTATGAACGATACCTCTCGCGTGTTAGTCGAAAAGAACAATTTTTGTCATTATGCTTCAACAATTTCTAATGACTCTATTAATTTATTCTTTATTAATTATTCATCGTTTACCGGCATTAAAGAGGTTTTCAAAGAAAATGTAAGATTCCAGTATTCTTCCGAAGATAATTCCATTTCATGTTTGAATAGTGGTGAATTGAGGTCAGGCACGTTTGAAATCTATGATTTATCAGGGAGGGTTCGAATGAAAAAATTCGTAAATAATCTCACTGGTAAAGTTTTAAAGATAGACGTTGGTACGCTACCCAAAGGAATCTATATTATCAGGGTCTATTCAGATGATTCCCATCCCTATTTTGTAACCCAGAAACTTCAAATTCCATGAAAAAATACATCCTGTTTATTTCGGTAATTTTGTTTTGCAACAATATTAAGAGTCAAGTATTTCAGGATATTTGCTCAACAGTAGGATCATCTACGACATTGAAGTCAGCTTCATTATTAGACTTTTCTGATATTAGTGATGAGCCAATAAAATACGTCCGGGTTAATCTAATTTTTTTGCGAAAAGATGATGGGACTGGCGGTTTCCAGGAAAACGATCCTGACCATCAACAATACATTAGTGATAAGCAAAATAATTCGAATTATTTTATGGCTAATATTCCGTCAGGCTATGATTCCCACTGTTACGATGGTTCTTCAGGTCTTTTAGATGATTCTAAAATACGATTTGTTTACAACGTGATATATATCAACAATACTTCAGCCTGGAATAATCATACAGCGTCGGGATATTGCTCTGCCTTGCCTAGTAATTTAGTTGCTTTAAATGATTCCATCATTCAAAATAGTTCAGCCCCTGCCATAAACGTGTTTTATACAGAAGACTCTGTACCATACGACAGTATCGTTGTAAATCAAAACTGTCCGATAAATAATGGTATTCCACCGACAAGTTGCACAACACTTCCTTCATTTTTAAATCTTAATTATAATCAAGCTGTCCACATGCGTAATCATTATACAAAATATTATTGGATGATGAATTGTGTTGTTGGAAATAGTTATTGGGATGATCCGGATGAAAGCACCGTTTATGGATGGTTAAATGCAGGAAGGATTGAAGCACATGAACTAGCTCATAATTTGGCCTTACGAGACATTGATAAACCAAATGGTGAATGTGCTCAACATTTAATGATGCACAATAGCCAAGGTTATGGTAATTTTTTAAGTCCGGATGAAATCGAAAGAATGCACAATGCACTATCTTTATCAAGTGCCAGAAAGTATGTTACTGCTGACACTTATTCAAACACACCAATTTCGGTTTCCTCAAATACAACCATGGATGAAGATATGAGAATCTACCGAGGAATAAATGTGAACAATGGTGCGACTTTAGAAATATTAAATAATGTAATTATACCATCTGAAACAGAAATATCGGTTTCAGATGGTTCAAACTTGGTTATTGATGGTTCTAATGTCACAACTCCCAACACAAGCAGCATACTGAACATAGCCTTCACCCAAAACTCAACAATAAGTATCCAAAATTCAAGTATTGAAAACTGTGATATCAACGTTGGATCAGCAAATTTAACCCTTGACAATTCTACGATTGAGTTAGGATCAAATGGTGAATTTGTCATCAATTCGGGATCGGAGTTTTTAATGACAAATAGCATTATTCAATGAGAAAATAAACCGCTTAGAAATATGTACGTTGTCGAACGTATGAAAACTTGAGGTGCACAACTAGCACCTCAAGTTTTTTATATACTCAAAGCCACGCGGCGACCACCTCAAACATGAAGGCGCCCCACTCTTCGCAGGGTTCAACCAGATTGATGCGATGCTGTTTGTGAATAGCCACAATGAGAAAGTGATTGAGTGACCGGAAATTCCAACAATTTGGAAGAGCTCGCCAATAAACAAAAATCACACCAAAATTTTATCATTCGCAGATATTATTTAAACTGGCTTTAAATAACATTAAACCTGATTTCAAAAGAATTTGATGAACGACTACTTTTTACGGGTTTAAGTGTGGGATTTTTTTCATGAACGGCCATCTTAGGCATAAAACGAAATAATCATTTTTACAAATATGTTTCTCAACATAATATTAGGGGGGGGGGTGCCTTTGGTTATTTATCAGAATACATAAACGAACTCAATTTAACCCAAACAAATATTAAAACATACATTTATTTAAATTATTGATCGGGAAATCCAATTCCCACAAAACTTAAAACCTATGAAAAGATTTTTCACCTCAGTTTTTATTCTTGGAATGATTTTGACCAGTGTTAATTGTTTTGCTCAACTTAAAGTAGCTAGCAATGGTTATGTTGGAATCAACAATTCATCACCCACAAATCAACTTGATGTAAATGGTGATGTTAGAATTTCCGGACACAACATAGAATTTCTTGGAGATTATTCAGACTTCGAATTTGATATGTCATTTGTTGACCCCAATTTTCTTCCCGCATCAAATAATTACGGTCTGGTTGGTAATTATAATAAGCAATTATATGCGGTATACGCTAGCAAAGTTTATGGCAACCAGGTTTTGCTTACTTCAGATAAAAGAAAAAAGGAAAATATTAAATCCCTCGAAAACGTAATGGCTAAAATCACCAAAATTGCGGGGAAAAAATATGACTTTAAAATTGATTACCTTGATAGCATCAAAAATGAAAAGAAAAGAGAAAAACTCATAGAGGATAGTAAAAACCATGTGGGATTTATTGCACAGGATTTAAAGAACATTATACCTGAAGCTGTATCTTATGATGAAAAAAACGACGCATACTATGTTGATTATATAGCTATTATACCCTATTTGGTTGAAGCCATTAAAGAGCAACAACACACTATTGACGAGCAAAATCAGCGGCTTGACGACATCGAGAACAATTGTTGCAATAGCAGTTCTATTCTTAAAAGTGTATCAATAGGAAGTGTATCCCAAACCGATTCAGGTGATAGTGCTGCCAAGCTATATCAAAACGCCCCCAATCCATTTTCAACGCAAACAACCATTAAATTTGAAATCCCGTCATCAGTTGGCAATGCGCAACTCTATATTTGCAACATGACCGGAACACTTTTGAAAACTATTCCGATTAACCAAAGAGGTTCTGGGAACGTAACCGTAACTGGTAACGAATTGAAAGCCGGAATGTATCTTTACAGCTTGGTCGACGATGGAAAGATTATTGATACCAAACAGATGTTGTTAACGGAATAAATAAAATGATAGGGTATGAAAATAAGATTAACTTTTTTGCTAATGATGTTTTGCATAACAGGTTTTTCACAAATGGAATTCGCACCTGTTGGAGCAGAATGGTATTATGCAGAAACCTTGAATTATAATCCACCACAATATGGATATATAAAACTTACTTCATTAAAGGATAGCACCATAAACAATAAGAATGTTCGGGTAATTGAAGTGTTGCACGTTGAAAATGATACAACACAATGGCTGGAGGGTTATGAATACATTTATCAGTCGGGCGACACAATAATGTACTGGAAAGGTAATGATTTTCATATCCTTTATAATTTTTCGATGCAAAAAGGTGACTCAATTTTACAGTATTCCGAAATGCGAAACCAATGCAGCGAAAACGAACCATATGGATGGAACATAGTTGATTCAACGTTTTCACAAGAATTTAATGGGTTACAATTAAAAGCTTATTCTTCAATTCCAATGAATAACTCAGTTTGGGGCTTTGATTTATATTCTTGTGAAATTATCGGCAATTTGAGATACCTAGTTCCTCAGTACGATTGTCCAGATGTATATGATGTGATTAGATATGGCCCCCTGAGGTGTTACTCGGATCCAGTTCATGGGGTATTAATTACCTCGCTTCCAAAGGTAAAATGCGACTCAACTTATTCATACAACAAACCGGTAAATATTTCGGTTATTTCAAAAACAAGGGTATTTTCGATTTATCCCATTCCAGTCCATTCTGAATTAACAATAAACTGTAGTGGACAGGAAATTAAATCCGACAATTATGAAATCGTAATCGTAAATATTGATGGGAAAGTTGTAAAATACCGTGACTCTTTTTCTGAAACAATAGATGTTTCTGATTTGACAAAAGGAACTTACTTCCTTATTATCTCAAAAAATAAAAACCCAATTGATTATGAAAAATTTATTAAAATATAAAATTGTATTTACCAGCTTACTGTTATTATTTTCAGCATGCATACATGCACAAATAATTTCAGATAATCACATTTCAAAAAATTATAATTGTAACTCTTTTAATTTAAAAAGTACTGCAACTAACGATTTTAAGATAGTCAGGGTTAATATCCATTTTATCGCAAAAAACGATGGATCGGGTAATTTTAATGAAACTGACAATATTAACGGACAAACATCAAACGAAAATGGCTATTGGTTTGCTGAGAGGATTATATAATGCAGCCAATCAATATCTAAGTACTAATTTAGAAATGACTCAGCAATTATCTTACTCTCCAATACCAGTTGAGGATATTAACTATAACTATAAACTTAACGGCGTATTTTTCCATAAAAGTACCGCCTACTATGAATGTTATTATTGTCCATCGTCATTTAATAAAAATAATGGATCTGCTCTTAATGTATATCTTTTTTCAGAGAATAGCGGTCATGGTGCTGCATACTACAGTTCTTGCTGGATTGGAGGTATAAACTCAGCATATAACGATTATGTTGCAAATAGCAATTTTTGGTTCATTGATAATAAAGGGAAATTAACAAACCACGAAATTGGACATAACTTAAGCTTAGATCATCCCAAACGGAGTGCCGGTGGCGATACTTGCGTTTTTGGCGGAGTACAATACATGGATAATTGTGACGACACGCCAACTTTTATGGAGCTTATTAATGATGGATATACTAATCCATACGAATGGTGTGGCGGGGAATATTCCAATAATATTATGGATTATAGTTGTGATGCAAGAGCTTTTACTCCATGTCAAATCGAACAAGTCCATTCTTATCTTGAGAATATCTTTTTTTACTACCAGTACGGACATTATCAGAATGCAAGTACTCAAATTACAAGTTTTACCGATAATATCGCTTATATCGCAAATAAAATTGAAATTCCTTCGGGATCATCAATTTCAATTCCTAATAGCAAGCGACTCTACATTGACGCAGAAGAGTTTCTAATAAATGGAGAATTTGAAGTTCCTCAAGGTTCAACATTTGAATTTAGTCCTTACGGTCTATAACTGACTAATTTTATCTTTAGAATAATTGCTGCAATAGTGCAAACCTGGAAAGCGCTTCGATTGGTAGCGTAAATGAAAGTGACGTTAATATCGCAAAACTTTATCAAAATGCGCCCAACCCTTTTTCAACACAAACAATCATTAAATTTGAAATCCCGTCATCAGTTGGCAATGCGCAACTCTATATTTGCAACATGAATGGTACACTCTTAAAAACTATCCCGGTAAACCAAAGAGGTGAAGGAAGCGTAACCATAAGTGGTAGTGAATTCAGGGCCGGTATGTATTTGTACAGTTTGGTCGATGATGGAAAGATTATTGACACCAAACAGATGTTGTTAACGCAATAATATTTGACTATGAAAATAAAATTATTACTTCTCTTTACCTTATTATCGATGGTCGCTTTCTCGCAAACAGAATGGGCTCCTATAGGGGCAAAGTGGTATTTCAATCGACCTAGTTCTGAGTCTAATGATTATGTTGTATTTGAATCAACGAAAGATTCTATAATTCAAGATAAGAATGTTACTGTAATTGATGTAAGATTGAATGGAACCAACTTAATCAGTCAGGAGTATCTTCATCAAAGTGGGGACAGCCTGTTCTACTATAATTCCAACTATGATTCATTTTTCCTGCTTTATAATTTTTCGGCAAAGGCTGGGGATACCATTACGGTTCACGCGAGTACGTTTAAGCCAACTGAAGCATTTTTCTCTTATGATGATAGCATTTCTTACTTTAAATACAAGATTACGGCTATTGACTCTATAGAATTATCAGGACATTGGATTAAGAGACAAAAAGTAACAGCACTGAAAGCAGGCGATTGGGGCTTCTTTAATGGAAGTTCCGGTGATTATTATATTCTAAAAGGAATTGGAAGTTTGACCTATTTTTTTGGTAGAAGCGGATATATAATTCCAGAGGCAAAAATATCTATCCTAAGGTGCTATCATGAATCTGGCTTTGAATACAAAAATCCTATATGGACTCAAGATTGTGATATAATTTCATCTATTCGACAAAAAAAACTTATCAACAATGAAATAATGGTATATCCAAACCCCGCCAAGGAAAAGATAACACTAAAATCACCTATCCAAATTTCTCAAATGAATATATTGGATCTCACAGGGAGGACAATACTGCAAAAGACCTGCAATGATTTTGAGCCCTCAATGGATATCAGAGAACTTAAACCCGGTGTTTATTTTATCCAAGTAACAAAAGGATCAAGCGTTACAACATTGAAATTCATCAAAAATTAAGATTATGAAATTTATAGTTATGTATCTTATTCTCATCCTTTTTTCAATAGGCGAAATTTTGGGTCAAAACCCAAAAGAACAGACACTTAATGAAAATGTACTATGGATAACACTAAATGATAGTAACCTCAAACCCACAAAAAACAATAAGTCCAATATCAAAAGCAACAACGGAAAACTTAATAAAATATTTGAAAACAACAAAGTTGTGCATTATTCCCAGGCGCTACCTTTCGCAAAAACACCAGCTTTATTGAAAATTTATCAAATAGATTGTAAAGGAAATGCCTCTAAATTAAAGGGAATATTAAAAAAAGAATTTGCAAATGAAATAAAAGGAGTGAGGCAATTTTATAATCCCATTGCGACTTATGACCCAACAGATTATATGTGGTACCTCACAACCCAAGACACAACTGGATGGCTTTGGCATTTGCACAAAATCAAGGCTAATTTAGCTTGGGATATCACGCATGGGGATCCGAATGTTAATATAGCAATAATTGACACATGGTTCGACGTAAACCACCCAGATTTATCCCAAAAAATCAATCCTCATTACGATCCGTATACTTCAACAAGTTTTACCAGTGATTGTAAACAGGATAATCACGGGACCACAGTTGCAAGTTTTGCAGCTGCAGAAACTGATGGAGGTGGGCAATTAGCGTCAGTTGGTTTCAATACAAATTTATTATGCTTTACTTGGGGGAATGGCGTAGCCAAAGCTCTTTACGCGTCCAATGTAATGCATGCAGACGTGGTTAGTATTAGCTGGTACTCGTCTTGCAATCGACAAACAGGTAATGATGAAGGACAAGATTCTTTAATAATCAAGGAAATTTTAGATAATGGAACTATAATAGTTGCTTCTGCTGGTAATGGCTCCGAAAACTGTAATGGAGGAGTGATTTATCCCTTTTCTGCCAATTATGACCAAAGGATTATTAAGGTTACCAGTACTGACATTAATGACAATCATACATACTTTAAAGACGGGGTTAACAAAACTCATTCGCATTATCCAAACGTCGACATTTGTGCCCCTGGATATTGCGTCATGGGAGCTAAATGTACAGAAAATGAGGTAAATGGGAACTGTGAGGAAAATACTTGGCCTTATTATGGTTGTTGTACCGGAACATCATTTGCAACTCCGATTGTCGCAGGAGTTTGTGCTTTAATGAGATCCGTCAATCCGTGTATAACGCCTATCGAAGCTCAGGATATTATTAAAAGTACTGCTGATCCCGTGAATGACGCGAACCTATACCCTGGGATAGTCGGTGCAGGGCGAATAAATGCCTATCGATGTGTTAAAGAAGCGGCCACAAATTACATTCAAAATGAAACATTAAGCGGGACACAAACAATAGCTTCTCATATAATTGAAGCAGGTAACCACGTCACTAATTCAGAACCAACAGGTGATGTTACCGTTCAAAATGGAGCCAACATCACCTTCGCTGGGAGATATGAGGTAACCCTTAAAAGCGGTTTTGAAGTCGTCTCAGGAGCAGAATTAACAATTGATGTTGATGTAAATAATACAATAAGTTGCAACTAATAACTTGCTTTAGAATTTAGTGTAAATAACTTGAGGTGCCAGTTGTGCACCTCAAGTTTCTTATACGCTCAAAGCCTAGCTCTGAACACCTCAAACACGAAGGCGCCCCACTCTTCGAAGGGTTCAACCAAATTGATGCGATGCTGTTTGTAAACAGCCATAATGAGAAAGTGATTGAGTGAATTTGGAATATTTTTTGTTAACTTTGGTCGCAGATATGAACCCCAAAACCGAACCTGTCAATCATGAAGAATTTTTCACTTTTAATTGTTTGCCTGCTACCTTCTTTGGCAGTATTCTCCCAGGAGTATTCATTTCCACTTTATTTTGAAGATGCTGTTGGCAATAAAGACACGTTAATCTTCGGCTTCGACCAATCAGCAACCACTGGCGTTGATCAAAATTTAGGAGAGGCCAATCTATTGGGTCAACCTTATGATTCTACTTTTTTCGCCTTTTTCACTGATGCAGCCAACAGTGATGATCTAGATTGCCGGCTGGAAAAAGAGAAAATTCCTTCCTATATTTCAAAGAAACAATATAGCTCCGATTACTATATTGAAATAGGAGTAATAAACCATCATTGGCCAATTAAAATCTCATGGAAAAAAAACCTTATTGATTCTTACGAGCAGAATTATTCCGAAAGTAGTATGCACGTCATACTAACCAGTTGGAATCCTCCGGGTGGCTGGTTCGATTCTTTTTGTTGCGGAAGCTGGCCTGGTGGATTTACAAGCATGTCTGACACCTCTGGAATACAAGTTGGCATGAATAACTTTTGCCGTTATAAAACCAATTTTAGCACGGATTCAGTTAGCCTGCTTTACGTTGGATTTATTTATTACACAGAAGCTATTCAGACTAAAGCGAATGAAAAAACAATAAAATGCTGGTACAGTAAAGAACTCCAATCACTTTGTATACAACCGATCAACGAGAATGCAGTTTATAAAATTGATCTATTAAACTTTTGGGGAACAAAAATGCTGACCAAACAAATTTCCAGTTCTGGCAACGGTCCAATCAATATTCAGATGAACCATTTGCCAAACGGCCTCTATTTCGCCAGAATTCACCAATTAAAACCAAACTCTTCAACTTTCAGTTGTAAGATCCTAAAACGATGAAAATAAAACTATTGATTTTTTTCCTCATTCTTTCAACAAACTGTTTTGCTCAACTCACTGTTGATGCTGGGAAAGACACTACCTATTGCCTTGGAATGTATCCTCACGATATGATTTTGGGAAGCGACGCAAGCATTAAAAATGGGGTTGAACCTTACACCATTGCCTGGGAAGCCAATGTCCCTTTGTGGTCAAAAAAGTACACCGCAAGTGATTTTTTAAGTGACACCACACTGCTCACCCCAAAACTCAAAAGCTCAGCCACCGGATCAAACTGGACGACATTTATTCTTCACGTCACCGACAGTGAAAATCAAACTGCAAGCGACAGCATTCGTGTTCGATTTTCATCATATGTGTATTTAACTGGATATTCAGTCTACGAACTTGACAAAGGAGACAGCATCTTATTTCATGAGGCATCTGTTGATGGAGGTATTGGCCCACTGACCTATCGCTGGCAACCAACTATCGGTTTATCAAATCCGGACTCCCTGGTCACCTGGTGTTTCACAGATTCATTAACAGAATGGTGGACCCAATATGACGTCATCGCCACCGATTCCTGCGGCTGTGAATCGGCCCCGAACCTGGTTTATGAAATTCGAGTCAATCCATCATTAAATATTGTACAAAAAGGAACAACTGTCTATTTTGACAATCCTGACAATCAACTTGCTCAAATTACGCTTCACTCCATGGACGGCCGGGAAATTGGCCAATTTGAAACCACCGACAACAACTTCAACACATTTCAAATTTTACAAGATGATGGAATCTACTTAATCACGATCTCACTTGGAACTTTAACCGAAACTGAAAAAGTCGTCATAAATAACGCCTTACTATCTTCAAATAATCTGTGGAGCGTTTCGGATGATGTTGAATA
>Ga0102953_1002528_pt1 | contig 10751 bp, 9 predicted proteins | sample SalPon2A_C_D2_MG_FD_78509 | JGI IMG/M metagenome (GOLD analysis project Ga0102953, IMG submission 78509) | Soil microbial communities from South San Francisco under conditions of wetland restoration - Salt Pond MetaG R2A_C_D2_MG | ecosystem: Environmental > Terrestrial > Soil > Wetlands | place... | reverse complement strand
CGGCGCGAGCCGGGCCGAGGCCCATGCCGCCAAAAGCGTATGTCAGGCCGCCGCCCGGAAGGTCGGTGCCTCGGGCTTGTGCTCCTCGACCTCGGCGCGGCGGGCCTCAGGCCAGAACGCGACGCGCAGACCGGCCGTGAAGCTGCCCAGCCCCAGCACGATCAGCGGCCAACCCATCACCACCTGCCGGGCCACCGTGTAGTCGGGGTTGCGTACCCCGGCGACGATGGCCATCAACGCCAGGATGGCGATAGTGGCGCCGGAAAGGCCAAGGCCCACAGTCAGGTTCAGATAGCGTTTCATGGCTCTCGTCTCCACAGTGTCGAAAGCATTCCGTCAGACAGCCTGCGTCTTACGGAGCCACCCTCCCCCCATCTCTATTATCCACCCTTCCGCGGAATCGTGGCGCGTTGGAAATTCCGGCTCGACCCGCACCCGAGCATCGTGGAACCAGCCCGTGCTATTCTCCCGCGCAGGCTATTTTGAGAATGCCCTTGGCCGTGGGTGGCCAAGCGGCTCAACGCGATGTGGTTAGGCACACAGGACATCCAGCTAGGAGCGGTCCATGCGAAACGAACAGCCGGCGCCTGAGACGAAAGGGGTTTCGGTTGAGCTACTGGCAGTGCTTGACCTTGGCCCTGAAATCGAGGGCATGGCAGGCCGCCAACTGCGAATGCGGATGGTAACCATCGAACCTGGCGGCGTCTTCGGTCCGATTCACGACCATAAAGACAGGCCGGGCATGGTGTATGTACTGCGGGGAACGATCACGGACCATCGGGATGGCGTTGCCAAGGAGTACGGGCCGGGCGTGGGCTGGCCCGAGGACAAGAGCACCCTGCACTGGCTTGAGAATAGAGGAACGACGACGGCGGTGGAGATCTCGGTCGATATAGTCCGGCAGAAGTGAGTTGAGGCCCGAATCATACCGCGGTCGCCGCCCAGTAACTGTAGCGGACGGGTCATCGGTCGCGGGGCTCCTTGCATCCACCACGAAAGTCCCCGCCGGAGCCGCTGAGGCTCGACGGGGATCGGTCAGACGCCCTCAACCACCACCATATCGGTGTCCGCGTTGGCGTGGCGGATTCCGATAACCGACTGATATTCCGGGGAATTGTAGAACTTGTCGAAATCCGCCCTGGAGGGAAACTCCAGCACGACAACCCGGGTCGGATTCCACGCGCCTTCGATGACGGAGTGAGAGCCGCCACGCACCAGGTAGCGGCCTCCGTACTTGGCCACCGCGGGCGCCGCCTTGGCCTTGTATTCCTCGTAGGGCTCGGGATTCTTCAGCTTCGTGTCCACGATAACGTATGCAGGCATTGCTTTACCCCCTGGCTGGTCCACGGTTCTCAGGAGCCACTCTTCGGTCCCGGATAACCGCTATCATGGCGTCCGCGAATGGTGGAGCGCAACGGGCAGGGTCGGCAGGCCGTGCCACGGAGAACCGGCCTCTGGCCGCAGTGGCCGGCACCGACGGCCAGCCTAAGCCAGCCGCTCGCCGGGCCTGCGCTGGCGGTCCAGCAGGGCGCCGGCCAGGTAGGCCACCACGCCCAGGCTGATGAGGATGTCCGCGAAGTTGTTGACGAAGAAGCTGGTGTCGTAGAAGTGGAAGTGCAGGAAATCGGTGACGGTGCCGAAGGTGATGCGGTCGATCAGGTTGCCCAGCGCGCCGGGCAGGATCAGCGCGAAGGCGGCCTCGGCCAGCGGGTGCAGGTGGCGGCGGTTGCGCAGCCAGTAGCCGCCCAACAGCGCCACGGCCACGATGGAGACCCCCACCAGCAGCGGCACGCGCACGCCGTCCGCCATATCCCCCAGGAAGCTGAAGCTCACGCCGGGGTTTTCCACGTGCGTGAGATCGATCAGGTGCGGCACGAGCACGCGGCTCCAGTGCAGGGGAATGGTGGCGCGCACCCAGGCCTTGATGGCCTGATCCACGGCCAGCAGGACGACCATCACCCCCACCAGAATGCCAAGCCTGCGCTCCATCGTGCCGTGTGCTCCAGTCAGATGACGGCACGCGCGCGTGCCCGGGCGCCCGAGACGGGCCGGAAAGCGTTTCAGCATAGAGTGCGCACCGGCCCCGCGCAAGCCTCGCCGCGGCGCCCCGCGCCGTTTGCCAAGGCGGCGGGGAATCGCCTATGATCGAAGCTGGGGCCGCGCCCGGCGCGCGGCCGCGACCCGCTGCCCGCTTTCCCGGCCATCCATGAGTCTCCCCACCGACGAGCTCGTCCCCAGCCGACCCGAAGCCTCGCTCAGCCCCCGGCTGCGCGTGGTGGAGGCGCGCCTGGAGGACCTGGAGCAGGGCATCGCGCGGGTGGGTGAGGGCGTGATGGCCACGCTGGGGCTGATGCCGGGCGACCCCGTCGCCATCGAGGGCGAGCGGGAGACCCTGGCCCGCGTGTGGCCTCTGCGGCCCGAGGACGCCCAGCGCGCCGTGATCCAGCTCGACGGCCTGGCACGTGAGAACGCGGGCATCAGCCTGGATGAGTTCATCCGTATCGCCCCTCATCCCGTGACCCCGGCGGCCACGCTGCTGCTGGCGCCCGTGGAGCGCACGGTGATGGGGCCCTCGGAGGTGTCGCGCATCCGCGCGTTCCTGGCGGGCCGCGTGCTGATGAAGGGCGACAAGGTGAACGTGCCGCTCTTCTCCCGGCGCAGTACCCAGTTCACCGTGGTCGCTTTCGAGCCGGAGAGCGTGGGGTGCATCACGGGCAACCACACGGACGTGCGCATCCAGGAACAGACGCGTACGACCGTGGTTCCGGCGTATACGGTCAAGTACGAGGACATCGGCGGGCTGGACGCGGAGCTGCAGCGCATCCGGGAGATGATCGAGCTGCCCATGAAGTACCCGGAGCTCTTCGCGCAGCTCCGCATCGAGCCGCCCAAGGGCGTGCTGCTCTATGGCCCGCCGGGCACGGGCAAGACCACCATCGCCCGCGCCGTGGCCAGCGAGGTGAAGGCCAACTTCACCCGCATCAATGGTCCGGAGATCATCCACAAGTTCTACGGCGAGAGCGAGGCCAAGCTGCGCGAGCTGTTCGAGGAGGCCCAGCGCAAGGCCCCGAGCATCATCTTCATCGACGAGATCGACGCCATCGCCCCCAAGCGCTCGGACGTGACGGGGGAGGTGGAAAAGCGCGTGGTGGCGCAGTTGCTGGCGCTGATGGACGGCATGGTCTCCCGCGGCGAGGTGGTCGTGATCGGTGCGACCAACCTGCCCGAGCTGCTGGACCACGCCCTGCGCCGGCCTGGGCGCTTCGACCGCGAGGTGGCCCTGCGCGTGCCCAGCCGCCCGGGTCGCCTGCAGATCCTGCGCATCCACTCGCGCGGCATGCCCCTGGCCGATGACGTGGACCTGGAGCGCTTGTCCGAGGTGACCCACGGCTTTGTGGGGGCCGACCTGGAGGTGCTGTGCAAGGAGGCGGGCATGCACGCCCTGCAGGACCTGCTCAAGCGCGAGGACTTCGCGGAGCGCGACCTGCACGAGCTGGCCGCCGAGACCCGCGTGGAGATGCGCCACTTCACCGAGGCCCTCAAGGGCATCGAGCCCACGGCCACGCGCGAGTTCTTCGCCGAGCGGCCCAACGTGCACTGGTCGGACGTGGGCGGGCTGCACGACGCGCGGAACCTGCTGCGCGCCACCGTGGAGCTGCCGCGGCGCTTCCCGCAGCTCTACCACAAGGCCGGCACGCGCGCGCCCAACGGCGTGGTACTCTCCGGGCCACCGGGCTCCGGCAAGACGCTGCTGGTGCGGGCCCTGGCCACGGAGAGCGGTTTCAACTTCATCACGGTGGATGCCGCCGCGCTGTTCTCCAAGTGGGTGGGGGAATCGGAGAAGGCCCTGCGCCAGGTGTTCATCAAGGCCAAGCAGGCCTCGCCCTGCATCCTGTTCTTCGACGAGCTGGACACGATCTTCCCGCGCCGCGAGGGCCACAGCGAGTTCGCCGGACGCGAGCGCCTGGTGGGCCAGTTCCTCAGCGAGCTGGATGCGCTGGACCTTTTCAGCGAGGTGGCCGTGGTGGGCGCCACCAACCGCTTCGACCTGGTGGATCCCGCCCTGCTCAACCCCGGCCGGCTGGGCGTCGTGATCGACCTGAAGCCCCCCACCGCCCAGGAGCGCGCCGAGATCCTGGCCATCCATACCCGCGAGCTGCCCCTGGCCGAGGCCGTGGACCTGCCCGTGCTGGCCCAGCGCACCGAGGGCTTCAGCGCGGCGGACCTGGCGCGGCTGTGTCAGCGCGCGGCGTTCGAGTGCCTGCAAGCCTTCATCGCGCGGCACGGGCTGGCGGCCGAAGAGCGTGCGGCGGAGTTCCGCATCGGCACGGCGGACCTGCTGCAGGTGCTGGATCAGATGTGCGGCGACCGCCCGACCGACAGCGCCGCGGCCGATTAGTGGAGCGTCAGCCCTAAACTTCAGGATGGACGCCTGCAAGGGAGCTCCACCCCCTTGGAACCCCCGCCAGGGAACAAGTCCCCTGGACCCCATTCGTGTAAGGGGTGTAGGGGCCATCGGCCCCTACCGGAGGGAGGAGGTTCGGAGGAGGGAGGCAGCGCCTTCCTCTTCCGTAAACCCGGAAATCGATGCCTGACGGAGCACTCGGCCGGTGTGGAATTGCTGGAGTGTTGTCATTCAGACGCCATTTGTCATTCCGAGACCTGCAGCGCGGGTCGAGGAGTCTGTTTTGTTGCAGGAAACACCAGATTCCTCGCTGCGGTCGGAATGACCGGCAGCGGCTGGTCAGGATCCATCGGCTGGCGTTGCCAAACAGTGCCCAGCGGAGGGCCCATGGCGGGAACCTGCCGTGCCCCACGGCCTGCTCGTCGCGCTCCCTGTCCGCAAGCGCGGCAGACGGCCCGCATGCGTGAGCGCACCGGGGGCCCGCGATGAAACGCCTGCTCTTCTTCGTCGCCTTCATGACGCTGGGCACGGCCGCGCTGATCGAGCTGATGGTGCGGGTGCCCGTCGGCCCCACCCGCGTGACGCGGCCCGCCCCCCAGGCCACCAACGTGCTGAACATGAGCGGGGTCACCGTGCACCAGCTCGTGGGCGAACAGACCCGCTGGCAGTTGGAGGCGGGCAAGGCCACCTACAACGAGAACACGAACATCGGGCAGCTTGAGGGGGTGCGCTTCCAGGTGTTCGACACCCAGCCCGGGCAGCCGGCGCGCGAGGCCTTCTCCGGCCACTCCGGCGAGGCTGAGCTCTCCGCGGAGCCGGGCGACGTCGTGCTGCGGGGCTCCGTCGTTCTGAGCAAGGGCAGCGAGATGGAGATCCGCAGCGAGCGCATCGAGTACGACGCCACCACGCAGACGGTCAGCTCGCCGGGCCCTGTGACGGTGCGCACGCCCCAGGGCGTGCAGGAGGGCGCCGCCATGCGCTACTCCATCCCCGACGACCGCATCGAGTTCACCAGCCCCCTGTTCTACCAGTAGCGGCCGGGTCGCCGGGTTGCCCCAGAGCACCGGCAGCTCGCAAGGCCTGCGCCCGCCCGGAACCTCACCCCGCCCGGCACCTGCGATTCCTGTTCGCTTTCTTCCGTGGGAGAAGACGAGGGGGATGAGGTGACTGCCGCCTACCCGCCGAAGAACTCCTCCACCTCCAGCAGGTGCTCGGGCAGGGTCAGCACGATCACCTTGTCGTCGGGCTGGATGCGCACCTCGGGCGTGGGCAGGCTGGCGCCGCTGGCCGAGGCGATGGCCCCGATGATGGCGCCCTTGGGCAGCTTGAGGGACTTGATCGATGACTTGACGGCCTTGCTGCCGGCCTTCGCCACCACCTCGATCACCTCCAGGTTGGTCTGGGAGACGGCGCGGTAGTCCACCACGCGGTTCTCGTGCACGACGCGCTGGATCACCTTGGCCGTGGCCAGGCGTGGGGCCACGTTCACGTCCACCCCCGCCTTGCGGCAGAGCGGCAGAATGTCCGTGCGGCGGATGGTGGCGATGGTCTTGCCCGCGCCCAGCGCCTTGGCGCACATGCAGGCGGTGAGGTTGGCCGCGTCGTCCGTGTTGGAGGCGATGAACACGCTGGTGCTGGGCACCTTCACGCGCCGCAGCAGGCGCACCTCCGTGCCCGATCCCGTCTCCACCTGAAAGTGGCGCTGACCCTGGAAGTGGTTGCGCAGGAAGCGCGCCTTGTCCTCCGTGGCCGCGAGCATGGTGACGTGGAAGTGGCGGCTCAGCAGCGCGGTGGCCAGAATCTGCGAGAGGAAGTTATCGCCGAAGATCACCGCGTTGCGGGTCTTCACCGTCTCCACGCCCAGCACGCTGTTCAGGGCCGGCAGGTGCTCGGAGGTGGTGATGATGTACAGGTAGTCGCCCGGCTGCAACAGGAAGTCCGGGCCGTGCTCCAACAGCTCGTTGGCGCGCACGATGCCCGCGATGGAAAAGCGCGGCACCTCATCTGCCGCGCAGACCTCGCCCACGGTGCGGGTGGCCACGCCCGGCCCATCGGGCACCTGGAAGCCGATCAGGATGATGCGCCCCTCGGCGAAGCGTGCCACCTCGCTGGCGCCGGTGGTTTCCAGGATGTCCATCACCTCGTTCTTCACCGCCTCGCTGGAGTTCACCAGCAGGTCGATGTTGAGCGCGGTGGGGTCGAGCTGTTGGGCCTGCCCGCGCAGGCCCAGGTAGCGTGTGACGGCGATGGTGTGCGGCACCTTCAGCTCGCGGGCCAGCAGGCAGGCAATGAGGTTGGTCTCGTCCTGCCGCGTGGTGGCGATGAACAGGTCCGCATCCTGGACGCCCGCGTCCAACAGGTCGCGGACGCTGGTGGCGTTGCCCAGCACGCCGGCCACGTCCATCATGTTGTGCAGCTTGGCGAGCACGTCGGGGTTGCGGTCGATCACCGTCACCTCGATTTGCTCGGCGCTCAGGCGGTCGGCCAGGAAGGTGCCGATCTCGCCCGCGCCCACGATCACGATCTTCTTCACGCCTGCTCCAGCAGTTCGGTCATTTGCGTCTCATCGAGCACGGTCACGCCGTGCTTGTTGGCGGCATCCAGCTTGGAGCCGGGGCTCTCGCCCACCAGCAGGTAGTCCGTCTTGGCCGAGACCGAGCCGGTGACGCTGGCCCCGGCGCGCTCCAGGCGCTCCTTCCACTGCGTGCGCGGTGCGCTGAGCGTGCCCGTGATGACGACGGTCCTGCCGGCCAGGGGCATCGGGCCGCTCCCCTGTTCCAGGGGCTCGGGCTGCACGCCCAGCTCCAGGCAGCGGTGTACCAGCGCCAACTGCTGCGGATCGTGGAAGAACGTGTGCAGGCTCTTGGCGGTCACCGCGCCGATCTCGCTCACGTTCTCGAAGTCCTCAACGCTTGCCGCCTCCAGCGCCTCGATGCCGCCGAAGTGGCGGGCCAGCACGCGCGCCGTGCGCTCGCCCACGTAGCGGATGCCCAGGCCGTTGAGGAACTTGTCCAGCGGGCGGTGCTTGGACTGCTCGATGGCCCGCATTACATTGGCCGCGGACTTCTTGCCCATACGTTCGAGCTGCTCCAGCTTCTCGGCGGTCAGCTCGTACAGGTCCGCATAGGTCTCCACCCAGCCGCGCTCCAGGAGCTGATCGATCAGCGCCGGGCCCACGGACTCGATGTCCATCGCCCCGCGCGAGACGAAGTGGCGGATGCGCTCGGCGCGCTGCTCCGGGCAGGCCGGGTTCACGCAGTGCCAGTCCACCTCGCCCTCCAGCCGCACGGGCTGCGAGCGGCACGAGGGACATTCCGCCGGCGACTCGATGGGGCGGCGCGAGCCGTGCTTGCGGGCGTCCAGCACCACGGAGACGACCTTGGGGATGATGTCCCCGCCCTTCTCCAGGATCACGCGGTCGCCGATCTGCAGGTCCAGCCGGGCGATCTGGTCGTAGTTGTGCAGGGTGGCGCGCGAGACCGTGGTGCCGGCCAGCAGCACGGGCGTCAGGTGTGCCACGGGCGTGAGCACGCCGGTGCGGCCCACGCCGATGCCGACGTCCTCCAGCGTGGTCTCCGCCTGCTCCGCGCCGAACTTCAGCGCCACGGCCCAGCGCGGGGACTTGGACGTGAAGCCGGCGCGCTCGCGCAGGTCGAGCTGGTCCACCTTCACCACCAGCCCGTCGATCTGGAAGTCCAGGCGGTGTCGCCGCTCCAGCGTCTGCTCGTACAGCTCCGCCACGGCGTCCAGGCTCTCGTAGCGGTGCAGGGGCGCGCTGATGGGCAGGCCCAGCTTGCCCAGCCAGGCCAGGGTCTCCGAGTCCGTGGCGTGCGGGGATTCGCTGGCGAGGGCGTAGATGGCCACGTTGAGCCGGCGCTCGCCCACCTGCGTGGTATCCAGCGTGCGCAGCGTGCCCGCCGCGGCGTTGCGGGGGTTCTTGAAGGGCTGCTCGCCCAGCCGCTCGCGGGCCTCGTTCACGTTGCGGAAGTCCGCCAGGTCGTAATAGACCTCGCCGCGCACCTCCAGATCCAGGGGCTCGGGCAGGCGGTGGGGCAGGCGGCGCACGGTCTTGATGTTGCGCGTCACCTCCTCGCCCATGGTGCCGTCCCCGCGCGTGACGGCGGAGGCGAGGCGCCCACGCTCGTACACGAGGGCGATGGCCAGCCCGTCCACCTTCAGCTCGGTCAGGTACACCGGCTGCGCGTCCGGCAGCAGACGCAGCAGGCTCGCCTCCCACTCGCGCAGCTCCTCGATGGAGTACACGTTGGCCAGCGAGCGCATGGGCGTGCGGTGCTCGCGCGTAGGGAAAGGATCCTGCGGCGGCGGGCGCACCACGGTGGTCGGCGAGTCCCAATCGCGCAGATGCGGCTCCTTCGCCTCCCGCTCCGCCACGCGGGCCGCCAGCGCATCGTACTCCGCATCGGAGCAGAGCGGCTCGCCGTCGCCGTAGTAGGCCACCAGGGCATCGCGCAGATGCCGCCGGTCGGCCTCCACCTCGCTGCGCAGGGAATCCTTGTTCATGGCTGCGGCCCGCCGGCCAAACGGACGTACTACCGCTTCTTCTCGCGAACTGCGCGGCAGCAATGCGGCGGCGCGTTACCACCGGCTTCTTGGGCTGCTTTGGAGAATTGCATCCAAATAAGATATATCAGCAATATCAATGAGTTGCGAGAATAAATCCGCTTAGATCGTCGTAATCTGCAAATAAGATGCTGCATGAATCCGATCACGCCCAATATGGCACATATCGCGCGTACTTCTTCGACGGACTCTCCGGATTCTCCGTCTTGATCAGATCAGCATCAACTGTATCTCGAATGATGCGGCTTGCAGCATCGGAACGAGACTCGGGCAGCTTGAAGCGGTCCCGAAGACTTTGGTTCATCATCCGCTGATTCATTACATAACGTAGACAGCAATGTTGGTAGCAGGCTCGAATCCGGTCGTTCCGATCCATCTCTTTGAATGATTTGTGCGCAAACAAGACCACTATTGTGCGTCTCTCGCCAGCTCGAAAGTCTGGCGCAGGTAGCTGAAACAATTCAACATTGCTCACAACTCGGTCAATTCCACTGCCTCTTTCCTCGCAGATTCCAAGTCGTCTCATTAGATCCGCCAACCGCTCATTTCGCGATTGATACCCATCGATAAATCTGTCTGGAACGATAAACGGAGCCCCTGGACTCGATATCTCAATTCGGTCGGTAAAGATTTCAATCATAACAGATGTGCCATGTTCATTGAAATCTTGATGAATTAGGGCGTTCGCCACTAGTTCTCGAATGGCGATTTCAGGGTACATCTTCACTTCCTCTCTAATCGCCTTCTGTATGACCTCATTGCTGGGAGTCTGGCTTACGATAAAATCGATCAAGTTTTCAAAACCAACTGCGTATCCGCGAACACCGATCCTATCGGTTTTTGTATCCAATTTGTTTGTCGAGTTGTATACGACTACTCTTGGAGCCTTCCTCGCTAAGTCTCCAAACTCAGATAATCGGCGGGCAAGCAGTAGCGCACAAAGATTTGAAATCCTGTACGATCCACTCTCCTTCTCGATCAGCCGCTCCTGAAGCAGCCTTTCTATGACGCCGTCTCTCGTTTCTGGATATGGAAGCTTGATAAGGTTGAAAAAGGTCTGGGTATCAAGCAATTCCACGATATCGGCAGCCAAGACGTTTGATTTTGCAGTCTCAGAAAGCCAGTCGGGTTTGCCTTCTTCAAATATCGCGCGCAGACGATCCTCAGTCATGGGGACGGTGCCGTCGCCTGAACGCATTACGTATGCCCCGTCCACTTGATATGCAGTTCCAACCGGACGAGACGGTACCTGGATAATTAGTACGCGTCCATCCGGATGCGCCAATTCTTCAGTCTCAATTCTGAATCGTAGCTTCTCAAAAACCCGATTCTTTAGTTCATCGGGATTCCGGAATGCTCCGCTTCCCACAACTCGTCGTGGGGGCTTGTCACTCACGCCAAGAATGAGTCTGCCACCGCCTTCGTTGGCCAACGCTACGCAGTACCGATAAAGCGCTCCAAGATCAAATTGACTCTTTGCCTCTTTGAATTCCAGTCGCTCATGTTCTCGTGGCAGCGACATCCATTTACCTAACTGGTCTAAAGTCGTAGCCATTTTGAATCTTGGAATTGAATAATTCCTGGTTTCGCCAACTCCGTATCGCCATTACAGGGCCAATTGAGTGCTCGACACCGCTTGGTCATGGCCCGCGCTTATGGCGAGCCCGCCGCCTGCGGGGGCTCGGCACCCTCGCCGGCCGCGCGCAGGCGCACGTGGTCCAGCACGCTGTTGACGAACCGCGCCGACTCCTCGTCCATATAGGTG
>Ga0102953_1002526_pt1 | contig 10762 bp, 3 predicted proteins | sample SalPon2A_C_D2_MG_FD_78509 | JGI IMG/M metagenome (GOLD analysis project Ga0102953, IMG submission 78509) | Soil microbial communities from South San Francisco under conditions of wetland restoration - Salt Pond MetaG R2A_C_D2_MG | ecosystem: Environmental > Terrestrial > Soil > Wetlands | place... | reverse complement strand
CCGGGCGGCCGCTATATCGGCGGGTTCGAGTTGCCGCATAGCCGCCGGCCGGTTCGCGTCATTGCCCCACGCTCTGCGGACGTACCCGATGACCGCCGCGATTTCCTGGTCGGACAGGAAATTGAAGGACGGCATCTGGCCGTTGAACGGATTCCCGTTGACGGTAATCGGACCCTGCAGACCATTGAGCAGGACAAGGGCCGGGAACTCCCGGCTGCGGAACAAGTCGGGATTTCCCGCCAGCGGCGGGAACTCGCCGGCCAAGCCCTGGCCGTTGGCCTGATGACAAGCAATGCACTGTTGACTGAACACCGCCTTGCCGCTCAAGGCCTTCTTTGGTCCCACTTCCCCCCGGGCCGGTGCGGCCGGTGGAGGATTGGGACCCAGATAAGTCGCCAAGTAATCCAAAATCTTCTTGCGGTCGTCCGCACTGATGTCCAGCCCATAGGTCTCCATGTCGTTCAGAACACCGTCCCAGCCGTCCCGGGTAAGACCTGCCGATTCCTTAGGATATTGAAGGCTGTGACAGGTGCGGCAATTGCCGTACACCAAATTCCTATTCGGCCCCGGCGGAAGCACGATCGCCTGCGCCCGCCCCGCGTTCGGAACCGCCGACGCCGACAGGACAAGAAGGACCAGCGTGACGGCGACGCGTCCGGCCCGCCGCGTGGTCGGGGCGCGACCGCAGAGGACGCGCGGCAGCGCCCGGGTGTTCAATGACATCGGGGATTTCCTCTTTGCAGTGTCGAGTCGAGTGCCGGCCCCTCTCGGGCGACCGGCGCCAGCACCGGTGCCCGGCTGCCATGGGGGCCTGTCAACGGCGCTTGCTTAACCGACCTTTACTTTCACCCGGTCCACGCCGTGCCACTCGTATCCTTTCGGGTTCCAGAGCTCGTTACCGTCCATGGGCTGGGAGCGGCCCTTGGCATCCGTCGCCCGCACCATCAACACGTGCTCGCCGCTGTGCAGCGTGACATCGGTCTTCCACCGATACCACGCGAAGGGGCTGGGGGGCTGCTCGATCGCCGCCGCCTGCCACCGTTTTCCGCCGTCCGCGGACACTTCGATGAGCGTGATCGGCGCCGTGCCATCGTTGAAGGCGACGCCGCTCACGGCTGTCCGTCCCGCTTTCAACGTCCCATCCCCGGTCAACGGCGAAAATATGACGCTCATGATCCTGAACGCGTAGGTGGGGGTGCTGTTTTCGATGGTGAAGTCGGAAACGCGCATGTCCCCCGGCTGGACGATCTTGTTGGGAACCCGGTACGCCGCGGACTGGAACGGGCTGGGCGACTGGTCCGCGGTCAACATGAGCTGTTCCACCGACTTTACGTTCATGTTGCCGTAGAAACCCGGAATGATCAGGCGCACGGGCGCTCCGTGGATGGCCGGAATCGGCTCGCCGTTCATCTTCATGGCCAGCAAAGCATGATCCAGCGCGGGGTCCGCAAGATGGAAGCTCTTTACGAAATCGGCACCCCTGGCGGTTGGCGGAACGTCCCGGCCGTTGGCGCTCAACCAGAGCGCCTCCGGGCTGATGCCGAGGTTCATACGATCCAACGCCTCGCGTAGGGACACTCCCTCCCATTCCACGTTGGCCATTCCGCCGTGATGCCACTGCCCCCCGGGGCATTTGGCTTTAGCCGCGTAATAAGCCCGCCCGTTGCCGGCGCATTGCATCACCGAAGTGACCTTGGTTTGCTTCATCTTCTCCAGGTCGGCAAGGCTCATCTTCCCGGGCCGGTTGACCAATCCGCTGACCTCGATCTCCCATGTATCGAAGTGTGGAACCTTTATGGTGTCGACCCATGCATTGGCGCCGCTTATCGGAAAATGCATGCGCTGGTACATGATTTCCTTCGGCGTGATGTAATGCTTGCGAAGAACGGAAAGCGGGGTTTCCATGACCCCCAACTTGTCGTTGTGGATGATCATCCCGGAGATCTTCCCGGGGATGATAGCGGCGGAATCCGGCCCCTCGGCGGCGAACGCGTTGCGAACCAGTCGAGGAGCCGCCCAAAGGCCCAGGCCGGTCAATCCGGCCAGTTTGGCGAACTGGCGGCGGCTAATACCAATACCATCGGTTTCCCAATCACTCATCGGTGTTTCCTCCCGTGGTGTCCCAATTGACGTTTGGGATCTCTAATGATCTTTTAGTTATAAGCTTATACCCTACAGAGTAGAGTAGCCCAACCTTCCTGCAAAGGCGAGATTTTGTTCTTGGAACGAGACGCACACTTCAGAGAGTCATCCGACTCGCGGAATAAGGCGAGCGATTCACGACGCGCTTGATAGCCCCTCGGCACCCCCGCAACAGCAGCCTAGCCATGGTACCGGCTCCCCTTGTTTCCCGGGTTTATGGCAGGGGAGCCGATCGATCGCTCCGTTCCTGCGCTCGACGATGAAGACTACGGAACGATCTCGAATCTCCGTTACGTCCGATTCAGTTAGGCTTCAGCCCGGTGCGCCTATTTTCTGCGCGTACAAAGGTAGGCGCGGGTCATTTACAGCATTAAGTTACTAGTTAGTAAATCTCTTATGGCGCCGAAAGAGCAATCCTCGCGCCGTTTCGGCGGCTCGCGGCGGATGGAACAGCGCTGACATCAAACGAACAAGTGAGAAGGCGATGTCAACCTCGGTCAACCCTTTGTTAGGACGCCTATCCAATTGGAAGCCGGCCCCGGTGGAACCGTCGCCTCCGACGCCGCCGAAAGCCTCGCAAAAGGCCCGGGCAAACCGGCCGCCGAGCGATGAACCTCTCGCGCCTTCCGATCAAACCTATCTCGACGCCAGACTGAAGTCAGCCAACAAGGCCGCGCACCTGGCTCGTACCAGCAGACATAAGCTGGACCGCCACAAATCCCACCCCGAGCCCACCGAACTGCAAACCTATAAATCGGCCGTGGCAACGGCCAAGCAGGAACGCGCACACGCCGAACTCGCCATACAGGACATGCTCGGGCGAGTCTATCGGGGCGACAATGCCAACGTCGCGGCGACACGCAATCGCGCTCACGGGATCGCCGCCCGCTACGCGACGAACCCGGAAGCCCAGGCGCTGGTCTCGAAGGCGCTGCACACGGTCACCACCCAAACCCCCGCCCAAAGCAATCTGCGCGATAAGCTATTCGCGGTCGACAAGGCCTACCACAGGCTGGCTCGCCTCGTCGGCAAACAAACCCGCAATAAAGCATCCGCTCATTCCCTGACCGCCGCCACCCAGGACCTCCACCACAAGCGCGAAGCATTGCTTACGGTGGTCCAACAGGACCTCAGTAACAACACCGCCGGCGGCACCGATGCATCTGCCTTCAAGAACGCCAACGCCGCCCTTGTCGCGCTGGCACCCGACGACCCCGAACTCGCCGCCTCGGTGCAGGCCGCGGACGTCCTCCTTTCAGTCAAGGCAGAGCTACCCAAGGGAAGCAACGCGCAGTTGCAAACCCTCGGCCGTTTGACACCCAAGAACCTTGCCCCGACGGCCCGAGCCCTGATCGCCGCCGATCCGGCTATCAAAACACTCAAGGCCGCCTATGTCCGGCAATCCGTCGGAGCCGTAACCGCCGCCTACCAACGGGCCGGCACCTTGGCCGCCGCCGACAGGCTCCGGGCCGTGACCGACGCCACGGGCAAGTCCTATCTCAGCGCGAACATGGCCGCCCGAATAGTCAACCAACTGCTGCCGACTACCCTCGACAAGATCGTGACTGACGTCCACAAGGGCACGCTACTTGGAAAGCAAGGCGCCTTCGCGGGCGGCGTGACCCGCGCGATGTATGGCAAGATTACCACTGACATCTCGGCGGCCGTTCAGAGCGCGGCCCGCGGGACGAACCCTGCGACGCGCCAATTCGACTCGCCCACCATAAAAAGTGCGATCGAGGGGACCGGCCGGCTTCTCGCCATGCACCCGGCGTTATGGGGCGATCCGCAAGCGCGGGGGGGCTTGGCACGGCCGGGGCAGGATAACGGGGTGACGAAGGATTCGCGCAACGTGCCCAGCCATGTCCAGACCTGGGATTTCCGCTCATCCGTCGCCAAGGGCTATAGCGCCCTGGCCTACGAAACGGTTCACCAAACCACGTCCGCAAAGCCTGGCGATCTCCCGGCCGGCCCTAACCCGGCGACCGACAAGACCGACACCTACGACCCGCAACGCGCCGCACGAACGATGCTCGCCACCATCGCCAAGGGGTATCGCGATTCGTTGACGGAGGCGGCGACACTGCACCGGAGCCTCGTCGCCGACGAACGGCCGCTTCTCGCTCCCGGCGCAAGCTTTGCGCCCGCCATCGCGTCGGCACTGAACATGCGAGGCCAGCATGCTGTCGTCACGGAAAATCCCGAACAAGTCGGCAAAGTCAAACAGGACTTGCAACGTCTGGACCGCTTGGGCCTCGCCATCTCCCGCAACGCTTTCACTTTCAAGGGCTACGAGCCGTTGCTGCACAATGTGGGCGGCTGGACGGGCGTCGCCGAGCAACGCAAAACAGTGGGACGGGACCCCGGGGCGTTCGCGGCGGTTGTCCAAAGCCGTGCTTCGCGAACGTACCAGGTCGAGCAGTCATTACGTACCGCGGTGACGTCGGCCCAGAAGTCCGGCGCTACCATCCCCGGTCCGGATGTCTTGAGCCTCAGCGCATGGATGGGGGTCAATGCTGAATACCTAACCTCGATCAACGGCGGCCCCATACCGAACGCATTGAAGGGGGGCAAAGTCGGCGCATTCCCGCCGCTGTCGGTGGCGATCATGGGCGTTGCAGGCGGATTGCAGGTCGCGTATTCGTCAACCTTGTCGAATGCCTCCTTTTCCCCTGACTGGATCGCGCCGTTCTTTACGACCGGCATGTGGGCCTTCGCAGGCAAACGCGCGATGACATTCTTGTCCGCCGTCGGACGTATCGGAGTGCGAGGAGGGACCCGGCGCGATCGCCTGACCGCGTTGGCCAGCGAGCAAGGCAGCAAGCTCGTCAAGGCGATCATGCCCGGAGTGATGGGGCTCTGGCTTCTCAGCGACGGCGCGGGAACCATCACGAACGCCATGCACGGAAACTTTCTCGGCGCCTCGGCCAGCGCAACGTTCCTGGGAGGGGACCTTTTATACACCTACGATGCCCTGCACGGTGTCCGCGCCCTGCTGGGGGCCGCGTCGGGCAGGAACGTCGCTTCCGCCGTCGCGGAAAAAGCGGCTACGACGGCGGCTGCGGAAGGGGCGTCGAACGCTGCCGATGAACTGCCGGGAATCGGCTGGGGCTTGGCCGCCGCCAACGCCCTGTATTTGGTCGGGGCCTCGATAGTCTCTGGCGGCGCGGTGTACGAGCAGAACAAGCACGCCACGGTACATTGCCGGCAGTTCCTCACCGCAATCGGAGTGTCCCCCGCCAAGTCGCAAATACTCGCGGCCCATAGTGGCTTCAATGGCAAATTCGAAGCGCAGGGCCTGATCCTCGGGTATAGGACCGCGGGCGGTGACCCGGCCAAATTCGTCCGGTACGTCAACTCCCTATCCGACGAGCAGCTGTCTTCCCTCATGACGGCCGCGAGCGGGCTCGCGGCTCATATCGATCACAACGGCAAGGTGCCACTAACCCAGAAGAACGCCGACTATTTGGCTCTGCCGGCCAACCCCGCCGCGGCGGGGACCAACAACCCGAACATCGTTTTCGACAAGAACAAGAACCGCTGGGAAGCCCCCAAGCTGCGCATGTACTTCTCGAAAACGGGGGGAACAGGCAAGCAACCGGGATGGGTCTATGACGGGGCAACGCCGCATGGTTCACCCGCTGCGGAATCGTATACGCCCGGGACGTGGGGTGGCACCCTGTCGCGACTCAAAACCACAAGCGTCTCTCCTACTACGGTGCTGGCACCAACCAGCAAGGCCGGCCTGCAGAACTGGATGACCGCGAACGGTTTCCCAATGCCGCCGCAAGCCTCAAAGACGCCGAAGCAAAACCCTAGGCATAACAAACCCTCCGCCACCTTACCCGAGCTTGCCGAACCCAACGTCCAAAAGTACAGGCAGGGCGAGTCTCTGGATGGCCTTGCCGGCAACGTCCCGGCCGTCGAGCGCAAGCTCTACGATGCAAACCCCTGGCTCAATCCGAAACTGGCGGACGGCAATCCGGAGACTCGACGCCACCATCACGAAGCCGGTCGCGATCCTGATCTGTTAAAGCCGGGAGACGTTCTCGTTTGGCCCAAGGGCGTAAAACCACCGCCGAAATACTGACTCTCGCGGCCGATTGTTGACCATGCGATTCAATAAGGCGATCGGCGACTACGCAGTAGTTGCCCGGTCCGACTCCGAACGCCGTTTTGCGGCCACGCCCCGTCTCCGTGGCGTATAAGCGTCCAACAAGCCAAAATCAATCACCCCCGTCGAGCACCGTCACACTTCGGCGGCCCCCTGCTCACTTGAACCGCGACCCTCTCCGCGATCCGCTCTGGCGTTATCACGCCTTCCCAAAATATGCGCGCATGGATCGTGCCGACCGCCGGCAGCAGCGGAACAGCGGATCGCCATGGGTCCGCTTTGCTTGGGCTTTACGCCTGGTTTAGCCATTGTCTGCGCAGTTGAAGGTTGGCGCGGGATTGTGACAGCGGTAGGTTAACAAATATGTAACGGTGACATCACAATTATTCGAACCCCATACCATTTTTAAAAGGCTCCCGGCGCGCCCAACGCTGAAGGTGCCGGTGCCAAAACAATAATTAGACAGAAGAAGAGAGGACTCCATGTCAACCTCGATCAACCCGTTTTTGGGGTATTTGTCGAATTGGCAGCCACCCCCGCCGCCTCCGAAACCCTCGAAGCGCGCAACCACTCCGGAACCGACGAAGACGGAGAGAAAGAAGCCCCCCGCAACCTCGGCGCCACAGCATCCGGCCCCCAAGAAATCCAACTCCGGCGGGCCGACAGCGAAGCCCGCAGGCACGAACAAAAACGCTGAACCGCCCGCCGATCACACCTACCTCGACACGAAGCTGAACACTGCTAAGAAGGCGACACACGAGGCCGAAACCAGCAAGAAGAAGCTCGACAAGAACAAGTTTCAAGACAACTCAACGACGTTGCAAAACTACAAGACAGCCGTATCGACAGCCAAAGAAGAACGATCGAAAGCCGAATTAACCATCCAGGACATGCTGAACGGGGTCTACCGGGGAGACAAATCCAACCTGGCGGCCACCAACAAACGCGCACACGAGATCGCCGCTCGCTACGCGGGCAACCCGCAAGCGCAGACATTGGTCACCAAGGCGCTGCACGCCGTCACCACCGAGACCCCCCAGCAGCGCAATCTCAACGCTAAATTGCTAGCGGTCAACAAGGCGGCTGACAGCTTGGACAACCTCATCGGACAGGAAAAGAGCCACAACAACGCATCGAACCAAACCGTGGCGGCCGCCAACAGAAATCTGCAGCAAAGGCGCACAGCCCTGCTTGCCGCGGTACAGCAACAACTGGCCGCCCAAACGCAAAACGGGACCCGGTCGTCCGCTTTCAAAAACGCCAACAAAGGGATAGTCAAACTATCACCCGACAACTCCGAACTCAGTGCATCGGTACAAGCCGCCGATGTCCTCCTTTCCGTCAAGGCGGCCGCACCCAAGGGAATCCAGGCACAGTTGAATCAGCTGGCGCATCTGACACCCAAAAGCCTCGATCCCAGGTCCCGGGCCCTGATTAGTGCCGATCCCGGGATCAAAAAACTCAAGACCGCCTATGTCACTCAATCCGCCGATGCGGTGGCCAAGGCTTACCATCAGAGCGGCACGCTGGCCGCCGCTGCCAAGCTACGGACCGTCACCGACTCCACGGACAAGACATTCGTCAGCCCGGAAATTGCGGCGCGAATCATCAACAAACTACTACCGACCACGCTGCACAGTATTGTCGTCGACGTGCACACGGGCAATATCCAGGGAAAACCCGATTCCGCACCCGTCGTGGACCGCTCGACCTACGCACGGATAACCACCGATGTGTCGGCCGCCGTCGAGAGTGCGGCCCGCGGCTCGGACGCGGCAGCACACCGCTTCGACTCCGCCGCCATCAAGAATGCCATCGAGGGGACCGGACGCCTGCTCGCCTTACACCCCGCTCTGTGGGGATATCATGGGTCTACGCAAGTGGGGCACGACAACGGTGTGACCTTGGACGCGCAGAATTTGGCGTTTCCGGAGACAACGTGGGACTTCCGATCGTCTGCGGCACACGGCTATTGCACCCTTGGAGCCGAGACCGTTTATCAGACCACATTGGCAAAGCAGGACCAGCTGCCTGTTTTCCACAACAAACGCTCAGGCGTGACCGACCGGTACGACAAGCAGCACGCCGAGCACACGATGCTCGCGACGCTGGCCAAAGGACTGAACGATCAGGCACAGCAATCAAAAAAGCTCGAGCAAAAGGTGTTAACCGATGAACGCCCGTTTCTAAAACCGGGAGCAGCCATAGCGCCGGGCATCACCCCTACCCTATATAACAAAGGCGAACAAGCCATAAAATCCCACAACCCTGAACTCGTAGCCACGCTCAAGCAGGACCTTAAGCAATTGGACCGGATGGGCTTGTCGATTACCCGCTCCACCTTGACGCTAAAGGGCTATGAATCTTTGCTGCACGGCGTAGACGGATGGTCCGACGTCGCAAAGGGCCGCACGGATCTCATGAGCAATAAGCAAGCGCTCGCCATGGTGGGCCAAAGCCATTCGGGCCAGACATACCTTGCCGAGCAGGCGCTTCGCACCGCGGCCGCCCGGTCCGATGCGACGATTCCCTCGCCCAACGCCTACAGTCCGGCGGCATGGCTTGCGATCAATGCGGAGTACCTGCTGTCACGCCGGGGCGGCCCAATCCCGGATTCCTTGAAAGGCGCTCACGTCGGCAGTATCCCGTGGGCCGGACCGCTGCTCCTGTTGGGATCGGGCGGCCTGCAGACGGCTTTCGCCACTACGTTGTCGAACGCATCCGTTTCCCCGAAATGGGTCAAAGGGTTCTACGAGGTGGGCATGTGGGGCTTTGCCCTGAAACGCCTCATTACCTTCGGCATGTCCATGGGGCGAATGCAGCCCAACTGGTTTAACAAGGTGAAGATGACCGACTCGATGCGCGGCAAGGTAAACGACTGGCTGACGCTTGAGCCCGGCAGCCTTCGCGACAAGGTCACCTCGTGGGCTGCCCGGGATACGGGGTTGATCAAAGCCCTTGTTCCCGGCTTGATGGCGACCTGGCTCACAACCGACATCTCGGGAACGATCGACAGCGCGGCCCACGGAAACTGGGGCGGCGTCACGTCCGGAGGTATGTTTGTCGCAGCGGATGGCATCACCAGTTACTACGCGGCACGTGACCTGATATCGCTCATACGGGCGAGGGTGGGCTTCCAGGCGGGCGAAAGCCTCGCTTCCGCCGCTGCCGGGGAAGCCGCTACGTCATTAGCCGCGGAAGGCGCCTCGAACTCGGTCGACGCTATTCCCGGTGTGGGCTGGGGCATGCTGGCGGCCAATCTTCTGTATCTTGGCGGATCCATGTTCGGGCATCTGCAGCAGGTTTACGATAACAACATAAGCAACACCAAGTATTTTCGAGAATTTTTCAGCGGGATCGGACTTTCCCCCGATAAAGCCGAAACACTCGCCGCCCAAGACGGCTTCAACGGCAAAGCCAGGTCCGCGGGCCTGATACTGGCCTACAAAGCCGAGGGCGGAGACCCCGCCAAGTTCGTCCATTACCTGAATTCGATGACCAAGGACCAGTTGTCAACTTTGATGACGGCCGCGGGAGGTGTCGCCGATCATGCCGACGGCAACGGTAACGTCCCGAAAACGCAGAAGGACGCGAAGTATCTGTCGTTGCCGATTAATCCGGAGGCGGCGGGCGCGAAGAACCCCCACATCGTCTACAACAACAAGACGAAGCGATGGGAAGCGCCGGACTTGCACATGTATTACTCGAAGAACGCCGGAACTTACAACCAGGGGGGCTGGGTCTACGACGGACCTTCCCATGGCATGTCCACGCCTCGGTCCTACACGGCCACGCCGTGGGGCGGCATGCTGACCACAAAGGGTCCGATTCACGTCATCGCGTCCTCTGTAACGCGCTTGCAGCCCATCAGCAAGAGTGGCCTTGAAAACTGGATGGCCGCGCATGGGTATCCGATGCCCCCGCAAGCCCCGAAAACGCCGAACCCGAAGCACAATCAAGCCAATCCGCCCGCCCGGACTCCGTCCCTGCCGAGCAAGCCCCACGTCCACATCGTGAAACAGGGCGACACCCTGTGGGGCCTTGCGGACAACGACCCGAAAGTCGTGAAGGAGCTATATGACAGCAATCCTTGGCTAAATCCAAAGCTCGACGATGGCAATCTCGCGACGCGGCGCCGGCACCAACCCGGGCGCGATCCCGACCTGCTCAAGCCGGGTGACTTGATTGTCGAGCCTCCCGGTGTACAACTGCCGAACAAATAGGGTCATCGAGGGAGCCATCCCACCGTCGGGACGATCCATCAGGCCGCGGCGGGTTCCGCCGCGCGAAGCGGTGGGGCGATCGATCCGCTGACCTGGGAGTCGCCGCCCGGCAGACCTAGGGAAGCTTCGCGGCCAACAGGTCCACCTGCTCGATGGACGGCGGCCTGGCAAGGAGTTCGTCCGCCTGTTCCATCAAGGCCGCGGCCACCTTTCCGGAAAGGTGCGCGCTTCTTCCCGCCTCGTCGGGAAACGCGTCGAAGATACCGTACGTCGAGGGGCCCAT
>Ga0102953_1002525_pt1 | contig 10763 bp, 7 predicted proteins | sample SalPon2A_C_D2_MG_FD_78509 | JGI IMG/M metagenome (GOLD analysis project Ga0102953, IMG submission 78509) | Soil microbial communities from South San Francisco under conditions of wetland restoration - Salt Pond MetaG R2A_C_D2_MG | ecosystem: Environmental > Terrestrial > Soil > Wetlands | place... | reverse complement strand
GGTGGCGCCCACCAGGGGTCCGTGGGCCCCCTTGGACGAGCTCACGGGCAGGCGCCCGGCGTGCTCGCCGAAGGTGGTCCCGATGGCGCGCCACTCCACCCTGTCTCCCGCCGGGGTGCCGGTGGCGTGGGCGTTGACGTACCCGATGGCCCCGGGCTCCAGGCCGGCGTCGGCCAGCGCCCGCCGCATGGCCAGGACCTGTCCCTCCTCCAGGGGCTCGGTGAGGTTGTGGGCGTCGCTGGACACCCCGTATCCCACGAGCTCCGCCAACGCGGTCCCACCCCGGGCGGCCACGGACTCCTCGCTCTCCAGGATGAGCACGGCGGCGCCTTCGCCCAGGACCAGCCCCGTGCGCTGGGCGTCGAAGGGGCGGCTCGTGGCCTCGGGGCCGTCGGCGTGCTCCGACGCCAGGGCGCCCAGCGCCATCCAGGCGCCCAGGGTGCCTTCGTTCAACTGGGCCTCGGCGCCCCCGGCGACCGCGGTGTGGAGGTATCCGTCCCGGATGGCCCGGAAGGCCTCGCCCACGGCCACCGCCGACGAGACGCACGCCACCGAGTACGACAGCGACGGCCCGGTGAGGCCGAAGTGCATGGAGATGTGGGACGCCGGACCGTTGGCCATGATCATGGCGGTGGTCGCCGCCCGGGAGCGCTGCGTTGGCGTGGCGAAGTACCGCCGGTAGTGGTTCTCCAGGATCTCGGAGCCTCCGAGCCCCGAGCCCACGTAGATCCCAGCCTCCCGCGCCCACTCGTCCCCCGGGTCCAGCTCGGCGGCGTCCAGGGCGGAGCCGGCGGCGAGCACGGCCATCTGGGCCGCGCGGGCCATGAGGCGTGCCCGCATGCGCGGAATGGCGTCCCCCAGCTCGAAGTCCGCAGGCGCCACGATGGCGTCACCTCCGGGCATGCCCGAGTCCGAGACCACCCGGCGCACCCCCGTCTCGCCGGAGTACAGGCGACGGAAGGCCTCCGCGACGTCGTTCCCCAGGGGCGACACCAACCCCAACCCGGTGACCAGGACCCTGCGCGGCGCCATGGCGGGGCTCAGGTCCGATCGCCCTGGATCAACGAATCCACGATGCCCGCAGCCTCGCCCAGGGTCTCGAAATTCGCCTGTTCATTGGAGATGACGATCCCGTACTCCTCCTCCAGCTCGCGGATCAGCTCCGCCGTCGACAGGGAGTCGAGCCCCACGGAGGCAGGCGTGGATTCCGGCGTGATCTCGTCCGGCCGGGCCCCGAATTCGGTGACCAGGAGATGACACAGGAATTCGTAGGGACTCAACAGGGACCTCGGAGGCGGACGGAGCCGAAGGGATGGGAATTCTCCTGTAATGTGGCCCTCGGCGCACGCCGCGTCACCTCTGCCGCTACAGCCATCCGGCCTCCCGATACCAGGCCGCGGACCGGCGCGCCCCCTCGGCGAAGGTCACCCGGGGCGTCCACCCCAGCGCCGCCCGGGCCGCCGCCCCATCGCACACCCAGTGGGGCGCGCGCAGCTCGCGGACCTTGTCCCGGGTCAGCATCACCGGTCGTCCCAGGGCCCGACCCCACGTCTCCGTGGCCAGGGCGGCCAACGTCAGCGCCGGCCCCGGGATGGGGATGCGGATGCGGACCCGGGTCCCCAGGGCCGCCTCGATGTGGCCGACGATGGTCTCCAGGGTCTCCGGCCGGCCGTCCTCCACGTCGAACGCCGAGCCGCTGGCCACGTCGGCGTCCAGGGCGCGCACGCACGCGTCGGCGCAGTCGGTGGCGTACACCATGCTGAGCACCGAGCGGGGCGACCCCGTGAGCGGCAGGATGCCCAGCTTCACCGCCTGGAAGAACGCCAGGGTCTCCCGGTCCCGGGGACCGTGCACCACGGGGGGACGCACCACCACGGTGTGGAGGTCCCCCGCGGCGCCCCGCACGCGCTCCTCGGCGGCCAGCTTGCTGCGCCCGTACGCCGTGACCGGCTCCGCCGTGGCGCCCGGGGGGCGCGGACGCCCGTCCCCACTGGGCCCCAGGGCCGTCAACGAGGACACGTGGACGAAGCGGGTGGAGCCCGTGCCCGCCGTGCGCGCCGCCTCCAGGAGGTGGCCGGTGCCCAGCGCGTTGACCCGCCCGAAGTCCCGGGGGCGTCTCGCCTTGACCAGGCCGGCGGCGTGGATGACGCCGTGCGCGCCCCGGGCCGCGGCGGCCAGGGACGCGGGATCTTCCAGCGAACCGTGGACCAGGGTGATCCCGGGGAGCGACGCCAGGTGCCGGACGTCGCTGCCGGGACGCACCAGCGCCCGGACCTCCAGCCCGGATGCCACAAGGCGGTCGGCGATGTGGGACCCCAGGAAGCCGGAGCCTCCGGTGAGCAGGACCGGCCCGTGCATCATCAGATGACGCCGAACTTCCTTCCCACGGTGGCCAGGGCCTCGAGGCCGCGGTCCAGGTGCGCGCGTTCGTGGGTCGCCATGTAGCTGGTGCGGATGAGCTGGTGTCCCGGGAGGACGCTCACCGACACGAAGGGGTTGGTGTAGATGCCGTGGACCTCGAACAGCTCCCGCCACACGGCCAGGGTGCGGGCGTCGTCGCGGATGTAGAGGGGCACCACCGCCGTCCCGGTCGGACCGATCTCGAAGCCCAGGGACGTGAGCTCCCGGATCATGTAGGTGAAGTTCTCCCGGAGGGCGTCGATCCTCCAGGGCTCCTCCTGCATGACCTCCAGCGCCGCCATGGCCGCGGCCACGCTGGAGGGGGCGCCGCTGGCCGCGAACATGAACGACGGAGCGTGGTGTCGGATGAAGTCCAGCACGGAGCGATCCCCCACCAGGTAGCCGCCCACGCTGGCCAACGACTTGCTGAACGTGCCGCCGACGAGATCCACCTGGCCTTCGAGGCCGAAGTGGTGGACCGTGCCCCGGCCCCCCGGGCCCAGCACGCCCAGTCCGTGGGCGTCGTCGATCATCACCCGGGCCCCGTGGGCCTTGGCCACCGGGACGAGCTCGTCGAGCCTCGCGATCTCCCCTTCCGCGCTGAACACGCCGTCGACGAGGACCAGGACCGCGGCGTCGTCCTCCAGCCTGGAGAGGTGCCGCTCCAGCGACGCCGCGGAGTTGTGACCGAACCGCACCATGCGCGCGCCGTTGGCCATCCCCAGGCGGACGCCGTCGTAGATGGAGGCGTGCACGCCGCGGTCGACCAGGGCCACGTCGCCCCCGCGGAGGAGCGCCGAGCACAGGGCCAGGTTCACCTGGTATCCCGTGGTGAAGACGAGGGCGGCCTCGCGGCCGAAGAAGTCGGCAAGGCGCTCCTCGAAGTCGCGGTGCAACTGCATGGTGCCGTTGACGAAGCGGGAGCCCGTCATGCTCGTGCCCAGTCGCCGGATGGCATCCGCCGCCGCTTCACGGACCTTGGGGTGGGTGGTCAGACCCAGGTAGTTGTTCGACCCGAACATGGTCACGCGGCGCCCGTCCACGATGGCTTCGGGCCCCTCGTTCAGCTCGAAGGCGCGGAAGTAGGGATACAGCCCCTGCTCCCGGGCCTCCTCGGCCAGGCGGAATTCGCGGATCTTGTCCCATACGTCTCCGCTCACACCCTCTCCTCCTCGAACTGGGCCTCGTAGAGCCGGGCGAACTCCCCCCTCAGCGAAAGCAGGGCGTCCCACGAGCCCTCCTCCACCAGGCGCCCCTCCTTGAAGACCAGGATATGGTCGGCCCCGCGCAGCGTGGAGAGCCGGTGCGCGATGACCAGGAGGGTCCGGCCCCGGAAGCGCCGGTCGATGGCCTCGGCGACCTTGCGCTCCACGATGCTGTCCAGCGCCGACGTGGCCTCGTCCAGGATGAGGATGTCGGGGTCGCGGAGCAGGGCCCGGGCCAGGGCGATCCGCTGGCGTTGGCCACCCGAGAGCTGGACTCCGCGATCGCCCAGGACCAGGTCCAGGGGCCGCTGGTGGTCGCGCAGCAGCGTGTCCAGTTGGACGTCGGCGAGGAGGTCGAGGAGGGTCCGGTCCTCCGGCGGTTCCTGGAGACCGAACACCAGGTTGTCCCGCAGCGTCCGGTTGAGCAGCCACACGTCCTGGCTCACCATGGCCATGCGGCGGTAGAGGGACGGCAGGGAGAACGCCCGGATGTCCACGTCGTCCAGGAGGATCGAGCCCGCCGGGCAATCGTAGAACCGGGCGATGAGATCGGCGAACGTCGACTTGCCGGCGCCGCTCTCGCCCACCACCGCGGTGAGGGCGTGGGCGGGAATCTCCGCCGACACCCCCCTCAGGACGGGCGTCCCGTCGGCGTAGGCGAAGGACAGGTCGCGCACCCGGATACCCTCGCGCAGCCCGTGGAAGTCCCGATCTCCCGAGGACACCACGTACTTCTCGTCGTCGCTGAAGAGGGTGGCCAGCGCCCGGAGCTTGGGGCGCTGCTCGGCCACGGCCATGCCGAAATCTCCGAAGCACTTCAGATTCGGGAGGATCTGCTGGACCAGGAGGAGGAACACCGCCAGCCGCGCCAGGTCGCCGGGAACGAAGCTCTCCGCCGTGAGGATGAGGACCGCCTGCATGGCCACCACCGTGGCCAGGACCAGGATCTCCTCCACGGGCCAGCGCAGCGCGGTCATGTTCCGGCGCCGCATGGTCACGCCCCGGGCCTCCCCCAGGATGTCCGCGTACGAGGCCGTGGCCTGCCGCTCCTGGCTGAACGCCTTCACCAGCGGCACGGTGGCCAGCAGATCCAGCACCTGGCTCTTGGTGCGCACCTCCACCGCCGCCCCCACCCGGGCCAGTCGCTCGATCTCCCTGGAGATCCGCCCCATGACCAGGACGATGGCCGGGAACACCACCACCACCGTGAGAGAGAGCGGCACGGACAGGGCCACCATGACCACGGCCTTGGCCACCATGCTGAGGACGTTCTTGAGAAAGTCCTCCACGCTGGCCAGCAGGTCCACGGCGGCCCGGGACCAGCCCAGCTCCACGTCCAGGCGCCCCAGGCTCTGGCCGTCGAAGTACTGACGCCCGAAGCCCAGGACCCGGGCGAACGTCCGCTCCTGCACCCGGGCGTAGTATGTCTCGTCCCTCCAGTGGACGTAGAGGGCCTTCCCGAACTGTCCCAGGACCTTGCCGGTCCTGGCCAGCACCACCAGGCCGAGGATGAGAAGCGCCAGGTACGCGTCCCGGCGGGGGGAGGACAGCGCTCCGGCGGGAAGGAGCGTCGGGACCCATCCGAACAGCTTCGACTCCCGGAGGAAGTCGAAGCTGTTCTCCGACAGCGCCTCGCTCAGGGGAATCAGCAGGGAGTAGGACGCGCCCTCCAGGGCCGCCGTGAGGAAGGTCAACGCCAGGGGGATGGCCACGTGGACGGGGTGGGCCCCGGCGATACGCCAGTAGTGGCGGATCACGCGACGGATGTCGGCGTCCAGGAATCCTCTGGGGTTGGACATCGAGGGTCGGGCGGCTCGGGACGGCGGAGGGAGTGACGCGACACGGGGTCAGGCCAGTATAGGTGGGTTGTCCTCCCCGGGCATCGTCGGACGCCGCCGGCGACGCCGCCGGGGTGACGTCGGTACGGCAACGGCGCGGTAGATTCCCGGTGGCCTTCCTCCCACCTTGGACTCATGCGCATCGGCCCTCTCGCCCACTCCACCTTCACGCCCGCGGCCCCGCTTCGAGCCGTCCTGCTGGGCAGGGGTCTCCTGCTGGTGGCCATGGTGGCGGCGGCGGTCGGCCCGGTCTCGGGGCAGGCCGGGAATGCGCCCGAGTGCCCCCAGGGCGTCATCGGGCGCATCGAGATCGACAACCGGCCGGTCTTCCCCACGGACGCCGACGACCCCCGCCTGCTCCGCTGGGCGTTCGGGACGGCGAATCTCCTCCACGTCGAGACGACCCGGTCCTTCATCCGCCGGGAGCTCCTGTTCGCCGAGGGGGACTGCTTCGATCCGTTCCTCCTGTCGGAGTCCCGCAGGCTCCTGGAGGAGTACGGCTTCATCGAGCAGGTCCGCATCGAGGCCGCCGACGCCGGGCCGGGCGTGAAGACCGTTCAGGTCCAGACCCGGGACCGGTGGTCCACCCAGGTGGACCTGACCTTCTCCTACGACAACGGCCTGAACCTGGAGCGCTTCCAGGCCACGGAGCGGAACTTCCTGGGCAACGGCATCACCGCGCAGGTGGCGCACCGGGAGCGGAGGGAGACACAGGAGCGCAACTTCCGCCTCTTCACGCCCCGTTTCTTCGGCCGCACCGACGCCGACGTCAAGTTCGGCCGGACCCGAGGGGGGGCCTTCCTGTACCAGCGGTTCAACCACGGCTTCCTCGGCGAGACCAGCCGCTTCTCCGGATCGGAGATCGTGGACCGGAGCACCGGTTTCTACTCGTACTCCACGGGCGGGTCGGAGGCCTTCTCCCACGTTCTGGTCCCCATGTACCGGGAGCGCTTCGAGCTGGCCACGGCGGTCCGCCTGGGCGACCCGGGACGGTCGTGGATCGTCGGCCTGAGCTTCGACCGTACCCTCCATCGGCAGGACGGCCTCGCCGAGGTGGTGCAGGGAGACGACTTCGACGGCTCCTCGCCCGGGGGCGCCGAACTCACGCCCGGCGTGTCCAGGCAGACGGGGAACCGGGGGGCGACGCGCCTGGCCCTCCACCTGGGCACCCGGCGGTTCCGCTACGAAGAGTACATCGGCCTGGACGCCATGAGCGAGCGACAGGTCGTCCCGTTGGGCTTCTTCGGCGGCGTGAGCGTCGGCCGTTCCCTGGGCATCCTGCTGCCCGACGACGTGGTGGACGCCGGGGACACCTACGGTCGCCTCTACTCCACGTTCACCGCCCCGGTGGGCTCGTCGGTGGTCCACCTCGCCGTCTCGGCGGAAGGCGCCCACGCCGGTGGAGCCTGGCGCGACATCCTGGGCCAGGCCGACGCCGTGGCCTGGGGGCGGGCCCGGTGGCTCCCCGGCCAGGTCCTGTTCTTCCGGGCATCCACCGGCGCGGGGTGGCGGACCACGCTCCCGTTCCAGCTCTCCCTGGGCGGGCGGGAAGGGGTGCGTTCCCTGAGGGACGACCAGCTTCCCGGTGGACGGCGCCTGCTCCTGGTGGCGGAGGACCGGATCCGGCTTCCCTGGCCCCGGTGGAAGGGCCTCGAGCTGGGCGCGACCGCCTTCGCCGACGCCGGACGGATGTGGGCGGGCGACGCCCCCTACGGTCACGACGCCGGGTGGGTGGGGAGCGTGGGATTCGGGCTCCGCATCGCCGTCCCCTCGGGGTCGCGCATCGTGTGGCGGCCGGAGATCGCGTTCCCCGTTGGGCACGGCGGCCCGGCCATCTTCCGCATCGCCGGCGAGGTCAACCGCATCCGCAGTCCCTTCAGGACCCCGCGCTGGATGGAGAGCCGACGCTTCGTCCGGGGACCCGAGGAGTACTGAGCGCCGCCCGTCAGCCGCCCAGCTTGTCCAGCTTCTCACGGATAGGCGCCCCGTCGGTGGTCCTGGCCAGCGCCTGCTCGTAGTAGCTCCGCGCCTTGTCCACCTCCTGCTTCGCCGCCCACACGTCGCCCAGGAACTCGTACGCCCGGAAGCTCTCCGGATAGAGGCCGACCCTGATCTCGCCGAACGCGACGGCCTTGGCGGTATCCTGGGTGAGCGCGACCTGTGCCATGAGCCGCACCATCCCCTCCGACGGCCGGAACGTCGCTCCCAGGCGGTCCGAGACGTCCCGGAAGTGCTCGGTCAGCAGGTCCGGCTCCTGGATCACCTGCTGCAGCGGCACCTTGTATCCGTCGAAGATGAATCGGAGGGCGTCGTACTCCGCGGCGACGGGCACCGACCCGTGGTCGTCCTGGTCGTAGTACCGGAATCCGTACCGGACCCCGCTCCGGTCGTAGGCCTGCATCACCGAGTTGAACTGCGTGATGGACTCGAAGTGCAGGTTCCTGGCGGTGTCCCCCGGGGCGATGGTGTTGGCCTGGGCCACGTAGAGCGCCTTTCCTTCGAGGTGCGCCGATTCGAAATAGCTCCTGGCCTTCAGCAGCAGCGTACGGTTGTCCCACCACAGGCTCGGGTCGATGGCCACGTAGGCGTCGAAGGTCTCCGGGATCGCATACAGGGCGTTGAGGGTGGTGATCCCGCCGAAGGAATGTCCCACGAAGACCCGGTACGGCATGGTACGGTACTCGGACTCGATGCGCGGGATCAGCTCGGTCTGGAGGAATGTGAAGAAGCGGGGCATGCCGCCGCTGGTCTTGAACGCAGGCGTCGGCTCACCGTCAAAGCCCATTTCGGTGTGGGTCGGGGTGAGGTCCCGGGTGCGGTCGGTATTGGGGATGGCGACCACGATCATCTCCGGCACGACGAAGGTGCCGTTCACGCCGGTGCCCAGGATCTGGATCAGCCCCGTTACCGAGTGGAAGTGCGCGTCGCCGTCCAGGAGATACAGGACGGGGTAGCTCTGGGGCGTGACCGTGGTGTCGTTGTAGGACGGCGGCGTGTAGACCAGATACGGCCGGCTTTCATCCAGCGTCGCCGACCAGACGGAGTCGACCCGCCCGATGTGGATCGCCCGCTCGAACCGGCCCTGGGCCAAGCACGCGGGGGGAAGGAGCAGGACCAGGAGCAACGTCGCCACGAGACGCATCGGCCACACCCGGGCTTGGGAGGAGTGAGGGCGTCCACCGGAAGCCGGCGGTCCCCGCAATACGCCGCCCCTGGAGGCTCGGGTCAAGTGGACTCCTGGACGGGCTCGCCTGCGTCCTCGGCCGCCCCTGCCTCCGTGGGCTGCGTGTGGAACGCCTCCCCGTAGAGGTGCCACACCGTGACGAACAACGCCGCCACGATGGGTCCCACGATGAAGCCCACCGGACCGAACAGGACCAGCCCGCCCAGCGTGCTCAGGAGAATGAGGATGTCCGACATGCGGGTGTCGCGACCCACGAGGCGAGGCCGCAGGAAGTTGTCCACGGTGCTCACCACCACGCTGCTCCACACCAGGAGGCCGATTCCCGCGACGGCGTGCCCGGTCACCAGCAGGTAGATCACCATGGGTCCCCAGATCAGCGCCGCGCCGATGGCGGGGATGATGGAGACCACCACGGTGACCGTCCCCCAGAAGGCGGCGCCGGGAATGCCCGCTGCCCAGAAGGCCACCCCGGCCAGCAGCCCCTGGATGATCCCGATGAGGAGCGACCCCTTGAGCGTCGCCCGGGCCACGGACACGAACTTCTCGAGCAGGCGCTCCTCGTCGGCCGGGGAGAGCGGCACGTAGTACAGGATGCGATCCAGGATGGAGCGGCCGTCCACCAGGAAGAAGAACATGGCGTACAGCAGGATGAACAACTGCATGAAGAAGCCCAGCGTCCCCCGGGTCACGTCGGCCAGGCTGCCCACGAGGAACTTGCCGGTGGCCGACGCCACCTCTCCCGCCTTGGCCACGATCTCCTCCCCGTTTGGCAACACCGTGCGGAGCCCGGGCACACGGTCCAGCAGGGGGAACTGCTGGATCCATCGGTCGATCTGGTCGACCTCGCCGATCTGCCGCTCGATCCAGGGGCCCGCCGCCTGGGACACCTCCACCGCCTGGTTGGCCACCAGGCCCACGATGGCCAACAGGGGGAGCCCGATGACCAGGGCGATCACCGCGAGGGTGCCCACCGACGCCAGGCCCTTCCGCCCCTTCACGCGCCTCAGGAGGGCCGAGTAGAGCGGATGGGCCATCCCCGAGAAGATGGCCGCCAGCAACACCGCCATGAGGAACTGCCGGATCATGACCAGGAACAGGATCGTGATGCCGATGGTCAGTGCCATCAGAAAAGCCTTCCGGAACGGCTCTTCGCGTTGGGGCTGATCGGTCATGGCTCGCTCGCGGGCATTCGAGGTTCACGGATGGAGGCATGGCGGACCCCAAGCCCGCCGAGGGTCCAAGCTCGGACATCGGAAGCCCCGGGGCCAGATGAGCGGCCGCGAAGCCGCCCGGGGCGCCGTCGTCGTTCGACGAACCGTCCGGAACCCGCCCCGCTTTGATGCGTAGTCTTCCACCGTCATGCCCACGCTCCACGTCACACCTCTCGACATCACCATCCTCCTGGGCTACGTCCTGGGCACCCGCCTCTTCTTCGGCTGGTACATCGTCCGCCACCGCACCGAGGGCACGGCCGAGGAGTACTTCCTCGGTGGCCGGAACATCCCCTGGGCCATCATCGGGCTCTCCTTCTACGTGTCCAACATGAGCGGGAGCACGTTCGTCGGGCTCCCGGGGAGCGGCTACCTCAACGGGATCGCCGTCTACCACTACGAGTGGCTCCCGGCCCTCATCCTGGTCCTCTTCGCGGGTCTCCTGCTGCCCCGGTACCTGGCGGCCCGGGTGTACACGGCGCCGGAGTTCCTGGAGCGCCGGTACGGGCCGGGATCCAAGCGCCTGTTCAGCGCCTTCCTCCTCCTGGCCAACGTCTTCATCGACGCCGCCGCGGCTCTGTACGCGGGCGCCATGGTGTTCGGCGTCCTGTTTCCCGGGATCCCCCTCTGGCTCACCGTCCTGCTGCTCTCCATGGTGGCCGGCCTGTACATCGTCTTCGGGGGGCTCGACGCCGTGGTGCTCAACGATGCCGTCCAGGCGGTCCTCATCCTGGCGGGCGGTACCGCCATCGCGTTGCTCACGTGGCGGGCGATCCCCTCGTGGGAAGCGGTCCGGGCCGCCACGGCCCCGGAGGCCCTGCACCTCATCCGCCCCGCCGACGACCCCGTAATGCCGTGGCCCGGCATCTTCACGGGCGTGCTGGTGGTGGGGATCTACTTCTGGTGCACGAACCAGTTCGTCATG
>Ga0102953_1002522_pt1 | contig 10766 bp, 10 predicted proteins | sample SalPon2A_C_D2_MG_FD_78509 | JGI IMG/M metagenome (GOLD analysis project Ga0102953, IMG submission 78509) | Soil microbial communities from South San Francisco under conditions of wetland restoration - Salt Pond MetaG R2A_C_D2_MG | ecosystem: Environmental > Terrestrial > Soil > Wetlands | place... | reverse complement strand
CGGATCGTCGCGGCCCTCGCGCATGCCGATGGTGACATCGACCGGTTCCGTTTCCAGTAGCCTGAAAAATTCGGCCGTAAGTTCGGGCGGTTCCTGCAGGTCTGCAGCCATTACTGCGAAATACTCGCCTTCGGCCTGTGCCAGCCCGGTCTTGATTGCGGCGAACGAGCCGAAATTGCGCGACAGCAGTATCAACTGCGAACGGAAGCGGCAGCCGCCCAAGCTGTCGTTCAGCAGCATCCAGGAATTGTCCGGGCTGCCGTCCACCACAAATACCACTTCCAGCGGGCGGACAGTTTCAGCCAGGCCGTCAAGGGCGGCAAGCAGGCTGGGGATGCTTTCTGCATTTCTGTATACGGGGACGACGATGGAATACATCATGGGCTCCATGACAGACAGGCATCGATTACCTGCCGGGTTTCTGCTTCGGCAAGCTCAGGGTAGCACGGCAAAGTGAGCACCTCCTCGCAGCAGCGTTCGGTCACGGGCAGGCTGATGGACTCCGGGCTGCGGAAGGCCGGTTGCAGGTGGTCGGGAATCGGGTAATGGATGTCCGTCATTACGCCATGTGTCGCCAGGTGCTGCCGTAGCGCTTCGCGGTTCTGTGTGCGGCACACATAGAGGTGTGCCACGTAGCTTGCATCTGGCACAGCCGGACAAATCAATTGCGAGGATGCCAGCGCTATGGAATAGCGGTGGGCAATTTCACGTCGCCGGGCGTTCCATGCGTCCAGCAACGGTAGCTTGATGCGCAGCAGCGCTGCCTGCATCTCGTCCAGGCGCGAGTTGCGTCCGCCGGAAAGGGTGGTGCAATACTTTTTTTCCCAGCCGTACTGGCGCAGCCGGCGCAGCTTGTCGGCCAGATTTGTGTCACTGGTCGTCAATGCGCCGCCGTCGCCCAGCGCGCCCAGATTCTTGGTGGGATAGAAACTGAAACAGCCAATTGCGCCGTGAGCCCCCGCTTTCCTGCCGTCGCCCAGCGCACCATGAGCTTGCGCGCAGTCCTCGATCACCGGGATGCCCAATGCATTGGCAGCCTGCAGCAGTTGCGCAATGTCTGCCATCTGCCCGTACAGGTGGGTGACGATGACAGCCTTGATTCCGGGGTTCAATATCTGCGTCAGACTTTCCGGCGACATGGTCATGGATTCTGCAGCGATGTCGACATAAACCGGGGTTGCACCGATGGCGCGAATGGCGGTTGAACTATAGCCGCCGGCATTGGCGACAGTGGCAACATGGTCGCCGGGACCGACGTCCAGCGCAAGCAGTGCCAGCTCCAGCGCGTCAGTGCCGTTGCCCACACCGACGCAGTCGGATACTCCGCAGTAATCCGCAAATGCCTCTTCGAATTTATCGACCTCGGTGCCCAGGATGTACCAGCCGCTTTCGAGGACCCGGTCCAACGCATGCCGGAACTTCGGCAGCAAATCACTATTGTGTCGCTCAAGCGAATTGAGCAGGATTTTTCCAGCCATTCTTCTATTTCTGGGAAGCGGTTGCCAAGCTTAAGTATACTATGGCCTTGCAAAATATCCTTTTGGTGTTCCGTCTGGCCATTCCGTTTCCGATCATGCAACTTCACAAGCTTTCGATTGAAAAACTGTACTGGATTGCAGTGCTGGCCTTTGTGCCCCCCTTGTTTTTTTACTACGTTGGCGAGGAGGGTTCGTTCACGTCCACCGCGCTCGAAATGTGGCATTCCGGAAACTGGCTGCTGCCGACCAATCTGGGTGCGGACAATGGACGGCCTCCGCTGCTGTACTGGCCGATTATCGCGATGTCCGAACTACTGGGCTGGCATAACATGCTGTTGGCTTCGCGCCTGGTGTCGGTCGGGGCTACCCTGCTTGCCGCAATCATCCTGGTCCGGTTCGTCAGGCGCACCCGGGGTGATGGCCGGCTGGCAGTATTCTGCGGGCTGATCTTTCTTTCCTCGCTTGACCTGTCTTTATACCGTGGCTGGCTGGCCTATGCTGACCCCCTGTTTTCGCTGTTCGTAATGGCCGGGATGTTTGCACTATGGCTGGCCGTCCTCGAGCAGCGGGCGACCTGGCTGGTAGTGGCAATGATTGCGGTCTCCTGCGGCTTCCTGAGCAAGGCGCTGACGGCCTACGTTTTTTACGCAGCAACCCTGTTTGTGCTGATGCTGGACCGGAAGAATCGTAACTTCCTATTGTCCCCGGCTTCCATTGCGATTCATGCGGCGATGCTGCTGGTGCCGCTGCTGTGGTTCACTTTGGTGCCGGTGGGGCATGGCCAGGGTGGTAGCATGCTGGCCGAAATTGAGCGCAAGCTTTCCGTCTTCTCCTTCGGGGACTATCTGTCGAAATTGTTCGAATACCCGCTGGAATTCTTGCTCCGCATGCTTCCGGGCAGTGCCATCCTTGTATTGCTGTGGTGGCGCAATCGGACAACCTTGCTGGCAGGGGATCGTTATCTGCAGACTGCGGTCCTGATATGCCTGCTGAATTTCCTGCCTTACTGGCTTTCTCCGCAAAGCAGCATACGCTACCTGCTTCCGCTGTATCCGTTGTGGTCGCTGATTGTGGGTACAGTCATCTGGAAATGCGGCGAACGCGCCATTGAGGTTGCAAGAAAATGGACCATTGCCGCCTTGCTGCTGAAGCTGGTTTTCGTGCTGGCGCTGTATCCGTATTATCAGGTGAGCTACCGGGGAAAGAATTACCTTGAGGCTGCGCGCGATATCGCCGTGAGGACCGGAAACTATCCTTTGTATGCCAACGATACCTCGGCCCCGGCGCTAAGCGTGGAGGGCTATATCAACGCATTGCGCTATCCTCATAGCGCGCCCTTGGTTATGTTGCCGGCCAAGACAACAGATGGTTTTGTTCTGAACTACGATCCTGATCCTGCGTTAGGCAAGGTATTCAGGCAATATCAGTTGGGGGGTGATCATCTGACGCTATTGTGCCGCGGCCTGGCTTGCCAGGAGAAGAAATAGCGGCCGAGTCGTTATTTGTTTTTTTCCTCGATTGCGGCTATCCGGGCCAGTTCCTTGCGAGCAGCGTCGGTCTGCCAGAATGCCGGGAGGATTTTCCGGTAGCAATTGGGGTCGGCGTGATGCTCGTCCAGAAATTCGTTTGAAGTGCACCCGAATTTTTCGCTCTGGCCGAAGTCGGCCAGGATAACCGGCTTGTCGCTGGCCCATGCCGCGAGTTCGCGCTTGGTACGCTGCAAATCGTCCGACAGCGGGGGGTGTGCAAGGAAGGCTCGTTCCAGGCCGGGAACCAGTGGCGGCATGTACAGTATCAGCATCCCGCTGTTTCGCGTGATCTTCCTGTCCAGTTTGGCCAAGTGATCGAACAGCCCGATGTCCAGTTCGCCATGGGTGTGTTGCAGGGCGTGCGCATATTGTGAGCTGGAAGCCAGTGCACTGATGATCAGTGTGTTGAGGTTATTGACGTGCGAATAGCCGTTGTAGGTTGCACTGCCGTCGTAGCGGAAACCGTTGCAGGTGCCGCGGTTGTAGATGCCGAAGTCCTTGCCGACCGACTTCCCGTCGGGGCAGGTGTATTCGTCGCTGCCGAGCTGCAGGAAATATTCGCGGAAGGTTTTCTCGGGATGGGGTGACTTGGCGACGTAAACCAGTACCTTCCAGAGTTCATCCATGCGCGGATAAGAAATGGCTTCGCGTAGCATGGCCAGCATGGATGGCTTGTGTTGCAGCGATGAATCTTGCATAGGCCGCGAAAGGTTGGCCATACCAATATTGACCGATTGGTATGGAAAGCCCAAGGCCCAGTCAAGGGCGATGATGTAATGCTTGATTTGCGGGTCATGGCTGACCAGGTACTCGGCCTGCGCGATACTGCTGCTGAGCGGGCTGCCGCTTTGCGTATAGTTATACAGTTTCCATCCCTTGGGCATCATCTCCGTGTCTATCGGCATGCCGGTGGAAGAGCCCAGAATAATAGTGTCGATATCGTGCAGGCGGTCGTTCAGGCGCAGCGTTTTGAACAGGAAGTTGTGCCCCATCGTGGGGGTATAGGTGATGCCGTGGGTTTTCTGCTGCCAGTCACTGGCGGCAAACGACATGCCTTCCACGTTGCCTTCGTTGTCGAGCAACACCCAGTTGAGGGCGATTGCCGGTAGCAGCGTGAGGCAGCACAGGATCAGGAGCCATAGCAGGTAGCGTTTATGCATGGTCAGAACTGGAAGTAGAGGAACGTCGAAACCTGGGACAGGTTAATCAATGCCGCAAACGCCAGCACCCAGATCAGGATAGCCGACAATAAATTCGGACGCCAGCGCAGCCGGGTTGCCGTCAGTTCGGGCACGTTTAGTGCCGGCCTGAAGGATTGCATAATGGTCTGGGTGTTGGGTGCCAGCCAGGTGACCAGCAGCAGAATCCAGATCCAGTTGATCATGCCGCTGGTTGCCAGCCCGTTGCTGGGGGCAAACAGCCCGTACTGCGCGAGCCATGCATGGAAGACCGGCAGGCGCGAGAACCAGCTGTCCGGCAAGGCTACGCCGTTGCCGCCCAGCATGGCGTGAACGATGGCCATGGCATGTGTGAAAGTGTCGGCCTTGAAGAATACCCAGGCCACGGTAACGGCCATGAAAGTCAGCAATACGGAGGCCATGTGGATGGGTCTGGACAGTGGTTGGTTCGGGTCCTGCCCAAGTTTGCGCCGCACGGCATGCCAGCCGTGATTGATGGCCAGGTAGAGTCCATGCAATCCGCCCCAGATGACGAAGGTCCAGCCTGCTCCATGCCACAGGCCGCCCAGCAGCATGGTCGCCATCAGATTGATGTAGCGGCGTGCCTTGCCCTTGCGGTTACCGCCCAGTGGAATGTACAGGTAGTCGCGCAGGAAGCGCGATAGCGTCATGTGCCAGCGCCGCCAGAAATCGATGATGTTGACCGCCTTGTAGGGGGAGTGGAAATTCAGCGGCAGCACCACGCCGAACATGCGCGACAGACCGATGGCCATGTCCGAGTAGCCGGAAAAGTCGAAGTACAACTGTAGACCGAAACACAGCGCGCCGCCCCATGCTTCAATGAAGGTCAGGTGGACGCCTGCCGCGGGCGCGCCGAATATCGGGTCGACGTAGTAGGCGATGCCGTCAGCAATGATGACCTTCTTGAACAGGCCGATGAAGAAAATGCTCGCACCGACGGCCATGTTTTCATAGCTGAAACGATAAGTGGAAGCATGCGCAAACTGCGGCATCATTTCCTTGTGGTGCAGGATGGGGCCGGCGATGAGGTGGGGGAAATAGGTGACGAACAGCAGGTAATGAATGAAGTTGTATTCCTTCACCTTGCCCTGGTAGGTGTCCACCAGAAAGGCAATCTGCGTGAAGGTAAAGAAGGAAATGCCCAGGGGCAGGATGATGCCATCCACTGACCAGTGAGTACCTGCCACGCTGTCGATGCTGCCGAGGAAAAAGTTGGCGTATTTGTAATAGCCGAGCAGCAACAGGTTGGCCGCGACGGCCATGAACAGCAGGCGTTTCTTGCCGCTGTCATTTCCTTTGACGCCGGCCTTGGCTATCCACCAGCCAAAGGTGTAATTGCCGATGATGGAGCCGAGCAGTAGCCCGATGTAGGCCGGATTCCAGTAGCCGTAGAAGAATAGCGAGGCCAGTGCCAGCCAGGCTGCGGCAAACTGGTGGTTGATGCGCGCCAGCTGGAAAAACCCCAGCAATACTATCGGCAGGTACAGAAAAATGAAGCCGTAGGAATTGAATAACATGCTGTTCCGGAATTCAGGCAGCGGGCCCCTGCCCGCGCGAAATGTGGCGATTGTAGCATCCGCACTTCTGGTAAGGTATAACCTGGTCAAACAAGGAAGCATGCATGGCGACATATGCCATCGGTGACATCCAGGGCTGTCATGTTGAACTGGTCCGGTTGCTGGAAGAAATCGGGTTCGAACCGGCGCACGACACGCTGTGGCTGGTCGGCGACCTGGTCAATCGCGGCCCGGGCTCGCCGGAAGTTTTGCGCTTGGTGAAATCGCTGGGCGATTCCGTTATCACCGTGCTCGGCAACCATGACCTGCATTTGCTGGCGGTGGCAGCCGGGGTGGGCAAGCTGCACCGCACCGATACGCTGGATGAGGTGCTGAACGCACCCGACCGCGACGAATTATTGGATTGGTTGCGCCACCAGCGTCTCCTACATGCAGAAGGTGATTACGTGCTGGTGCATGCCGGCCTGATGCCGCAGTGGAAGGTGGCGCAGGCAGCCGAGCTTGCGCGCGAAGCTGAGGCGAAATTGCGTGGCGAGAAATACGTCAAATTCCTCGAACGCATGTACGGCAATACACCGTCCACCTGGGATGACGCGCTGACCGGCTATGACCGGTTGCGCGTGATTGTTAATGCGTTTACCCGTTTGCGTGTGCTATCGGAACGAGGCGAAATGGAGTTTCGCTTCAAGGGCGAATTGCACAACATTCCCGAAGGCTATGTGCCGTGGTATGAAGCGCCTGACCGCAAGAGCCGCGACGCCACGGTGATCTTTGGTCACTGGTCGGCGCTGGGGCTGATGCTCCGGGGAAACGCCATTGCGCTTGATACCGGCTGCCTGTGGGGTGGGCCGATGACGGCCATCCGCCTCGAGGACCGCAAGTTGTTCCAGGTGGCGTGCACAAACCCGGTAGCCAAACATTGGTGACTAGCAGCATGCCAGGGATTAGAATGGCCCCATGCTTGGAAGCCATATGAACGGATTGTTCAGCCATTCGGTCACGATATTCCTGGCCTTCTTTGCCATCATGAATCCGGTGGCCAACACACCGTTGTTCCTCAGCCTGACCGATGGCGATGAGCCGGAGGTCCGGCGGCAGGTCGCCTTCCAGTCGTTGCTGCTCGCATTTTTCCTGGTGTTGCTGTTTAGCCTGTTCGGCAGGCTTATTTTCGAGATGTTCGGCATTACGCTGCCGGCCTTCCGCATCGCCGGCGGTGCGCTGGTAATCGTGATCGGGTTCCAGATGTTGCATGGATCTCCGTCCCGCGTGCATCACCCCAGTGAAGAGGCGGCAGCACAGACGCGTGAAGCCGAATTAAGCGTGGCGATATCGCCGCTGGCCATGCCCATCCTGGCAGGCCCCGGTACGCTGGCTACGGCAATCAATTTTTCCTCTACCAGCCGTATTGCAGACATCGTCATTACCGTCTCAAGTTTTGCAGTGCTGTGCCTGATCACCTATGGTTTTTTCCTGACCGGCGAGCGTCTGGTTACCTTTATCGGCAAGAGCGGCGTCAATGTGGTGACCCGGATGATGGGCCTGATCCTGGCGGTGATCGGTACGCAGATGATTATTGAGGGCATGCACGGCGCCGGCTTCTAGAATCCGCTCAAAACTACTGCGCTTGTCATCTTGCGTCCCGGCAGTGCTCGGAATCCTCATGTATTTATATACATTCCGGTTCCTCCGCGCTGGCGGGACGCAACCTGTCTGCGCTCGCTACGTTTTGAGACGGATTCTTGCGTTATATGGAAAGCAGCCTTTGCATCATTCCTTCAGCCTGGCGCGCATAGCCGCTGCCGAACAGGTTGGCATGGTTGAGTATGTGATAGAGGTTGTATAGTTCGCGCCGTGTCGCATAGCCGTCGTCGAGTGGCCATGCAGCGCGGTAGGCGGCATAGAAGTCCGCCGGGTAGCCGCCGAACAGTTCGGTCATCGCAATATCCGCTTCGCGGTCGCCATAATAGGCGGCCGGGTCGAAGATGGCCGGTGTGCCGTCGGCCAGGAAGGCGTGGTTGCCGCCCCACAGGTCGCCATGCAGCAGTGAGGGTTGCGGCGTATAGCCCTCGAAGAAGGCCGGCAGTTTTTCCAGTAATGCTGCTCCCAGGTCCTGCAGCCTTCCGCCAAAGCCGTTCTGTTTTGCCAGCCGAAACTGAAAGCCAAAGCGCTGTTCGCGCAGAAATTCGATCCAGTCGCTTACCCAGCCATTGGGTTGCGGTGTGGAGCCGATGAAATTGTCATGTGCAAAGCCGAAATTTTCGGCCGAACAACGGTGCATGGCGGCGAGCTGTTCGCCGAGCTTGCGCGCATTGCCGCGCGTACCAAATTCCAGGTATTCCATCACCAGATAACTCTGCCTGCCGCTAATGCCATGAGCAACGGGTTGCGGCACGTGGACAGTATGGCTTTGGGCGATGGCTTTCAGTCCTTCCGCCTCGGCCTCGAACATCGCCATGTGTCGCGCATCGTTAAGCTTTACGAAAAAGCAGGTGCCGTCCTTGCCTTCCAGGCGATAGGCTTCGTTGATACAGCCGCCGCCGACTGAAGCGGCATGGGCAATTTCAAAGCCGCTGTGTGCGGCGTCGCGGATGGCGGACTGGATGTCTTTCCAGTCGGCCATGTCAGGGTTGGGCGCCGTCCATGGGCAGGTGTTCGACGTGCATCCCGTTCTTGTCGTGTATCAGGTTGATGCGGTCGCCGACATGGAATTCATCGTTTTTGTTCAGGGATTGGCGTACAACCTCGGTTTTGCCGCTGTCGAGCTTGACCCAGATTTCCACCCCGGGATGCGTGCCGCTGTTCTGCATGGCGTCGCCGGCCATGCTGCCGAGCACGCCGCCGAGGATGGTGGTGGCGTAACGGCCGCGTCCCTCGCCGGTATTAGCGCCTGCCACGGTTCCGGCGGTACCGCCGATCACCGCACCGGCACTGCCGCCTTCGTTGGGCAGGTCGACCGGGGAAACCGATTGTACGATGCCCAGACGCGGGGGCTCCGGCTTCTGGTCGGTGTTTACGCCGTGGGTACCGGCGCAGGCGGCAAGTAACAGCGAAAATAGCAGGACAAGGATGCGGCGCATGATCACAACTCGATCATATAGTTGAAATGCTGTTTGAACTGCTCGCACAATTCGGCGCGTGAGGGTGCGTGGTTCTGGCCGCCGCGGCTGGCGATCTTGATCGCGCCGAGCAGCGAGGCCAGGCGTCCGGTGGTTTCCCAGTCCCAGCCCTGTTGCATGCCGTGCAGCAGGCCGGCACGGTAGGCATCGCCGCAGCCGGTGGGGTCGAGTACTTCCGCTGGAGTCGGCGTGGGAATGTCGATCTGTTTGCCTTCGGTCAGGATCATCGAGCCCTGCGCGCCCAGCGTGACGATGAGCGCCTTTACGCGCTTTGCCAGTTGTTCGAGGGTCTGGCCGGTCTTGTCCATCAGCAGCTTGGCCTCGTAGTCGTTGACCGTGACATAAGTGGCCTGATCGACGAAATTCAGTAACTCCTCGCCGTTGAACATTGGCATGCCCTGGCCGGGGTCGAACACGAACGGAATGCCGGCCTCGTGGAACTGCCTGGCGTGCTGCAGCATGCCTTCGCGTCCGTCCGGCGAAACGATACCCAGCGTGACATCTTGTGCTTCGCCCACGCTGTTCTGCTCGGAAAAGCCCATCGCGCCCGGATGAAAGGCGGTGATCTGGTTGTCGTCGAGGTCGGTGGTGATGAAGGCCTGGCCGGTAAATGTGTCCGGCACATGGCGGATGTGAGTGCGCGCAATATCCAGATTGCCGAGGCGCGCGGCATAGGCATCGAAATCATCACCAACGGTCGCCATGACCAGCGGGTGGCCCCCCAGCAGTTTCATGTTGTAGGCGATGTTGCCGGCGCAGCCGCCGAACTCGCGGCGCATTTCCGGTACCAGGAAGGCCACGTTCAGGATGTGGATCTGCTCGGGCAGGATGTGGTTCTTGAACTGGTCCGGGAACACCATGATGTTGTCATAGGCCATGGAGCCGCAAATGAGTGTATGCATTCGTTCGCCTGAATTTCTGGGATTAAGGAGGTGAAAATTATAGCAGTTTGGCCCTTGTCCAGACCTTTGGATTGTCACAATAAAATCATGCAAGCTTAATCAAAATTTCGCATCCAGCGGCGAAACTGCGCGCCATGACAGACCTGATCGGAAGGTCCATGAAACATTGGCGCTGGCTGGTCCTGCTGCTTCTGTTCAGTGCGGATGCACATGCATGGGGACTTTACACCCACGTCTATTTTGCCCAGTTGCTGCTGTGGGCGGTTCCTCTCACCGATCCGCGCTATCGTCGCATCGTCAAATCGTTCCCGCATCTGGTATTGGCCGGTGCCTGCCTGCCCGACCTGTCGCTGGTCGGCCGGCATTTCGGCACACGCAACCTGGACGATACCCACCACTGGGAAAGCCCGCACACCCTGCTGGATGCCGCCCGCAGCGACGAGGAATACGCAATTGCACTGGGCTATGCCAGCCACCTGCTGGTTGACGTGATCGCGCACAACCACTTCGTTCCGGCACACGAAAAAATGTGGGGAGAAATACCGCTGGCAACGCACGCTGCGGCGGAATGGGCAATGGATTTCCATTTGCGGACGCAACTGTTTGCCTGTCCGGACCGGCTGATGCAGCAGAATGCGGATCGCCTGTCGCAGTATGTTTCCAGAAATTTCGGTTGCAGCAGCAGGGTGGCCGAACGCGCACTACGGTTTCTGGCACAGGCGGAAGCCGGCTTGCGCGGCAGTGGTATTCCACGGCTGTGCTATCGAACGGCATGTGCACTGGACAAGGGCGTGCAGCGCCGCTTCAATTATTACTTGGCCGAGACAGCTTCCCGCTTGCAGCACATCAATCGCATCTTGGCCGGCGAGGTGCCGGTCTGGCATGCCGAACCGCCGATCGACCAGGCCATGCGCGAACGCATCGGCAACATTCCACACTGGCAGTTGCGCCACCGCATTCCGCTGCCGCAGGACCTGTTTGTCGGTGCGGAAGCCTGAGCTTTGTTAAAGCCGGATATCCGTTCT
>Ga0102953_1002521_pt1 | contig 10766 bp, 9 predicted proteins | sample SalPon2A_C_D2_MG_FD_78509 | JGI IMG/M metagenome (GOLD analysis project Ga0102953, IMG submission 78509) | Soil microbial communities from South San Francisco under conditions of wetland restoration - Salt Pond MetaG R2A_C_D2_MG | ecosystem: Environmental > Terrestrial > Soil > Wetlands | place... | reverse complement strand
TTCGGCTGCCGTACAGTGCCTCGCCTGAGGCTCGGTCCTCGCGTCGATCGATTTGGAGGCAGGCTCGGGCGCAACCTTGCCGGACACAGTCAGGGCGCTCGGGTGAGGGCGACGTCGGGGTCGATGCCCGCAGGGTCGAGATGGGGAGCGTTGCTGTCGGAAGTCGCCATCGTGGGCGCGGTCGCGTAGGGACGGTTGGCCCTGGCCGGGAACGCGGCCGTGTGCTAGAGGAGTGGTCAGGGGCCGGAAGCGAGTGGTGGGACCGCGGTAGCGTCGGGCGACGTATCGGGGCAGGAGTCGGACCCTCGGCGCATTCGCTTGGGGCGTGTCGTGGTGCGGGCGAGGGCTCGGAAGGTGAGCGCTCGGCCGCCCGGATGGGGGTGGGGTTCATGCGGTGGTTGTTGTTCGCACGCTGGTTGGTCCTGGTCGCGCTGGTTCTGCTTGGGTCGGTTGCGGTGGCGTCGAGGGGCAGGGTGGTGGACGTTGTGGTCCATGGGGTGGGTCTGGAGGGCAACCTCCTGGGCGACTCGCCCGACAGGACCGTGAGCGTCTACCTCCCGCCGGACTACGACGAGGACGTCGACGTTCGCTACGCGGTCCTGTACCTCTTGCACGGGTACTCGGTGAGCAACCAGATGTGGGTCGGCGGCGGCTACAACTCGCCTCGCGACCTGGTGACGGTGGTCGACGGTCTCGTCGCGGAGGGGGCCGTGCATCCCATGATCATCGTGATGCCGGACGCCCGGACAACGTACGGGGGCAGCTACTACACGAATTCCCCGGTAAGCGGTGCGTGGGAGGACTTCATGGCGGACGAGCTCGTGAAGTATGTGGACGGGCACTTCAGGACGCTGGCTCGTCCCGAGAGCCGGGCCATCGCGGGCCACTCGATGGGTGGCTTCGGCGCTCTGGGGCTCGCGATGAGGCATCCGGAGCGGTACTCCGTGGTGTACGCGATGAGCCCGGCGGACATCGATCTGGTGGATGTGAGCAGGACCGGGTCGTTGTCGGGCTACGCGTTCCTGCGGACGATCGATCTCCTGGCCCGCGGCGCACTGCCGAGAGGAGGTTGGAGTGGAGCGCACCTCGCGATGGCGGCCGCGTTCTCGCCCGATGTGAACCAGCCGCCCGGGTACGTGGAGCTGCCGTACGTCAAGGTCGACGGCCAGCCCCATCGGGTGGATGAAGTGTGGCAGCAGTGGATCGCGCACACGCCGCTCGGGATGATCCCCTGCTTCGGCCCGAACCTCTTGTTGTATCGGGGCGTGGCCCTCGACGTTGCGTCCGGTGAGGAGAACCCGGACATCGGGCCGGGGGTCAGGGCCTTCTCCGAAGCCCTGAAGCAGATGGGGATCCCCCATCGGCTGGAGGTGTACGAGGGCACCCACACGAGCGAGGTGGCGTCGAGACTGGCGTCGGTGGTCTTGCCCTTCGTTTCGGAGCGGCTCGACGGCGAGTAGCTGCGGCCGCTTGGTCTGGCGCGCGAGGCCAGAGAACCGCGTGGGGTACCAAGGAGCGGGGCCCCTCGCGGCCGGCTCCCCGCACGTGGACTTGGCCGTGGTGGCCCTCATCGGCGAGCCCGGCCCACTGCGCCTGCGGAGAACCCACCCGACGGGGCCATCATGTCGACAGCTATCTGGCGCCTGGGGCGCCTATCCGCCTGTTGGAGTTGCTTCCAGTTCATGGACGCTTTCGCGCGTGGGCGCTCGGTCTGCTGTCGCTGGTCCATCTTCCCGAAACCGAGGTGATCGATCTGGCCATTGTCTGGCGGTCGGTAGAATGCTGGGCCGCGGTGACTGTCGCGGTTTGCCGTTCATCGGACGTTGATTCCCGGTGCGTATGGGCGCAAGAGTGATCGCTGAAACGATGTCCAGAACGTAAACACTACGTAATCGGCACTACCGCTAGTGAGCGATGATTCTCTGGTAGGTGGTCAACGGGTCGCCCTGGGGCGTGTTCCTGGAAGAAGTCCCCGGGCGAGGTGCGGGTTCGAGGCGTGGGCGCCTTGATTGAGGTGCCGAGGCTCAGGTGGATAGACGGTCACGAACTGCGCCCGCCCAGTTCTGCAGGTGGTCGGGTGGGACAGCGGGGTAAGGCGTTCGCGTGGGTTCGGCCGGGGGATTACCGGGCGAAGATCGCCAGCAGCGGCAGCGTTGTGGTGGCGCTCAGGAGGGCGCTGGCGAGCGCGAGGGTGGTTGGCACTAGGAGGAGCCGGCGCAGGCCGATCGTGAGGAGCGCGACGGACCAGACGAGGTCGATGCTGCCGTGGAGGATGGCGATGAGGCCGAAGTCGTAGGCGTCCAGGGCGATGGCGGTCCAGTCCACGGCGAAGGTGTAGGGCATGACGACGAGGTAGACGAGACCGCCGATGTTGAGGATGGTGTCGACCTCGCTGGGTCGCCCAGTGAGGCGGATGGCGAGGTGGCTGGTCGCGGCGCCGAGGAGCCATGTTGCGGTGCGCAGGAGTGGCAGGAACGCCATCTCGGCGAGGTAGTAGCGTTCGGTGGGGAGGAAGGTCAACGAAGAGGGTAGGAGGGGGTTGCGGCCGAGAAGTTGGAGAGCGAGCAGAGAGGTCAGGGATATCGTGAGGTTGAAGGCGACGACGACGCGGAATCCCCATGCCGGGGCAGGCATGGCCTGCAGGGCGTCGAACGCATGGTGGGGGCGGAAGGTGCCTAGCTGCCACAGGTGGAGCAGTGTGGAGCGTGCTACGGCCACGGATATGTCCCTTCTTGGCGTATCCGCAGAGCCACGCCGATGTGACGAGCGAGAGTCGACGGGCGCCGTACGAGGCCTTCGGACAAACCTAGACGCCGCGTGTCCGCGCGGCAAGAGCGCGATGTCCCGTGCGACGCATCGGGGTTGTCGTGCTGGTCTGGAGTCGTCCCGACTTCGTGGCGGCTCCCCTGCTTGAGGCCGATCATGACCCTTCCCAGATTGATCGTATCGGTGCGGCGTGGAGTCTTGGTCCGAACGAAGCTGTGGTTTCGCCGTCATAGAGCACGACCCCCGCAGCAAAGCGCCTCCCCGTGTTCGCCTGGAGCTTGCGAAGGCCGCGGAAGTCGGCGCTGGTCACAGTGGCTGCCGCTTTGACCTCGACGCCGACCAAGGTTCGTCCGCCTCGCTCGATGACGATGTCGACCTCGTACCCGTCCTTGTCCCGAAGGTGGAAGAAGGTATGTGGAGCCTCGTGCCAGCTTGCCTGGCGTCGCAGTTCTTGCAGTACGAACGTCTCCAACAGCTGACCTAGCAGCGGTCGGTCGGCGGCGAGGGCACTTGCGTCCGCATCGAGCAAAGCGCAAGCGAGTCCTGTGTCGCTGAGGTGTAGTTTGGGAGTCTTGACGAGACGGCTCATGCTGTTGGTGTGCCACGGCGGCAACGTCTCCAAGAGGAAGATGCGCTGGAGCAACGTCATGTAGTCGCGTATGGTGGGCCGACTGAGCTGGAAGGGTGCTGCCAGCTCGCTCACGTTTTGGAGGCGCGCCGTGTTGGCAGCGGCTGATGCAAGGAGGCGTGGCATCGCGTCGAGGGAGCCGATTCGAGCCAGCTCGCGAACGTCGCGTTGCACCAACGCCTCCAGGTAGTCCCGATACCAGGCGGCGCGCCGGCGCGCCGATGACCGCGCAAGCGCCGCAGGGAAGCCTCCGGCAGCGATGCGTTCCGCGAGCTCGCTCCCCAAGCGCTCGGTGGACTGCATCTTGAATTCGTTCGCGAACAGCGCATTGAGGAAGGCTGCGGGCTTTCCGGCGAGCTCGCATTGAGCTAGCGGGTGGAGCCGCAGGATTTCCATGCGCCCTGCGAGCGAGTCTGCCAGTTGCGGGACCAATAGAACGTTGCTTGAGCCGGTCAGGATGAAGCGCCCGGCGAGCCGGCGCCGGTCGATTTCGGTCTTGATCGCGAGGAAGACGTCCGGAGCGCGCTGTACTTCGTCCAGGATCACACGCTCTGGGAGGTTGGCGACGAATCCGGTTGGGTCGCTCTCCGCTGCGTTACGGGTGACGGTGTCATCGAAGGTGACGTAGCTGTACCCCAACGGCGCACCGATGTTGCGGGCCAGAGTGGTCTTGCCGCACTGTCGCGGACCGTGGATGAGCACGACGGGAGAGTCGTCCAGGGCCTCGAGCAACCGTTCTTTCACGAAGCGCGGGTACAGCGGCCTTTCGGGCATCGGCCAATCGTAACGTTATGGACCGGCCAATTGCAAGGTTTGGGGTCGGCCAGTTGCAAGGTTTTCGGTCGGCAAGTTGCAGATCGCTCTGGCCGGTCGACGCCAGGTCTGGAAGAGTCTTCGCACGAGTGGCGTGCTGGACGTAAGAGACTAAGCAGTTGGCACTACCGCTGGTGAGCGATGATCCTTCGGCGGGTGGTCAACGCATAGTCCTGGGCGATGTCCCTGGATGTCGCCTGGGGTTTCCGAGGCCAATTTGCGGTCGGCTCGGCATGCGTTCTGGACTCGGCCGGCGGGTCGCGCGAGGAAGGGACCCTCCCCAACCCAGCGCGGTCCAGTCGCACTAGCTGCGTTCCTACCAAAGCACGTCTCAGGTCTCGGTTGCTTCCGCGTCTTGTGGCTGAGTGTGCGCGCGAGAGCCGGTGTGGCAGCCGCGCGTGCTGGTGCACTGGCAGCGGCCGCCTGCGAGGCGCAACGCCAGTTCCTTCGTGGCCTCCGTGAAGGGCTCGGGTTCCGGGCCGGGCATGCCGTGGAAGGGCCGCTTGTCGTAGCAGGTGCCGCAAAGGACCACGGCGTTGGATAGGTGGTTTCCCTTACCGGGGCGTTTGTGCTGCACTTCGAGTCCATAGGTTCGCTTGCAGCGCGACATAGGCGTCTCCTCGCCCGACCGCGATCTCGGAGGCAGCGTCGGCTGCGTGGCCGTGCTGCCAATCCCGGCCTCCAGTCTGAACGCCGGCTCGCGCGAGCGCTAGGGACACGCGCCTCGAGTCTGGGCGCTGTGAGGAGCGGTAAGCCGTCGGGTTCGAGCCGTATTCCTCGAGCGAGGCCGGGAGTCACTCAGGGTGCGGGCTGACGTGTCCATGGTTTCCGAGGCGTTGATGGTACCGGGCACCGATTCTCGGCGCTGAAGAACTGAGGTCGTGGAGGCCCGATCGTCGATTGGCCGGTGGGACGGGCGTCCGTCGTCCTGCTGGCGGCAGGTGGTTTCGCGACCCCGGTGATCCTGGAGAACTCCGACATCGCCTGCGAGCCCAGCTTGTCCGTGGACCCGGTCCTGTGCGTGGCGGCCGAGGTCGTGGGCTGCCGGCAGTGCTTCGAGGTCCAGATGCCCTTCATCGCGCAGCGAGAGGGCTTCATCCTGGCGCCCTACTTCGACGATTTGAGCTTCTGATTCAACCGCACGTGGCGCATCCGGCGAGCGACATCGCGGCCATCATGATCAAGCTGGCGGACGCGAGCGTCGGGTGCGTAACGCGGCGGCACGTGGAGAAGACGCTCGGTGCGGAGGACCTGGCGCGCGGCGTGGCGCTGGCGAAGGAGATCCTCTACCGCTTCGGCGCCCGGAGGGACGGGGTCTTCCTGGGGACGCTCAACGCTGGGCACCCCGGTGGCATGTTGCCGCTGGGCCCGCGCGAGGCCCAGTCGCTGCACCATGACCGCTTGCCCGAGAACCTCTATGTGGCCGATGCGACGTTGTTGCCGCGGTCGCTTGGGAACCCGCCCATCTTGACCGTCATCGCGATGGCGAAGCGCATCGCCCACCTCTGCAAGGAGGTCCTGGTATAGGAGCTTGCCGTGGTGGGCGCACATGTGACCCAGCACTGGCGGGGTGCTGGAGTTCTGGGGGATTCGCTTCTTGAACACACGCCCGTCGTCCGACGGGCTGCAGGAGCCGCTTGCGATCGGACGCAAGGACCACGGCAAGCGTGGCGCAGAGCGCTCCGGCCCAGGTGAGGACGTGGATGCGGTGGGTGGAGCCCGTGTGTCGGACCTCGTCTTCCTCCTTGGCCCCGGGTTCCCCTCGCCACCCCGTCAGCGCGACATCATCTGCTCGCCCGCCAAAGCCTCCCTCCTGGGACGTCCATCTCTTGCGCGGCCGTCGATGCCTCCCTATGGTTGCCGTGAGCAACGGGCGAGACGCGAGCCATACCCAAGACGACGGCCCGTACACCTCCGGCGAGAGAGGGCCGTCGACGGCCCGGTCCGGGGTGCGAGTTGCCCGCCTTCGAGCTCGCGACACGCACGGCTTCGATCTCGGCCCGCGGCCGCGATTGGGGGTCGGAGTCTGCGCTTCGGGTGCTTGTCGGGTAACCGCTCCCTCGTGATGGTTCGGGAGGATGACGATGAATTCGACACGAAGGATTGCGGTCGTCGCAGGTGTGTTGTTCGTTCTTGCCACGGCTTCGTCCCTCGTGGCCGCGACGTTCGTTCCGGCGCTGGCCGGTGCGGACTACCTCTCGGGCGTGGCTCTGCACGTGGACGGTATGGCTGTGGCGGCATTGTTCTACGTGGTTGCAGCGTTCGCCAGCGTTGGCATCGCCATCTCGATGTACCCGGTGATGAGGAGGTCGGCTGCAGGGCTGGCCCTGGGATCCGTGGTCTTCCGGGCCCTTGAGGCCGCGTTCTACATGGTCGCAGTCGTTTGCTTGCTGTCCTTGCTGGAGGTGGGCCGGCAGTACGCCACAGCCACGGGCGCCGACCGTACGGCGCTTCTGGCCGTCGGTGACACGCTGGTGGGCATCCGCGAGCATGCGTCGGTGGTGGCAGTGCTTGCCTTCTGCCTCGGCGCGTTCCTGTACTACGCGTTGTTCTTCCAGGCGAGGCTCGTGCCTCGGTGGCTTTCGGGCTGGGGCATTGTCGCGATCGTCCTGTTGTTGATCGCGTGCGTGCTGGCCTTGTTCAGCAGCAACCCCATCACGGGTTACGTGGCGCTTGCGCTGCCGCTCGCTGTGCAGGAGATGGTTCTCGCTGTTTGGCTGATCGTCGTGGGGTTCGGCCCTTCAGCAACTGTGCCAAGCACCGAAGGCGGCCTCGGTGGCATGGCCGCGTCAGACGCACGCGAGACGCCCGGTAGGCGTCCATCGGCCACACGGTAGCGAGCGAGGAGTCACGTCGTCCAGCACGGCGAGATGGGAGCGTGCAGCGCGGCGCGGGCCAGCAAGCGAATGCGAGCGTCACCGGGTTGGGAGGAGTGAACCCCCTGCCCTGGCTACCGTTGGCGGCTTCGCTCGCGACAGGCTCTTGTGTTGACCAGCCTCAACCGCAAGCACGAGACCGTCTACGAACTACGCCGAACTCCAGACCCTGACTCGGGCTTTGGCGTCAGGCGCCGGGTCGATCGCTGGTGCCCCGGTCACGGTATCCGGGCCGTGAGGTGGTACCGCTTAGCCGGCCGCGGTGCGGTTCTTCCGGGGCAGCCAGGTGGCGGCGAGGGCAACCAGCAAGCTGACGATTGCGATGAGCCAGAGGGCGCTGCTGGTGGACGCGGTGACGCTTTCACCCGCCAAGATCTGGAAGAGGTTGCGGGCGCCATAGGGGCCGGGTGTGAAGCGGGCCAGAACGCTGTAGAAGCCTGGCAGCAGGGAGCTCGGCAGGAATACGCCCGCGGCGATGACCTGGAACGGGAGCGCCAAGGCAGCCAGGACGATGCCGAGCCGCCCGAGCAGCCGCACGAGGGCGGCCACGAACAGCAGCATGGTCCAGTAGGTGAGGGCGAGGGCCCACCAGGACGCGGCTGTGCCCAGGGGGAACGCCTGGCCGAAGAGGGCGAGCAGCCCCAGGGTGACGAGCGGCAGGACCGCCGCGATGATCAGCAGCGCAATCTGGAGGCCGGCGAACACCGTCCAGCGCCCCTCGGTAGCTGGCGTCAGCCACAACAGCGCCACCGCGCCGACGGCTCCGCCGAAGCCGAGCAGGATGACGAACATCGGGACGATGGCGGCGAGAAAGTTGGCGTTGGCGGCGCTGGCTCCCAGGTCGGCGGTCACGGGGGAGCGGTTGAGCGATCGGATTGCTCCGGAGAAGTTGTCGGCGATCTGCTGGGCGGCCTGGGGAGGCAGGGGGGCATTCTGGAGGCCGGCCGTGGCTCCCTGGGCGATGGCCTGTTGGGCGTTGGTGTAGGCCATGGTATTGAGCTGCTCGGTCATGGTCTGGGCGAGCTGCGTCATCATCTGCTTGGTCATGACCGCGGCCGAGGGGTCGATCTCGTAGCGCACGGTGGCGTGGCCGCTCTGGAGGGTCTGGCTGAAGTCCTGTGGGAACGCCACCACCATCTGCGCGTCGCCGTTCTTCAGGGCTGCCTCTGCGGCCGTCAGCGATTCGGGGCGGTCGACGGTGAAGGGGAGCTTGCCCGCGAGTTGCCCGGCGATCTGGGTTCCCATTCCCGGGTCCTCGCTGACGACGGCGATGTGCAGCCGGTCGATGCGGGCGTCCGCCCCCTGCAGGGCGGGCAGCATGATGACGAGGAAGACGAGCTGGGCCGCGATGGGAACGGCTATCGCGAGCCACAATCGAGGTCGGCCGAAGTAGCTGCGGAGCTGATTCATGGTTCCCCTCCTGGGGTCGGCGATGCTCAGGCGTCGTCGACGGCGTGCCTGGTGTCGTCGTCCCTGGCTTTGAGGCCAAGGTAGAGCACGTCGAAGACGGAGCTCTTGCGCTCCTCGATGAAGCGCGCCCGGTCGAAGGCCTCGTCGGGACGCATGGCGCCGGCGATTCCCCGCACGATCGGCTCGGCGAGGAAGAAGTACATGCAGCTCCCGACGAGCGTCACCAGGAACTGCAGTGGATCGACGGCGACGATGCGGCCCGCCGCATGCTCGCGCTCGAGCAGCGCGCCCATCCGCTGGGGAAACGACACCTCGGGCCCGGCGAGCGCAATGGTGAGCGCTTCGGCGCCTGTCGAGCCGCCCCGGCTGAGTTCCTGGAGGACGAACATGATCGCGCGTGGGTCGTTGGAAACGTAGTCGACGAACAGCGACACGAACCCGTGCAGGGTCTGCTCCAGCGAGCTCGATGCGGACAGGGCGGCATCGACCTGCGCTACGAGTTCGCCCGTGACCGCGCTCAGGACGCGACGATAGAGGGCGTCCTTGGAGCGGAAGTAATAGTGGACCGAGGCCTTGCTGACGCCGGCCCGGTCGGCGATGTGCTGCATGCGGGCGCGCCCGTAGCCGCGCTCGGTGAACACGGCCTCGGCCGCCTCCAGGATCTGCGCTTCCTTCGATGCTGCCGTGTCGTCGAGCGCCGGGTCCACGTCTTCGCCCCTTCGCGTGTTGACCAAATGGTTTGACCACCTGGTCAAACGGCTTGCGACGAGCTTAGCGTCCGTGCGTGCGGCCGTCAAGCGACCGTTCTGGCAGGCCACGAAGGTTTGGAGGTGGGGCGATCTCGCGTGGCGCTGTTCGGCTCATGCCGTGACATTCCACTTGACAACGCCCCTGGCGGGCATTAGAAAGGTGGCAGTCCACAGTGGGTCGCCGGAGTGCGCCGGCCCGTTGTGTCTTCTCGTCCTTCCCTTCTGTGGCGATCGACCAGGTGGCGGGAGTCGCGCGATGTGTGTGGTTCGCGGGTTGCCGGGCGGGCAGGCGTGGTTCCGCACCGTCTCGCAGGTGGCTGCTGCCGAGTGAGGCGCGCCGGGGACGCCGACGCTTACTTTCCCAGGGCGGTTCGAGGTGTCATCGTGGATGTGGAGGGGCGGTCCGTGGAGAGGGTCTCGGGGTACTGCGGGTTGTGCGTGTCCCGTTGCGGGTCGATCGCGGTGGTGGAGGATGGACGCTTCACGGCGTTGGAGCCCGACCCCTCGCATCCGACCGGCAAGGCGCTGTGCGCCAAGGGTCGGGCGGCGCCGGAGCTTGTCTATCATCCCCAGCGGCTCCTTCATCCGTTGAAGCGTACACGCCCGAAGGGGGATCCCGATCCGGGCTGGGTGCGCATCTCTTGGGATGAAGCCCTCGATCTGGTGGCAGGCAAGCTCAGGTCGATCGCCCGTGAGCACGGACCTGAGGGTGTGGCGTTCAGCGTGGCGTCGCCGTCCACCTCGGCGTCAGACGACGCGATCGTGTGGATCCAGCGGCTGATGAACGCCTTCGGGAGCCCGAACATGGTGAACTCGATGGAGCTGTGCGGGTGGGGCCGGTTCCTTGCCACGCAGTACACGTTCGGCGTCGGGGTGCCGGGCGTGTACATGCCGGACCTGGAGCGTGCGGGTTGCATCCTGTTCTGGGGCTACAACCCGAACCTGGCGCGGCTTTCGCACGCCACCGCAACCGTTGACGCCCAGAAGCGCGGCGCGAGGCTGATCGTGGTTGATCCGCGCCGTACCGTGCCCGCGAAAAGGGCTGACGTCTGGTTGCGGGTTCGGCCGGGCATGGATGCGGCGCTCGCGCTGGGCATCGGGAACGTGATGATCGAGCGCGGCTGGTTCGACCGCGCCTTCGTTCGCGATTGGACGAACGGGCCTCTGCTGGTGCGAGGCGACGACGGTCGCTGGCTCCGAGAGAGCGACCTGGTGGCCGGCGGCAGTGAGCACCGCTACCTTGCGTGGAGCGAGACGCTCGCCCGGCCGGTGGTCTATGACCCAGCCACCCGCTCTTGCGAGGGCGGCGGGGATGAGCTCGCGCTTTCGGGCACGTTCCCGCTGGAGACGCTTCGGGGCCCGGTGGTGTGCCGGCCCTCCTTCGCGCTGGTAGCGGAGCGCTGCAGCCGCTACCCGTGGGAGCGCGTGGAGGCCGTTTGCGGGGTGGGACGCGAGGCACTGGTGGCGGCGGCGCGCACGTTGTGGGAGTCGCGGCCGGTGGCCTACTACGCTTGGAGCGGTGTC
>Ga0102953_1002520_pt1 | contig 10769 bp, 12 predicted proteins | sample SalPon2A_C_D2_MG_FD_78509 | JGI IMG/M metagenome (GOLD analysis project Ga0102953, IMG submission 78509) | Soil microbial communities from South San Francisco under conditions of wetland restoration - Salt Pond MetaG R2A_C_D2_MG | ecosystem: Environmental > Terrestrial > Soil > Wetlands | place... | reverse complement strand
TTCACCGGCACCGCCACCCAGGCGATCAAAGGTGTGCCGATCCACGCGATCGACAACTACACGATCCAACTGTCGGCGACCAGCGCGGCCTACGTCGGCATCGGCACGCTATTTATCAGCGCCACCCAGATCGAACTGGAAATCGACACACTGAGCCGCACGCTCAACTAACCATCCATTTGACACAGGGCGACTAGGGTAGCTCCCGAACGGCCAGCGAGCGTCCGCCGGCCCGTCGCCTCACACATTCCGGCGCAACGGACCAGGCGCGTGGTCAGGAGACGACCATGTCAACCGATGTAGCAAAAGCGATCGTCACGATGAACGAGTTGACGCAGCGCTTTGACGATGCGGTGATGGCGGCCGAACCTTACTGGCCGACCCTTTGCACCGAGGTGAACAGCACGCACAAGGAAGAGACCTACGCCTGGCTGTTGCGGATGCGCGGGATGCGGGAATGGTTGGGCGAACGCGTCTACCAGGACCTGACGGCGGCCCGCTATACGATCGCCAACAAACTTTGGGAAGACTCGCTACCAGTCGAAGAGACCGACGTCGAAGATGACAGCGTCGGCATCTACCGAAACCTGGCGGAAGATTTCGGCAACGAAGCGGTCCACCATCCCGACGAGTTAGTGTTCGACTTGATCCAGGCGGGCGCCACCACCGCATGTTATGACGGCCAGCCGTTCTTCGACGCCTCGCACGTTACGCAGAACAGCGGTGTGCAGAGTAACAAGCTGACCGCCACCGTCAGCGACACGGCGGCGGTGACGGCGCTGGAATTTCGCGCGGCCTACAATCAGGGCATCAACGCGATGCTCAAGTTTAAGGACAACCTGGGCCGACCGTTTATGCGGCCGCGCATCAATAAGGGTCAGCCCGATCTGATCTGTCTGGTGCCGGTAGACATGCAGGACGCGGCGGACACGGCGTTCAACGCGCAGATCATCAACAACACCTCTAATCGCGTGGTGAATCGGCCGCGGAGCGTGGAGACGATCAGCTATCTGAGCGATCAACTGTCGTTCTACATCCTCAACGTGGGGCGGAGCGTGAAGCCGTTCGTGTTTCAGAAGCGGCGGCCGCTGCGACGCCAGGTTAAGGGCATCGGCGACTATGAGTTCAAGGATCTCAAGTTGCTGGCCGATGCCCGCTACAACGCGGGCTACGGTCTCTGGCAGTTCGCCGTCAAAGTCACCGTCAGCACCTAGCCGCCTCGCCGCGCCGGCGGCGCGGTGGCGCGAGGGGCACCAGACATCAGCACCCGCAATCGGAGAGTTGACCGATGTTTTACCTGAAACGAATGCCCAACCGGGACAACATGCCGCTTCGTCGCGCCGTACGCAACGACGCCGACCAGGTGATCGCCCTCTATGTGTTTCCGGTGAACGAACCGGTGGAGGTGGAGGACAAGGATCTGCCAGCGATGGCCCCGCTCGTCGGTAAGATGCTGAACGTTTGCGACCAGCATGGGGCGGCGCTGGAGCAGTTCCCGACTAAGCGGCTGCAAACGAAGTTCGAGAAGTGCTGTGCCGAACCCTCGGCGACGGCCGAACGGACGCGCGGCAAAGAAAAACCGAGCGACCCGCCGCCCGAGACTGCGGCACAGCAGGGCGATGCGAAAGACGCTGATCCCAAAGACGCTGAACCCAAAGGGGGCGATGAAGAGTCGGACGACGATCTGGACGACGACGATCTGGAGTCGGCAGAGGAGGAGTCTGGCGATACGGACGCGGGTGATGCCGAGTCTGGTGATGCCGAGGCGGGCAGCGGCGCAGCTGCCGTAGAGGGCGCAGCGACGGCGACCGATGCGGATGCGGCGGCGGCCGCCAGCGCGGCACTGGGTCAGCGAGCCAGCGGCTAACGTGCACACGGGGCGGCTGGCGGTGAGTGATGAGTATCTTCGACCAAATCGAGGGAAATTTTGATCGCTTCATGCAGCGGGTCGGCGAGCCGATCACCTACCGCCGCGGGGACGATGGCACAGAGATCGCGCTGGTGGCGATCGTGGCCAGCGAAGACGCCGGGATCGTCACGCAGGATCTCGAGGCATCGACATACGATTCGATCGACGTGTCCGTGTTTCGCAACGAGGCGCTCAGCAGCGGCGGCATCCGCGAAATGCGGGACGGCGACCAGGTGAAGTGGCGGGGCGAGTGGTACAGCTCCGAAGGCGACGTCGCCAAGGGCGACGCGCAGATGCTCAAGGGGCGGTTTATACGCGGTGAATCCTACAAGGCGGGCGGTAGCAGCTATGAGTTGCCAGGCCGATGAGCGAAGCAAACATCGCAGCCCTCAGCGTGCTTGCAGTGCCCGAGAACACCTTGGCCGACATGCTCTCGCGCAGCGCGACGTTCCAGGCCGAGTGCGGCACGACGGGCGATGCGGACGCGACGTGGGACCACATCGAACTGACCGAATGGGCGATCGACGAGTCGCCCCTGCCACCGGCCGGACCGTATGGGGTGGTCTATCTGGACGAAGGCTTCCGCATGCGCAAGACCAGCGAAGGCGCGGCCTGGAACTATCAGACCAACGGCGCGCTGAAGGTCTACCTGCGCACGCCCGGACCCTTCCAGTTCGCCGCCACGCGCGACCAGGCGACGGCAATGAAGAACTTCGTCGGCGACGTGATGACCGATCTGTTCGACCTCTCGGCCGTGGGCGATGCCAACCTGGCGATCAACGATATCGAACTGACCGCCCCGCCGAGTCGGGTGGCGCGATGGATCATCCGCCGCCGCCGGCACAACTTTTGGCACGCGCTGTTTCGCGTCGACTGGGGGCCTGACTGATGTATGGGCTCACACTCAGCGTCAAGTGGACCAGCCATCTGGATTGGGACAGCGTGGCCAAGCGCCGCTGGCCGGGGATCGTCGCCGCCGGGCTGCACGCGGCGATGACCATCTGGGCCACGACCTATCTGCCGCGGCACTGGACGCCCTACGCCAAGACCAAGTACCAGCACACGCCGCGCTCGATCGATTGGCTACAGCGCCGCCGCCAGTTGGCCCGGCGCGGGGTGATCCGCGAAGGGGGCGGCGAGATCGACAACCTGGTCACCGGGCTGTTCCGCGAGCTGGTCCTCGGCTGGTACGAGATCCGGGCGCGGGGCAAGAGCGTGCGGTTTCGCTGTTACGGGCCCCGCTACGTGACACTGCGGCCGAAGCCCGGCAAAACGGGTCCGTTCAAATGGGGCGAAGTGACGACGATCATCCCCACCGAACACCGGCGCATGCGCAAAGCGATGGTCGAGCGCGTGCGGCAGGAAATCCTGCGACTGCGAAAACGCAAAACCACACGGCTGTCGTAAAACAACCAAAACAACGATAGGTGCCCCATGGCAATCGAAGGCTTGTACACGCCCCAGGCGATCACGATCAACAGTCCGGTGGCGACGACGTTCAACCAGTTGGCCAGCGCCACGATCGACGGCCAACCGCGTGTGCGCGTGGCCTACAACGCCGGGGCGCCCTATCCGACGTTTGTCTCGTATGACTCGGCGGCGCCGCAAGTGCGTTTCACCACGACTCAGCTACAGGGCCTGTTGACGCTGACGGCCACGGCCGACGGCGTGTATGCGAACACGTCCGCGGCGAGTGCCACGATCACGCTGGCCAAACTCGACGAGAACGGCCGCCGCAGCAGCAGCGCCGACAGTCTGCTCTGGACCGTGCCACAGAGTTTGTTGTATTGGTCGACGATCTCGGCCGGCAACGGTGTGCCGGCGACGGCGGACGTGATGCTGGTGGCGTCGTTCGACGGCACCAACGCGCCGCTCACTTACGGGACGACGACGGCCAATTACGCCACGTCGTACACTGAGGAATACATGCTGGGGTTGACGCGGGTGGTCAGCTCGGCGCTCAGCGGTGTGCGTCGGGTGACAATTTCTTCGGGCGCGTCGCTGTTCAGCGACCGCGACCAGAGCAATCCTTACCCCGATTGGCTCTCGATCCGCCGCGTGGAGCCTTCGATCTCGCTGGAGACGTCGAAGCTGAGCAAGTGGTCCGATGTCGGCTTCTCGGCGACCGGCGGCGGGCAGCCGTTAGTAGGGGCTGGCATTGAGGTCTTTTTGCGGCGGCGCATCGACACCGGCATGTTCGTGGCCGACGCCTCGGCCGTGCATATCAAGCTGTCGATGGCCAGCGGACTGGTGTACCCACAAACGGTCAACGTCGGTGGCGGCGACCCGGCCGGTTTGAACCTGATGGCCATCGGCGCCGGGTCCGACAGCGATACCAACCCCCTGGTGATCGCCCCCGCCACGGCGATCGCCTAACGCAGGAGAACTCCCCCCCCATGACCGACCAGCAAACCAGCCCGCAAGCCGATTCCACGCCCTCGGCGGCCGCGACCGCCGAAAAACGAACGCCCCAGACGCCGCCTGAGCAGCGCACCGGTGGCGACGCGACCAATCCATCGCAGCAAAACACAGGCCCGCTGGCGGTCGCTGTGGACGCCACGCCCCAGTCTCCGGCGCGCAGCGACGACGACGTGGCCCTGGTCGTGACGTTCGCGAGCGTGGCCCTGGGTTTGCCCCGACACGCGGCGCTGCAGCGGGTTGGCGGTCTGGACGAGGCGGTGTTTACGCACCTGCGCAATGCGGCCCTGAAGTGGCTGCCCGGCGAGCAGCAGCGGCGGGCCGCGCTGGGCGACGACATCACCCAGGTGCGCCGTCGCGCGCGCGATATCGTCGCGGCGGCGCGGCGGGCGATCCCGCAGAAACCCATCCCGCAAAAACCGCCCGTGGGCCCCTTGGCCCATCAACCGAAGAAGGAGTAGACCTTGCAACCGCTTTATTATTTACCGGGTCGAAAGTCCGCCGCTTTGATGGCCAACAACAAGGCCAGCCGGGCGGCACTGGTGGATGCGGGGGTCGGACACCTGGTCGAAGACCTCGACCAGGAGCAAACCGCGTTGGCGGTGATTCTCGGCGACGTCGTGCAGCATGGTCCCGACGGCGGTGGGGGCTGCTGCCTGGCGCTGAAAACCAGCAGCGGCGAACTGCCCGAACGATTTGGTGTGCACCTGGACCAGCAGACATGGCACGCTCCGCTGTGCGGCGACGTCTGGTTGGGGACGGTCAACGGCCACCCGCCGGCGCCCGCTGACATCCAGCGGCCCAGTGCGATCGGCGGCCGCACGCCCAAGCTCGAAGATGGGCAGAAGTGGGCCGTGCCGACGCTGCGGCGGCCATCGGGAGATAGCGATTTGCCTTCGGGTTATCGCCTGAGCGGCGACGGCAGCGTGGAGAAGGTGTTGTCGGGCCGCTGGCGGCAGTTGTGGGATGAGTCGGCCGAGGTGTTGGAACATTTTCTGGCCCTCGAGCGCGAAGAGCCGGGGCCGCTGTCGGGGGATGCGGCTATACCGCGCGTGTTGCAGTTCTGCGTGGACTGCCTGGCGATCAACTACCGATTCAGCATGCTCGAGCAGAATGTGCTGTTGCCCGTCGGCAGCCACACCTGGTTTTGGCTGTTGATGGTGGCGGTCGATTATCCCGCCTGGATGAAGGCCGATGAGGAAAAAAAAACGGCGGATGTCGAACCTGGAACCGCGGCCGACGCACCGAAGTCGAGTGTTGGGCCGGAGGCCTGATCGACATCCCCCGGCCGACGCGATACGAGCTCTATCTGGCGTCGCGGCTGCTGGCCGCCCGCGGTAGCGGCGCGTCGCTGGATCGGTTGGCCGAATTGATCGTAGCGACGAGAGCCCGCTGATGGGAAACGCATTATCACTCGACTTTGACGGCGACAGTTCCAAAGCACGGCAGGAAGTCGCGCGCCTGGCGCGCGAGGTGGCCAAGCTCAAAGAGCAAAACACCGATATGGCGAGGGAGTCCAAGAAGCATCTCGCCGAAGGCACGGAGGGGGCAAATCAGCAGGCCGGCGCTTATGCGAACATGGCAAATCAACTGGGCGGCGTCGTGGTGGGCATGGTATCCATCGGCCGCGCGATGTCGCTGATCCGAACTGAATTGGCGGATATCGTTGAGAAGCAACAAAAGTCGCTCGAAGCCACGCAGAAAGGCGGCTCGCAATTACCAGAGTTGATCCGCAACTTGCCACCGGGGACAACGTACGCCGATATTGAGCCCCAGCTGCAGCGCATGGCCGCCACTGGCGTCCCCGGTGGAATGGAAGCGATCATCCCAGCAGCGGCTGCGGCGTTCACGGCAGCGGGGGAAGTTCCGGCTGCACAAACCATGGCTGGCGTCGGAGCGGCGCTCGGTCTAGCCCCGGAGGGTGGGGAATCCCTGCGGGCGTTGGCGGTGGCCGCCACAAAACTGGGCGGCGTCAAAGGCGGTTCGACCAACCCCAAGGAATTGCTGGGGATGACCGTGCAAGGCGCCCAGGCTGCGAATATCACAGACCTGGAGAAATACGCCGAGAACGCGAATGCTGCGGCACTGTCATTGATGCAGGCGGGGTCAACGCAAGAACAGGGCATCGAATTGGCGGCGGCGCTGTCCCATATCGCGCAAGATGTCACCGGCCGCCGCACCGCCTCGCTGGCGCCCAACATGGCCAAACAGTTGCGGGAGTTTGTCCCCGAAGCCCGATCGCCCAATCAAGCGATCGAAATGCTGATTGCCGATCCCCAGCGCGGCCGCGAAGTCTTCTCGCAGATGTCGTTCGAGTCGCGCAGCTTCTTGGGTCTGGAACAATTGCTCACGGGCGGTGCTGGCTCTGACGCGGCGAAAACTTATTTCGGCGTCCAAAGTAAAGTCGAGTCAGGGCAAGCCGCGCTGGACGCCTACGACCGCAAAAAGCAGGAGATTGAAAACGCTCCTGCGTTTCGTAGTGGGCAACTACAGCGGCAACTTGAAGAACTCACGATTGAACAATTTCGCGGCCGGCCAGGCGAGGCCGCTGAGTTCTTGTTGAAGAAATCGACGAGTGAACTGCTGCAAGGTTCCGGCGAAGGTGGTCTGTTTAGAAAGCTCAGTGAGGGGGCTCTGGCGACGGTGTCGCTGTTTCAAGGGCCAGAAGCAGTCCGCGACAAATCGGCTGAAATATTGCGGATGCGAGAAGCCCATTTGCTCGGGCTCGGCGACCGCGCAGGTAGCGACTACGCAACGGGGCGAGATGACAGACTATTTAAAGAGGCACTTGCGGGGGCGCCAGTCGAAGCGCAGCGGCAAGTCGAATTGCTGGAAAAAGGAATTGAACGACAAGACCAAATCATCACGTTGTTGCAACAGCAGCAGGATGCTCTGCGACAACCTCCCCCCCAACAGCCCGTGGCGCCGAATGCGGGGGTTGAGCGGTGAGCAGTTACAACGCCATCGGCGCCTTTAACTTCGATATGTTGTCGGGGCAGGTCAGTCTGGCCAAGCAGCGGCCGCGCATCTACCAGCGCGGCGGCGTGAGCGGCACCGGATTGTTTTGGGACGGCCGCAAGGGGCGACCCTTCGGGCTGAGAAGCGGCGTGGCCCTGGCCGACCGCGACACCGGCATCATCCGCGGCCAACAGTACAAAGAACTTTGCGGCTATCTGGTCGACGAAATCTATCAGGCCGATCAGGTGGCCGCCACCTACGGACAGTTCGCCGTGCTGGACGTCGAGGTCGACGCCGGCGAGGCGCTGCTGACCACCGTGGGAACCGCTCTGCCGGGCGCCCGGTTCTGGTTGGGCGCGCGGTGGGTGCTGATACACATTGCCAACTGAGTTTTAAACCGGCACACTCGATCCGAGGAGTACTCCTATGTCCAATTCCGTTTCCGCCGACATCATTCAGAAGATGCGCGCCACGCTCGTGCTCAGCGACGTCCCCGGCGTGGGCACCAGCGTGCCGATCGATATCAGCCAGTTCGATCGACGGATTGCCCTCTCAGCCACCACCACCCCGGCGATCTCGCTGATCGGTTGGGATGAGCACACCCTGGCCGGGGCCACCGAACTGATCGACCTGACGACGCTGCCGTTTCTGGACACAGAAACGGTCGACGGCACGGGTCTGAAAGTGCAGGCGGCCTACTTCCGCTGCCCCAGCACCAACGCCGCCGCCGTGACGATCGACGTCACCGGGGCCAACCCGATCGACGCTTTTGGTTCGGCTTTTTCGATCACGCTGCCGCCCGACGGCAGCCAGATCATCTACTCGCCCGAGGGCGGCAGTGATATCTCCGGCACCGTCAAGTCGATCGAGTTCAACGGCACGGCGGCTGACAAAATCCAGTACGTGATCCTGATGGGCTGAGCGCGCGGGGATCCCATGACCGACATCAAGCCGGTACTCCAGACCATCTACATCCCGCCCACCCAAGAGGTAAGCGTGCGCGCCAGTCTCAGCAGCGACTGGGTGCCGCTGATCGGCGTCTGGGTGGACGAGTTCACTGCGGCGGCTAAACCGGCGTTCGGCCAGGCGCGGCTGAGCTATCGGGCGGGTGTGGGGATGCAGTTGGGCGGACCGCAAGAGATCAACGTCTGGTCGGCCGGCGACCTGGATCAGTATCAGGTACGCGTGCTACTGTACGACGGCACCGATGGCAGCCTGCTGGTCGAGTGGTATGGGATTATCATCGCCGACGATCGCGAGATCCTCGGCAGTTCACCGGATGACACGGGCACGCGCCGCCAGAACCTTTGGCAGACGTTCAGCGCCCTGGACATGGGCTATCTGCTGGACAAGGTGCGCGTGAATCGCTCGATCGTCAGCGGGCTCACCGAGCCGTTGGGGCGAGCGATCGCGTTCAACGGCGGCCGCGGCGCAGCGCGGGACACGAACATTGTGGCCACGGCCAACCGCAGCGCGGCGATCGAACAGAACGGCGCCCATGTGTTCGTCAGCTCGCTGGCCGGCGCGTCGCTCTGGACCACCAGCGACATCGCCAATTATCTGCTCAAAAACTTCCAGCCGGTCGTGGGCGGGGTCGAAGTACCGATCAAATTCACCAGCGACTCGCTGATCATCAGTTGGGACACGCCGCTACTGCGGGCCGAAGGCCGCACGGTGAAAAGTCTTTTGGATGAGTTGTTCGACCCGCGACGGCTGGTCGGTTGGGCGGTCGGTTGGGACGACGCCAGTGAGTCGCTGCTGGTAAAAGTCTTCAGCTACAACGAGGACCCCATTGACCTGGCCAGCGGCGGCGTGGTGCCGGCCAACAACAGCCAGGTGACGTTCGACTTCGACTCGGCCTGGGACATCGCCGATGCCCATGTGCGGCGGTTGAGCAACCACCGCGCCTCACAAGTGCGCGTGCGCGGTGCGCGGCGGGGGGCCGTGTTTACGGTCAGCCATGCCGACGGCACGCTCGAAGCCGATTGGACGAGCAGCAACCAGACGGCCTACAACACGGGCGCCAGCGGGGCGACGGGGCCGAGCTACTCGACGCTTGACTTCTCGGAGAGACAGAAACGCAACCGCCTGGCGCGCGGGGCCGAGTCGCTGCGGCGGGTGTATCGTTATTTTCGCATTCCGACGACGTGGGACTTTAAGAGCAACAACGGCGAGAACAGCGGCAGCGACTCGCCGGTGGTGCCCAAGCTCGACGCGCAGGGGGCGATCGGCAGCGACAGCGCGCCCCTCTGGCGGCCGGGGCTGTCACTGGAAGAATATCTGCCGCTGGCCTCGGGCCATGATTATGCGAGTCTGCCGGCGACCAACAACCTGCCCGACGGCAGCATCCCCGAACCGCTACCGGTGTTGGTGTTCGTCAAGACACCGACCACCACCAACGACGGCTCGAATTCACGCTGGGTCAATGGGGCGGAACTGGTGGGGGCCGACGTGGGCGAACTGGCGGGCGAGGCCGGCCAGCGGTGGCGGATCTCGGCCCGTGTGCAGCAGCAGAACCTGGGGCTGGTGCTGGACGTGTTTGGCGGCGAGCAACACCTGATCGCCTCCACTGAGTTCTCGGCGATCGGCGACGAAGACACCGCGGCGGCGCTCGACTGGCAGGATGACCTGCTGGCCACGGTCTACATGGAGAGCGACTCGCATGTGGAGGTTTGGTATCCCGGCGGCGCGGCGCAGGCCGAAGCCGGCGTGACCATTCTGGACATCTCTGGCGACGAGTATCGCCTGGACTATCTGGCGCCGGGCACGGTGGTGGGCACGGCCGTTGACGGGGCGCTCTCGCGCAACACGAGCGGCGGGTTTCTGCGCGACGATCGCGAGCGGATGCTCGACCACGCCCGCGCGGCCTATCAGTGGTATAGCCGCGTCCGCAGCGAGCTGGACGTTTCGGTCCGCACGGTGTTGCCGGTGGCGGTGATCGGCGACCTGGTGACCACAATCGGCAGCGGCGCCACACTCGAGACCGTGAACACACCGATCACACGGATCACCGTGTCGCTGGGGCACCGCGACAGCCAGCAGCCACCGATGACCACGATCGGCACCGATTTTGGCGTGACGGAGTTTGGCCAGGTGACGGCCCGCCGTGGCCAACCGACCGATCCACAGCCCAACCGCTTCCACCAGGTGGCCGATCAGGACGTCTGGGGCGGCTGGGGTAAACCTGAATTTATTGGCACAGATATCAGCGGCAGGATTGAGCGAGGACCGTATATGGTCGGCGATAGCGGCGGATTGCGAGCCCTTTGATGCACAGCGACAACGTCTACGACCGGATTGCCACGCTGGAAAAATCAGTCGAGGAACTGCGCCGCACACTGCTGTGGGAGCGGCGGCAGGCGGCAGCCGGCGGCGGGATCCAGATGCTCAGCGTCGAACTGGACGAAGACATGGGCGCCACGACGACGGGGCTGGCCGATTGCAACGTGTTGGCCTTTGATGGCACAGACGACAGCGACGCGGG
>Ga0102953_1002518_pt1 | contig 10771 bp, 10 predicted proteins | sample SalPon2A_C_D2_MG_FD_78509 | JGI IMG/M metagenome (GOLD analysis project Ga0102953, IMG submission 78509) | Soil microbial communities from South San Francisco under conditions of wetland restoration - Salt Pond MetaG R2A_C_D2_MG | ecosystem: Environmental > Terrestrial > Soil > Wetlands | place... | reverse complement strand
TTGTAGCATGTCTTTTTCCAAATAGGAACATGCCATGTCGTAATGGAATTGGGCGGATTTATGGTTGCCAGTTTCCTGAGTAACATTTGATTGCGATTGATGAGATTCGTTATTGGAAGAAGATATGTAATCTTTTTGAGGTGAGCCGCAGCATTTCTTGTATTTTATTTTGCTGCCACAGGGGCAGGGATCATTGCGCTTAGTCACAGATTTTTCCTTTTAATTTTATGATCTTTGTGGTTGTAACATGAAATATGCCTGGACTACTGAAAGTTTTAAATTCATATTGGTTTGTTGTTGGTATTATTTTTAATACTTGGTCAGAATATAGAGGATATGTACGCCGATCCCGGATATCCCCGCTCCGACATAACGCAGGATTGCCGCTCCCTTCTCGGTCTTCTCCGAGAAAATCCCGATTATGACACCGGCTATATGGATGGCTGCGGTTCCCAGTAAAAACCCCGCAGCGTAAATAACCGGCTTGACGATGTTCGGCATTTCGGTGCCATGGGCATGGCCGTGGAATACGGCAAAGAAACCCACCCCCGTCATGGCCCATAAATGTGGCAGCTTGTTCTCCATTGCCAGGGCAAAACCGAGGATCAGGACCGACAGGGCAATGCCGTATTCAACGCCGGGAATAGTGATCTTCAGTACACCGATCAGGGCGCCGACGGCCATTACCGTCACGAAGGTGGCCGGGACGCTCCAGATTGCCCGCCCACCCATCTGGGCGCTGAGAATGCCCACGCTGAGCATGGCCAGGAAGTGGTCGAAACCGAGGACCGGATGGGTCAATCCGGCCAGAAATCCTCCCTCACCGCCGACCGTATGGGCCAGACAAAGCGATGGCAGTAAAAGGACGATCAATAAGGCGGGGAAGGTCTTCAACACTTGTCAGTCACCCTCGAATTCGGTCTGGGCGTAGATCTCATAGCCTTTTGCCTTTAATTTACTTTCGCCGCCGACATCCGGCAAGTTGACGATAAAGGCCATTTCCGCTACGATGCCGCCCAGTTTTTCGATCAGGGCCGCCGCGGCCAGGGCGGTACCTCCCGTAGCCAGCAGATCGTCGACCAGGAGGACTCTGGCTCCTTCCTGAAAGGCGTCCTTGTGAATTTCAATAATGTCGGTGCCGTACTCCAGTTCGTATTCCTGGGAGACCACCTCGTGGGGCAGCTTGCCCTTCTTGCGGATCGGCACAAAACCCTTGCCCAGGGTGTATGACAAGGCGCCGCCCATGATGAAGCCCCGGGCCTCGATGCCGGCAATGACGTCGAACCCGTGGTTGCCGTCAAGGTAGCGCTGGGTGAAGTTATCGATTACCAGGCGGAAACCGACCGGGTCCTGGATCAGGGTGGTGATGTCCCTGAACATGATGCCTTTTTTGGGGTAGTCCGGAACGGTCCTTATTCTTGATTTTATCGGCATTTCTTATTCCTCCTAAGCTGAACAGACATCGTCATATTCTTTTATTTTGGGTATGACATCCATGAAAAGTCGGATGACCCGGTTGGAATTTCGCTTCATGGTCTCAAGGATCATTTCCCAGGTGACCGGTTCTTCTTCCTCATGCCAGCAATCGTAATCGGTCGACATGGCCGTGGCGGCATAATGGATTTTCAACTCCCGGGCCAGATTTACTTCCGGCACCGTGCTCATGTTGATCACGTCGCAGCCCCAGCCTCTGAACATGTGGCTTTCCGCCTTGGTCGAGAAACGCGGGCCTTCGATGGTGATGATGGTTTTGTCCTTATGGTGACTGATGCCAAGCTCGGCTGCCGATTCGGTCAGCAGGGCTCGCAGGTTCGGGCAGAACGGTTCTGCCATCGGCGTGTGAACTACCGTGCCCTGATCGTAAAAGGTTGTTTTTCGTCCGCGGGTGTGATCGATGAACTGGTCCGGGAAAACCAGATGCCCCGGTTCGATCTCCTGCCGAAGCGAACCAACCGCGGTTGCCGCCAGAATATGGCTGCAGCCGTGATCCTTCAAGGCCTGGATATTAGCCCTGAAGTTGACGCCGCCGGGATGAATCGAGTGGTCCTTGCCGTGGCGGGCGAGGATGGCCACGGCAACTCCCGCGATTTTTCCGCAGGTCAATGTGGAGGAGGGGCGACCGTACTTCGTGTCGACAGCCTTTTCAACCGGATCCTTGAGAATGTCGGGATCGTCAAGGCCGGAGCCTCCGATTATGCCGATTTTTACCATTTGTCAACCCCGTGGTTGTTTGGGAATTATTAGCGGAAGGTGGAATCTACCAATTAACTGAATAGAAAAAAAGCTGTCAAGTTGAAATACCCCGACTTACAATGAATATTCGAGTCAGGTTTGTTTTTTGTGGCGAAATGAAAAATTGTTTGGTATAGGCGATATAGGCCGTTTTTGTTGGGTTCCAGGTGAATTGCACAAGCCGGATCCTCTACATTTTGAGTTGACCGCACAAAAATTTGGTTTTTTGTGCAGTTTTTTTGGGCTTGCTCCCGGTCATGAAGGGTCAGGCTTGGGATTGCCCGTCAATTAGTACGACAGGAGTTGAAATGTTACAGGGAAAAGTGAAGTGGTTCAATGAGTCTAAGGGATTTGGTTTTATCGAGAGAGAAGACGGTAACGATGTTTTCGTCCATTACACCGCCATAGCCGGTGATGGTTTCAAGACCCTTGGGGAAGGGGACGAAGTCGAATTCGAGATAGTCGACGGACCAAAGGGGCCGGCTGCCGCTAACGTCCGCAAGAAGTAACTTTTTTTAAAGTTATTGATTGAGCCCCCGGTTTTGCCGGGGGTTTTTTTTTGTTTTTTCAGAGCCGTTTCTCGGCTATTCCGATTAATCGAAGGAATCTGCGGTCAGGAAATCATCGATTTCAGCGATCATCTCCCGAAATTTCGGATTCCAGGTGAGACGCTGGCCTATTCCCTTGTCCAGGTTTTCCCCGGTCCGCTCTCCGATCCAGACGCTTCCTCCCGCCCGGCATTTAGCGAACTCTGCCGATTCTTCACCGTAGTGCAGGCAGTTCCGGTAGTCCCCGTTGCGTCCGTAATGAGGGTCTTCGGGTGGAATGACCAACGATTGGTGGGAAAACCCGATAATTTGCCGTGAAGGGATGGCGCTTGAAAAGCAGCGGACGCGTCGGTCCGGCTCCACTGTTTTTGTTTCGTCGGCGCTATAAAGGAGAAGTCGGCTGGCCGGATTGGTGATTATTTTCTTAAAGAATTGCAATGTGTATGAAGAGTCGATGGTAAAGTCTTCACGGCTCAAGGCAATGAAAACCGGGATCTCCAAGCGCAGTCCCTGGCGGTTGGTCAGTTCGTCTATCTGATTGATCAGTCTTTGGATCTGGGTGCCGCTGTTGGCGGCAAACGACTCGTATCTAACAAAATCGCGGTCCTTTCGGATGAGCAGCCAGCTTTTGAAGTTGCTTAAAGGTTCAACGAGCCAGGCCAGATCTGTATTGACTTTCAAGCTGGGGTTGAAAAGAAACAGTCCGTCTAGTTGACCGGGATTGCGCAGAGCATAATCAATCGCCAGCGCCCCTCCAAGGGAATAACCGCCGATAAATAACCGATCGACTCTGGTTTGGGTGATTTTTACGGCATAATCAACCGCTTTCTGCCATGCCTCAAGGGTTACCTCAGTCAGGTCTCCAGGTCTGGTTCCGTGACCGGGCAGAAGGATTGTCCTGACGAGAAAGCCCTTTTTTTTAAAATGTTCGGCCAGGTATTTCATATGATACGGCGAATCGGACAGGCCGTGGATCAGGATAATTCCTTCGGCGAATCCAGGTTTCCGGCCGTCAGCCGGTTTTCTTTTATCCGGGACAAGCTCGAAGGGAGAGTTGGCCTCTATTATTTTCTGTGCATCAGGCTGTTGCAGATCGACTCGGGCCTGTCTGACGATTTTACGGTAATGGTCGATGTATTTTTCGAAAGGTGCTTTTTTTGCGAATTCAAAGGAACTGTTTATGCCCGATGGCTGTAAACGAAGAGGAGTTTCCCTGCAGCCGCCGAACAACAGGCTGGTAAAAAGGGCAATAAAGGCAAGCGCGCCCATTATTTTTATGGGCAGTTTTTCCCTCATTTGGAAGGGGCCCGGCGCAGTTTAATCATGGCCGTATCGATTTCTGAAGGTTGGAGGGGACCGATGACATCGACGTTTTCCCCCTGACCTTCCCGGACGATATGCAAAGCAAAATCGTCCAGTTTAGAATAGAAATTTTGGTAAACCTGGCGGCGGCATTGCAGGAAGATCGAATACTCGCCGCCCATTGCAAAAAGACCGGCGCAATGATGGACCATCAGGAAGAAAGAGGCGGCGGACAGATATTTACTGCCGGTCCGCCGGAAGAGACCGGGATAGAATTTGCTTACATGCAGCTGCCTTGAAAAAATGTTGCGGCAGAAAACCAGGGAAAACGAAACCTCAAGGTTATCCCCGTTGTCGGTGATGAAATATTCGACCTGATTGTGGTCCCGGCGGTATTCAATGCGGAAGCGCTTGCAGAGAATGGCGACTTTCTCGGTGATGAATCCGGAGCCCGACTCTAGGAGTTTGTTTTTCCGGTTATTTTCGGTAATCAGGTTGGAGGGATTGTTAAGCATTATCAGCGCTTCATTTCGAACTTTCGAGTGCCTCGGCACTATATGATAACAGAGAAATAGACGCCGGTCGGCCGGATTTATCTATTGATCCGATCACATGCTGTGCCGAAATGCCCGGCAAGTTATAATGGCCGACCGCCCGGGCCGGCTCTCCTTCATCCTCAGGAAAAACCGGATTTGGAGGAGCATCCCGACAAGGCCCCGGCCGGGATTGATGATCGGCCCGAGGAAATTCTGAAGCTGGACGCAGAAATGGTTTTCTTGATCTTGTTGCTGCCGCATTTCGTACATTTTATATCTTTTTCGTCATCCGATTTGTTGACCAGGATTTCGAAGTTGGCCTTGCAATCGCTGCATTTATATTCGTAGATAGGCATGATATCTCCTCCAAGGTAAATAAAGACTTTTTAATATTTAACCGATTGCTAAATTATTCATCAAGTCCCTTTTTGTAAAGTAGTCGCTTTTTCATAACTTTATGAATTGTCAGTCTGGTTCTGTACAAGGCGGGGAAAACTGATATTATAATCGATTGGTTCAAGCCCGTCACTCATCTCGTAAACGGACAAGTAATGGTTTTACAGATTAAATATCCGGAAGAACTTCCCATCTCGGCATGTCGCCGGGAAATTATCGAGGCGATTCGCGACCATCGGGTGGTGATCATTGCCGGTGATACCGGTTCCGGCAAGTCCACGCAACTGGCCAAGATGTGCCTTGAGGCGGGCCGCGGTCATGAAAGAATGATCGGCTGCACCCAGCCCCGCCGTCTGGCGGCCACCTCGGTTGCCGGTCGGGTGGCCGAGGAACTGGGCCTGGAGGGAGCCGGGTTGGTCGGTTGCAAAATCAGGTTCGCCGACCGGACCGGACCGGCAACCAGGATCAAGTTCATGACCGACGGCATTCTCCTGGCCGAGGCCCGACGCGACCGAAAGTTGAGCGCGTACGATACGATTATTATCGACGAGGCCCATGAACGCAGTCTCAATATCGATTTTCTGCTCGGTATCCTTAGGCGTCTTATGGACCGGCGGGACGATCTGAAACTGATCATCACCTCGGCGACCATTGATACCGATAAATTCGCCAAGGCCTTCGACGCTGCGCCGGTGATTAAGGTGTCGGGGAGGACCTACCCGGTAGAGCTCCGCTATCTGAAAGGTGAAGACGAAGATGAGGCCGGTTATGTCGAGCAGGCGGTTGAGGCGACCATTGACTTGCATAACCGGGGAGAGCGCGGTGATATCCTGGTCTTTATGCCCACCGAACGTGATATCCGGGAGACCGTCGACGGCCTGGAAAAGGCCATTGCCAACCGGCAGGATATTAAGGGGGCTGCCACGGTGCTGCCCTTGTTCGGGCGGTTGTCCGGCGTTGACCAGAACCGGATTTTCAGGGCGGCGAGGGGACGGAAGATCGTAGTCGCCACTAACGTGGCCGAGACTTCGATTACCGTCCCCGGCATCCGCTATGTGGTGGATAGTGGGTTGGCCCGGATTTCGATATACAACCCCAGGGCCGGGACCAGTAAGCTGCCGGTCCGCAAAATTTCCAGAGCCAGCGCCGATCAGCGCAAGGGCCGTTGCGGACGTACCGGTCCCGGTGTCTGCCTGCGCTTATACGACGAGGAAGATTATCTGGCCAGGGAGGAGTTTACCCGCCCCGAAATCCAGCGGGCCGACCTTGCCGATGTCATTCTGCGCATGCTCTTTCTGGGACTTGGCGAACCCGGCACGTTTCCTTTCATCGACCCTCCAGCGCCCCGGGCGATTCGGGACGGTTACAAACTGCTTTGGGAATTGGGCGCGATCAAGATGAAGGACGGCGATCGGGCCACGGCCCGGTTGACCGGCAGGGGCAAGATCATGGCCCATCTGCCCCTCGATCCGCGCATAACCAGAATGATTATCGAGGCCCGCGACCTGAACGCGGTTTCCGAGGTGACTGTTATTGCCGCCGCCCTGAGCATCGCCGACCCTAGAATTAGACCGGCTGACCGCGAGAACGAGGCGGACCTGGCCCATGCCGCTTTCGCTGCTTCCGGTTCGGATTTTCTCTCTTTCCTGAAAATCTGGACGGAGTGCGCCAAAGTCCCCAGTCGCAGTCGGCTGAGGAAGTTTTGTAAACAGAATTTCCTCTCTTACCAGCGGGTCCGGGAGTGGCATGATATCCATGAGCAGATTCGCAAAACTCTGGATCGGCAGAAAGGCTTCCGCTTCCATAACATACCAGCCAAGGCGGAGAATATCCACCGCGCCATCCTCAGCGGCAACCTGCGCAATCTCGGCTTGCGCAAGGCCAAAAACATCTATCAGGGCGCCCGCGACAAAGAGATGATGATCTTTCCCGGCTCGGCCCTGTTCAACAAGGGGGGCAAATGGGTGATGGCCGCCGAACTGGTCGAAACCTCCCGGCTCTTCGCGCGTTGTGTCGCCAATATCAAGGTTGAGTGGGTCGAGCCCCTGGCCGCGCATCTCTGCAATTATTCCTGGGCGGAACCGCATTGGGAAAAAAAACGCGGTCAGGTGGTGGCCTTTGAAAATGTCAGCCTTTTCGGTCTGCTGCTTGCCGCCCGGCGCAAGGTTAATTTCGGGCCGCATAAACCAGAGGAGGCCCGGGAGATATTTATCCAACAGGCCCTGGTCGAGGCCGACCTGGGCGGTAATTTCCCCTTTCTGAGCCATAACCGGGCCATGATCGAACGACTCCGGGAATTGGAAGACCGAGTCCGGCAGCGGGATGTCATGGTTGACGACTGGACTATTTACCGCTTTTACGACGAACGGCTGCCGAAGGATATTATTGATCGCTCAGGCCTGGTCCGTTTACTGAAAAAGAGCGGTTCGGATGATTTCCTGCATATGGCTGAGGAAGATATCATCCGCCGGGAACCGGAGCCTGAACGGCTGGCCGAGTTCCCTGAAGAACTCGATGTCGGCGGTTTTTTCTGTAAAGCGACCTATCGTTTCGAACCAGGCGCCGATGATGACGGCATTTCGGTCCATATTCCGGCCGAGCTCGTCTCGCAAGTTGATCCGGCTCGTTTTGATTGGCTGGTGCCCGGTATGCTGCTCGAAAAAATCATCTTCCTCCTGAAGGGCTTGCCAAAGTCTCTGCGGCGGCAATTAATTCCGGTGCCCGACACCGCCGAGGCTCTTTTGGCTGAACTTGTGTTCGGCCGGGGGAATTTTTACGGTGTCCTGCAGGATCTGATTATGGCCAGGAAACAAGTCAGGATCGAGCGGGGCGATTGGCCGCTCGACACGTTGAGCGACCATCTCAAGGTGAGATTCTGTATGATCGACAATCGTGGCAGGATTATGAAGGCAAGTCGCAATTTCGCCGATCTTGCCGAACCTTCCAGTCCAAGTCCGTCCGGCAACGTGCTCGACGGGTTTAAGAAAAAATGGGAAAGAGATGACATCTCTGATTGGGATTTTGCCGGATTGCCGGAAAGAATCCCGGTCAAGGACCGGCAGGGCAGGCTGCTCGGTTTTGCCTGCCCCGGTCTTGAGCAAGACGAACAGGGCCGGATAAACCTGCGTCTTTATGCGAGCCGGGAAGAAGCGGCAGCGCAGACCAGAGCAGGACTGCTGGCCCTTTATCTGAGGAATTTTCAGAAACCCCGAAAAATTATCAAAGATTTTGCCCTCGGCAAGGACAACTGGGCTCTTTACGAGGGACTTGGCAGCCGGGATGAAGTCAACCTGGACCTGGCCATCTTTATCCTCGAGGAGATTTTTTCCTGCAGGGAAGGGAAGATCCCCGACCGAAAGCTGTTTGAAGAGAGGCTTGCTGATGTCAGGGCAAAGGGGCTTGCAATGTTGGGCCTAAAATTGCTCGATCAGGTTATAGCGGTACTACAGGAGAGAAGGGCGGTGCTCGATCAAATCAGTCGTTTTGAAAAAATGGCTGGTTCCGGAGGCGAACAAAAGAGATTTGCTGACTTCAGACGTCATCTGGAGGCGGTGCTCCCCGCCGACTTCCTGAAAACCTTTGACGGGCAGCGCCTCGGCAATTGTATACGTTATCTGAAAGCCCTGTCAGTCAGGATCGAGCGTGGCCATGCCGATCCTGTCCGGGACGCCATGCGGGAGGAACTAGTGAAGGTTCAGGAAGAACGGCTGGCGTTGCTTCGAGATCATCAGAGTTTTTCCCCGGACTTTCAAAGGCGCCTAGTAGAATATCGGCAGATGATCGACGAGTTTCGGGTTTCGGTTTTTGCCCAGGAGTTAAAGACCTCTTTCCCTGTCTCGTCAAAACGTCTTGACAATAAATGGCTTGAATTAAAGAACTTAGGCTGATTTCTTCTATAATCGGGCCGAGTTCGACGCCAAAACCTTGCGGTTTTGCGTGTCTTTCCCGAAACGTTAAGCCTCTAAATCTAAACATAAGATGCATATCAAACATCATGACTGACATTCTATCAAGCCTCATAATATTTTTGGTCTTAGCGTTAATTGGCTCCTTTGTATTCGTAATTTTTTAATTTGTTACCCATTCCACCAAGCCATACAGAAAGCAATTTGATTTATATTTTTGCTCCACCCAATGTTTGAGGGGATTTCTGAATTTTTAGATTAACTTGAAAATGAAATTAAAAATCCAAAATAACAGGTAACAAAAAATTAAGCGGACGTCGAGGAGCGCCGTTGGGCAGTTTAATAAGGAGACGCAATTGAATTTAGTTAGAGGAATTACTATTTTTTTAACTCAGTTGACGATCCTTTATTATATCTCCGGTTCGATGGATTTGCTTTTCGGGTTCAACCAGACCGATAAGGGGATCGGAACAGTCATGGCCCTTTTTGTGCTAACACCTTTACTTAACCTGTCATGGCTTGTCGCCGAGATAGACCGGTCGACCAAGATATTCGGGCGGGGTAAACGATTGGCCACTGCCCTGATGCCGGTTGTTGCCTTTATCTTTTTTAGTGAATCGTTAGCCATAGACTTCTATGTATTGTCGCAGTTAAGAATGTAAACACTTCCAAAGTAGAATTGTGTTTCAGGGGAAAAGTAAGTCATGAAACTTGGCCTACCATTATTCGCGGTTTTTCTCTTGTCGCTTACTGAGGCATGTACGAAAGAACGGGTTTATGAAAATATCTTTGAAGGTATGCAGAAGAGAGAGCAGATAGTAAATCCGTCTGATGAGCCGATCCCCCCGAAACAGCCTAATTATGAGGAGTACAAGCGGGAGAGGGATTAAATCCTGGAGAAAAGCCCATAAAAGCGTTTTCTATTCATTAACTTTCTGTTTTCACCCCGTTTTTTATCTTCTTGAGAGTCGAAATAGAGTTGTTTTCGTTAATTTTTAACAAACCGGTAATTTGAATTAAGAAAATATGTCATATATGCGCTGAAGGGAAGCAATCGTGTCCCCGCAAGGCCTTGTTATTTCGGTTATGTCTGGATATACTGCTGCTGTGTATGGTTCCTGAATACGCTGTTGAAGTTGGAACTTTTTTTGAGGTCCACTGTTTGTGAAATTATTTGTTGCCTTGATCGGTCTTATTCTAATCTTTGAAGGACTTCCTTATGCCGCTTTTCCAGAGGCAATGCAGGACTGGTTGCGTCAATTGACAGAGATGCGGCCTGGCTTGTTGCGCATAGTCGGCTGGTTGGCTATCGCCGCCGGTTTATTACTTTGCTACCTCTCTCAGCGCTCTGGTGTTTTTGATTAAATTTCAGCGCCACGCACTGAAAAACATTCAGATCTGCCATGCAAAATGGCAAGTATGACTGAACGGCCTTAGCTGTTAAAAATCCTAATTATTACATGCGCGGTAACACCGGTGGTTAATCGGGCGACGCTTATCCCAATGCTTGGAAACGGCGCATGAATTTGCGGTCTATATAGTCTTTGATGATAAAAGCCAATCTTCCCCCGAACGTCAGCCAGTATTTGTGGAGAACCCCGTCTCCATTTCCCAGATTGAAAATCAGCAGATATTTGCCTTTCGGGTCGAACTCTTCAAGCTCGTTGCCCTCCAAAGCCGCCAGCAGGTTGTGGTAGAGGACCTGGTTTTGACGGACCGCATAGACTCCTACCTTATCGAGGGGGTGGTCTGCAAAGTAAATGCAATCGCCGCCGCCGAATATTTCCGGATGTTTAACGGATTGGAGAAAACGATTAACCAGAAGGCCGCCGTCAGGACCTATCGGTAGTCC
>Ga0102953_1002517_pt1 | contig 10774 bp, 8 predicted proteins | sample SalPon2A_C_D2_MG_FD_78509 | JGI IMG/M metagenome (GOLD analysis project Ga0102953, IMG submission 78509) | Soil microbial communities from South San Francisco under conditions of wetland restoration - Salt Pond MetaG R2A_C_D2_MG | ecosystem: Environmental > Terrestrial > Soil > Wetlands | place... | reverse complement strand
TGTAATACCAAATCCGGCATCTGTTTTTTCGAGGTGAACATTTGCCTTTGTACTCACATGATCAACTTTGAAACCGGCCTGAGAAAGGGCATTCGAAAAAGCCATGGAAAAGCATCCCGCATGTGCGGCTGCAATCAATTCTTCCGGATTGGTTCCATTCCCGTTCTCGAAACGTGATGAAAAGGAAAACGGTCCTTCCCAGGCGCCTTTTCCTATTTTCATGGTTCCGTTACCACTTTTTAAATCACCGTTCCATTGGGCACTAGATGTTCTGACAGGCATAATCGCTCCAATTTTTTGTTGAGAGTTTCCATTATCTGCCTGCCTAACAATCAGAAAAGGATATTATGTTCCCTTTCAATTACGAGATACAAAAATTTCAAAAGATTCACGGTTAATCTAATTTCAAATTTCCTGATTTCTAATCAGGAATCACTTCCAAATCAACGGTGCGTCCAATCGCACGTCGAATAGAAGGACTTCGCTGTCATCCTCAAAAGTAAAATCAAGTTGACTGGTGTCCGTGATCCCTGCCCCGTCTCCCTGATTCAGGGTTACGCCGGCAACGGACAAATTGCCATTCACGACTTGCACCCATGCTCCGCGTCCTTTTTCCAGGGAATATGAAACAGTGTCACCCTTTTTGAAAAGCCCGGCATAGACGAAAGCATCGGTATTGATGGGCATGCTTCCATGGTATTGGTCAGGTGAAACATAAAGTCGAAATCGTCCCTGGCGTTCTTCGGGGGTAAATTTTAGCTGCTGATAATCAAACTCCGTTCGATCAGAGGACGGTATAAACCAAATTTGATAGTTGTGTTCGACGTCGTCATGGATATTTTCTTCCGAGTGGATCATTCCCTGACTTCCGGCGCTGATATGCTGTATTTCGCCGGCTGTAATTCCGGCAGAATGACCGAAACTGTCCTTGTGTGTCAGCGTTCCCGAAGCAACATACGTGACAATTTCCACATGGCGATGGGGATGTGATGGAAAGCCGGAGTGAGGTTGGATGTGGTTTTCAACGATTACCCGGAGCGGACCAAAATGGACCCAATCGGGATCATAATACCCGCCGAAAGAAAATGTCATCCAATTGTCAGTCCATCCAAAATCTTCGAAACCCCGATCCTTGCTGCGCCGAAGCCGGACCGTCGGTGATTGCTGTTGAGTATCAGTCACGTTTAAACCTCCGAATCTTATTCGAAAACCTGCTTGCAAAAAAAAACAGGATACCCTGTTAAAAGATTTCAATGAAGGGTATCCTGTTTGTCAGAATCGTTTATTTAGCGGCGTTGGCAAAGTTTTCTTCGACTTTGGCCCAGTTTACGATGCTCCAGAATGCTTCGATGTAATCCGGGCGTTTGTTCTGGTATTTCAAATAGTAGGCGTGCTCCCATACATCGAGTCCCAAAATTGGGGTGATCCCGTTCATGTACGGACTATCCTGGTTGGGGGTTGAAAAGACTTCAATGTTGCCGTTGCTTTTCACACCGAGCCAGGCCCATCCCGATCCGAATCGTGTTGCAGCAGCATTACTAAACTGGTTCTTGAATTCATCGAAGCTTCCAAACTTACTGTTGATGGCACCGGCAACGTTGCCAGATGGTTGTCCGCCACCGTTTGGAGACAGGATAGTCCAGAAGAGATTGTGATTGGCATATCCGCCGCCATTATTGATCACCGCCTGTCTTTTGTCTTCGGGTATATCGTTAATATTGCGCAGGACCTGTTCTACGGGAAGACTGGCAAATTTGGTCCCTTCGAGGGCTGCATTCAACTTATTGGTGTAGCCTTGGTGGTGTTTCGTGTGATGGATCGTCATCGTTCGCTCGTCGATGTACGGTTCAAGAGCGTTATAATCGTATGGTAATTCGGGTAATGTGTAAGCCATAATGATTGAATTTTGGTGAATTTTAACAGTTTTGGTGAAATATCATGAAGCCATGATTCATGGAAATCAAAAATATCGCTTCATCAAAAACGTAATTAATAGTGCATGTTATGTATGCATGAACCTGGAAGATTCAATATGAATCCCGCTCTATCAGTGAAATAACTTCATCTTCTTTCAATTCAGTTGTGAAAATAGTATTATCAGGATAATTAAACAAGAAAATACTTGGAATATTAGAGATGCTGACCCGTCCCAGAGAAGAAAAGTTTCTGTTATTTCTAAAAACCAATGGCGCCCAATCGACATCAACGATTGGAAGAGTGCTGAATATGACGTCAGAGGCTGCCAGACAACAACTTACCAAGCTTGAACAGGATGGTTTTGTAAGGGCAACGACAAATGTCAGTGGAGTCGGCAGGCCCCAAAAAATATGGGGACTCACCAAGCTTGGTCATGCCCAATTCCCGGATTCTCACTCGAAACTCACCGTACAGCTCATCGACGAGATCCGGAGCGTATTGGGTGAGGAAGCATTGGACAGGTTGATCTCGGAACATCAGAGAGAACAATACGCAAGGTATCATTCGGCGGTCGATACGGATTCAGGCCTTGAAGAGCTGTTGGGTCATCTGGCCGATATTCGCACGGAAGAAGGGTATATGGCTGAATGGGAGAAAGATGAAGAAGATTACCTGTTCATGGAAAATCACTGTCCGATTTGTGCCGCCGCATCAGCCTGTCAGGATTTCTGCCGTGCAGAATTACAGACCTTCCAAAAGATTTTGGGATCGGATGTTATGATAGAACGCGAAGAGCACATCCAATCGGGGGCCAGAAGATGCGCGTACCGGATACGCAAGAAAAAATGAAAGTGGATAAATAAAGTGATGAAATAGAAAGAACCGATGATCAGTTCAACCCCAAGAAGAAAAGATCATCGATTCAAATATTGAATTTTCAGGCAGATACAAGTTCTAGTTTATTCAACTCTTTATTTATTTGAGCGATCTCTTCATCCGATAACGTGATATCAGCTGTTTTTGCGTTTTGTATAGCCTGTTCAGGGGTGCGCGCTCCGACAAGAGCGATTGTGATGCCCGGTTGATGAAGGGTCCACTGAATGACCAGTTGTGCAAGTGTGGCATTTTTGCCGTCTGCGATAGGCCGGATTGCTTCGAGAAAAGCATTGGTTCGGCGAATATTTTCATCCGTGAAATAGCGATCCCTGGCACGCGTATCGCCTTCGCTAAAGTTGTAACCGGGTTTCATCTTACCGGTCAATAAACCGCGCTGCAACGGGCTATAAGCCAGGATGCCTTTGCCGTTTTCCAGACAGTATGGAACTACATCTTTTTCAATGTCACGGCGCACCATGCTGTAAGGAACCTGGTTCGATGCCAGCTCAATGGTCGATTCGGCCGTTTTCATTTGTTCTACATTGTAGTTACAGACACCGGCTTCCCTGATCTTCCCTTGTTTTTTGAGTTGAAGGACAGCTTCCATCGTCTCTTCAATAGGAGTCGAGTTATCGGGCCAGTGAATCTGGTAGAGATCAATATAATCCGTCCCCAGTCTCTTCAAACTGTTTTCGCATTCTTTTATGATGCTCTCCTTCCCGGCATATTTGTAAATATCAAGATCATTGCCCTCGTTATCTATGCTTGAAAAATAGAATTCACCTATAGCAATATCCCAGCGCAATCCATATTTGGTCAGGATCTGAATTTTGTCGCGAGACAGACTCTTAATTGCTTCTCCTACAATTTCCTCACTCAGACCCTGACCGTAGATTGGAGCAGTATCAATGGTTGTTACTCCAAGATCATAGGATGCATGCATGGCTTCCACAGAATTATTCTGTTCGGTTCCACCCCACATCCAGCCGCCGACTGCCCAGGCGCCGAACGTGATTGCGGATAATTTCAGGTCTGTATTTCCAAGGGTACGATATTCCATGAGCAACTAATTTTTGTAAGAGTAGTTGGAAAGCTGTCAGCTATCAGTTTTGCTGGTGACGATAATAATAATCTTCATAAAGACAAAAAGGCGATGCAGATTAGTTCCGCATCGCCTTATAAAGAAGATAGTTATGATCAGATTTTACCAACAAGATCGAGTCCGGGTTTGAGGGTATCTTTCCCGGGTTCCCAGCTTGCCGGGCAAACCAGTCCGTCGGATTCACGGACAAAACGAGAGGCTTTAAGTTTCCGAAGAATTTCACGGATATTCCGGCCAATGCTGTTATCGTGCATTTCAAAAGCCACAACTTTCCCGTCCGGATCAATAATGTAACTGGCCCGGCGAGATACCCCTTCTTCCGGTATCAGCGTACCAAAGGATTCACAAATCTTCCGGGTTGGATCGGCCAGCATTGGAAACTTTACTTTCGAAATCGCCTCAGAAGTATCATGCCATGCTTTATGCACGAACGCCGTATCGGTACTGATACTCATCACTCTTGCCCCTTCTGCAATGAACTCTTCCTCCAAAAGTGCAGCTTCTTCCAGCTCTGTCGGGCAGACAAATGTGAAGTCGGCCGGGTAAAATAAAAGGACGAGCCATTGTCCGCGATAATCGGAGAGGGTGATGGAGTCTATATCGTCTTGATAGTAAGCATCCGTTTCAATTTCAGGAATTGTTTTACCTATACCTAACATAATTCAAATAAATTAATTAATAATTATAAAGTAATATTGGTCATATGAACTTTCTTTAAATTCGAATAAAACTACCAAATTACGTCGCTTTCTTCAAGGGGGAATGCATCTTAAGTGAATGTTGTACAACAGGTTAGAAGCGGTTCCATCCTGTATTATTAGCAAGAATGAAATAACACCCATTAGATAATAGTGGATAGCAAGATTTTATAATCAGGTGCGAAATACTGTAGATGCAGCTTGTTAATAAACCGAAAAATTGAAACAAAAAAGGCGGCAAAACATGGTTGTTCCACCGCCTTAAAAAAAAGATCCCCGGGAATTATTCTGATGACGGCAGATTCACTTCCAGAGGGGTATGGGCCACCTTATTTTTCATATGGCGGTTTAAATATCGGTTGTACACATTCATAATCAACAGATAGCTATCCAGATTATATGCCGCTCCGTGAGCGCCAAGCGGATAAATCCTCAAATCAGCATCTTTTCCGGCATTGGTCAGAGCGGTGATAAACTGCATGGTGTTCCGGACGTGTACGTTGTCATCCATCGTTGAATGGATGAGCAACAGATAATCCTGCAGATTCTTGGCATGCGTGGTCGAGGACGACTGAATATAGCCTTTCTCGTTGTCGGAAAGCAGACCCATGTAGCGCTCGGTATAAATAGAATCGTAGAGGCGCCAGTCGGTCGGTGGCGAATTCGCAATGCCGAGTTTGAACACACCCGGATGGGTCGTAAGCGTGTACGTAGTAATATAACCACCATAGCTGGTCCCCATGATGGCAATGTTGCTGCCGTCGACGTACGGAAGATGCTTCAGATAGTTGGCTGTTTCCACGAAATCATGGCTTTCCCATTTGCCGAGGTGCTTATAAACGATCTTCTCGAATTTACTGCCATAGTTGTTTGATCCCCGGTTATTGACATCCACGACAATGTATCCTTCCTGTGCCAGGTATTGATGAAACGCACTTGTTTCAAACTGATCGTAAACGTCCTGCGACCCCGGACCACCATACACAGCCATAACCACCGGGTACTTTTTGGTCGAATCAAAATTCATCGGCTTGATCATATAACCATCAAGTCCCTGACCGTCGGAAGTGGTGAAATGGAATAAATCCCGCGGTGAGTAAAAATGTTGTTTGATATACCCGGAGACCTCATTGTTATTCACCAGTTCTTTGATCAATTTTCCACGGGTCGATCGCAGGTCAACATGGGTCGGTGTTGATACATTCGACCAGGTATCGATGTAGTACTTCGTATTGGGCGACATATTGAATTCGTGATCGCCGGGAATTTTGGTTAACTGTTTCTTATGCGATCCATTGAAACGAATCGAATAAAGCTGACGCTGAAGTGGTGAATTTTCGGTCGATGTGAAGTAAATCGTTTTATGGCGCGTGTCGACTCCATCTATTCGGGTAACACACCATTTTCCGTGAGTTACCTGGTTGAGCAGCTTCCCGTCATAATCGTACCGGTAGATGTGTTGCCAGCCATCTTTATCTGACAACCAGAAAAATTCTTTCATTCCCTTGGGGAAAATCATATAGTCGTGTACACCTGCATAGAAGTCAGCCACATCAATCCATGTATTCGATGCCTGTTCCATGACCATTCGGCGTTGACCGGTTTCTACATTGAAGAAAAAGAGCTTCAGATCATTCTGAGCCCGATTAAGAGTAACAACAGCCAGCGTATTCTTCTCACTGGTCCAGTAAATCCGTGGGATATAAAAGTCTCCGGTCAGACCGGTATTGAGCCATATTTTTTGGCCGGTTTTCACATCGACAACACCAATTTTTGCAGTCGGATTCGGATCGCCAACCTGGGGATACCGAATCTTCACATATTTGGGGTGAAGTCCCTGGTAATTGGTTATCTGAGCCACCGGTTCTTTGCTTTCATCGACCTGCCAGTAGGCGATGTACTGATTGTCGGGCGACCACTTCCAGGCCTGGACGATGCTGAATTCTTCCTGATAGACCCAGTCGAAGTGACCGTTAAAGACGTGCTTGGTCGCATCGTTTGTCAGTTGTTTCTCTTTCTGGGTCGAGAAATCATAAACGTACATATTCCCTCCCCGTTCGTATCCAATCATCGATCCATCGGGGGAGAGTTCTGCCGTACGGGCATTATTGACGGCAAGTTTAAGGGACTTGTCCGCGGTTGAATAGATGTAGTAGTCGGCAAAACCCGAGTGGCGATAAAGCTTGCGAAAATTGGTTTGGAATAGCAGGTGTTTTGAATCGTGAGCCCACTGAAAAGACCGGTACTGGAAAGGCTCGGTAGTGTCCGGGAATGTGTGGTTGCCGGCATCAAAAATTAAAACGTTTTTTCCCGTTTTGGGATTATACGCCATGATCTCATCCCGGTTTTTTCCTTCGTTGTATTGCGTATAGGAATAACGATCCCCCCCATCAATCCAGTTGACGCTTCGTGGTCCGCTTTTACCCGAAAGATATGACGACGAAAGGATGGCATAATTCAGGTTTTTGTATGGGGTCTTGTTCTGCGCCAGGCTAGGTGGTAGATACACGAACAGGGATAGAACCGCTATCAAGCCATAGCGGGAGAAACTGTTTAACTTCATGCCTTTTTAGTTAAAGATGAGGGATGATAACCGGACTAAAATAGTGAAAGGTAACAAAGGTTGGAAGCGGAATAACGTGAGATTTCGGATTATGGATCCCCGGGTAAACCCGATACTTATAGCCTGCTTTATCAGTTAACCACACATCAATGATTTTGATGTTATGTTTGAAGAAAAGGGATTACTTAAAGATCGGCCATCCGAGTGGATTCCTCCATTTCCTCCATATCTCGCCAATCCTTTGTAGCTCAATAGGCTCGTAGAAATTGAAGGGATATAACAAGAATGGAAATGACATGATCAAAAGCAACTTTAGCGTGAGCCTGAGCCACAGATGCAGGCCGGAGCACAAGTATCCCAAAAAGAACAGGCCAACACCGACCAAAAACATCTTGATCAATTTCGATATCTCATATGGAACATGATATTGGCGTTGCGAGAAGAAATAGGAAGCCACGAAAAAGAAGAATTGAGAAAATGAAAGTGCAATCGCAGCCCCCATGCTTTTAAGCCACGGAATCAGGGCAAAGTTCAGGATTAAATTCACAATTGCTGTTGTGAAGGTAATAGCCGTTAAAATGCGGGTTTTTTTTGTAAGATGGATTCCGGTAACAGCCACATCCCTTAAAGCAGAAAAATAGAAGCTGAAAGCAATCACCGGGACGATTCCAAAAGCCTTCCAATAATAGGTACTGGAGGCCAGAACCTTGATTGCTTCCTGTGCAAACAAGCTCAGAAAAAGGATACAGATCATAATTCCGAACCCATAATAGGTCATCGCTTTGCTATAGAAACGTTTGTTGTCCGGATCATTCATTTTTTTGAAAATCATCGGACTAAGTGCCAGACTGACCGATCCAATGATAAATACCTTGACCACGTTGGCCACCTTTACACCGAGTGAATACAGGCTGACTTGGTCCAGACCGTAGAACCCGTTAATTATGAATCTGTCCACGGTTGTTAGAGCTATACTAGCCAGAGCAGCGAACATGATGGGGACGCCATAACTTAGAAGAGGTCTGAACAGGGAAGGACGAAAGCGAAAAGAAATATTCCTGAGTGAATACGGAGTGATCACGATGAAGTAGGCGACGTTTCCGATGATCTGAGCCTCAAGGATCCCAGCGAGTCCCCTTTTAAAATAGAGTAACAAAATGAGGGTAGCTGCCAGCATAGTACCCAGTCGAACGACATTGCTAGTAGTATAAAGCCCTGCCTTCTCCTGCATGCGCATCAGAGCCATGGGAATCATTCCAATAACCTGTAGAGCCGTGCCTATCAGTAGTAATGTAAATTCATAGGTATACTTATCATTTCCGAAGGTTAAGTGAGTAAGTGGCCTGTTGAACAGCAAGATCAAAATAGTGATAGGAATAGTAGCCAGCGCTGTGCCTACCCATATGCTGAAGACCAGTTCCTTTTGCTCCTTCTCACTCTTGATATCGTAATACCATCTTATAAGGGAATTGTATAATCCAAGGCCAAGGACTATGACCAAAATCTGATTGATCGCTTCGAATAAGCCAAGGGCGCCATAAGCATCAATTGTCAGGTAGTGCGGATTCGTGTAAAATGGCAATAAAACAATTCCCACCAGTTTGACGGATAAATTGCCGATACTGTATATTGCCGTGTTTTTAAGTGTTGATTTAATTGAATCGAGCACAATATTTACAAATTCACTTTCCCTAACAGTTCATTGAATAACATGATATTACACCAATGGAATCAGTTTTTATTTGTTACGCTACAAAGGTAGATTAAAATTATTTTTAAAGCACTCAGGCCAGTGGAATAGAAAGATTAATCTGTCTTCTTTAAATGATGGTAATAAGTTGTATCGACATAGAAATGCGATAAGATTCATTCAGTTTTCAACTCTTTATACAAACCTATGGTCCATCGTTCGAATAGCTGATTTTGGAGCCAACAAACATCGAAATTATAACCAAGGGCCATAACATCAGCAAAGTTGATATGATTATCAACGAATAGTTGTTATTTATGTGTCAATCCGATGCTCAGGGAAAAAATCAAAATTCATATACATAAGATTTCAGCGTAATTAATGAGGAAAAAGTCATTTTTACTGGTTACATATGGAAATTATTCGCATGCTAGTTCGAGAATCAGAGCTGTTAATTACATCCCGCTTTTAAAAAAAGAATATGACTGTAGTGTCACTTGGATTCCAAGAGTTTCAGATGGTATAAGATCAGGGGTTTACGGAAGACTCAGATTTTTTTTTCTTAAACGGTACTATTTCCTGAAACTGGCTTACTGCTTAATTTTTTATAAATGGGATCTGGTGTTTGTCCAGCGTTTCTTTATGAATGGTCTCTTCCTTGATATCCTTAGGAAGAAAAAAATCAAGATGATATATGATTTTGATGACGCGATATATCTTCCGAAGAGTTCCCAAAAGGGTAACTATGAAAAAACGATAACAATGATCAATTCGGCGGATCATGTTATCGTTTCATCTCCCTCATTGTTGGCGTTTTGCAAGGATCAGGGTGTGATTTCGAATGTCGACCTGATAACGACACCCGTTGATACCAGAATAATTAAACCACCAGACAAAAGAGAGGAAAAGGATACCAGGGAAAGGGACCTGCTGACAATCGGTTGGATTGGCTCTCCATGGACAACTAAGTATCTTCTCGATGTCTCGGATGTCTTTCGCAAACTTTCCAAAGTCATAAATATTCGTCTGCTTGCACTCGGAACTCACGGGGACTTTGAAATCAAGGGAGTTCGACTGGATAAAATTCAATGGTCGGTTGAAAATGAAATTCATTATCTCAGGGAGATGGATATTGGAATTATGCCTTTGTCGAAAGATAAATGGGCAGAAGCAAAAGGTGGGTATAAACTGTTTCTCTACATGGCTGCGGGACTACCTGTTTTAGCATCGTCGGTAGGTTTTAATAATCAGATAGTTCAACACGGTGTAAATGGTTACCTCTGCAATAAACAACAAGACTGGTATGACTATTTGAAAAAGTTACACGAGGACGCCACTCTTCGGTTAAGAATGGGAATGGCGGGAAGGTCGGAAGCAGAAAAAAAATTTAGTTACAAAATTAATTCTCAAAAACTGTATTCTGTAATTGATCAGCTTATTTTATAATTAATAATAATAATATATATATGGAATTAAATGATTTAATGGAGCTTATTCAAGATGGGGAAAAGATAGTTATTGAGTTGGGGTGTGGAGAAAAAAAACAACCAGGGACAATTGGCATAGATAAATTACCATTAAAAAATGTGGATTATGTGTGGGACTTGGAAAAAGGATTGTCATTTTTGCCAGATAATAGCGTGGATGAAATTCGTTCAAAACATTTTTTAGAGCACGTTGAACATTTCGAAGAATTGACGAAAGAGATTCACAGGGTTCTGAAGCCCGGTGGTATTCAAATAGTTACTGTACCTCATTTTTCAAATCCATATTACTATTCTGATTTTACACACAGGCGATTTTTTGGTCTTTATTCATATGATTACTTTTCAGATCCCGAATTTCAATTAAGGCGAAAAGTCCCGGCTTTTTATGTGGATTATAGGTTTAGAATCAAAAAAAGAAGACTGGTTTTTAAGTCGCCTACT
>Ga0102953_1002516_pt1 | contig 10778 bp, 7 predicted proteins | sample SalPon2A_C_D2_MG_FD_78509 | JGI IMG/M metagenome (GOLD analysis project Ga0102953, IMG submission 78509) | Soil microbial communities from South San Francisco under conditions of wetland restoration - Salt Pond MetaG R2A_C_D2_MG | ecosystem: Environmental > Terrestrial > Soil > Wetlands | place... | reverse complement strand
CGGTCATGACGTGGCCGAGGGCGAAACCGGAGAAATCGTTGTGCGCAGCCCTGCCAACTGCGTTGGGTACTGGAATGATCCGGATGCTACAAAAATCCTTTTCCGGGACGGATGGCTGCACACTGGCGATCTCGCCTCGCGTGACGCTGAAGGATATTTCTGGTTCAAAGGTCGCCAAAAGCAGATCATCATTCGTGCGGGCTCCAATATCTCACCGCAGGAAGTGGAAGAAGCGCTTTATCAACACCCGGCGGTGCTGGAAGCCGGAGTGGTCGGTGAACCTGATCCTGTCCTTGGAGAAAAGGTTGCAGCCTTCGTGGTGTTGCGAGAGGGCCACGAACCGGAGCCCGAAGAGTTGCGCCAGTCAGCCCGGAAGCACCTGGCGGACTACAAGGTCCCTGAAAGAATTCTGTATTTGGAAGAATTGCCCAAGAGCTCCACGGGAAAAGTGCAACGTAGCGCGTTGAAAGAAATGCTTCTGATGCCGGCGGCTTCAGGGCAATCCGTTGTCGAGGCTTAGCGCCCATCGCACGCTTACGAGCCTGCGGTTAAGACCGTTCCTTTGATTTTGGGGGTCCCGGATTCGTTCATGGACTGGTCTTCCTGCTCATTTGGGTAGAGCATACGTCGCGCTTCTTGCGATGTATGCGGAACAGCGATCAACCCAGCCGTCGCCGGCACTCATCCAGAATGTCGGCGGTGCGGCTGGCGCCGACGCGCGTGACGCCCAGCGCACGAACTTCCAGCAATTTGTCGAGGGTGCGAACGCCTCCTGCGGCTTTCACCTGAACGTGTGCCGGAGAGTGCTGCCGCATCAGCTTGAGGTCTTCGATGGTGGCGCCGCCCGTGCCGTAACCGGTTGAAGTCTTCACCCAGTCGGCGCCCAGTTCGCCGCAAATCTCGCAGAGCCTGATCTTGTGTTGGTCTTGCAGGTAACAGTTCTCAAAGATGACTTTCACCTTCTGCCCGCGGACGTGTGTCGCATCAATCACGGCCTGGATGTCCTGCCGCACGTAGTCCCAGTCCTCGCTCAGAACTTTGCTGATGTTCACCACCATGTCGAGTTCCTGGCCGCCGTCGTCGAGCGCGCGCAGGGCTTCTGCAACTTTCGTGACCGTGCTGTGGCCTCCGTGCGGGAAGCCAATGGTGGTGCTGGCCTTCACCGTGCTGCCCTGCAGGATTTCGGTACAGCGGGCGAGCGCGTAAGGCATGATGCAAACGCTCGCGCAGTCGTAATCGAGCGCCAGCCGGCAGCCCTGCTCAAGCTGGCTCGCGGTCAGCGTGGGATTCAGCAGGGAATGGTCGATCATCTTTGCAATGTCCTGATAGGTGTAGTCCATCACGTATCCTCTAATGTAAGTTCGTTTTGATCACCCGCCCGATCTATTGCGCCACCAATTCGTAGTGATGTGCCACCGGCTGGGCGGCAGCGTGAGCTTTGTCCACCAGCATGTTCTGCCATTGCTCCAGATTGGACAGCATCCGGTTGATGTTATGCTGGGTGCCCGGCGCAGGGTCAATTTTCAGTGGCACCTGGATGGCGCGCCATCCGTAGAAGCGTACGTCCACTCGGTGCCACACCAGGGTCAGCACCTTATTGGCCTGCTGCATCATGGGCGTATCGTAACGAGCCAGGTTGATGCCCTGGGCGAGTTGCGCTTTGCTGAACGTTCCCACCGCATTTCCGTCAATCTTCAGCGCGTAGTTGGCCGACTTCAGGCCCGTCACCTTCAAAGTTTCCGAATCCAAGCTCTCGTACATGTGCATCAGCCGCGCCACCAGTTGCGCCACCGGATTGATTTCCGTTCCCTCAAGCGGCGGCAGCTTCCAGAAAATTTCTGGCCTGTGCCGGCCGAACGGGTCCGGCGGAAACTGCGGCCACTTGGTGGAATGCAGCGTCATGATGGGGTAGGGCAGAGCTTTGTCCTTCTGGGTCCAGGTGATGTTCTGCCCCGTGGCTGCCAGGCCGCTCACTTCCGTATTGACGGAGGTCTCCACTTTTCCGCCTGCGGTGATGGCCACGCGCGTCACCGTCGCGGGCGCATCCCAGGCTTTCAGCAGCAACTGGGCCATGGCCATTTGACCGCTGGGGCCGGGATGGACCCGACCGGGAATAATCTTCTGCGCCAGTGCGTGATTCTCTTTGTTGGCTTCCTGCAGCAGATTCACCACCGGCGTGTTGAAATCCACCACCATCAAATGGTGTTCAGCCCCAAGCTGCCGCACGAATTTGCAGTAGTGCAGCAGGGTTGAATTGTAGCCGCCCGACTGGTTCGTGGGGTTGTGTGGATAGGAGGGCGTCTGGGTCACATCATCCCAGGGCGAGGGCTCAATCAGCACAATCTTCACGCCCGGCAGGTGCTGCTGCATCTGCTGGATGATGTACCGGTATCCTTTCTTGTAAGTGTCAAATATCGACTGGTCAAACGGCCGGTATTCGGCGTCATTCATGCCCAGCATGATGGTGATGACGTCCGGCTTGAAGGGATACACGTCGCGCTCGAGGCTCTGCTCTTCAGAACTGACGGCCCAGTTGCCAATCACCCGCGCGCCGCCCACTGCGGAATCGACAAACTTCACCTTCAGATTGGGGAACCGCGTGCGCACGTAGGTTTCAATGGCCACGGGATAGTAACGCTGCTCGGTGATGCTGTCGCCATAGAAAAGCACCCGCTCGCCATTATGAAGATAGAAATTCTTTGCCGCCGCCCACACGGGCTGCGCCGCAATTAAGGCGAGAACGATGAGTGCAAAATTCCACCTGGAAAATTTCATCCCGACCTCCTCGAACTATGCTGACTTGAACGGAAAATGAACGCTTTTAAAGTAGCCCTTGCTCTCTGCCTGATCATCATGGTCCACATTGTACCTGTCCTCATTTTGCAGGCTTGCGAAAAATGACGCAGTAATTGTTGTTCGGCCAGTCTGCAGGTTCGGAAACCAACTGGAAGCCGGCGCTGGTCACTTCCTGGATCAGGATCTTTTTCGGCATGCCGTGTCCGCCCCGGTTGGCCGGAACGCCCTTCACCGGCGGCAGCCACGAGCGCGGAGGGAAGTCAATCACGGCCAGCATTCCACCGGGCTTGAGTGACCGGAAGAGGCTGGCGTCCATCTTTTTCGGCTCGGTAAAGTGGTGGTACACGCGCCGCATGTAGATCGAGTTGCAGCATTCGTGTGGCAGGTTGGTTCCGGCTTGTGAGCCCTCAAGTACGGTGATGTTGTGGTTCTTCTCGTTGGCTGCCAGTTCCTTGAGGTGAGCAAGTTTCTCGGTGCTTACCTCTGTCGAATAGACGTGACCTGTGGGACCCACGCGCCGGGCTGCGTCGAGCGTCATCTCGCCCGCGCCGGCGCCGATTTCCGCCACCACGCTGCCCGTGTGCCATTTCAGCAATTGGGCCAGCCGCGCAGACTCCGCCTGATAATCCTGCCCGCAGACGGGCAGGGCAATGGTTGAAAAGATCAGGGCAATCAGCAGCAGGTTCCGTTTGGTTTTCATCACCACCTCCGGGGCATTGGATTATATCCGCTCATCTGCGAGGCATCTACGGGAAACTGTGGCAGGGACCACCAGCCCGGCGTGCATTTCTTCTGTGTGCAGGCCCGTGGAGCTTGGATACCATCTCAGGGAAAACGAGCTATCACGGAATCTGGTGACTTTTGTTTTCCCGCCGCAGGGCCGGAAGATTAAGTCCCAGGATTCCCGAACTCACAGCAGCGTAACAGAGTAGGCCTCGCGCGGCCCACCTGCGGGAGCGGTCAACCGGTGGCGGCCGCCGGGGCCGGAGAATGATGCTTCCACGTAGTATTCAAGCAGTGGCGAGTCCGCCTCGCTGGCCTCGATCTCTTTTACGAAAGTCCGGCGGCCAGCCAGTTCCATTGAAAAAGACTGCCATTCCTTCGAAGCAGCACGCCGCAGGAACAGTTTGATCCGTGGTGCTGAGTTGCCGCCCGGCGCCACCGCAAAGATTCTCACCTTTTCGCCCGGCGCTAGCGCCGAAGGGCGAGTGGGGATGAAGACGTGCGGGCGAGCCGCAGAATCTCTCCTTCGTACTTCCCGGAATAGGTCTTCAACATCCGGGGGCAGTTCGCCCAGGAACTCTTTCATTGAGAGGCGCAGGCGGAACAACGCCAGCCTTTCAAACTTGTTGTGAACGGAAGCCAGTGCGCCTTGCTCGTTCCTTTCGCTCACCATCTGCTGGTAGAGAAGCACAGCCTCGCGCACCTGGGGTGCGAGGCTCTTCCATAGTGGAACGCCCTGCTCTAAAACTCTTTGTTTTGCTTCCGCTGCTTTGCCGTTCTGCTTCAGTTCTTGCGCCTGCTGCAGAACCTTGTGCAGGCCAGCCGCAAGAATCCACGATTCCGAATAGGGAACGAGGAACTCGACGTAGCGTGCCAGGTAATCCAACCGCTCGCGTTCCGCAGAGCTTGATGCGTTTTCTGTCAATGCCCTGAGTTGCTGAGCCACTTTGGCCTGCGAAACGCGCACTTCCTCAGGCGGCACGTAACCTCTCCAGAACTCAAACGCCTCGTCGTAGTCGCCCGAGTATTCATGAATCTGGTGGTGGCCGTCCACGATTTTTCCGGTAAACGAATTCAGAATCAATCTGTCGCGGTCCGTCCGGCTCAGAATGTCACCCAATTCTGTAGCGCGGGCTCCCTCCGCCTGGACGGCTGCGAACGACTGGAAAAATTTCGTGGGTTTCAGTGTCCGATCCCACGAGGCCTTTGCCTGGAATCCCGCGTCGGCGTTCATCATGCGATTCCGCCAATGAATTCCCAACACGCCCTGGCATCCATACTTTTCGGCGAGGTCCAGATCATTTGCTCCCCGATGCACGTGAAACTGCGGGAGCCACATCGCCGGGTCGTCTTCCAGCCAGGGAATTGGCCACCGTTCGCGTTCACCGAGCTTGCCGTATTCCTCGTTCACCGGATCCCAGCCCAGATTGTCATTGAGCGAACTGAAAATAACGTCCCCCGGCAGATGCTGGTGGAAATACGCAAAATGCCGGACCACTCCACCCCACCCCGAAACGACCAGGCGTTTTTCAGGAGCATGCCGTTTGAGGAAATTGTAGGCCTGCAGGTAAGGCGTTACTGAGAGCGGAACGTTTTCCTTCTGGCTGGCCCAGTTCATCGCCTCGTCTTCCCACAGCCAGACGTAATCCACCGTGGGGTAAACTTCGAGCAAATGTCCCAGCCGTGCTTCCAGGATGTCGCGTGCCGCCACCGATTCGGGATCGATGCGCGGGCCGGGCACCTTTGGATTTTTGCTCTTGTAGCGGGCTTCGGGCGGCGTTGCGCGAAAGATCTCGTCCGGAATCTGGTAAGGCTCAAAGCCAACGCCGGTCCTGATGCCGAGCTTCTTTGCGTAGCGGAAGGCTTCTCCCCAAAGCTGCTGAGCGAATTTAGCGTCTTCCCAGCAACTGGTGGCCCGAGTGGTGACTTCAGACCCGAAGACCTCGCCGGCAAAGTAATCCGGTGCGCCCATGCCATAGTTGGACGTTCTCTCGGGGATGTAGCCCCAGCGATTGGTGGCCGTCGTATCGGTGTAACAGAGATGGCCGACCCCGGCGTATTCAAACGAAAGGAAGGATTCGGTCCATTGCTTTGCGCCGGAATAAACATGTATGCCCAGGGTATTGAATCGCATCCGCAACATGGCTTCAAGGTAGGCGCGGTGCTCCTCGCGGTTGTAGACCGTGATGCAATTCAGAAAGTCCGGCCAGGGCAGCAGGCCCCGCGTCCTGAAGCGCGGTTGAGCCTGCCATGGATGGGTGGTAATTGGCAGGTTTAGATTCCGGGCGGTCTGCAACGGGTAGGTGTCGCCATCCAGGCCGAAAAATGCTCCCTGGCGCTCGAGGAAATCGAAAACTGCGTAGAGAACGGCTTGCGGAGTGGCACCCGTCATGTGAACCCGGGAACCTTTGGCCTTGGAGGCTTCCTGGCGGATTTCATAAGCCTCCGGCTCTTTGAAGGCTCCTTTGTGCACCCGCAATAGGAAGACAATATCTTCAACTCCAGGTTCCACTCCTGAGCCAACCGCTTCAATCGGCGTGTGTGCCAGCCCCAGTTTTCGCAGGCCGCGAGCCAGTTCTTTGCTTGCAAGCCTTTCCTGAAAGCCAGCTTCAGCAGAGGCCAGAATCCAAACCTTCTTGTGCTGGCCGAGCGCGAAATTCATGCTGAGCCGGCCGTTATCAACGATGATTGAGCTGTTTTCATTCCGGCTGGAAGTTCGCGCTGTGCTGCCGTTTGAAGGATGAATCGATCCGGCGCCGAGCAGTGCCGCAGACCCTTGCAGGAATTCCCGCCGCCCTATTCCTTTTCTTTGCTTCACGGTTGGCTCCTTGACTGAACGTTGATCAAGGTTGAGGCAGAGCCTTAACCTCTCGCGGCGAAAAAGGCTTGCAGCCGCTTATGCAAATGCAATGCACGGAACGAACAGAAAGTACCATCCTTCGGCTGAAGCGGCAAGCTCGTGCTTTCAAATGGCAAAGGCAGTACGCAAAGGGCGGATCAGCAGGATGAGTAGTGGATGCTCCTGGATGGAACCTGCCGGCCGCGACATTCTCTTTGCGCAAGGTGCCGAGGCCGGCTGCCGTCTAGTGTGTGCTTGAAGCTTTCGTGATGAACTGGTTGATGTTGCGGTTGAGGATCGGCTCGGATTTCGGGTTGACGTAGAGCATGTGTCCGCAGTCGTAATATTTTGTGGTGATGCGGTCCCAGGCATCCTTTGGCAGGCTCGTGTGGCGCAACGTATATTCCGTGGCAAAGAAAGGAGTCGCAAGGTCGAAATAGCCGTTGTTGAACATGACTTCCATCCCTTGATCGTCGTTCATGGCACGCGCAAGCGCGGGGGCGACGTTCAGGAACATGGACCCTTCTCCCAGAAGGTCTTCGACCGGAGGTGTGTATTTCCAGTCCCAATCACTGTTCACCTTATAGCTGAGCTGTATGTAATGTTGCTCGCTGTGGTAGTTCAGGTGCCGCTCGAGATAATCGTTGAAGCTGGCCGTCAATGCGCCCATCATGGCGCTGGCTGAAGCATCCTGGCTGGTTGTGCCCCCGACGGGCAGCAGCGGCTGCAGCTGGTCAATGGTGTAGCGTGAATCGTAACGGCCGGTTGACTCATCCTCTTTCCCCAGCAGTTTTCGCCGGAAGACAGGGGCGGAAACACGGAGATTGGTTTTCAGCCAGAGGGATGCCGGCAGGCCGGTGAACCCGGCAAGCTTTTCGGCGAGCGATTGCTTCTCTGCTTCACTGAGTGCCGAACCCTTGAACAGCGCTGTGGCGTAAGGTCCTTCAGCAAAGGCTTCCACTTTTTTAACATAGTCGGGCAAGCTGGCAGGCTCCGGTTTCAGCCGGTGATGATACCAGGCTGCTGCCGCGTAAGAAGGAAGATAGAGGATGAAGGGCAGGTCGTCGCCGGGCGCAAAAGTGATGGTGGGAAAGTTCAGGACCGTCGAGCACATGATGACGCCGTTGAGGTAGATGCCGTGATCGGCCAGCTCTTTTGCCAACACCGCCGATCGTGTGGTGCCGTAGCTTTCTCCCAGCAGAAACTTGGCTGAGCCCCAGCGGTGATATTTTGAGATGTATTGCTCGATGAACTGGGTGAAGGCGTTGGAGTCCTGCTTGACGCCGTAAAACATCTTGGCCGTTCCCTTGGGCGGGATGATGCGGCTGTAGCCGGTTCCCACGGCGTCAATAAACACCAGGTCTGTTGTGGCCAGGAGAGTATCCGTGTTGGGTTCCATCCGGTAAGGCGGGCGGACCGCCTTGCTGTTGCCAGGCTGCGGCCAGACGATTTTCCGCGGGCCGAAGCCGCCAAAATCCACCAACGCGGATGCGCCTCCAGGGCCGCCGTTGTAGGCAAAGGTCACCGGGCGGGAAGCCGGGTTGGAGACGTGATCTTTCGTGAAGGCGATGTAAAACATCTTTGCCGTCGGCTCATCCTTTTTGTTGTGCAGAATGATGGTTCCCGCCGTCGCGGTATAGGGAACGTTCTTGCCTGCAATTTCCACGGTGTGGTGGGTTGAAACAGCTCGCGCCTTCGGCTTAGCCGCTGCCTCCTCTTTCCCTTTTGCAGAAACCTCGGTCGCTTTTGGTGAAGGTTTGGAAGTTTTCTTTTGGGCTGCCCCTGCGAAAGGAACGCTCAGGATTATAAGCAGACACCACAGGGCTGCACGCATGGATGAATCCTCCAATTGATGTGTTTCGGCAATCCCCAAACGCCGTGGTCCGGAAACTGTCAAGATACATCGCAGCATCCGTCTGAAGCAAATGACTCTTGCGAGGAGCCCATGGATTTCCCGTCATCGTCCGCACTGCGGGAAGAAAGGGGATTCATGCAGTTGAACTTAGGAAACGAGGGAGGTTTCCTTACATTCGGCAAGGGGCACGATCAGCCGGGATAGGGCGCTCCTGGCCTTACGACGCGGATGTCATGATCGGTAAATTTGAAATGTGCGCCCGGCAGATCAAGCTTGGGCATGTGGCACTTAACGCAGTTTCGGGAGGCAATGGGGCAGGCCGGACCCGGATGGCCAGCTTTCTTTGCCATCCCTTTTTCCAAATGGCAGGCGAGGCATTTCGAATCGTAAAAACTCGTTTCTTCCACAAGAGGTTTGTGTGGATTGTGGCAGGCAAGGCAGCTGATTCTTGGATCCATTGCGTCCCAGCACTTGCTTTTTTCAAGCCGGTAGGGCTGAAACCGAACGTTGCGAATATTGAACTCCTGTGCCTTTTCAATCTGTTCCCATGTCCGGTGACATGATCCACAGAATTCATCGAGATCGAAGGGCGAAAGCCGGGCAGGGTTGAAAATCAACGAAGCTGCCGGCTTGCCTTTCTGCAAAGCGGCCAGGTGGCGTGCTCCAGGACCATGACACGCCTCGCAGCTCACGCCTGGCACAGCCTTCTCACCTTGCAGTACGCCTCCAACGACGGCTCCGGTTGTATGACAGCCTATACATGTTTTCGCGTCAACCTTGTTCAACCGCTCCCCGAAGGCGTCTTCAAGCTTTTGGAGCGGAGTTTTTGGAGCGCCATAAGTCTCCGCCAGGCCGTCCAGCGCCCTGAAGAAACTGACCCGGCTCTGGTAGTAAGCGCCGTTATGCCGGAGGATGTACGTCTGTCCTCCCATGTTGTCACCAAAAGCCCACAGAATGGGCGCGGTGATTGTGTTCTTTCCATCGGTTACCGAATAAATGCTTTTATCGCCCTTGCGCACAATGAGATAGCGAAAGGGACCCATCTTTAATTTCAACTTCGGGTGTGACTTCAGGACTTCGGTATTTGCGGCAAACTTTCCTGCCCGGGCCATGGGAGTCTTCAGAAAGTCCTTTGCCTCCTGAACGTGGCATTCTGCGCAGACTTTTTCACCCACGTACTTTGCCCCTGCGGGAGGTCCGATGTGCGGATTCCAGGTTTGCCCGGTCATACCTTGCCCACCGGCTCCAAGACACGACAGGACTAGCATTGCAGCAAAAGCCGGGACCATGATGCGCGTCCGGCCACTCATACGCCCGTTGAGCTCCCTGATCGAATGATACTCTGGAAGTACGGCGGCGGAGAGATTTCCAGAGCGAGTTCTTTAGCGACTGACACCATACATCGAGAGGCCTCTTCATGCAATGACTCTTCCTGTAGGTTGCTTGCGTTGCAGTGTTCGAGGGTCTATACTTTATTGGAGAGTGGTTGAGGTGGGCGTAAGCCCACTTTTTTGTTGGGGCCAGAACTGCCTGTTTCCCGGGCGGACGGCCTTTTAACGGATGGCGACTCCACCCGTACCTACGAATGATCGTTGATCTGGAAAAGATCGAAGCCATCGCCGAGCGCGTAGTCGTCGGTGAAGGACTGACGCTTATTGATGTTGAGCTGAAGGGGGGAAGGTCGAACCCACTGCTCCGGGTCTATATCGACAAGTCCGGCGGAGTTTCTCACGCGGATTGCGCGCTCGTCAGCGAACAAATGAGTGCTATCCTTGATGTGGAAGATCTTTTCCCGGGAAGTTATCTGCTGGAGGTTTCGTCGCCCGGCCTGGACCGGAAGCTGGTGAAGCCGCGGGAGTATCGATATTTCGCGGGACGGCGGGCCAGGATCGTATTGAGAGAGCCGCTCGCGGACCAGAAAGTTTTTGAAGGCAGGCTGGCGGGCTTTGACGAAGGCCGAGTCAAGCTGGGCCTGGATGATGAAAAGACAGCGGAGTTTGAGCTTTCAAATATTTCGAAAGCCAGGTTGCTCCCCGAGCTGTAGACGGGGAATGAGTTACAAGGGCGGCTCGGTTGTGCTCTGGCCAGGCTCTGGTCTGGCGAGGGGAAGGCAAACTGGAGGAAAACGGTGAGTACCAGTCTTCTGTTTCAAACAATTGACCAGTTGAGCCGGGAAAAGGGCATCGATCCCGAGATTGTGGTTGCGGCTGTGGAAGACGCCATCCTGGTAGCGACCCGCAAGTACTATAAGAGCGTGGAGAACCTGGAGTCGCGCTTCAATAAGGAAACCGGCCACGTGGAAGTGTGCGCGGTGAAGAAAGTTGTGGGCCAGGTTGATGATCCTGCCCTTGAAATTTCATTGTCCGAAGCGCAGAAATTGGATCCCGAGGCTGTTGTTGAATCCGAAGTGAGGATTCCCAAGAACACGGACGTGCTCGGTCGCATTGCGGCGCAGACGGCAAAGCAGGTGATCTTCCAGAAAGTGCGCGAGGCGGAGCGGGACACCGTTTACGCGGAGTACAGCCAGCGAATCGGAGAGCTGATCAACTGCACGGTGAAGCGCAT
>Ga0102953_1002515_pt1 | contig 10784 bp, 7 predicted proteins | sample SalPon2A_C_D2_MG_FD_78509 | JGI IMG/M metagenome (GOLD analysis project Ga0102953, IMG submission 78509) | Soil microbial communities from South San Francisco under conditions of wetland restoration - Salt Pond MetaG R2A_C_D2_MG | ecosystem: Environmental > Terrestrial > Soil > Wetlands | place... | reverse complement strand
CACTGGCAGCGGTCTTAAAGTCGGGCTTGAACTTTAAAACCAGTTCTTCCAGTTCTTTACTGTCAACGACTTCCTGAGATAAAAGCATATTGGCGAGTTCTTTGAGGATCTCGAGATTATCTTCGATAAGCTTCTTGGCTTTATTGTAATTCTCGGTGACTATTCTTTTAATTTCCCTGTCTATAAGAATAGCTATTTCTTCACTATAATCCTTGTTAGTAGACAACTCTTTCCCGAGGAATATCTGTTCATCCGATTTGCCGAAGGTAACCGGTCCCAATTCCTCACTCATTCCCCATTCGCAAACCATTCTTCTGGCTATATCTGTAACGCGTTCGAGGTCATTTCCTGCTCCGGAAGTCCTTTCATTAAATATTATTTCTTCTGCAGCACGTCCGCCCAGAAGCACCATGATCATGCTGTTAAGATACGAGCGAGAGTGTGTATACTTGTCCTCCAGAGGAAGCTGTTGTGTCACGCCAAGTGCCATACCTCTTGGAACAATAGTAACCTTGTGTATAGGATCAGCTTCAGGAGTAAGCTTTGCAACTAATGCATGGCCCGCCTCGTGAAAAGCAGTGATTTTCTTCTCTTTATCGCTTATAAGAAGGCTTTTCCTCTCTACACCCATCATAACTTTGTCTTTGGCATATTCGAAATCGTCCATGCTGATCTTGTTTCTTCCGGATCTTGCAGCATGCAGTGCTGATTCGTTTACCAGATTCTTCAGGTCGGCTCCGGAAAAGCCAGGCGTTGATCTGGCAATTACAGAAAGATCAACATCCGTGTTAACAGGGACATTCTTGGAATGAACCTTTAATATCGCCTCTCTTCCCCTTACATCCGGTCTTGGTACTACAACCTGCCTGTCGAATCTTCCCGGCCTGAGAAGGGCTGGGTCCAGAACATCAGGCCTGTTAGTAGCAGCCATGACTATAATGCCCTCATTACCTTCAAATCCGTCCATTTCGACAAGCAGCTGGTTCAAAGTCTGTTCCCTTTCGTCGTGTCCGCCGCCCAGACCCGCTCCCCTGTGCCTGCCGACAGCATCAAGTTCGTCAACAAAGATTATGCAGGGTGCATTCTTCTTTGCCTGAACGAACAGGTCCCTTACTCTGGAGGCACCGACCCCTACAAACATTTCGACAAAATCACTACCGCTTATTATAAAGAACGGAACTCCTGCTTCCCCGGCAATTGCTTTTGCAAGTAGTGTCTTTCCGGTTCCTGGTGACCCGACAAGAAGTATTCCCTTTGGTATTTTCCCGCCCAGTTGGGTGAATTTCTTCGGACTTTTCAGGAATTCAACAATTTCCTGAACTTCTTCCTTAGCTTCATCAATACCCGCAACATCTTTGAAGGTTACCTTGTTCTGGCTTTCAGACAGCATCCTGGCACGGTTCTTTCCGAATGACATGGCTTTCGTTCCCCCGGCCTGTATCTGTCTCATGAACAGCACCATGAGCACAATCAGTATGATAAGGGGAGCCCAGTTTATGAGAATACTGGTAATAGAGCTTTCACTTTCCGGTTTGAAACTGAAATCAACTCCCTTGTTCTCGAGCCGGTTTACAAGGTCATCATTCACCGGTCCCACGGATTTGAAATTGCTTTTATCATTTTCAGGTGATTTCAAGACACCTTTAATCTTGTTATCGCTTATTTCAAGGCTCTTTATTTTATCGTTTTTAACATAGGTAAGGAATTCGCTGTAGGGCAGCTCAACAAACTCTTTTCTTGGTGTGTTTATGAACTGATATAGCGCAATTATAGCGACAAATATAACTAGCCAAAGTATGAGGTTTTTAAATATCTGACTGTTCACGGTAAATCAATTAAATTTTAATTTTGAGATGAATAAATTTAACAACAAACTAATAAGTTCTAGTTAAGAATAACACACTTAAAATTCCATTTCAATCGGTTAAAATCATAAGAATTACAGAATCTTAGATGTCAAATCTTAATCACTTTCAGAAAACAGGCCGGTACTCAGATATCTCTCCCCGCTATCAAAAAAAATTGTCACAACATTTCCTGATCGATCAAGTTTTTCTGCAACCTTTTTCGCAGCCATACATGTTGCACCGGAGGAAATACCTATTAATATACCTTCCTTTCTTACAATTTCATTCGTAAATGATTTTGCATCACTACTACTGACCTTTATAACTTCATCGTAAACATCCCTGTCCAGCACAGTCGGGATAAATCCGACACCAATACCCTCGATCTTGTGGTTTCCGGCTTTCCCTCCTGATAACACAGGTGATTCTGATGGTTCAACAGCATATATCTTAATATCTTTGTATTTTTCCCTGAGAACATTACCTACACCTGAAATGGTACCCCCAGTGCCGACTCCGACCACCAGGGCATCAATATTGCCGGGAACCTGATCGATAATCTCCATTGCTGTAGTTTTCCTATGTGCACTTTTATTATATTTGTTCGTAAACTGTCCTGCCATGTATGCGCGACCACCCGAGCGATCAACATATTCGTTTGCCATTTGAATTGCGTGATCGATGCTTGCCGGATTGTCTACTTCAACAACCTCTCCGCCAAAAGCATTTACGATCTCTTTTCTCTCATTACTCACAGTTGATGGCATATATAGCCTGAGCTTGTATCCTTTTAAAGAACAGACCATAGACAGGGCTATTCCCGTATTCCCGCTTGTTGCCTCAACGATTGTTGTTTCCCCGGGGGTAATCACAGAGTTCCTTTCGGCGGTATCCAGAATATTAAGAGCTATCCTGTCTTTTATACTTCCTGCAGGATTTAGATTCTCCAGTTTAGCCCACACAGTTGCATATTTGCTGTCTACGACATTATTCAGTTTTATAACAGGGGTTCTTCCCACGTATTCCATCAATGTTAGCATTATTTTATAACCGGCAAGCAGGGTATAATTTTATGATAAAAACAATTAAGGTTCTAAGATAAGAGGTACAATGTCAAATAAAATTTTTTCGTCTTTCTGTTTTATATTCAGCAAAAGTGATTTGACCTGTTCCCAGGTTACTTCTTTCTTTTTCAGTTCGTTCTTCAGTTTTAATAATAAAACTTTAATATCCTGATTATTTACACTTTTGATATACTGTGAAAGTATCTCTGTCTCTTGTTTGTTATTGTTTGACATGGTTAAAAAACTTTTAATTCCGTAAAATTAATGCAAAATAAAGTCTATATAATATAACTACTTTAAACACAGAAAATTAATACGATGCAAAAACACCTAGCAAATAACAAGGGAAGTATATTAACAAAACTTCTTATTACTTCCACAGTAGTTCTCATAATCGCCGGTATATGCTTTGCCATAGCCGGTTATATCTATTACGCAAGCGACCTGCCCAATCTAAAGGATATAACCAACTACAAACCCAATGTGGTTAACGAGATTTATTCTTCGGACGGACAAATGATAGCCAGGTTCGGGCTACAGAAGAGAATACTGGTCAATCTTGATGAGATTCCCGATTATGTAGAGGATGCTTTTATTTCAGTTGAGGACAAGAGGTTTTTCGAACATAACGGAATTGATTTTATCGGAATCATGAGAGCACTCGTTGAAAATATTAAAAGCGGCAGTGTTGTTGCCGGCGGAAGCACAATTACGCAGCAGGTAACAAAGAACCTTATACTTTCTCCGGAACGTACACTTACAAGAAAGATCAAAGAAGCGATCCTTGCCTGGAGGATAGAAAGGAATCTGACAAAGGATGAGATACTCTACCTTTACCTGAATCATATATATCTGGGCGATGGAACGTATGGTATTGAAGCGGCAAGTAAGGATTATTTCGGTAAATCCGCAAAGGATCTCACAATTGCCGAAGCAGCAATGCTTGCAGGAATCCCGAAGCTGCCGGAATATTATTCCCCCAGAAAGAATCTCGAGCGCTCCAGCGAGAGACAGAAAATCGTGCTGGAGCTGATGAAAGAGAACGGGTACATAAATCAGGAACAGTACCAGAAAGCACTTGATTACAAGATAAAGGTGGTGCCAGATAATAATACATACTATCAGGTTGCTCCATATTTCGTTGAATACGTAAGACAATATCTGGAAAACAAGGTCGGAGAAGAGAATTACAAAAAGGGCGGATACAAGGTTATTACAACCCTCGACGTTAATATGAGCCTTGCTGCTCACTGGGCTGTAAGGCGTGGAATATATGATTACGAGAAGAGAAGAGATAGGGAATTCGTTGTTAATAAACTGAAAGGTGTGGATGATATAGCCAAATACCTTGAAAAACAGAAAAAAGTTGATAAAGGCAAGGTATACCAAGGAGTTATATTAACCAACAATACAGACAACGGAGATATAAATACAGCAAGAATAGGGATAGGGGACATGAGGGGAAGTTTCAGATACGGTATAAGCTCCCCTCTCGGAACTCCGGTGAAAGGGATGTATTTCCCTTTATCAAAAAAATATGCCCCTCTTAATGGTTACAACAACACTTATATTCTACCGCAGAAGCTCGAAACGGGGGATGTGATAAGGGTTAAAATACTTACAAAGTTTAAAGACCATGTGACAGTTTATCCCGTTTATGAACCAGGTGCCCAGGCATCTCTGCTATCTATGAAACCCAACGGGGATATTTTAGCGATGGTAGGTGGTACAAGTTTCCTCGAAACACAGTTTAACAGGGCTACCCAGGCAATGAGACAACCCGGCTCTTCGTTTAAACCACTTGTGTATTCATCTGCTCTCGACAAAGGATATACAGAAACCTCGATACTCTATGATATACCTGTAATAATCAAAGACTGGGAACCGCAGAATTATGACGGAAAATACGATGGCGCAATGATTCTGAGAGAGGCAATAGCGCGGTCAAGAAACCTTGCCACCATAAGAATGACTATGGATATAGGCCCTTCATATGTTGCAGACTATGCTTCCAGGTTCGGCTTCAGATCCAAACTGAATCCATACCCGTCAATTGCACTTGGTGGCTCTGACGTAACTCTTCTCGAGATGGTAAAGGCATATAATGTATTTGCAACAGGTGGAGAACTGGTAAAGCCGAGATTTATTATAAGAATTTACGACAGGAACGGAGCAATTGTAGAAGATAATACGGATCAGGAGTTTATTCTTAACGAAAAGTTACTTAAGAAGGCAAGGGAAGAGAGAAGAAAACAGATACTGGATATGATCGCAAGGGAAAAGGGAAGGGCGGTGACTCCGGAACCTGAATCCGTCAAAAAAGAGTTCATTAAAGAAAAAGATATTGCAGATACAGACAAGATCTACAATGAAGTTAATTTTCTAACAGCAGATGAATTCATAAATATATTGAAAAAACACTCTCTCACGTTCAATCCACACACTGACCCCAAACAGATCATAAGTCCTTCTACCTCCTACATCGTTACCGATCTCCTCAGAACTGTTATAACACAAGGGACCGGGGCCAGGGCAGCAGGTTTGAACAGTCTCGCACCAGTCGCGGGTAAAACAGGCACAACTAATGACTATACCGATGCATGGTTTGTAGGTTACAGTCCTCAAATAACTACCGGTGTGTGGGTTGGCAAAGACAATAGTACCTCGCTTGGTCATGGTGAAACCGGGGCAAGGGCAGCTCTCCCTATCTGGATGGATTACATGCGAGACGCTCTTTCAGATGAGTTCAAGGGTGGTAATTTCGAAATGCCTACTGGCATCAAGATGGTGGAAACACCATATGGAGAGATCCCTTATAGAAAAGACTCACTGCTGGCAGGCGTGTTAAAGGATATAAAAATTAAAACCATAACAAAAAATCCCGGCTCGAAACCCGAGTCAGTTGGCGATGTCATAAACGACTTAAAGAACAAAAAAGAACTTGAAAAACAGAAGAAATTCGAAGATGAATCAGAAATAGACTTTCTACTGAGGAAATAAAAGGGCTTCAGTAAATGCTTTTCACCAGACCACCGTCCACCTGTAATGTCGTTCCTGTAATATATGAAGATCTTTCCGATGCAAGGAATGCAACATATGAAGCGAGTTCATCAGGTTTTCCGAGTCTTCTCAGAGGGATATCCCTTTCCATATCATTTATTACTTCCTGGTAACTTTTATTTTGTGTACTGGCACGTTTGTTAGCGAGCTGGACGATCCTGTCAGTAAGTATTCTTCCCGGACAAACATTATTTACGGTAATATTATAATCCGCCAGTTCATTTGAAAGTGTTTTTGCAAGTCCAATCACTCCTGACCTTACAGTATTGGAGAGAATAAGACCGTCGATAGGCTGCTTAACAGATATTGATGTTATGTTTATGATTCTTCCCCATTGATTTTTTTTCATAAAAGGCAATGAGGAATTGATAAGATTAATTGTGCTGAACAGATTCAGCTCAACTGCTTTTTGCCACTGTTGTATATCAAAATCCTTAAAGTGCCCGAACGGGGGACCACCTGCATTGTTAACTATGATATTTATATCTGAAAATCTTTTTAAAGTAGAATCTACAACATATTTTATGTCTTTTTGGTCTGAAACATCAGCCGAGAGTGAGAGAATCTCTGATCCAGTGTTTTTTTTGATTTCTTCGGCGGTATTATGAATATCGTTTTTATTTCTTGAGAAAATAGCTACTTTTGCGCCTTCTGCGGCAAGGGCAAGGGCGCATGCCTTACCCAGGCCTTTACTTGAAGCAGCAACTATTGCTATTTTATTTTTTAAACCAAGATCCATAACAAGCCATAGATGTATGTTCTATTTAGATTTTTGTTTTGCAGAATCTGTATCTTTCTTTATAGATTCAACGGTTTTTTCACCTGAATCTGATGTATTTTCTTTATTGTTGGTATTACTAGCTGTACCATTAGTGTTGTCAGGTGTTGATTTTGCAGGATTTCTCTTTTTGCCGTAATCAGTTTCATACCAGCCCGAACCTTTGAGATGAAACGCAGAAAGTGATATAAGTCTTTCGAGTTTTCCTCCACATTCCCTGCATTTCTTCAGAGGTTTGTCGTTGAAACCCTGCAGTTCTTCAAAGTACTGATCACACTTTTTGCAGTGATATTCATAAATAGGCATCTTTAAAAGCTCCGAATTAGAAATTAAACTCTAATATAATAATTAATAAAAACAGTTCAACAAATTTTTGATCGTGAAATTTACTGTTTATATTTTTTATAAATTAGAAAAAGAGGGGAGTAGAAATATATTTTAAAGTATACGAACTTCAGCGTAGCAATATAGATAGTTTACATAATATATCTTATCAGACATTGAATATACTTAATAATTATATTCAAGAATGTCCTGATACTTACTGTATTTATTATATATTCTCAGATATTTAAAGTTATATATTAACTTTTATAATAAGGAATGACTATGAAACTCGTTTACAAAAATATTGTAGTAACCGGCGGAAGCAAGGGAATCGGAAAAGGTATTTCAAAAATTTTTCTCGAACACGGGGCAAAATTATTTATTTGCGGAAGAAACATTGATGACCTGAATAATGCATATAATGAACTAGCATTCTACGGAGAGATAGTTTGCGTACAGGCAGACCTGACCGACATGAATGATGTGGAGAAGCTGAGAACCAGTATCATGAAAAAATGGGATCATGTTGATGTTCTCGTTAACAATGCAAGCATCCTTGGTTCACGCAAAACCATAGAGGAATATCCAGAAAACATTTGGAATGAGGTTCTAAACGTCAATCTGAATGCGCAGTTCTACATCACTAAGAAATTAATACCGTTGATGAAGAACAAATATGGTTCAAGTTCGATAATCAATGTAAGTTCATCCGTAGGCAGAATCTGCAGAGCAAACTGGGGAGCATATTCAGTTTCAAAATCGGGACTTGAAGCTTTAACAACTATTCTTTCTCAGGAACTTAAACAATACAATATTAGAGTAAACTCGGTAAATCCAGGTGGAACAAGAACAGATATGAGAGCCGAAGCATATCCCGAGGAAGATCCTGAAACTCTACCAACACCGGAGGATATATCTCCCGTATTTGTTTATCTGGCATCTGATGAATCATTCGGTGAAACGGGTAATCAATATAATGCCAGGGACTGGATAAAATAAATTATATTTTTTTTTCAAAATATCGCTTGAAACTTTCTAAATCAGAGATATTTTATCATCAATGTATATTAATTTATTGAATATATGATCAGAGACAAACTTTAACCCCTACCCCGCTTTTTATTAGATCCTCATAAAATTTAATAAATACAAATAGTTACAGATGGATTTTATATCCAGGAGAATTTTATATGTTAAGTACCCATGAAATATTAAATACAGGATTTATATATTCCAGTTTCGCATTCGGAATGTCCGTGATTATGGTGTTGATTAAACAGCTCTATTACAGAGAAAAGAGTTTTCTTGGTAAATTCGACATAATATTTTTCAACATCGTCACAACGATCGCAGCATGGTTATACACCGCTAGCATATTCGAGATATTACTAATTCTGCTTTTTTCAGCACCGTTCTACCTTCTGGCCTATAGAAAACTTAAGAACTTTTATGTATCAGGAAAACTGCTTTTAACAACAAATCTGCTTTTTCTGATTTTCAGCCTCTTCTGGGGTATAACATTTATAATATCCGCAGAGACCGCCCTGACAACAAAAATCCTGCTTTTTACATCATATCCGTTCATTCTTCTTTCATTTTTTATTGGACTCGTGACCTCATTTGAACAATGGGAAGTTATATGCAGACGGGACTGGCAAAGACCAAGGGATATAAAACCCTATACAAGATCCGATTTTAATCCCAAAGTATGTATACAGGTACCAACATACTCCGAGCCACCGGAACTCGTAATTCAGACCTTAAATGCGATAACAAAATTAAAATATGATAATTACGAAGTAATAGTGATAGACAACAACACCAAAGATCGTTCACTCTGGGAACCTGTAGAAAAATATTGCAAGAAACTGGGTAGTAAATTCAGGTTCTTCCATGCCGAGAATATAAAGGGGGCGAAAGCAGGTGCTTTAAACTATGTTATGAAGTATGTTTCAGAACATACTGATATAATAGCGATAATGGACAGTGATTATCAACCCGAAAAGAATTTTATTAATGATCTTATCGCATATTTTGAAGACCCTAAGGTAGGCTTCGTCCAGACACCTCATGATTACAGAGAATGGGGAAATAGTCTTTACCAGAGGGCATGCTATTGGGAATACAAATATTTCTTTGAAACAACAATGCCAAGTCTGAACGAACGAGATGCCGCACTTACAGTTGGAACGATGTGCCTTATAAGGAAGAAAGCTCTGATTGAAGCCGGTGGATGGGCCGAATGGTGCTGCACCGAGGATTCGGAGCTCTCCATAAGAATACATGCCCTTGGATATGCATCCGTTTACGTTAAAGATACATTCGGCAGAGGCTTAATACCTGAAACATTTGAAGGATATAAAAAACAGCGTTTCCGCTGGACATACGGACCGGTACAGGAACTGAAAAAACATTTCAGATTATATTTACCAGGGAGGTTCTCTACGCCATCTTTTCTTACTACCAAACAGAAAATACATCATTTGAACCATGGTTTGGGTTATCTGAATATCGGTCTCGGTTTCATTCTTACGCCAATATACATTCTCACACTCGTATCTATTTATTTTCATCAGGATGTTATAAATTTCCCGTCTTCAGTATTCTATGCATGCTTTATTTATCTTACAGGTGTTGTTGTCCTTAAATTGCTGGTTTATAAAAAAATAATGAACTGTTCATTTATCGACACTCTTGTTGCCTTTATTGCTAACAACTCACTCAATCATACATATGTTACTGCCAGTCTAATGTGTCTCGTAACGAGGGAAATTCCGTGGATGAGAACGAATAAATTCAAATCTCTGCCCCTTGGTCTGAACGCTCTCGGAAATGTTCAGACAGAGATATTGATGGGTGTCATATTCATTACAGTTCCATTACTCGCGTACATATTAATACCTGCATCAGGTTTGAACCTTGTACTACTTGTTACTCTTATGTTTAAAAGTATGGAATATTTTTCAGCACCGGCTCTTGCACTCTTATCGGAATATGACCTAATCCACAAAAACAGAAGTGATACAATGATAAAGTCTCAAGTAATGGGTGAAGCACTTTTATCGGATAAGAAAAACTATTAATTTACCCGGACCGTGTACACCGAGAGTGAGATTAAGCTCAATGTCCGCGGTTCTGCTGGGGCCGGTTATGAACGTTATACAGCTTGATTTATCAGTTAAATCTTTGTTGTTTTCTTTAAGTAAATAAAAGAGCTCGTGAATATTTTTAAGGATTACGTTCTTTTCGAGTATCGCAATATGTACAGGTGGTAACAAAGAGACACTTCTTGAATTATACTGATCAGAGATAATGACAAGCGTTCCGGTATCGGATATAGCATAATCAACACCTGTTATACCAACATCAGCCCTGGCAAGTTCGGTCTTGTTTCCTCCGTCAAGCTGTTCCATTCCCCGGCTCTTAATCATCGACCTTATGTTTTTATTCCGTATAATTTCGGTGTCAGCTATTGCATAAGTTTTAAGGTTGTAACTGTATACTACATCGAGCAATTTCAATTCAAGCTCTTCAGGGTTTTCACACAAGTGACATATACCGTTAACTTTTTCTACCTCTTCTTTAAATATCTTTGCTAGTTCATCCGGATCCTTTCCGAAATATACATTCAGAAAGGGATTAGAAGATATATCAGATTTTATTTTATCAGCCATATCAAAATCAGGAACTCCATCCTTGTCGAGCCCT
>Ga0102953_1002514_pt1 | contig 10787 bp, 12 predicted proteins | sample SalPon2A_C_D2_MG_FD_78509 | JGI IMG/M metagenome (GOLD analysis project Ga0102953, IMG submission 78509) | Soil microbial communities from South San Francisco under conditions of wetland restoration - Salt Pond MetaG R2A_C_D2_MG | ecosystem: Environmental > Terrestrial > Soil > Wetlands | place... | reverse complement strand
TAAAGGGCATAGCTCTGGAAGACCATGGCGATGTCCCGGTCCTTGGGCGCAACCTCGTTGACCACGCGGTCACCGATGCGCAGGTGTCCATCGGAGATCGACTCGAGGCCGGCGACGCAGCGCAGTGCCGTCGTCTTCCCGCATCCCGAGGGACCCACGAGAACCAGGAACTCGCCATCTTCGACCTCGAGATTGAGGTCGTTGACCGCCACCACCTCAGGGCTGTAGCGCTTGTAGAGGTGATCAAAGGTCACGGTTGCCATGGACCCTCCTCCTGAGAGTTACAGCCCATCTCGGGCCGGCCGATGCAGCGTGGGTATATCATCATAAGGGACCCCGCAAACTCGATGTCGCCGATCTGGACCAGCCCTGATAGATGCCCTCCCCTGAAGCAGTCCGTTCTCGATTGGGACGGCTGACCCGCCGGCGGACGCTGCCCTCCCTCTATGACCGATATCCGCGAGCCGACCAGGCCCCGCGCCGGCCGCGTGGAGTGCAGATCGTTGCCATCGACGACATCGTCGGCACGGTCCGCAACCCGAGCCAGAACACGCCGGACTTCCGGCCGCTGCCGCAGTTGCGCGGGCGCAACTGGATGGCACGCTGGCAGCGGATCCTTGTCGCCATGGACAAGATGGCGACGCTGCCTGCGATCGAGCTGGTGCAGGTGGGAGACGCCTACTACGTCGCGGATGGGCACAACCGTGTGGCGGCCGCGCGTCAGACGGGTGTGGTGACGGTCGATGCCGACGTGGTTGAGCTCGCCATCCCGGGCGTCGAGTCCGCGTACACCCAGCACCAGCCCGATGCCTCCGCGCTGCTGGTGGGCGCTGACGAGCTGCGACAGGCGGCAAGCGGCAGGCCGCAGGCCCGAACCTCGGAGCACAGGACCACGGTGGACGGGCTGCGTCGCGAGGAGCTGCTCGCGAACGACACCGAATGACGGACCATCTCCGGCTGACATGGCCCGACCCGGCCCCGTTTGCTGGCCGCGACGGTCGTCCGATTCGCCTTCTGGCTGTCTCGGACGAGGTGGATCCCGCGCTCGAATCGCTGCGCACGCGGGAAGCGATCGGAGCGGTCGACCTGGTCATCGGCTGTGGCGACCTCGATCCGCCCTACCTCGCGTTCCTGGCCGACGCCTTTCGCGTGCCGACCCTCTTTGTCCGCGGGAATCACGACGTCGGGGCCGCCTGGTCCGCGACGGGTCGCCAGATGTTGCCCGAGCCGATGGCCGATGGTCGGGTGGCGACCGAGGACTCGCTGCGCTTGGTCGGCTTCTCCGGCTCACCCCGTTACGCGCCTCACGGACGCGACCGGACGGAGCAGCAGGTCAGCTCAGTGGCGATGTGGTGGCGGGTTCTCTCCGCCTGGCCGCGCCTGGCGGGCGCCGCTCCGCTGCTCGTCCTCAGCCACGCCGCCCCCCGGGACCTCAACGACGCGCCCGACCACGCGCACCGCGGATTCACCTCGTTCCGCTGGCTGGCCGAGCGGATCCGTCCGCCGCTCTGGCTGCACGGTCACACCTCGCTGGTGCGGCGCGGCGTGGACGCACGGACGGTCACCCATGGCGGCACCCTCTTCGTCAACGTGACCGGTGCGACCCTGGTCGAGTTGACCGCACCCGATGCAGGCTGAGCCGGTGCCCATCCGGCGCTACCTGACCAGCGCGGTGCTGGCGCTGGCCGCGCTGCTGTTCGTGCTGGTGCTGGTGCGACCGCTCATCTCCAGTTTCGCCGACGAGCCGGACGACACAGCGCTCTCCGTGACCACGACGGCATCGGTCACGGCCGGACCCGTGCTGGTGGAGGTGCTGCTCAACCAACGCCACGGACTCCCCGGCGAGGTCCCGGATGGCGACCACGCCCGGCTGGTGGTTGCGGTGGCGCCTGATTTGGGCACAGGCTTCAGCGTCGTGGACGCCTGGAGCCCGGTGAACGACTGTCCCGTGGCGCTCGGGCCGGATCGCCTGGTGGACTGTGCGGGTGCAGCCTGGACCTATGCGGGAATCGCGATCGATCCGGTGAACCCGAACCTGGTCAGGTTCCCTGCGCACGCGGCCGCCGCGACAGTGATTGCCGACTTCACGCGCACGCTGAACGGGTAGGATGCGGGGCGGGGGACATTACAGATGAGGAGGTCGATCGCATGCCCGAGGGTCTGAACCCGCTCTACTGGATCGTCATCGGCTTCCTGGCGGGCGCCCTCGCCGGCTGGTTCGTCCCTGGGCGCGCGCGAGTCGGCTGCATCGGCACCACCATTATCGGCATCGTCGGCGGTCTGGTCGGTGGCTGGATCTGGACGGATCTCCTGGACCAGAACCAGGCCGGTGGCTTCCTGGGCGCGCTGCTGATTGCGGTGCTGGGCTCCGCCCTCGTGCTGGTGCTGATCCGCGGGCTGTCGAGCCGCCCCTAGTTCGGCAACCCGCCGCCCTGGTTACCGCCGTCGTCGCCACCACGGTCCCGCAGGAAGCGCTCGATGTCGGCGATCAGCTCGTCGCCAGCAGGGAGCCGTGCCTCGTCTGACATCTCCTCCAGTCGCTTGACGTAGGCGCTGGTCCGCTCGTCGCCGGCCACCGCCGCGTCGAGCAGCGAGCGGGTTTCGAGCGCCTGGCCTGGCAGTTCGCCCACCGGCAGCTCCAGGTCGAGGTACTGTCCCACCCGCTTGAGCAGCTCCAGTGCGGCCGTGGGGAAGGCGCCCGACGCGTAGTGCGGTACCTGTGCGTAGAAGCCGATGGCGGGGATCCCCACCTCGGCCGCTGACAGTTCGAGCACGGAGAGAGCGGCGGCCGGCACCCGGAGGTTCCCCACCGGTCCCTGGGTTACGCCCTCGGGGAGCAGCCCCGGGGCTGACGAGGTGCCGAGGATCGGCACCGGTCGAGTGTGGGCGACCGTGGCTGGGATGGCGCCCAGGCTGACCCAGCTGGAGACCTTCAGCTGTCGGGCCAGGCCGATGACGCCCTCGCGGAACTCGTGCCATCGGTAGTCGGGCTCGGGGCCGGTCAACACCAGCAGATCCTTGCTCCCGACTCGGGTCGCCGTCAGCTCGAGCTTGGGCCAATCGAGCTCGACCAGCTTCCCGTCGATGATGTCCAGGACCGGACGCCGTGCACGGTAGTCGTAGAGCATGTCCGTGTTAAAGGTGGCAACGCTCGTGCCGGCCTCGGCGAGCGCCTGCGCGGCGAGCGTTCCGGCCCGACCGCCGTCGACCCAGCCGTCGAAGGCGGCGATCATCACGGGCTCGAGCAGCCCCTCGGAGACGTTCAGCTGATAGAGACTCACGCTCGAAGGATAGAGCGGGCCGCTCAGTTGCGCAGGCGGGACGAATCGGGGAGGATACGCCGGTCCCGCAGCCCTCCCCGGGCATCGCGGCGCGTGGTGGCCTTAGCTCAACCGGCAGAGCATCGGATTGTGGATCCGAAGGTTATGGGTTCGACCCCCATAGGCCACCCCAACAACCTGAGCCCGAAATCACCCCTCCCGACCTTCGGAGGGATGATCGGTGGCCCGGTTTGACCACCACGTTGACGACCACCGCTCTCGCCGGCTGCGCCCCTTTGGAAGCGCCGTGCCGCGGTGTTCGGTCCGTTAGGGGAAGGGCCTGCTTCTACGGGCGGCTTCGGCCTCACAGTCGCGCGGCAATCCCAGGTGCAGGATCACACCGAAGAAGCCGCGGTCGCCTGTGCCGCGGTCCCAGCCGCCGGTCAGTTCGGCCATGCAGCCGATGACTGCCCCGACGGCAGCCGCCGCGTCGATCACGGGGCGGTAGGCCACGGCGTCCTTACGGGTTAGGTAACCCACCAAACCCCATGCTTGGCCCCGCTGCAACGTCGGGTTTGCCGCGGACCTGACCGGCATGACCACCACCCTCACTGCGTTAGTGTCGTGTGCGTTCGCGGGGTCCGGGATCAGGGCTGCGATGTGTTCGGTATTCCGGGGACCATGGGGGGTCCGTCCACCCGCGATCCGTTCCAGCGTCCTTTGGTAGTGCGACTCGCCCGCCACTTCGAGCACCGGGAAGTACCCGACGTGTGCCTCCACGTCGGCTTCCCGCAGTAGGTGGCGCAGGCCGTCAGCGCCGGTGCGGACGAACACGGGCTGACCGCATGACGGGCACTTCCGTTTCATCTTCGGTAGGGGGTCCTGGACGGCACCGCAGTAAGGGCAGTCCTTCCGCGCATAGGACCGCTCGTCGCGCCCTAGGCCTGTCAGGACCATTAGGCTGATCCAGGTGGGGTCGAAGGACTCGCCGGACGGCCAGGTTGTGATCGCTCCTGATCCAGGTGGTGGCCAGACTTCAAGCGCCTTGCCCCCGAAAAGGCGACTTAGAAAGCCCATGGCAATTCCCTCCCGCCGCGTCTTGTCGGGCGACAGGGTACGCTTGCTTGCCGGGTGCCTACCATGCACGCGCAGATCGGCCGTCGCCGTCGGCGTCAGCGCTCGGCAATGGCCAGGCCCGCTTCGATGGCTGCCAGGTTGGCCTCGGCAAAGGGCCCGCTCGCCGCAGCTTCGCGCAGCGCCTCGACGGGCAGCAGCTCGAGCCGCGCGACGCTCGCCGAGAGCATGACGAGCGCGAGATCCGCCCGTCCCACGCGGGACGCGGCCGTCGCCGGATCCAGAACGACGACCCGCGCTGCCGTCTCGACCTCCGCGAATTCGGGAATCGTCACCACCACGTCGTCACCGCGCATCGCGTTCAGCAGGGGAGTGGCCTTGCGCAGCCCGTCGGCCGTAAGCAGAACGAGCACGTGGGGGACGGCTACGGTTACCAGTGGCATCTCGGTGGGGGAGAGGACGAGCTGGGCGATGCTGTGCCCAGTCTGCACCGTGACCGGGTAGTCATCGCGCTGGACGGCCCACAACCCGGACCGGATCGCTGCCTCTCCCACCAGCCGAGCTGCGCTCCGAACCTTTCCGCCCGCAGATCCGGCCACCACGATCGATCGCACCTCGTCGAGCGAGGCCCCGAACCGGATCGGGATCTCTCGCAGCGGCGCTGCCGCGTTCGATCCATCGGCTGCGTGCGCTTGGCGGTAGGCACTGGCGTACTCCGCAACCTCCCGCCGGTAGAGCACGCCGGGCTGCAGGTCCGCATCGGCCATGAGCTGCTGCATGGCCTTGCGCGAGAACCGGTTGGCCTTCACGAAGTACGCGGTGCACAGCTCCCAGACGTCGAGCAGGGCGAAGCCCGGCTGCTCGATCGCCTCCACCAGCCGGTCGGTGAGCTCGGCGTCGAAGCTCGTCCCGCGGTAGACGTACGCGGCGCCGTTGACCCCCACCGTCCCGCAGATGTCGAGGGGGTGCTCGAGGTTGCCGCCCGGCGTCGTGGACGTGATTGCCCCCGCAGGCGTGGTGGTCGAGTGCTGGCCACCGGTCATGCCGAAGTTGAGGTTGTTCATGACCACGACGGTGACGCCGATGTTGCGGCGCGCGGCATTCACCAGATGCGTCCCGCCGATCCCGGTGCCGCCGTCACCCATCACCACGATCACGTCGAGCGATGGATCCGCGAGCTTGATTCCGCTGGCCTACGTGACGCTCCTGCCATGCAGTCCGTGAAACGCGTTCGTCGTGAAGTACTGGTCGGAGAGCCCCGAACAGCCGATATCGGTCACGATGACGACCTTGGCGGGGTCCCGCCCCAGGCGCACGAGCGCCTCGTCGAGCCGATCGAGGACCGATCCGTGGCCGCATCCGGGGCAGAACGGGTACGGCGCGTCGTTGCGGAAGGTCTCGATGGGGCCGATGGAGGTGACGGTCACCCGATCGCCTCCGAAATCTCTTCGACGCCGATCAGCTCGCCGTCGACCCGGTTGATGCCGACCACCTCGCGCGCGCCGGCGAGGCGCTCGATCTCGCGTCGATACTGGCCCAGGTTCAGCTCCGGCACGATCACGCGCTCGATCCCCTCGAGGGCGGTCGCCAGCGCGGTCTCGGGGACCGGCCACAGGCTGTGCACCACGAGGCCAGCGACCGCGGTGCCCGCTTCGCGGGCGCGCTGGATGGCCATCCGTGCGGCGCCGGCGGTCACCCCATACGAGACGACGAGGGTGCGGGCGCCCGGCTGCGGATCGGCTGCCACCATCTCGATCTCGTCGCGGTGATCCTCGATCTTCGCCACCAGGTGCTGATTCAGGGCTCCGACGGTCGGCGCGTGCTTGGTGATGCGAGCCTCTTCGTCGTGGGTCGAGCCGGTGAAGCGGACAGGGTCGCCAAGGCCGTAGCGGTGCATTGGCGGCACGGCGCCGGCGGGATCGTAGGCGTAGGGGGCACCCGCGGTGGCCAGCACCCGCTCGCGAACCGCGACTCCGCCGAAGGCCGCCGCTTCGACCGTGGCCAACGTCATAGCGATCTCCTTGTCGGTCAGCACGAAGACCGGGCAGCGGAAGCGCTCCGCGAGATCGAATGCCCGCGCGGTCAGCGTGTAGCACTCCGCTACCGTGCTCGGCGACAGGGCGATGATCGGGTAACCACCGGATGTTCCCCAGCGCACGAACTGCACGTCCGCCTGGCCCACGGTGGTGGCGCCGCCGGTCGCCGGGCCGAGCCGCTGCACGTCGACGATCACGAGCGGCACCTCGCCCATGACGGCCAGGCCGATGTTCTCGCTGTACAGGCTGATCCCCGGGCCGCTGGTGGCAGTCATGGCGCGTGCACCCGACATCGCCGCCCCGATGCACATGCCGATCGACGCGATCTCGTTCTCACCCTGGATGGCGACGCCGCCTCGGCGGGGGAGCTCGCTCATCATCGCCATCAGGATCCCCGAGGCGGGGGTGATCGGGTAGCCGGCGAAGAACGTGCAGCCCGCGGCCAGCGCACCACGGACGATGGCGCTGTTGCCGTCGAGGTACTCGCGCATGGCGACATTCTTCGGGGCCACGGCGTGCCCGGGTAGAGCCGATTGGCCCGCCGCGAAGTACCTGCCTAGCGGGATCGCTGCGCTTCGCTGAGACGAAGCTGCAGCTCGATGCGGACCCACGCCACGCCCTCCGTGGCGGAGGGCCGGACCGGCTGACCCTCGTTCTCCACGCTCAGCACACGTGCGGCGCGTGGGCGGTGCGCCAGGTAGACCGCTGCATCGTGCTCCACTTCCGGCGAGTCACCGGCGTGGACGCTGGCGCGGCCGGGGATCTCGCGGCCGTCGACCTCCACGGTGACCTCGGGGTTGTCCCGCACATTCCGCCACCACTGCTTCTGCTCGGGGCGGCCCACCAGCACGTAGACGTGGCCTGCCTCCCGCACGCATTCGACCGGCGTCATGAGGGCTCGACCGGAACGGCGTCCGCGGAACCCGATCACCGTCATTCCCGGGAAGAGGCGTCCGAGCGGGGATCTCAGGACCGCAATCAGTGAGCCGTCGCGCAGACGGGTCATGAATGGGCGGCTCGTCGGTTCGGTGGCGATCAGCGATCCGATGACAATGAGGAGAGCCCACACCAGCACGAAGTTCCAGAGCACGACGCCCGGGAGCCCGCGGCCGGCGGTCGTGGCGCTGCCGAGGTTCAAGGCCAGGTGCCAGAGCGCAACCACGAGGACGCTTCCGCCGGTGCCCCGGTAGATCCAGGTCAGCACGATGGCTCCCGAGACGAGGCCGAATCCCATCATCGGAACGACCGCCAGGCCCATGTTCCGGTAGGTCTCGACGACCCAGAACATGGGGATGTGCCAGGTGAACCAGGCGGCCGCGACGATCAGGCTGGTCGTCAGCAGGCCGCGGCGCACGAGGAGCTCCGGAGTCAGGAAGCCCCGCCAGCCAGCCTCCTCGCCGAAGCCGTTGAAAACGAGGACCAGGAGGATGACGAGCGGGAATGCCATCGCCGGCAGTCCGCTGAACTCCGCCAGCTCCGCGAGCGATGGCATTTCGCCGCCGGTCGCCACCACCACTCCCAGCGTTCCGAGGAAAACGAGGTAGGGGAGTGCTGCTGCGAGGTACCAGCGCACCGGCACGCGCCAGCGAACGAGCCGTGCTCCGAGGTCGCGCAACCCGTCACCGCCGCGCGCGACGGCCGTCACGATCACCGCGGCGACCAGCGGTCCCACGAGCCCGGGAAACTGCGTGATGCTCCCGCCGGGAGCGACGACCTCCCCGCGGACCGCCATCGGAATCCAGTAGGCCCAAGATAGACCCCAGGCCAGGACCACGAACGCCACTGCCGGGTGCCGGCGGATCACGGCAGGCGCCGGATGCGACAGGTCATGCCGAGTAGATACCCGTCGAGCTGGGGCCGGGCCAAGTGCCTACCAGCCTGTTCTAAACGGGCCCGGTGTCGTTGGTCCGTTGGGCGAACGGCATGGCGCCCGTTCGCGACCGGGCGTAGGCTTCGACCAGCTGACGCGCCCGCACCTCTGCTTCGGCCGGATAGGGCAGCCCAAGGGCCCGAGCCGATGCGGGCGCCACCTCGGTGAAAAGATCCATGGTCACGGGCAGTGCTCGCCAGATATCGACCTCGTTGTACCGGGCAAACGCGGCATCGAGGCGGGACAGGATGGCCGGGTCCACCCACTCCTCGAAGAAGCGCCCCCGAAACCAGTGATCCCGCCCGTGTACGGCGGCCGCCCATTCGAGAGCGATGCGAAGCAGCTCCTTCAGGTGCCCATCACAGCCGGACCTGGCCCACCACAGTTCGCCGCGGCGGAGGTGTTTCGCGGTCCACACCGCGTGGTACCGGAAGTCCGAGGCGACCTGCCGGACCGTCTCCGCATCCGGAGGCTCGGGCAGAGCCGGTACGGATGGAATACCGATGCGGTCGATCAGCCCGTCCCTGTCCAGCAGGACGCGCATCCCCCGGGAGAGCACAACGCGGGCCATCGCGATCGGACCCTCGTCAAGCACGCGTGCGGCATCGACAAAGGCGAAATCGACGTCGAGCCCGTCGGCGAACAGGATTCGACGCTCCAGAGCCGTTCCGTCTGGCGTCTCGTCGACGAACGCGATCCATGGCTCGCCGATCTGCTCCGCCCAGGCCGGGTCGCGAACGTACCGACCCGGGTCGTTGGCGACCACGATGATGTCGAGGTCCGGCCGATGATGACCGCGGCACGAATCGCGTCCTCGGTCTTCGCCCACGCGACGAATCGCTCAGCGATCGCCGCATACCCCCGCGTGACCTCGTCGGGATCGGGATCCCGCACGGGCTGGCCAGTAGCAGGCACGTCGGTCATCAGCTCTCCTCTCGAACCACCTGGGTCCCGGCAACCCAGTCATGCAGCGCCCGGTGCCTGCCGTCGAGGGCCATGACCAGCACGGAGGCAACGACGAGCGCCTGGGCCAGCAGCGACAGGATCAGGAAGGCGACGGCGGTGCTCCCCGCGAGGAGGTGGAAGACGGCCGTGTGGCCCATCTGCCACGGGGCGAACTTGACGGCCGAGCGCAGGAGGGATCGTCCGCGGCCCAGATCCGCCCCATCGGCGCTCATGACCCTCATCCTCATACGCCGTTTGCCCCACGTGGCGTGTGCGCTCGATGCCTCCAGGTACGCGAAGGTGAGGACGACCGGCAGCACCATGGTGAGGAGTGCCGTGATGTCGAGCGCCCAGGGCGTCGACAGGCGGACGCCGCCGAACCCTTGCAGGACGAGCCCCACGATCCCGGCCACCACGCCCCAGGCGGCAATGACCGGGAGATCCCAGGCAAATGCGCGCAGGCGAGCGATCACAGTCGGGCCCACGCGCTGCGTGACGGCCGAGCTCGCTTGGGCATGCAGCAGGCTGTCCGACGCCGCGGGCATCGGCATGATCTGCACGACCTCTGCGTTGGCGTTGCCGAAGCATCTCATGGGTGTCGGCCGGTTCGACAGGGCCATTTGACCCTAGGGAGGGGATCCTCGCGCTACAGGCCACCACCTTCCGTCGGGTGACCGGCACCCTGTGCGGACCCTTCACTGAGGAGCGGAGGATCGGCTCGGGAGGTGCAGGCGAAGGGTCGCGATCAGCTCGGCGACCATCACCAGGAGAATCGCCGGGATCACGATGACGGCGAGCATCTGGGAGTCGAGGTTGCCGGGCCGCGGTTGTGCGAGCTGGTAGAAGGTGTCGATGGCTGGGACGACGAGGATGAGTGCAGGGCCAGCCACGAGGACCAGCCACAAGGCCTGCCCCCACGGCTGGCTCGAGCCCGGAGCACGCAAGAGGAGCGCGAGCCCGCCGGCCAGCGCTGGCCATGCGAACAGGTATCCAAGCCCGGGCGACAGGATCGTGATGAGCAGCCCCAGGATCCACCAGACCGCGACGATACCCGCGGCGCGGTCACGCACGCTGACGCGACGCCGGGACATCCATGCCGCTGTGGCCCCGCTGGCCACGGACAGCCCGACCACGACGGCGAGGTACCCATAGCTCTCCGCGGGGCCCATCGTCGTACGCCAGCCAGCCAGGATGGTCCAGGCCAGGGCCGCGACGAGTGCGGTGAAGATGATGGCGAGGAGAACCGATCCAGCTCCGAGCAGGGTGGACAGCCATGCGCGCCGGCGCCCGATTCCGACCATGAGGAAGACCCCTGCAAGGATGAAGAGCGGGAGCACCCAGCCGGCGGGAACGCGGACCACCCATCTGCCGACGGTGAAGAAGACAGTTTCGGATTCATCATGCGTTGCCCCGAGATCGAGTTCGGCAAACTGACGCGCGAGGGCAAGCGCACTCACACCGTGGTGCTGAAGGGTCTCGAGGCTCACGCTGGCTGGGTTATCCGCCGCCGTGTGGTAGATCGGCGACCCGTGCAGGTAGGCGAGCTCGACGCCCGCGATGCCCTGCTCCCTGAATGGTGCGAAGTCCGTGCTGGACGCGCCG
>Ga0102953_1002513_pt1 | contig 10787 bp, 8 predicted proteins | sample SalPon2A_C_D2_MG_FD_78509 | JGI IMG/M metagenome (GOLD analysis project Ga0102953, IMG submission 78509) | Soil microbial communities from South San Francisco under conditions of wetland restoration - Salt Pond MetaG R2A_C_D2_MG | ecosystem: Environmental > Terrestrial > Soil > Wetlands | place... | reverse complement strand
TATTGGCTACGAAACTTACCACCGCATCCTGAACGAAGCGATCCAGGAACTGAAACAGGGCGAGTACAAAGATTTGTTTGAAGAAGAGCAGCAGGATGCCGGACAAGCTTTTCTGCAAACCCAGTTCGTCAGCGATTGCCAGATCGACACCGACATGGAACTGCTGTTTCCCGACAAATACATTCAGAGCATCTCCGAACGCATGTTGCTGTACCGGGAATTGGACAACCTGGAAGATGAAGAAAGTCTATCGAAATTCGAAGCCGGGTTGAATGACCGTTTTGGGAAATTGCCAGCCCCAAGCAAAGAACTGTTGGAAGTTGTTCGTCTGCGTTGGCTTGCCATTGAGTTGGGAATTGAGCGAATCATTCTGAAAAGTAAAAAGATGATCTGCTATTTCATTGCTGATCAACAGTCGCCTTACTACCAATCGCCAGCCTTCACCAAAGTACTTCAGTATGTCCAACAAAATCCGGGCAAATGTCGCATGAAAGAAAAGAAAGATAAGCTTAGCCTGAGTTTCGATGCCGTAAAAACGATCCAATCGGCCAAACAGATTTTGGGAAAAATTAACCGACCCGATTAACAAATCATTTCATTCCCCCGAAAAGACATTTTTCAGTCAATTTTGCATTGAAGAAGTAGGGATTTCCCCCATTAAAATGACGGAAAATAAGTCGTAATTTTTCACCATAAAAAAACTCCAAACCCACTGTCTATGAGAAATATTACGAATCGCCTGTCAATACTGGCCGGAACCCTTCTGATTGTTTTTTCAGGATGTCAAAAAGAAAGCTTTTTAAATGAGTTTTCGGTTGTCAATCAGCAAACAGAAACCGTTCAATTGAAAAGCGCCAAACTTAAAAAAAGCGTCATCAAAAATTACATGGTGCTTTTTAGTTCCGAAACTTTACCAAAGGGTGCTGAAAGCCAGCTTTCCAATTTCGGAAAGATTGTCAAAACCATTCCGGAAATTGGAATTGCAGTTGTCCAACCAAGTATCGAAAATTTTGAAGAAGAAGTTGGCAAATTAAGTTCTGTTCAAGCTGTTGTTCCTGATCTGAGAGCCAAATGGACAGGACCAAGCCATTTTATTACTAAAGCCACGCTCGACAACATCGGGAAAGATGAGCCCTATTTCCCTTATCAGTGGGGAATGCTGGCCATTCATGCACCTGACGCCTGGGATGCTGGTTATGAGGGGAAAAATGCCACAGTTTTTATTCTGGATAGCGGAATCGATGCAGATCACGAGGACTTAGCACCAAACCTAATCAAAAGTTTATCAACCTCGTTCGTTCCCGGAGAAAGTTACAATGTGGGGGATAGCACCTTCTTTAGTCATGGAACTCATATTGCCGGAATCATCGCGGCTGCTGATAATCAATATGGATTGATTGGCGTCGCACCAGAGGCCAAAATTGTAGCTGTAAAAGTGATTTCAGAAAAAGATGAGTCAGGTGATTTTAGCTGGATCAACGAAGGTATTATCTATGCAGCAAACAAAGGTGCCGATGTGATTAACCTGAGTTTAGGGGCCACCTTCAGCAAGAATGGGTTCTTCCTGGATGAAAACAATCAACTTCAGAAAGTACCGGCAATATATATCCAGTATTGGATACAAGCACAGCAACGAGCCATTGACTATGCCTACAAAAAAGGAGTAACCATTGTCTGTTCAGCCGGGAATGAGTACGCCAATGCCGATGGCGATGGTTCTATTCTTATTGCACCAGCAGAAATGAATCATGTAATTGCTGTTTCAGCTACAGCTCCAAATTTATTGGTTCACGACATTCCGATAGGAACGGAACCAGATTATGATATTCCGGCCAGTTACACCAACTACGGGAAATCACTGATTGACTTGGCGGCTCCCGGTGGCGACATTAACTTTTATCCGAATCCAAACTACCTTTACAACATGGTGTTGAGCACTTCAAGCCGGGGATTTGCCTTTGCAGCCGGAACAAGTATGGCTGCTCCGCACGTTGCAGGTGTTGCTGCACTTATTATTGGCAAAAATGGAGGGCATATGAGTCCGCACATGGTTACGAAACAGCTCCTGAAAACAGCAGACAAAATTGACGGAAATGGAAATTCATCGTACTTTGGAAAAGGAAGAGTAAACGCCTACCGGGCTGTTACGGAATGAAACGTGACATTCAAAAAAAATAAAACTTTGAAAGAGCAGAATCGATAATCTGCTCTTTTTTTATTTTGTTTTAAATTGACTGTTCACCCGATTATTTCCAGCACTCATCGATTATCGGGTAAATCCACCTTTCAAATCCTTTAAATTGAATCTTTAAAAATTACGGTTTTTCATTGTTAGAACTTGCCAGTCGTCACGAAATATTTTATCTTTAACATATTTTATCTTTAAAAACAAACAAAAATGAAAAAAACAAAAACTGCCCTCCTCGTGCTTTTCGCAACAATCTGCTTCGCCTTTTCCACACAGGCAATACCCAAAAAACTGATTCGTCTCAACCTTGAAAAAGGTGCTGTTTATGAAATGACCATGAATATGACCAACAACATGGATCAGGAAAAAATGGGACAGGAAATAAAGATGAAGCAAGACATGCAAATGATCACGTCCATGAACGTGGACGACGTGCTTCCAAATCATAATTATTTGGTTAGCTACAAATATAACTCAATAAAAATGACCATGGATGTGATGGGAAAGACGATGACATTTGACACCGATCATCCAGACGAAGGGAATCCTGCGTTGAAAGTGATGGAAGGACTGACGAAAGTTGACCTGCAAATGGAATTGACGCCACAGGGAAAGGTTGTAAACGTAAAAGGATTTGATAAATTCAGTGACATCTTTGGAGGTAATCCACAATTAAAAAACATGCTGAAAATGTTTTCTGACCAGGAATCATTCAAAGCCAATTTTAGTCAGACATTTAATTATTTTCCTGACAAAAAAGTAGGTGTTGGCGACACATGGGATGCGACACAACAATTTAAATCATTGATGAACATGGATATTGACATGCATTTTAAAGTCGCTGATGTTAAAAAGAATGCAATCACTTTAAATGTCCAATCCAACATCAACTCCGACATGCCCATTAATCAAAATGGGATGAAAATGGAAATGCATATGAAAGGCAGCCAAAATGGGGAAATGAATATTGATTTAAACGATGGAATGTTGACTCAATCCAACATGAAACAATCAATTTCAATGCTCATGAAGATGAAAAACCCACAAACCCTGGAGGACATGGAGATCCCGATGAAAATGAACTCCGACATAAAAGTTATTGTGACTAAGAAGTAATACTTTTTGATGTTTCTATTGATCGAATTACTTCGATCTAAAATCCGGTTATGTGAGTTGTTTTCCAGCAATGCATAACCGGATTGTTGCATTTTGACTGTTCGAAATAAAGAATTCTCCCATTACCAACCCGATATCAACGCCAATAACCCACCCAATTCAACAAAGACATATGCAGCTGATATAGCGATATATACGAATACTAAATTTTTCATTATACTATTTTTATAGTAATATTACTATAAAAATAGTTTGAATTGATTTTTAAATCTACTATATTTGTAGTAGTAAATTCAAAAAAGTGTTCTGATGGAAATGAAACAGTTGACAAAAGCAGAAGAACAAGTCATGCAAATTGTATGGAAACTAAATGAAGCGGTGGTCAAAGATGTCGTTGAAAAGTTTGACCAACCAAAACCGGCATACACGACCGTTGCCACGGTATTAAACGTGCTGGAAAAGAAAGGATTTGTCAACCGGAAAAAGATTGGAAATACGAATCTTTTTTCACCGGCAATCAGTAAATCGGAATATACGAAGTTCCAATTTTCAGCACTGCTCAAGAATTATTTCAATGGTTCGTTCCCGAAGATGGCCACTTTTTTTGCCCGGGAAAACCAATTGGATATTGACGACCTGGAATCGATTTTAAAACAGGCCGAAGAAGAACTAAAAAAAGACCAATCTAAAACTGACTAGTCATGGCACAATGGTTTGATTTTTTATTCCATGCTTCCATTGGAATCAGTTTATTTTTCATTCTGTATTGGTTATTGTTGCGTCAATCAACGCACTTCAACGCCAACCGAATTTTTTTATTGGGATCTGTTCTTTTGGTAGTTCTGGCTTCTACTTTTCCTATTCATTACCAAGTTGCTGTTCAGCCAACTGCCACATTCAATTTGAGCATGATAAATGGAACCTTAAACTACAGAGGCTCACAAGAAGAAAAAGGGATCAGCGGAAGTTCCGAAGTCGATTGGTCAACAATTCTGTTGGTCATTTATGTAACCGGAGCTTGCCTTTTTGCACTGCGACTTTTCATTCAATCATGGAAACCGATTTCAATCATTCGCCGTTCGCAAGCGAAAAAGCAGGCCAATTTCTACTTACATGAGAACGATCGTTATGCGCTACCATTTTCGTTCTTCAACCATATTTTCGTCAATCCGAATTATCATAAACAGGAAGAGCTCAATGAGATTCTAACTCACGAACAAGTGCACATTCATGAGCGTCATTGGATCGACCTACTGATCATAGAATTGTTAACCGTCCTATTTTGGTTCAATCCATTTATTTGGTTGTTTGAACTAGCCATCAAACAAAACCATGAATACCTGGCCGACGAAGGTGTATTATCCCGGGGCCACTCACCTGCCAGGTACCAGGCTTTATTAGTTAACCAGCTGATGGGCATGCAAGTCGTTGGCCTGACCAACAACCTGAACTTTGCCCTTGGCCCAACCCGTTTAAACATGATGAAAAAACAAAAGACGCCCAAAACCAAGCTGCTACGAATGGCATGGGGGCTCCCTATTTTAGCATTTATGCTCTTCGCTTTTGCAGAGCCTAATTACAAAAGCACCGATCCAATCATTCGCCAAACTATGGCAACAAACAACAATGTTGTTCCATCAGGTGAAAAAGTAACCGTGCATGGAAAAGTTATTGATGAATCCGGTGAACCATTGCCAGGGGCATCGATTGTTGTGAAAGGTGCAACAACCGGAACGGTTACTGATCTTCAGGGGAAATTCAGTCTGGATATTCCCAAAGACACAGAGATTGCTTTGGTTGCATCGTTTGTGGGCTACCAAACAAAAGTGAATGAAGTCAATACCTCGAAAGATGGGAAAGATTTGAATTATAAATTCGTGATGAAAAGAGCGGTGATTGGCATCGACACCAAATCGTTGTCATCAGCCAAGGATGTCCCGCCACCTCCACCGCCTCCACCATCGCCAGAAACAAATGGCGGGAAAAAGGAAGTGTTTTATGTGGTGGAAGACATGCCTCAATACCCTGGCGGATTTTATGGTCTGAATCGATATTTGAACACTCAAAAGGCCGAAATGAAATCAAAGCTTTTCTTCAATGGAATAGATCTTAAAGGGAAAGCAACTGTGGGCTTTACGGTAAATGCCAAAGGAGAAGTGACCAACGTTCATGTAGTGAACCAAACAACAGATGAAGCTGGGAAAGCGTTGGTTGCCATTGTTTCGGGAATGGACAAATGGCAGCCCGGAGCTCAACGCGGCAAGCCGGTTCCGGTCGATTATGCGATTCAGTTAGAATTTTAAACATTGAAAGGATGCTCAAACGGCATCCTTTTTTTTCGTATCAATTTGCACCAAAAAAGAAAGGCAGTCCTCTGACTGCCTTTTCCGTCCCGATCTCTCGGGAAACTAACCTAAACCAACTAAACCTAATAAACCATGAGCTAACCGGAAACTGTAGTATACTGTATAAACAGCTAATCTCCGGCTTGCTACAACATACCTGCCGAAGCAGGTACATTCGATTTCGGCTCAAAGATATCAAAAAAAATACGAGAACCGCAAAGATACTTTTGAATAATAAAATTTCTCGCGCCCAGATAAACAGCCAATTAAAATCAGCTAAAAAAGGCTAGAAGAATCCGAATTACCAATCCTTTTTTTTTGTTCGCTGTAACAAAACCTCGAAAACATCATGCGACTTGCTTCCTGCTTATTGACAAGACTTTGAAATCTTTTATCCACAACAACGACAGCCTTATGCCTCTGATTCACAAACCACTACAGTGAACACAATTCAATCAACAGTAAATCGTTAATTAAACGTTACCAGATGATGTATTTTATTTGTCGGAATTGGGCTAATTTTATGAATCAAATTGTTTTCGAAAAAATTGCTCATGCGCTTAAATCTTAGTTTGTTATTTGTTTTTGCTTACCTGCTGGGCTTTGGGCAACATTGTCCGAAACGTGAATTCAGGGGAAGTTGGGTGGCTACGGTCAACAATATTGATTGGCCATCAAAACCGGGGCTGAGTCCTGAGCGGCAACAGCAAGAAGCAATCATCTTGCTGAATAAGTTACAGCAACTGGGAATGAATGCTGTGATTTTTCAGCTCCAGCCATCAGCCGACGCCATGTATCCATCCAAGTTGGAGCCTTGGTCACGCTACCTGACAGGAACCCCCGGAAAAGATCCCGGCTATGATCCGCTCAAATTCTGGATCGACGAGTGTCACAAGCGAAACATGGAGTTTCATGCCTGGTTCAACCCGTTTCGGGTGGCTTTGAAATCCGATGAACCGCTGGCTCCGAACCACATTGCTTTTCAACATCCTGATTGGGTCGTAAAATATGGTAACTCCCTTTATTTCAACCCAGGAGTACCACAAGCCCGCCAATTCATCACTGACGTGGTTATCGATGTTGTTCGGCGGTATGACATTGATGCCGTTCAATTTGACGATTATTTTTACCCCTATCCAATCATTGGCGAAGCGTTTCCTGATTCGGCAACATTCAAAAAATACCAGGGCAATTTTACTGATGACCAGTTGGCAGACTGGCGACGCAGCAATGTGGACAAAACCATTGAGATGCTCAGTAAAGCCATCAAATCCATCAAGCCTTGGATGAAGTTCGGAATCAGCCCGTTTGGTGTTTGGCGAAACTTTTCCAGCGACCCAATGGGTTCACTGACATCAGCCGGATACACAAACTATGACCACCTATATGCCGATGTACTAAAATGGATGAAAAATGGGTGGATTGACTACCTCATTCCTCAACTGTATTGGTATATCGGACAGCCCGCTGCCGACTTTAAAGTGCTAAGTAACTGGTGGAAAAATTACACCTACGGAAGAGCTCTTTACATTGGTCACGCCCTTTATAAATCAAATCCTGCCTCAAATATTCTGGAATGGAGACAGGCTGAACAACTCCCGAATCAACTTCGGTTGACACGTCAAATTCCGGAGATCAAAGGGAACTGTTACTTCAGCGCTAAGCATTTCTACCGCGATTTGATTGGTTTTCAGGACAGCCTTGAAAACGATTTGTATAAGTATCCCGCTATTGTTCCACCAATGCCTTGGATTGACAATCAGCCGCCACAAAAACTGAGAAAAGTAAAAAAAGGATGGGGAAAAGTGCTGAAATGGAAGGTTCACAAAACAGAGAACGAAATGGATAAACCCATCCAATTCATTGTTTACAGAAATAAGAAGGGTGAAAAATTCGACCCAAATGACAGTCGATTTATTTTCATGATCACCCAGGAAACCAAAATTTACCTCAACAAGAAAAACAATAAACAAGAATACGAATTTCGGGTTTCTGCACTCGACCGACTTCATAACGAAAGCCAGCTGTCAGATCCCGTCGACATAAAACTTTAGTCAATGCCGCATCGAATTGATTGCTTTTTATCCTTCAACGGGCATGATGAAACACAGGCAATGGTTCATCAGTTTCGCCAATCAAAAATGGTGCATGCTGTGTTTGTTCTTTCACCAAATCCGGTGACGATTGAAGGAGCAGAAATCATACTCACGGAACAACCGTTTTCAACCCAAACCATAAAAACGATCGCTGGAAAATTAACCGGCGATTTTGCATTCATTGCCCTAAAAGATACACGACTGCAATTGGGACCGTTCGCCCTGGAGCGCATGTTGCAACTTGCAATGAACAGTTTATCCAGCATGTTGTACGCCGACTACCAGGAAATCAAAAATGGTCAGCGTTCCAATCACCCGGTGATCGACTACAAGGAAGGCAGTTTGCGAGACGATTTCAATTTTGGGCCGGCTCAGCTATTTCGAAAAGAAGTATTAAAAGCTTTTACTTCAGAAATCAAAACAGAATGGCAAAATGCTGGATTTTATGCCCTGCGATTACTGGCATCGCGAATGGGCTTAATCGTCCGAATTCCGGAATATCTTTTCACCATGGAAGAATCGGACACCCGAAAGACCAGTGAAAAACAATTTGATTACGTTGCTCCCAATGCCAGGGAACGACAGCTGGAAATGGAGGAAGCCTGCACTGACCATCTAAAAAAAGTGGGAGCCTTTCTTTCACCTGATTTTCGCGAGGTCAATTTCAATCATAATTTTCCGGTGGAAGCAAGCGTAATCATTCCCGTTCGAAACCGTATCAAAACCATCAAAGACGCTGTGGATTCCGTTCTTCTGCAAAAATCTGATTTCAACTTTAATTTGATTGTGGTGGACAACCATTCCACCGACGGTACCACCGAACTGTTACAAAAGTATGATGACAAGCGACTGATCCACGTCACCCCGAAACGGGCAGATCTGGGCATCGGCGGTTGTTGGAACGAAGGAATTTTTCACGAGCAATGTGGGCGATTGGCTGTACAGTTGGATAGTGACGACCTCTATTTTGATGAACACACTTTGCAGAAAATTGTGGATAAGTTTCACGAAGAAAAATGCGCCATGGTGATCGGCTCGTACCAGATGTGCAATTTCAAGCTGGAAGAGATTCCACCGGGACTGATTGACCACAAGGAATGGACGCCAGACAATGGGCCAAACAATGCGTTGCGCATCAATGGGCTGGGTGCTCCCCGAGCATTTTACACACCAATTGTACGGGAAATTCGTTTCCCAAATACAAGTTATGGCGAAGATTATGCCGTGGGACTGGCCATTTCCAGGATCTACAAAATTGGCCGGATTTACGAAACCATTTATCGGTGCCGGCGCTGGGAAGACAATTCCGACGCTTCGCTGGACATTGCTAAAGAAAATGCGCACAACGCCTACAAGGACGGCTTGCGGACTTTTGAATTGCATGCACGCATGAATTTGAACAGACGAAAAGAGTGATCGAACACAACAAAAATAGGATTCAGCAATCGCTTTCCCAACAAGTTGATCAGCTCATCCAGGAGCAGAAATCGAATTGGAATTTGGCGCGGGAGAATTATGCCGGATTGGAAAAAGTTGAATCTAAATCGTTTCAATTTGATGGATTCAAAATCAACGCCCAATTCAACCCGGAAAGGATTCGTTCCTCCGGCGCCAAGCTGGATGCACAGACCATCAGCCAGCGCCCCTGCTTTCTTTGCGAAGCCAACCGTTCGGAGATTCAGCGTGGGATTGATTTTCATGGCAAATATTCCATCTTGGTCAACCCCTACCCGATTTTTCAAAAGCACCTCACGATCCCTCTAAATGAACACACCCCGCAACGAATCGAGAATTATTTTGCAGATTTATTGCAATTGAGCAAGGAATTACCTGATTTCACCATTTTTTACAACGGCCCCAAATGCGGTGCTTCGGCCCCCGATCATTTTCACTTTCAGGCTGCCGATAAAACCGGAATGCCGATTTACAAAGAACTGGCTCAAATCATCCATGGATTTGGAAGAAATCTTTTTCATGATGAAACGACCGACATACAAGCTGTTGGGGATGACTATCTGAGAAAATTTATTCTGTTGTCATCAACTTCAGAAACAAAAGTGAAGGGGCATTTTCAAATCCTATTGGATATTTTGAAAGAACGAGGGCAAGAAGGCGAGCCCATGATGAACATTCTGGCCAATTATGAAAAAGGAACATGGCGGGTCATTGTTTTTCCACGGGACAAACAGCGTCCGAGCCAATTTTTTGAGGATGGCGACAAACAAGTCATCATGAGCCCGGCGGCTGTTGAATTTGGTGGAGTGGCCATTCTTCCCCGGAAAGAAGATTTCGACAAACTGACGGCAACAGATTTAGAGGATATTTTCAGGCAAGTCACGATCAATGATCAGGATTTTGTGGAATTGAAGGAAAAACTGAAAAAGCATTTATGAGTAAGCAACCCAAAATACAAGTCGGCATCCTGGCAGACAATGTAATTCAATTTGAGTTTCATGGGGATTATCAGATCGGAAAGACCATGGTGTGGAATTCCTTTCAGGCTTTTGCACAAGGTGATGAAATCAAATTGGTATCGAACGAACATGACACCCTCATTAGCAAAGAATTTGTTTTCCATTCAACCGAAGCCGACGACTATTTCTCTTTAAAAAATGTGACGATTGGTCTGAATTTTCATTGGGAACAAAAAGAGGATCAAAACTTTCGTGGTGATTTGAAGCTGGTGATTGAAAACGGGAAAGTTCGTGCCATCAATCTTGTTCCTTTGGAAGAATACCTACGCTCGGTGATTTCGTCGGAAATGAGTGCCACCAGCTCCATGGAGTTGCTGAAAGCGCATGCGGTGATTTCCCGAAGCTGGCTGCTGGCTCAGATTGAAAAAAGCCACCAACTGCAAGTAAAGAAGCAGGCTTATCAGACAACACAGCAAACCGATGATGAACTCATCCGCTGGTACGACCGGGAAGATCATGCGTTGTTTGATGTGTGTGCCGACGATCATTGCCAGCGCTATCAGGGAATTACCAAAATCATCAACGAAAAAGCAAGGCAGGCCATTGATGCAACTATTGGCGAAGTTCT
>Ga0102953_1002510_pt1 | contig 10794 bp, 11 predicted proteins | sample SalPon2A_C_D2_MG_FD_78509 | JGI IMG/M metagenome (GOLD analysis project Ga0102953, IMG submission 78509) | Soil microbial communities from South San Francisco under conditions of wetland restoration - Salt Pond MetaG R2A_C_D2_MG | ecosystem: Environmental > Terrestrial > Soil > Wetlands | place... | reverse complement strand
TAACTTTAAACCGGGTGGAGAGGGCATTTACCGCCTTGGTGCCGACTCCGTTGAGGCCGACCGAAAACTGGAAGACATCGGTGTTGTACTTGGCGCCAGTATTAATTACCGAAACGCATTCGACCAATTTACCAAGCGGGATTCCGCGGCCGTAATCCCTCACCGTCACATCGCCGGTCGGTGCCAAAAAAATCTCGACCTTCTCCCCCTCGCCCATGATGAACTCGTCGACCGCATTATCCACCACCTCTTTCAGGAGGATGTAGATGCCGTCATCGGGATGGGAACCGTTACCGAGCCGCCCGATGTACATCCCAGGCCGCAGCCGGATGTGTTCAAGCGAACTTAGGGTTTTTATTTTGTCTTCGTTATACTCGGTCATGTCGGCTTTTGCTGATTGCCCCGGTTAATCGCGCTAACATACTAGAGCGTGACCGGCAGGATTTTGAGTTTGAGTTTGAAGCCAGTAAGCGTACATTCTATATCTTTCTTTCCATTCGGCTGCAATGATAATCTTAGCCGACCTTGCGTCTACCACCCGGTTAAACGCTATGCTATAAGCTCAAACTGTCTAATCTGAAAAAAATTTTGTCGGCCAAAATATTTTCGGCAGGGGTGCCCATTTAAAATACATTTTTAAAAACCTTACATTTAACAATGTACTTAAATACCCCGGTGTCCTTGGAAGGTGATGCAATATGTTGTCAGCACAATTTTTGCTGACTTGGAACGATATTAACGATTGCGAATTGGGGAGGCGGACTTTTTCTTGCGATGTTAAAATATTGGTATAATATAACTCGAAAACCGATTACTTTTTGTAACTGTTTCATTCAAAATATACTGCATGTCTTTTGACTTAATATGGTTACCTTACTGGGAAAACGTAGCGTCTTAAATTTCAATTTAGTTTAAAGAAAAGGTAAACAAAATGGGATTTAGTTTAAGAAAAGCTCAGCCGGAAGATGGCGCGTTTCTAGCGGACATGATCATGATGGCTGGTCGCAACCATATTTCAAGAGCCATCCTTGAATATCTTCTGGGCGGTAAGCCGAACGATTGCATGACTTTTTTGCAAATGCTGTTGATTACCCAGACCCCGCATCTTTTTCACCATAGCCGCTATCTGGTTGCGGAAGATTCAAGCGGACCGGTGGCAGTAATGGGTGGATATGACCCTGATACTATGGGTTATCAAGCGTTTCACATGGCCATACCCGAGGTGAGTCCGATTCTCGGTTGGTCCGAGGCGGAGCAGAATCTGGTAAAAGAACGTACCGATAAACTGGTGCCTTGCATGCCGCAGATAAGCGAAGGCGCCTGGGTGATCGATCGCGGTGCCACAAGACCCGATGTTCGGCGTCAGGGGGCCGCCAGTCTTTTGCTTGAAGGAGTTGTTTCCGAAGGTAAGGAACTCGGCTTTAAATTAGCGCAGACCAATATTTTCATCGGCAATGAGCCCGGGAAAAAACTGTTTGAAAAAAATGGTTTTACGGTTGCCGAAGAAAAAGTCGACGATTTTTTTGAAAAGATGATCGGGGCGCCCGGAATGATCAGTCTGAAGAAAGAAATTTAAAGTTATTTAAATATCCCTTAAAAAATGCGGCGGGCGAATTTTTCGCTACGCCGCATTTTTTTTACTCAAGATAGGTTTGGTTTGTAAGTCGTAGCAAGCTGTGGAAATTAACTGGAGCGGTGGCGGCAGCGCATCTATAGTTGCGGGTCGATGTTGCCGGGGCCGCCGCAATCAGGGGTATAGCAGGTTACGTTTTTGAACTCGCAATCCTGGTGGCAGCCCGGGCATGTATTCGGCGGGTTCGCGGCCGTTAACAAAAAGCCGCAATTTCCGCATTTCCAATAGGTAAGGCCGCAATTGGGGCAAAGCTCGGCATCCATGGGGCTGGGAACGGGTTTTCCACAATTCAAACAGCTTTTATCGTCTTGGTCTGTCATCAAAAATAGCCTCACATGTACGATTTACGGATTTTTACCGCAGGGTTAATTATATAACTCATCAAAGTTCCGTCCTAACTGATTATAATAAATTTTCTCATCTGTAAAAAGGGTTCAGATCAACCGGGCATTAATCCCTGGATATTATTCATGTTTGTCTTTCTGGGGAAATTAATTGTTTAATTGGGAACTCTTTTCAGGCCATGAATGTGTCTTTAACGATTCCCTTCTGGCGCAACTTTGATTTCAACTCTGCGATTTTTCTGCCGACCGGCCTCGGTGTCATTGGTTGCTACCGGTAAACTTTCTCCGTAGCCGATTACTTCCATCCTGTCGTAGGGCACGCCTCTTTGGGCCAGTAAGTTCCTGACGTTTCCTGCCCGGCGCTCGGAGAGATCCTGATTGTATGTTTCCGTGCCGCTATTGTCGGTGTGACCTTCAATCCTGATCAAAGTTTGCGGGTATTGGACAATCACGCCGGCTATTCTATCCAGTTCTTTGTAAAGACCAGGTTTTACAACGGTTGAGTTTGTATCGAAGGTCAGATCCCCCTTCAGAACGATAGCGAGTAGGTTTCCTTCGCGGCGGACTGCCGCGGCGTCGGATGCGGCCAGGGCATTTCTCATATCGCGTTCTTGATTGTCCATCATTTTGCCAACGCCAGCCCCGGTGGCCCCGCCGAGAGCCGCTCCTATCGCTGCGCCCCACAAGGTCGCTTCGGTATCGCGGCCGATGGCCTGGCCCAGGATTGCCCCTGCCGCTGCTCCTCCCGCCGCTCCGTAAACCCCACCTTTCTGGGTTTTGGTTTCAAGGGGAGCGCACGCTGTAAATAAAAAAGCAATGATCAGGGCAAATGAGATAAGTTTATTCATGTCGGATTCCTCTGAAAAGATATGGTTAGAATTTTAGAAGGGATATCATTTATATGATACAGCGAAAGGCGCATTACAAAACAACTGAAAAAAAGAAAATATGGTTTGAACATTATTACTTTAATTTTTTATAGTAATCGATGACCAAACGAAATTCAATCGATAGGAGGTTCTTCAAATGAAGTATACATGCAGCTCTTGCGGTTATGTTTATGATCCGGATATCGGCGATCCTGACGGTGGCATAGCACCGGGCACCGCCTTTGAAGACCTCCCCGACGATTGGGTTTGCCCGGTTTGCGGGGTCGGTAAGGACCAGTTTTATCCAGAAACTTGATTAGAACGATTTCCATTTGATACTTGGTGGGGGCCAGTCGTATGTTGTATAGGCCCCTAACCGTATTTACAATCAGGCAATGGATGATTTATAAGTCGGTTTATCGGGGTTTTTATTTTAATTTCTCCTGCTTAAGGGTTGGTGACCTGTTCGGTTGGTTTATATCTTTATTATGAGTTCCTTTCCCCGAACAAGGCGGTGCCGACTCTTACCAGTGTAGCCCCTTCTTCAATCGCTGTTTCAAAATCGCCGGACATTCCCATCGACAACTCCATTTTGCCTTCAATGGCAAGAAGTCCCTTTTCGCGCAGATTAGCGGCAAGTTCCCTGATTTGCCGAAAATAGGGGCGGGTCTTTTCCGGGTCGGCGCTGAAAGGGGGCATGGCCATCAGCCCCTGTGCTCTGATATTTTTAAGCTTGAGAATATCATTTAAAAGCAGGTGGCAGTCTTCAGGCAGGACTCCGGATTTCTGCTGCTCCCGGCCGATGTTTACCTGGACCAGAACCGGAAGAGGGCTGTCGACTTTGCCTTCCGTAAGACTCTTGTCCAAAGCCCGGGCGATCTTAAGACGGTCGACGGTGTGGATCATATCGAACTTTGTTGCAGCCAGGGCGGCTTTGTTGGATTGGAGATGGCCGATAAAATGCCATCTTATAGCTGGATCGAGTCGGTCGATCTTATTGAGGGCCTCTTGAAGATAATTTTCACCGAAAATAGTCTGCCCATAGGAAAAGGTCTCTCTGATCAGTTCCAGTGGTTGTTTTTTACTGACCGCAATCAGGCGCACTTCTTCCGGGCGCCGCCCGGCCTTTAGGGCGGCCTTCTCAATCTTGTTATGGATAATTTCGAGATTATTCTTGATAACAGACATATTTCGACCATTAAATTTAAGGGTTAAGCACAGCTTGCTTTTGTCGGCTCGCCAGACGGAAAAGCGCTTCGGCATTGGTAGTGGTTGCTTCAGCGACTTCATCAAGATCAAGCCCTTTCAACTCGGCAATTTTTCGGGCGGTGAACAGCAGCAAAGCCGGTTCGTTGCGCCTGCCGCGACGCGGTTCCGGGGCCAGAAAAGGGCCGTCCGTTTCCAAGAGGATTCTCTCAAGAGGTACGTTACGCACCGCTTCCTGCAAGATCTCTGCTTTTTTAAAGGTGACAACTCCGGGAATCGACAGATGAAATCCCAGATCGATTACCGCCTCGGCAAAGGAAGAATCTCCCGAAAAACAATGCATAACACCGCCGGCCGGGAAGGGGTGCGCCTTACCCAGCAGCTCAAGCACCTCGTCATGGGCCTCACGATCATGGATAACCAGCGGCAGATCAAGCCTCTTGGCCAGCTCGATCTGACGGGTGAAATGGTCCATTTGGACATCATGCGGGACGTAATTATAATGAAAATCAAGGCCGATTTCGCCGTAGGCCACCACGGAGGGGCTGTCAGCCAGTTCTTCAATCTGCAGATATTCCTGTTCCCCTATATCCCCGACATTATGCGGATGAATCCCGATGGTGGCGAACACCCCGGGATTTTCTCCGGCCAGTTTAATAGCCGCTTCCGAGCTGGCCAAATCGATACCGACCGAAATGATCCTGCCGACTCCATGTTTACGGGCATTCGCTAAAACTTCGGCAAAATCCTCCCTATAGGGCTCCATATCGAGATGGCAATGGGTATCGATCAAACTTCTCCCTTCGCCAAGGCGCGGGTAAACGATGTTTTTTTTCTTTTTTCCGGACATTTACAATAAACCTCACAACTCCATCTAATAAATAAAACCTCGGTCCGCAACGGTCGATAATGTAAATCAATTGACAAAGTATTTAACTACATAATATCTTTAGCCGGACTTTACATTGAGATATTTATCCGGCCAATGTTGCCAAATCTTTACGAGGTCGAAAAACTTGCCATGACAAAATCGGTTCTTGACGCCATCTATACGCGACGCAGTATCCGTAAATACACTGATGAACCGGTTGCAATCGAAGATCTGCGCGAAATTGTCAAGGCCGGCTCCTGGGCTCCTTCCGGGCTTAACAACCAGCCTTGGCGCTTTGTGCTGATCACCGACACCGAGATCAACTCACAGCTCGCAGAACAGACCCGCTACGGACATGTCATCAAGGGCGCTCCCGCCTTGATTGCCGTGTTCCTTGACACCGGAGATATGTACAATGAAGTTAAAGACCATCAGGCCGTCGGGGCATGTATCCAGAATATGCTGCTTGCGGCGGGGGAGCTTGAACTTGGCGCCGTGTGGCTGGGTGAGATATTGAACAGCAAGAACCAGGTAAATCGAATTCTAGAATTAAACGACAATTATGATTTAATGGCGGTCGTTGCCCTCGGTCATCCAGCCGAGAGCAACCGTAGTTCGAATAGAAAAGAACTGGATAATTTAATCATTAAAGAGTTTCTGGAGGATTCCTGATGCAAAAGACAGCTTTCACGTCGTCCGTAAAAATCTATCTCGCTCTTATAACAGCCTTACTCATCTTGAGTGGCTGTTTGCCGATGAATTCCCCCGAGGCTTCGGCCGACAATGGTCATGAAGCCCAACCCGCTGCTGCAACAATCGAGTTCGAACCTTATTATCCCGCCGATTTCCGTGATTTGTTGATCCCTGGCGAATTGGTCTGGAACAGAGAGAAAAGCGTCTCCTTGAACACCGATTCCTTCGATGGGGGCATTCTCAACTTCAGCGGTCGGGTAGAAGTGACCTCTCTGATGGAGTTCTTTGCCAACGGCATGAAGAACGACGGCTGGGCAGCGGTCGGTTCGATAAAATCCAAAGACGTCCTTCTCGCGTTCACCAAGGGAAATAATTCCTGCATGATCAAGATTGTGGACGGCGGTCCCATCGGTAAAACCGACGTCTCTATTTATATTGCCAAATCAAAATAGCTGATCTCCGAGAGAAATTTTGCTGACCGACAAAAAGATTATTCTCGGGGTAAGCGGCAGTATCGCCGCCTACAAGGCCGCCGACTGGGTGCGGGAGTTGCGTCGGGAGTCTGCCGAGGTGCAAGTGGTCATGACCGGGGATGCTACCCGGTTTATTACGCCCCTCACCTTTGCGGCTCTCTCTGGCAATAAGGTATATAAAGGGATGTTCGACCCTGAAGACGCCGAACAAATTCCCCATATAAATCTTGCCGCCGAGGCCGATTTGATTGTCGTCGCTCCGGCCACCGCCCAGACTATCGCCCGTCTGGCAAACGGCATGGCGGACGATCTCCTCTCCGCCCTTGTTCTGGCCAATCAATCGCCGGTAATTATCTGTCCGGCCATGAACAGTAACATGTATCTCAATCCCGCCACCCAGGCCAATCTGGACAAGCTTAGGGAATACGGTTATCGGATCGTCGAGCCGGGCTGCGGCAGTATGGCCTGCAACACCGAAGGCCCAGGCCGCCTTGCCGATTGGAGTTCCGCTAAGGAAGCGATTTATGCGGCTCTCACCAATCAGGATTTGGTCGGGCGTAAGGTGCTGGTCACTGCCGGGCCGACTCATGAGCCCCTTGACCCGGTTCGCTATCTGGGTAACCGTTCGAGCGGGCGGATGGGATTCGCCCTGGCCGTTACCGCGAGAAGGCGAGGGGCCGAAGTCACTCTGGTCACCGGACCGAGCGGAATTCCCGATCCGCCCTGGATGGATGTCGTACGGATTACCACGGCCACAGAAATGGCCGACGAGGTCATGAATCGCGCAGCTGGTCTGGATGTTATTGTCAAGGCCGCGGCGGTCTCGGATTTCCGGCCAGCCGACTATTCAGCGAATAAGCTGAAAAAAGCCGGGTCAGGGTTAGCCCTGAATCTTACCGAAAACAGGGATATCTTAAAAACCCTGGGCGAAATGAAAGAGAAAAAGCGCTTTCCCCTGCTGGTCGGCTTTGCCGCCGAGAGTCATGGTTTTATCGAGGAGGGGTGGCGCAAGTTACGGGACAAAAACCTCGATCTCTTGGCCTTGAACGATATCACCGCAGAAGATGCGGGGTTTGTAGTGGAAACCAACCGGATTACCCTTCTGAGCCGCAACGGCGACGAAGAGAAATTTCCTTTGCTGAGTAAAGAAAAAACCGCCGATCTGATCTGGAACAGGGTGGCCGCGCTTCTCGCCGAATGACCGCAGTAATTTCACTTCAATTCTAAGACAAATATCGCGATTATGTGGAAATCGAAAGACATCTATTACATCTCCGACAGCACCGGTATCCTGATCACCAATCTGGGAGAGTCGCTGATTTGCCAGTTTCCGGAAATCAGTTTTCACGAGGAGAAATTCCCCTATGTAAAGACGGTCAGAGATGCCGAAAAGACCCTGGAATATATCCTGGAACAATCGAGGGGACGGCGACCGATAATATTCAGCACTATCATGGATACCGAAGTCCGGGATGTTTTCAGGTCGCCCGAGGTGGAGTTTTTCGATGCCTTTGATTTTTTTCTCGATCCGTTGGAGACCTGCCTTGAGGCAAAAGCGCTCAGGGTGCCCGGCTTTCTTAGGCATGACGACGACGTGACCAGGGCAAGAAGGGTTGATGCCATCCATTACAGCCTGGACCACGATGACGGCACCAGGGAAAATGAATTTGACGAGGCCGATGTCATCCTTCTGGGAGTGTCAAGGGCGGGCAAGACTCCGGTCAGTGTTTATCTGGCAACTCAACTGGGTCTTAAGGCAGCCAACTTCCCTCTGACTACAGAATACCTCTCGAAGCTGCAGATGCCGCAAAGCGTCGTCAGAAACATTAAACGGGCGGTGGCCCTGACCACCACCCCCGAGATGTTGCAGCATATCAGGGAAAAAAGATACCCGAACAGCACCTACGCAAAACTTTCCACCTGTATTGAGGAACTCCAGCAGGCCGAACACATCTATCGCAAGCATCATGTGCCGATGGTTTCCTCGGCCGGTAAATCGATCGAGGAGATTGCCACCCAGGTTACCCAGGAGATCGGCCTTGCCAAGAAACCGGGTAGTGTCAGATAGGCTTTCGGTAAAATAAATATCCAGATTTTTATTCCAATCCAGTTGATTATGATTTAGGTAAGTTGATAAACATTGCATAAATGTCGCTATATAAATAAATTTTGTCATTGTTATCATTTTTTAATGATGGATGAGTTGTAAATTAATAGGTAAGGGGTCAATTCCTGATGATAAATGTTTTACTGGTGGAAAATAGTCCCGGACTATTAAAGTCCATTAAACAGGTGTTTCAAAAATACGAGTCGCAGCTGAATCTGATCATCGCCGAGAATGGTGCGGAGGCCATTACAACACTCGAAGAAGAGCCGATCTCCGTACTGATAACCGATCTTTATGTACCTAAGGTAGACGGCCTAGAGTTGCTTGCCTACATGAGTCGTCACCATCCCGATACCCCTATCATTATGACCGCCTTCGGTAGTCCGGAATTAATGGAAATCCTCGCTAACTTGGGAATTCACCATTATCTGGAGAAACCGTTTAAGGTCAGTGCATTAATTAAAGCCGTTTCGGAGGCGATCAACAAGATAAGCAAGGGTGTTCCCCAGAAAGGACTGTCCTTAAACGGTTACCTGCGGTTGCTTCAGGAAGAGCAAAGGACCTGCACTCTGGAGGTGGTTAACCCGGAAGGCATGCAGGGCTGTTTTTATCTTATCGACGGGCGATTGTATGATGCGGAGTGCTCTGGTCTCCAAGGCGAAGACGCCGCCATAGAGCTTTTAAGCTGGCAGAAAATATCCCTGAACCTTAAAGGTCTTGAAAGCGAAGACATTCCGGCCCGGATTCACATAAGCTTAAAGGCGCTGATCACCAAGGCAGAGGAGCTGCGGAAAACAGCGGCGCCGGCTCCTGAAAAATCACCTGAACAAGCCGCAATGGACCCGAAGAAAATTATTCTTCAGGCCATCAGCCAGGCAGAATCGGGCCTTTGGAAACCGGCCAATAAATCTTTGGCAAAACTTCTGAAGAGCAACCCCCAAATTAGCATAGCCTGGTTATGGTTGGCGCGAACCTCCGACAGTCTGAAAACGATCGGCGTAGCACTGAAAAACGCCTCGATGATCGCCCCGAACGATGCCAATATCAAGGGAGATATCGAAAAGCTACAGAGTGCTATAAACTCAGGATGCGGGGAGGCCGGCAGCCTCAAGCATTGCCCGTTCTGTTGGGCTCCTGTTATCAAGGATATCAATTCGTGCCATTACTGCAATGCTCATCTGGATATCCACGAGGACTTCTTTCATTCGATGTTTTTCAGTTCCAAAAGAGAGCCGAATCTTAAGATAGTCGAAGAATCTTACCAGCGTTTTTCCAAGGCGAAAGCAAGGGACCCGAAAAATCCGCATCCCTATTTCTTTCTGGCTATGGCGCACATAAATCTTAACCAGTGGGAAGAAGCGCTGGAAGAGCTCAGGCAGACCGAGAAAATTGAGCCTGCCAACAACCCTTATCAAAAGCAGCTTGAGATCCTGATCGATTTTATGAACGATCTGGAATCATTTTTCACTCAGGATGACGATGAGCAAGGGGAAGAGGTTGACGATCTTTTCGAGGAACCGCAGGAGCAGGTATCTTTGATAATGGTTGTCGAAGACAGCACCACCACCCGCAACATTGTTACGAAAATGCTTCAAAAAGAGGGCTACCAAGTGGTTGAAGCGCGGGACGGGAATGAGGCGATTGCCAAATTTGCCGAAAATAAGCCGGACCTGCTATTGCTCGATATCATCTTGCCGGGGATGAACGGCCATCAGACCTTGGCCAAAATGAAGAAGAAACATGATTTGAAAAACATCCCGGTAATTATGCTCACCGCCAAGGACAGCCTGATCGCCAAGTTGAAAGGGAAGGTGTCCGGTTCGACCGAATATCTCACCAAGCCATTCAGTTCCGACGATCTCATCAGGAAAATAAAAAAGGTTCTTGCTTAGAAACTTTCAGGGGAATGACGGTCTCAATTTCTTAAACTCCCACTAATTTAAGCGGGTCTCCAATGCCCAGTTCTCCGTGGGCCATGGCCAGGTGACCGATCTCGCGCCAGTCGCGTCCCAGCAAATCCGTGCCATAAACGTCAATGGCGACCGGGTCCCGCGACGCCGCCAGCTTCCGGTGCGGTGGATTGCAGGTAGGTCCCCAGAGATGGGCCTCCTGCATGCCCACAGTCGCATCGAGAACAGTGAAGTCCGGGGTGCGGTAGCGGTTCAGATCTAAAACCGCTTCCTGGATATTCTCATGAAAAGAGGCCTTCTTCCAGTGGCCGCCCTGTTCGTAATGCGAAGGAGGGGCGCAGCCCATCATGTTTTTCATGGTCATGGTCACGCCGGCCAGGCTATGGGCTTTAAGCACCGGGACCGATAAGAGAAATGACTCGAAAAGAATCTCGGGAAGATGCATCTCGGGCCATCTGCGACATTCGGACTTTCGCATAGTTCTCAACGGTTCTTCGTTCAAATCGATTAATTCGATTCCGCAACGGTCCGCCATCTCGGTATAACCTAATTCACGAAAGGGATGAGATGTAGCGTAGTCCCGCGAGCCGGTACCTTCCCCGACAATGATTTTCAGCCCTTTGTTTCTTGTCTGAAGAAAGTCGATGATTGCCTCTACCAGGCCCACCGGCGTGGTGATCGGCGGTTT
>Ga0102953_1002508_pt1 | contig 10796 bp, 7 predicted proteins | sample SalPon2A_C_D2_MG_FD_78509 | JGI IMG/M metagenome (GOLD analysis project Ga0102953, IMG submission 78509) | Soil microbial communities from South San Francisco under conditions of wetland restoration - Salt Pond MetaG R2A_C_D2_MG | ecosystem: Environmental > Terrestrial > Soil > Wetlands | place... | reverse complement strand
GCTGATCGACACTGTCCGTCTTCGGGTGCTGAGCGAGCTCCTCCCTGGGCTGCGACTGGTGTCGGAGCTCGAGCGTTCCCGGATCGACGAAGCCCTGCTCGGCGAACGGCGCGCCACTACCGTCTGGCGCGAGAGCCTGGAGGCTCGTCCGACGGAGCGCTGGTCGGTGGCCGGGGGGTATGCCCGTTTGCGTTACCAGCTGGTTGGTGACGGACAGCTGCTCGCCCGAGACGAGCTCGAGCTACGGTCGACCTGGGTGGCTTCAGCGTTCCTCACGCTGTCGGGGAACTGGGATTACAGCCTCGACAACGACAGGCGGTCGCTGCGCCAGACTTACAGCCTGACCTACGCCCCGGGCCCGAAGCTGGCGCTTTCGGCCAGCTACGACGACTTCAACGACAAGCTGTTCCGCTCCACGGCGAGCTCGTCGGTAAACGTGACCTACCAGCTCAACCCACGATTCAACATCTACGCGACAAGCAGCCGATCGACTTTCGACGAGCAGGGTGTCGGCACCAAGATCACCTCCCTGCGGCTCGGTTGCGGCTTGTTCTTCTGAGGGAGAGACATGATGAAACAAGGCCACCGGTTTCTCGCTTTCATCAGCATTCTCGGCGTCGTTGCGCTCTCTGCATGCGCCAGCGGTCTGAAGCCGACCAAATTCATCAATCCGAAGTTCAACTTCGCGTACGTCGAGCGGGTCGCGGTGCTGCCGTTCGCGAATTTCTCGCACGATAGCGAGGCGGGGCCACGGGCGACGCGGATGATGATCACCGAGTTGCTGGCGACGGGGGCCGTCGATGTCGTCGAACCGGGAGAGGTCCAGGCAGCGCTCGACAAGTTCGGCAACCGGGTCATCACTCCGAGCACCGAGCAGATCGTCGCTCTAGGCAAGGAGCTCAAGGTACAAGCCGTGATTCAGGGGAGCGTCACGCAGTCGGAGGTGATGCGCAGCGGCCTCGTTGGCATTCCCGTGGTGAGCCTCGACGTGCACATGATCGAAACCGACAGCGGCGCCGCGGTCTGGGCGGCGAGCGTGACCAAGAAGGGGAGCAGCTTGGCGGCGAAAATTCTCGGGACCGGGGGAGAGCCGATCTCCGAGACCACGCAGCGGGCAATACGGGAGCTGGTCGCCACCTTGATGAGCAAGAGATGAATCTGAGCCGCGCCCTGCGCTTTCTCGTGACCGCCCTTCTGGCGGGCTCTCCGGCCTTCGCGGCCGGCGGAGCGCTGTCAGTGGCCCTGTTGCCGGTGGTGAATCAGGCCGGCGACTCGGCAGCCGCGGCCGCGGTCACCCAGGCATTGGTGAGGGACCTCGGTCGTTCTCATCGGGTCATCGAAGGCGAGGGGCTGCGCGATGAGCTGCGCGCCATGCGGCTGCGGAATCTGGATCAAGCACCAGCGGAGAGAATTCGCCTTCTGGGGCGCAAGGTGGGAGCCGGTGAGATCTTGGTGGTGAGCCTGCACCAGGCGGAGCGGCGCAACACTCCACGCCTAACGCTCTCCGCCCGCGCCTACGCGGTCGCGACGGGTGACCTGATCTGGTGCGGGTTTGCCTCGAAGAGTGGCTTGGACCGACGCACCGTCCTCGGTCTGGGCGTGGTCGACGATCTCGACCTCCTGGCGTCATCCGTCGTAGCGAAGGTGCTCTCGACCTTCGGGCAGATGCCAAGCGCAGCGGCGAAGAGGCGAGCCGGTTCCAGTCCTCTTGGCGGGAATTTCGAACCCGTCGCCATCGTCCCCTTTTCCGCCGAGACTGAGCACGGAGGCCTCAACGCGGCCGAGACCGCGAATGAGGCCCTGCGCGCGGTGCTCTTCCGCGATGGTTTTCGCTTGCTCTCGCCGAATGCAGTGAGCGACGTTCTACGGCACCGTAGCTCGCTGCGCTGGGGCGGGGTTTCCGAACCGGTACGCAGGGCCCTTGCCCGAGCCGGGGCCCGAGCGATCATCACCGGAAGCATTGACGAATTCGATATCGGAGGAGGCGAGCTCGAACCGAATCCGCACGTCGCCCTCTACGTGCGTATGCTCTCCGCCGATAGCGGTCGCATTCTCTGGATGGGTGGTCTCGACCGCGAGGGATGGGATCGGCCCGGCCTCTTTCATTTCGGACGCATCTACTCGCGGGGCTCTCTGCTGGAGCTCCTGGCCGCGCGCTTGATGAAGCGGATGGAGCGCGATGCCTCTCGAGGCGAGTTCTTCTCTGCAGCAAAGGAGCTTAAGTGATGAAGAGACTCAAGATTGTCTTCCTGACCTTTGTCGTCGGGTCCATGAGCTGGGCGAGCGGCATGGCACTGGCGGTGCCCAAGTCCGCGACGGTGGGCCCTGGCTCCGGCGATCTCGTGATCGGCAGCGTGAACGGTCAGCCGATCTACGTCGAGGATGTCGAGCGGCGTCTCGACGCCCTCCACCAGGGTGCCAGTGTGACGAAGCGTGGCGGTTTCAATTTGGACGAGCTCGCCTTTCAGGTCGTCAACGACATCCTTCTGGCCCAGGAGGCCAAGGCGATCGGAATCGATCTGGAAGCGCCGATTCCAAGCCAATTGCAGCAGTTTCGCGAGCGTCTCGCGGTGACTCGCCTCAAGAGGGAAGAGATCGTCGACCCGGCGAAGGCGAGCGACGAGGAGGTGAGAGCCGCATTCGAGGAACGCTATCGGCGCGTGACGCTTCGCGTGGCCACCACATACAAGAGAGAAGACGCCGAGGCTCTGCTCAAGGAGCTGCGCGAGGGGGCCGATTTCGCGACCCTCGCCAAGGCTCGCTCGGTCGATCCCTACGGACCGCGAGGAGGCCTGGTCAAGGACCTGCCGCGCGCCGACCTTCAGCGCGAGATCGCCGCTGCCGCCTTCGATCAGAAGCCGGGCAAGCTGATCGGACCGATCAGCACCAGCATCGGATGGGCCGTGCTGCGGGTCGAGAGCTTCAACAAGGCCGATCCGGAGAGATTCGTCAAGGAGGAAAAGGACCTTCGAGACCTGCTGCGTTTTCGCAAGTCGCAGGCCTTGGAGGGCCGTCTGTCGAAGAAACTGCGCCAGCGCTTCCCGGTGATGGTCAATCAAGCGGCTTACGAGGCGGTACATGCAGAGAGACTGCCTGATGGACGGCTGGTTGCGCGTAGCGATCAGAACGGCCCGATCGCACGCATCGGTAGCCGATCGATCTCCACCGACCGCCTCCTGGCGGCATTGACTCAGCGCTGGATGGGGGTGCACAACGAGGTGGCGGCAAAGGCGGCCATGCCGATCGTGCTCGAACGGATGATCGAGGACGAGTTGCTCGTCAACGAGGCCCTGCGCCGAGGCTACGGAGACACGCCTCGAGCCAAGCATCAGATCGCGGCCTACGAGACCGAGCTCTTGGTGCAGCGCTATTTGAAGGACGTCATCGCGCCGGAGGTGAAGATCAGGCCCGATGACCTCGAGCGGTACTACGAGCAACACAAGAACCAGTTTCTGCAGCCGCCGCGCATCCGCGTAGGGCAGGTGACGGTTGCGACCAAGCAAGAGGCCCAGCAGGTCGCCGACCTCCTGCGCAAGGGGACGGACCTGGGGTGGTTGGCTCAACAGCGCTCGATCGACGGGTTCAAGGACCGAGGCGGCGTCCGGGGGTGGCTCACTCCGGCGCCGGGAGTCGACGAGCTCAACACCGCGCTGATGGCGGCGCACCCTGGCGACGTCCTCGGCCCGATGGGAGGAGAAGGGCGGTTCACCGTCTATCGGGTCATCTCCCGCCAAGAGCAGGGGCCCTATCCCTTCCAACGGGTATCGGGCAACGTCCGTTCTGCGCTCTTCCGGGTCGAGTTGATGCAGGCTATCGATCAGGCCGTGCGCAAACTCAGAGAGCACGCGGACATTCAGCTCGACTCGCAGGCCTTGAGCAAGCTGGAGATCGGCGGCCGCTTCGAGCCGGACGCGGAGGCCACCCCCGCCCACGCCGGCCACTGACCGCACGACGAGGAACCTGTCGATGAAGAAACGTACAACGGGACAACGAAGCGAACGACCGCCGAGCACGCCCCGCCGCCCGGTGCGCTTGGCGCTGGCTGCAGCGTTGATGGTCTTGGGTCTCGCTTGTCTGCCGTCGGCGGCGCCAGGGCAGCTTCAGAAGGGCGCTCGCTTCAAGAGTGGGTCGAACTGTGTCGACTGTCACGCCTCCATCGGCAAGGCGGTCACGGTTGGGCATGACCCCGTGGTCAAGGGAGACTGCGCCGCCTGCCACAAGCCGCATGGGCTGGTCGGTGCTCTTCGCCTGCAAGAGAGCCAACCCGAGCTCTGCTACAGCTGCCACGACAAGGCGAAGCTCGGTCTCGATTCCGTGCATCTCCATCCGCGAGTTCAGAAGTGCACGGACTGTCACAATCCCCACGGCTCAAATCACAAGGCGATCTTGAAGAGCGACGAGCGCGGCCTATGCCTCAGTTGTCACAAAGGCCCGGAGTTCAATGGCAAGGTGGCGCATGCCCCGGCCGCCGAGAGCTGCAGCACCTGTCACCAGCCGCACGGATCGACGCAGAGGGCACTCTTGCGGAGCCCGGAAGCGACGTTGTGTGCCGAGTGTCACAAGGGGAGCGAAGACGGATTTCGCGCCAACCACGGTGGCGTGTCGGTGGTGGGCGCCCAGTGTTCCAGCTGCCATCCGCCACACACGGCGGCTACCGAGCATCTGCTAAGACGATCCGTTCATCCCGAGCTCGATTGCGCCACATGCCACTCCGGGGACGGTCCGGCGAAAGCCCCGGCGGGAGGCGCCAAGATTTGTCTCGACTGCCACGACCTTCCTCACTCTACGAAGGAGGGATCAGTCCATCCTCCGGTGGCGGATGGGGACTGCCTGACCTGTCACGACCCCCACACATCGGATACGAAGCCCCTCTTGAGAGCTCCGGAGACGACGCTCTGCACCACTTGCCATGACGACATAGCGAAAGCCCTGGGCGAGGATCACTCCCACCCAGCGGCTCAGGACTGCACCTCGTGCCACGCCGGGCACAGCTCGAAGCTCGAGCATTTATTGAAGGCCCAGCCGCGCGCCTTGTGCGTTCAATGCCACGACGATCCGGCGGCTACCAAGCAACCGGTCACGCATCCGCCAGCGGCGGATGACTGTCTCACTTGTCACAATCCTCATGGCACGGGCCGTCCAGCCATGCTCGTCGCGGACCAGGGCCAACTCTGCGGAGAGTGTCACGGCGAAATCGGAGCGCGCTCCGGGAGGCCCGTAATCCACGCTCCAGTTGCGCAGGGTGAGTGCACCGCCTGTCACCGTCCTCACGACGGGCCGGCGAAACTACTGAAAGCCAAGCAGCCGCAGCTGTGCGAAGGCTGTCACCAGTCACTGTTCGCGGAGGCCAAGGGAATTGCGCAGCATCCGCCTTTTGGGAGTGGCGACTGTTCGGTCTGTCACCTGCCGCATTCCTCGGATACGCCACATCTGTTGACCGCGCCTCCTGGGCGGCTGTGCGTCGAGTGCCACCAGGTCGATGTCGTCGCCCCGGCCGGGGGATCGGCTCATCCTCCGGCTGCCGAGGGAAACTGCATAGCCTGTCACCAACCCCACGCCAGCGCCATCAAGCCGCTGCTCAAGGCTCCCGTGACCCCGCTGTGTGAGACGTGTCATCAAGATATTCAGAAGCAGCTTGCCAGTGAGAAGGCGCACGCACCGGCCGCCGAGCCGGGAGGTTGCATCAGCTGTCACAACCCGCACATGACCCGCTACCCAAACCTCTTGCGCCAGAACGTGGCCGCGACCTGTTTGCAGTGTCACGATGGCCAGGCGAAGGAGTTCGTTGCCAAGCATCTGGGATTCCAGGCGACATCGCTCGATTGCGGTTCATGTCACGATCCGCACGCTTCGCGCCAGGCCGGAATGCTCCTTCCCAAGGTCCATCCCCCCTTCGCTGAAGGCGACTGCGCAGTCTGTCATCAATCGGCCCCGGCGCCGGGAGGTGGAAGGTGAAAGTCGTAAGGAAGGCTCTGTGGGTGGCGCTCGCTGTGTCGTCGATGGTGACGCCGCTGGTGGCCGCGCGGTCTGCCGAGGGCGCGAATCCGGCGGTCAAGATCAATCAGAAAGAGGTCTGTCTGAGCTGCCACGATCTCGACGCGGCGCTCCATGCGAAGGTGCCTCACGCTCCCGTTGTCGCGGGCCAATGCACCGCCTGTCACAGTCCCCACGCCTCGCGCTTCGACGCCTTGCTCAAGAACCGCCCCGGACCGCTCTGCAGCCAGTGTCATTCCAAGGTCGGGCAAGAGTTGCGCCGTCCGGTCGTGCACGCGCCAGTCGCCGAGGGCCGTTGTACCGCTTGTCATGATCCTCACGGCGGCGACAATCGAGGCCTATTGAAGGCGAAGGGGGCGGCCCTTTGCGCGAGCTGCCATAGCGAGGTCGGTTCCTGGCGGGCCCGCAAGGTGCAGCATCCACCATTTGCCTTGGGCCGGTGCGAAAAGTGTCATGAGCCTCACAGCTCCGAGGGTCCTGGCCTGTTGGTGAGCGGCGGGAGCAAGGTTTGCTTCAGTTGTCATCTGCAAGATGCGAAATTCCGCTCCGCGCACAAGGGATACCCGGTGGAGAAGGCGGAGTGCTGGCAATGCCACGAGCCGCACGCCTCGGAGCGCCGGGGCCTGTTTCGCGAGACCGTGCATCCTCCTTTCGCCGCGGGCGAGTGCGACACCTGTCATGCCGGACCCAGGGCGGCGAAGCCATTTGCCTTGATCGAGCCCGTGGAGCAGCTGTGCGCCGAGTGTCATGACGACGTGGCATCCGCCGCCAAGAGGGCAGCCTTCCCTCACGTGCCGGCGGGAGGCGGCAGTTGCATCACCTGTCACAACCCCCACACCGGTAGCGGCGCGGCGATGCTCAAGCAGGACACCAACTCTCTCTGTCTGTCATGCCATGACCCCGGCGGGGCGAAATCGGGTGAGAAGGGTCGCTTTCTCACCCATGGCTCGGGTCCCAAGGGCTTGGAATGCACCGCGTGCCATCAGCCACACGGTGGCGATCGCCCCCTGCTCTTCGTCAAGGAGTCGGTCGCCCTTTGCGGCAGCTGCCACCAGCACGAGCATGGCGCCAGTCATCCCCTGGGGGAAGGCACGCGTGACCCTCGCAACGGCAACCCGATGACCTGTCGATCGTGCCACTCGATTCATGACGGTGCGTACAAGTTCTACCTGATCAAGTCACCCGACCATGAGCTCTGCATCGGCTGCCACAAGGACTTTGGGAAAGGAGTGAAGCGATGATTCGGGCCAAGCTCTTCGGGGCTCTCCTCGTTTTGATCCCGGTCTCTCTCGCGCTCGGAGCCACAAGCCTTGGGGCGCAGCGGATGGGCTTGCCGCAGGTGATGCTGTTCGAGCAGTCGTGGCGCGGCATCGAGGGCAAGGAGACTCGATGGCCGGTGGCCGTGGCTGCGGCCGCGAAAAGCGAGATTGCGGTGGCGGATGCTCATGGCTCGCGGCTGCTCGTCTTTCGCCGAGAAGGAGTCTCTTGGACGCTGGCCAAGATTCTTTCCCTGCCCGGCGCTCCGGTCAGCCTGGCGCGAGTGGAGAAGCGCTACGTAGTCGCTCTGCGCAATGGAATGGGGGTCGTGGCGTTCGAGGGGCCGGATCTCCTGCAGCGCAAGCTCTCGTTCCCGAAGGACATCGTACCGGGGCCGTTGGCAGCCGGGCCGGGAGGAAGCCTCTACCTCTACGACTATGGCTCTAGGAGGGTGATCATGCTATCCGCCTCGGGTACCGTGGAGCGCCGCATCGATGCCGGACCCTGGGTGAGCGCCATCGCCAGCGCTCCGGGAGGAGATCTCTTCGTGGCGGAGCCGGTCGCGGCCACGGTCAAGAAGTACGGGAGCGGTGGAGGCTTGGAGGCGACCTGGTCCCTGCCAGGACTGGGGCCGGTTCCAGCATGGCCCAGCGCGGTGGCGGTGACGCCCGGAGGAGAGGTTCTCGTGGCCGATCGCCACAATGGTCGTCTCCTGGTGCTCGACGCTACCGGTCGACCGCTGGGGCAGGGAAGCAGGCGCGGCTTCGATCCCGGCCTCTTGCGCTTCCCGAGCGGAATCGCCCTGCTTCCGGACGGCGGAATCGTAGTGACAGACGAGGGCAACGGAAGAGTTGAGCTCTTCCGTCGGATACAGCCCGGGCAGGGCCGATGAAGTCCCGTCGCGGGGCTTGCCGCGTCGCTCTCTTGGCGAGCTGCCTCGCCTGGGGGGCGCTGAGCGTGGCGCTCCGTGGAGCGGAGCCTCGGCTCGAATATCTGCAGCGTCTCGACGTCCCGGTTGCCACGGATGCCCTGCTCTCGTCGGACTGTGTTACGGCTGATCGCGTGGCCGATGAGGTGTTTGTCTGCGACTCGCGGCGCGACCGTATCGTGATCTTCGACTCGCGCGGGCTCTATCTTGATCAGCTCAAGGGTGGCGACACCTTCAGCTCGCCGCGTGATCTCGCCGTCGATCCTCAGGGGCGGCTGGTGGTGCTGGCCAATCACGACCGTCGCCCTGCCGTCGTCAATCTCGATTTCGATGGGCTCTATATGGGGGAGGTGGTGCTCAAAGGAGTACCCTCGGGCCTCGCTCCGCCCTACTTCACCTCCTTGGCGATCTCCCCCTCCGGCGATCGGCTCTACCTCATTGACTCGGCGAATCTCCGTCTCTGGATCACGGACCGCAAGGGATCTGTTTTGGGGTCGGTCGACCTGGCGCCCGTTGCCAAGAGCGTGAAGGAGAGGCACGAGACCGTAGTCGGACGCGTCGACGTATACGGCAACAGGGTTCTCGTGGCGATGTCATCAGTGGGCGAAGTGTGGCTCTTCGATCTCGACGGCAAGCGGCTCGGCTGGGTGGGGAAGAAGGGGACCAACGGATGCCGGCTGGCCTTTCCGGTCGCCGCGGCCCTAGACGACCAGGGAACCGTCACGATTCTCGACCAGCAACGGATGATCGTGCAGCGCCGGACGATGTCCGGCAATCGCTGTCTGAGCGAGTACTTGGGCATCGGATTGGTCCCCGGTCTGCTCTATTTCCCACAAGACATGGCCTTGGACGCCGTCGGCCGCTTGTACGTGACTCAGGGCTTCCAAGGGCGGGCGCAGGTCTATGGCGGTCTTCCACCCTCGCTGGGAGTCAAGGTCAAGCCGTAGACGGCGGCGGCGCGCTACTTCCTCTGGGCTCCTCTCCCACTCTTCGACTCGGGGCCGACGGGCCCGTCCTCAAAGCCCCATTCGCCATCGACCTCCGCGGGGTGGTCACGGAAATGGACTATCCTTGGTCCGAATAGCGAACCGAGAGGAGGAGGGATCGGATGCGACCGCGTTGCTCAGTTCTTCTTTTCGCCCTGTGTCTTTGCGCTTGGTCGACCGCTGAGACGGTCCACGCGCAGCAGGTTCCCGAGAGCGCCTACCAAGAGATGCATTGGCGCATGATCGGCCCCTTCCGGGGAGGCCGCACCCGTGCCGTGGCAGGGGTCCCCGGCGAGCCGAACAAGTTCTACATCGGGCCGGTGAACGGCGGAGTGTGGGAGTCGGACGACTACGGCCGCAGTTGGAAGCCTATCTTCGATGACGAGGGCACCCAGTCGATCGGCGCCATCGCCGTGGCGCCATCGAACTTCGAGATTGTCTACGTTGCGAGCGGAGAAGGGCTGCAACGCCCCGACCTCTCGGTCGGCGACGGGATCTACAGGTCGGCCGATGGTGGCAGGACATGGACCCATCTTGGACTGCGCGACGGACAGCAGATTCCCGCTTTGGCGGTCGATCCAAGCAACCCCGATCGGCTCTTCGCGGCGGTTCTGGGTCATCCCTACGGCCCCAATTCCGAGCGTGGCGTCTTCCGCTCGACGGACGGAGGCAAGACTTGGAAGAACGTCCTCTACAAGGACGAGAACACCGGTGCTTACGATGTCGACATCGACCCGGCGGACCCGCAAGTCGTTTACGCGTCTCTCTGGCAGGCGCGGCAGGGACCTTGGGAATACAACAACGCCTATGGCGGTGGAGAGGGGGGGCTCTTCAAGTCGACCGACGGGGGAACGACCTGGCACCAGCTGAGCAATGGACTCCCGAAGCACATCGTCCAACTCAACCTCGCCATCGCACCCAGCCAGCCGGACCGCCTTTACGCAATCTTGGCGACCGCACTGAGTAGTCCGTACCAGTCGGGGAAAAGTATGGGCCTCTACCGCTCCGATGACGCGGGAGCGAGCTGGTACTCGGCAACCGACGATGCGCGGCCGCTGATGCGGATTGGTGGCGGCGACCTCCCGATGCCAGCGGTGGACCCCAAGGATCCGGATGTCGTCTACAGCACCGCAATCGTGACCGTTCGGTCGGTTGACGGTGGCAAGACCTGGGAGAGCATCCGTGGCGCTCCGGGGGGCGACGACTACCAGAACATCTGGATCAACCCCGACGATCCGAAGATCATTCTCCTGGCCAGCGACCAGGGAGCCCTCGTCACCGTGAACGGCGGGAAAACCTGGAGCTCTTGGTACAACCAGCCCACCGCCCAGCTCTACCATGTGCAGGCGAACAATTCCTTCCCCTACAGAGTGTGCAGCGGCCAACAGGACAGCGGCTCGGTCTGCATCTCGAGCCGTGGCAATGACGGCAGGATCACCATTCGAGACTGGCACCCGGTGGGGGCCATCGAGTATGGCTACGTGGCTCCGGATCCGCTCGATCCCGACATCTTCTACGGCGCCGGCCGCAACCAGGTGACCCGCTACCAGTGGACGACGGGTCAGGTACAGAACGTCACTCCGATCCCTCTGCTCGGCAAGAAGTACCGCGTCGATAGGACACAGCCGTTG